>ERZ772927.447-NODE-447-length-17380-cov-7.71094_pt1 | contig 17380 bp, 18 predicted proteins | sample MGYA00512115_ERZ772927 | MGnify/ENA primary metagenome ERZ772927 (study PRJEB29015, sample SAMEA2737924) | human oral metagenome | biome: human oral; feature: human-associated habitat; material: dental | place: China | collected 2013 ... | reverse complement strand
ATATGACAAAACCATTTCCATTTGAAAATGAAACTTTTGATATTATTTTTAATCCAGTTTCAAATGTATATGTAGAAGATTTAGAAAATATATATAAAGAAGCCTCTCGAGTATTGAAAAAGGGTGGATTGTTAATGGTCGGATTTATGAATCCTTGGATATACATGTATGATGCTGACATTGTATGGGACAAACCCGATGAAGAATTACTTTTAAAATTCTCAATACCTTTTAATTCGAAAGAGCTTGAAGAGAAAGGAAAGATAACCATAAATCCAGAATATGGATATGAATTTAGCCATACCTTAGAAACTCAGATTCGAGGACAGCTTAAAAATGGTCTTGCTATGATAGATTTTTATGAATCGTGTGACGAAAGACACAGATTATCACGCTATGGAAATGACTATATAGCTACACTTTGTATTAAACTATAATGTTTTAGAGCATACTTTAGGAGACTAGATTAAATGTAGATGTATTTGTATATGTACGATGTGAGGAATATTTCTAAGTGTAGCCGTCTGATTGTGTATCGACTTGTAATAGAGATTTTGAGGTTGATAAATTTTAACTTTTAACATGGAGGTTTAGAAGATGATAAAGATTGATTGGGATAATATAAAAACTCGTTTAGATGCTTTGGTTGTAATTGATGAGTATCGAACAGATCCAAACAAGGAGTGGCTTCGATTAGTAGTTAAGATAGAGGAAAACTATGGAGACCGTTACCTTATTGATAATGGTTCTGGGGATTCTTTGGATGTAATTTTGGCTGAGAAACTGGTTCTTATAAAAGGTTTTGATCATGAAAATAGTCTAAGCCAGTTTGCTGCAGAAGAGTGGAATCAAGATATCATAGATGGATTTTATAAAGGGCTGGATGAAAAATATCAAAAACTTTATTCAGAGGATCAAAAAGATGAAACAACCTTCTTTATCTGGTATGACGGACGTGTGCATCAAAATACCTACCAAAATCAAGACGGTGGTGAATGGTTATTATCTTATTTCTTTGATAGCTTTGAGAGATTTTATGCATTTGTGACTAACTATTATTCAATCAAAGTTGATGAAGGCTTACTTAGAAAACTCTTCAACCAAGGATATCTTTCAAAAGCGGAATTAGAGCAATTGATTTATCCTGTCTAAAAAGACTTTTGCGCAGATGAATCTAGCAATAATTATTCCAACAAGTTAAAAGTTGCAGCTATCCTTCGGAAAGAAGTTAGAGACTCGAGGAAAGAAAAAAATTATTCAAAACAACTTCTGAACGAATATAAATACAAAGTAGAGGAGTTTGAGTATGAAATTTCATGAATTTGGTGATAAGAATTCACCTGATATTATTTTAATACATGGAGGAGGAAATTCATGGTGGAATTATCTTCAGCAAGCACGTATCCTTTCAGAAGAATACCATGTAATTTTACCAACTCTTGATGGACATGGTGAAGAAAATCAGGTAGATTATGTTTCTACTGAAAATTCCGCACTAGAAATTCTAGATTATATTAAAAAGAATTGTAACGGAAAGGTGTTTGCTATTGGAGGAGTTTCACTTGGTGGTCAAATTGTTATGGAAATACTATCACAAGATAGTGAAATAGTTGAGAAAGCAATAATAGATGGAAGTATTTGTATCCCTCAACCAAAGTTAGCTAGAATAAGTATTTTACTTGTATCTTTATTTGGTAAACTGATGTTCAGTAAATTTGCTTGTAAAATTCAGCTAAGTTTAATGGATAAAATGTATCCAAAAATAGCATATCCTAGTGAACTAAAAAGTTATTATATGAAGGATATGCCAAGAATGTCTGTTAAAACGCTAATAACCATATATAAAACATATATGGGACATTACAAGTTGAAAAGTACGATTTCTAAAAGTAAGGCAAAGGTTCTTTATATTTATGGTGAAAAAGAATTGAACTGTGTTAAAGAATCGGCAAGATTATTTCAACAGGTTCATCCAAATACTATTTTGTACGAAGCAAAGGATTATAATCATGGATACTTATCAACATACTTACCTCAGGAGTGGGTAGAGTTGGTTTATCCATTTTTAAAGAACAATAACTAAAATCTACTTGTGGCATGAAATTAAAAAGGTATCGATAGAATTTTAGTAACTTACAGTTTTTTAAAGAAAAATAATAGGTAAGTATCTTTAAGATTAGTATTTAAGGAGGTCAGACAGTTGAAATATGTACTTTTATTACGTGGTATAAATGTAGGTGGTAAGAATAAGGTATCAATGAGTAAACTAAAAGAACAATTGTTAAGCATAGGTTTTGAAAATGTTAGTTCATATATTAACAGTGGAAATTTGTTCTTTAGTAGTTTAGAAAATCATGAAATATGTAGCTCAAAAATAAGAGATTTGTTAGAAACTAATTATGATTTTTCAATACCTTTTTCTTTAATCACAAAAGAGGAATATTTAGAAGAAAAAGAGGGATTACCAGATTGGTGGAAGGAAGACTTGGCAAGAAAAGATGTACTGTTCTTTTCATATAATTTTGATAAATCAAATATCTTTGACTTTATAGATAAATCTATATTTCATAATGAAGTAGTGTATGTAGGAAGACATGCGGTATTTTGGGGTAAATATGATGAGTCGGAATATTTAAAAACTACGTATCATAAAAAATTAATAAAGCAAGATTTCTATAAAAAAATAACAATTAGGAATTCAAATACATTTGAAAAAATAGCAAAGATTTTAGAAGAAAAATAGAAGTATTTTAATTGAAAGAAGGTGAATGTTATGGAAGGAATGTTGAAGTTATATTCTCCTATTAATAAATTAAAACAAATTGGAGAGAATATCTGGATCGTCGACGGAAATGAAATACATATGAGTTTTAAACTCTTCAAAGTTCCTTTTACAACAAGGATGACAGTAGTTAAATTAGATAATAATAAATTATGGATTCATTCACCAATAGCTTTTAATAAAGAATTAGATGAAAAAATAAAAGAACTAGGAGAAATCGAACATATAGTTGCTCCTAATAAATACCACTATAGTTATGTATTGGATTGGTATAAACATTATCCAGATGCAAAAGTTTGGTTAGCAAAAGGAGTAAGCAGCAAACTTAAAACTGATGAAGGAGAAAATTTTGTATCACTAGATAATATTTCAAAAACTTCTTGGTCAGAGGAGATACTTTTTACTCCATTTAAAGGAAGTATAGCCATGGAAGAGATGGTATTTTTTCATAAAAAGAGTTCAACCTTAATATTAACGGACTTAATAGAGAGTATAGAAGTGAATAAATTACCGTTATTATATAAACTTGTATTTAAGTTTGGAGATAATAAGTATCCTAAGTTTCGAACGTCAAGAGATTTACGATCATCATTTATCTTTAAAAAACAAGCTAAAGATAGTTATTCTAAGATTGAAAGCTGGAAACCTGATAAAATTGTTTTCTCTCATGGAAAGATAATTTTAGAAAATGGTACGGAAAAATTAAAAGAAGCATTTTATTGGTTGAGAAAATAGTGTACTTTATGAGAAAATAATAATATAAGATTTAGAGAATAAATGAAAGGGAGTGATTAGGTATGACAATAGTAATAAAAAGAGTACTGGCATCAACTTTAAAAGAAATGGCGGAAAAGAAATCATTATCAAAAATAACAATAAATGATTTAACACAAGCTTGTGATGTTAGTCGTCAAACGTTTTATAATAATTTTAAAGACATCTATGATTTAGTAGAGTGGATATATCTTAAAGAGGTAGTGACTCCAATCGAAAGAGGGAAAATCTATGATAAATGGCAAGATGCTCTAACATCAATTTTTCAATATATCTCAGAAAATCATGTTTTTGTTTTAAATACCTATCGCTCTTTTGGAAAAGGATTTTTAGAAAAAGTACTAAGACAGGAGATTGAACTATTTCTAAGTAATCAGGTGTTCAAAAAAATCGAAGTAACAAAAGAAGAAGCTAAACAAGTAGAGTTTTCTTATTCTTTTTATACATATGCTTTGGTTGGAGTAGGGTTAGATTGGATAGAAAAGCAAATGCCAGAAAGTGTTGAAGAACTAGTTGAAAGAATTGAAAGAGTTATGCTGGGTGAGATAATTTCTCTTCTTTAAATAAAGTTTAAGCTCTTTTACAATTAATTGAATTTGTAAAATAGTTAGGCAAAAGTAAAAAATTGTAAATTGTATTATGGATATGGAAAGTGTATATTAATAGTGATATTAGTATACACTTTTTTTAGGAGGAGTTTTTATGTATTATTCAAACGGAAATTATGAAGCATTTGCTAAACCAAAAAAACCAGCAGGAGTTGATAAAAAATCGGCTTATTTAGTAGGTTCTGGACTAGCTTCTCTTGCGGCAGCAGCCTTTTTAGTTCGTGATGGACAAATGAAAGGAGAAAGAATCCATATTCTTGAAGAACTACCTATCGCAGGAGGTAGCTTAGATGGTATTATGAATCCAACTCGTGGATTTATTATTCGTGGTGGTCGTGAAATGGAAGATCACTTTGAATGTCTTTGGGATCTTTTCAGATCTATTCCTTCATTAGAGGTAGAGGATGCATCTGTTTTAGATGAGTTCTACTGGTTAAATAAAGAAGATCCTAACTTTTCAAAATGTCGTGTTATTGAAAACCGTGGACAACAAATTCCTAATGATGGACTTTTTGCATTATCTGATAAATCAAGTCAGGAATTAGTAAAACTATATTTGACTTCTGAATCAGAACTTCAAGGTATGAAAATAACAGATTTCTTTAGTAGTGAATTTTTTGAGTCTAATTTTTGGACTTATTGGGCTACAATGTTTGCTTTTGAAAAATGGCATTCAGTTGCTGAAATGCGTCGATATATGTTGAGATTTATTCATCATATTAAAGGACTTCCTGATTTATCAGCACTTAAATTCACTAAATATAACCAATATGAATCATTAGTTCTACCATTAGTTAAATACTTAGAAAGTCATGGTGTAACTTTTGAGTACAATACTGTAGTTAAAGATATTAAAGTTGAAAAACAAGGAAAAGATCTAGTAGCTAAGCATCTGATCTTAGAAGTAAACGGAGAACATGTTGTTAGAGAATTAACTGAAGATGACCTAGTATTTGTTACAAATGGTAGTATCACTGCATCTACAACATATGGTAACAATGATACTTCAGCTCCAGTCAGCAAAGAACTTGGTGGAGCTTGGCAACTTTGGAAAAACTTAGCTAAACAAGATGAACGTTTTGGACGTCCAGAAGTATTTTGTGAAAATCTTCCAGATCAAAGTTGGTTTGTTTCGGCTACGACGACTGTAACAGACAAACGAATCGCAGAATATATAGAAAAAATTTGTAAACGTGATCCTTATGCAGGTAAAGTAGTAACTGGTGGTATAGTAACAGCACGAGACTCAAATTGGATGATGAGCTTTACACTTAACCGTCAACCTCACTTTAAATCTCAATCAAAAGATGAATTGGTAGTTTGGATTTATGGATTATATTCAAATATTTCAGGTAACTATATAAAAAAACCAATAGAAGCTTGTACAGGTATTGAAATCGCAGAAGAATGGCTTTACCATATTGGGGTTCCTGAACAATTTATTCACGAATTTGCAAGCAAAGGTTGTAGCACAGTTCCATGTTATATGCCTTATATAACAAGTTACTTTATGCCAAGACACGATGGTGATAGACCATTAGTTATCCCAGAAGGATCTAAAAACTTAGCATTTATAGGTAACTTCTCTGAAACACCTCGTGATACTGTCTTCACTACAGAATATTCTGTTCGTACAGCTATGGAAGCAGTATACACATTACTAGATGTTGATAGAGGTGTACCTGAAGTATTTAATTCTGCATATGATTTACGTGTCATGACTAAATCAACTAATCGCCTAATGGATGGTAAAAAACTTGAAGAAGTTAAACTACCTTTCTTTGCCAAAGCAATTAGTAAACGTGTATTGAAAAAAATCAAAGGAACATATATTGAAGAGATCCTAAAAGATGCAGGATTGATTTAGATATAATTCCTCTAGGTTATAGTTATAAAAAATACATAATAGATATAAAAGACGATAGTGAAGACTGTCGTCTTTTTTTTTGGTTAATGACTTTAGTTAGTTTAGGAGGCAAAGCCTCCGAAACAAAAAACCACCCGCTATGCGGGTGCGAGATAAAAGTTAAACAATTGAAAAATCATCCTTTCTTGATAAAATAAGAGTAGTTCAAGCTCTAAAATAAAGAAAGGATGATTTTAATTATGGCAAATAAACATAATAGTTTATCGCATACAAAGTGGTTATGTAAATACCATATTGTATTTACACCTAAGTATAGACGAAAAATAGAATTTAATCAATACAAACGAGATATAGTAGATATAATAAAAAGGTTATGTAAGTATAAAGGAGTAGAAATAATAGAAGGACATATAATGCCAGATCATATACATTTGTTACTATCAATACCACCAAAATACAGTGTATCAAGTATAATGGGATATTTGAAAGGAAAAAGTTCGTTGATGATATTTGATATGCATTCAAATTTAAAATATAAGTATGGGAATAGAAAGTTTTGGGCAGAAGGATATTATGTGAGTACAGTAGGATTGAATGAAAGTACGATAAAAAAATACATAAGAGAACAAGAAGTGCATGATATTGTGATGGATAAACTGACAACAAAAGAATATACAAATCCATTTGGAAATAAGAAAAAATAAAATAAACCCGTTTAACAGGTAGCGGGCGTCAAAATACAATAGGGCTTGAACGGATATGAAAGCCAGCGACTTGAGGTGTGTTAGTAACAAAGGGTTATATCCATAGAGAAAACCACCCCTTTTCAGGGGTGGTCCTTATTTTGAGTTTGATTAAAGGGAATATATTTATGAAAAAAGTATATTTTGTGATATAATATAACAAATATAGTTTTCTTTAATGGAGGATAAGAATGAGGGTTTTTAGTTATAAAAAATTGTTCAAAAAGCTCATTGATTTAGATATGACAAATAATGAATTGATGGGAAATGCAAAAATAAGTAAAAGCACATTCTACAAAATGAAGAATGGGCAGAATATAACGACGGATGTTTTGCTTAGAATTTGTAATGCTTTGGATTGTGATATTTATGAAATAGTGGAATGTGTAGAAGAAGATTAGAGAGTGATTTTAGAAAAAGATAATTGAAGATTATCAAGATTTTACTATGAAGATGTGATAGCTAGGAAGTGAGGTGATTATAATGGAACATTCAGAATATTATATGGATCTGCCATTAGATTTAGCAGGTAGTAGAACAAAGAATAGATTTAGAGTTGAATTGTTGTGGGGTATTGGTAAATTAATTGATGCGTATAAGCAATATGATGACTATACTGTTGTATTTGATTTTAAATGTGACATTGAATTGCATCGTGAGAATGGTTTAGATTTTTATCAGGTGAAAACGAAAAATAGTGGTAATTATAGCTTTAAAACATTAACTAATCAAAAAGGAAATAGTAAATCTATTTTGGGAAAATTATATGCTCTATACAATCCTAATCATAATGTAAAGTTAGCTGTGGTTTGTAATAAACATTTGAAAATTGATAGGAAAGAAGACCTAAGAGAAGAAGTTTGTTTAGGAAAGCTGGATAAAATAGTAATAGATTTTATTCAAGATAAATTGAAACAGGAACTGAAATTGTCAGAAGTTGTTCTTGACGATGTTTTTTATATTTGTGAAAATATGGACTTAACAAATCCTCATCACGCTTTGATTGGAAAGTTAATTGAATCTTTTCAAGAAATTAAAAATGAAGAGCCTAATAATCCGAACGCTTTATATAGATTAGTATCTGAGACAGCCCAGAAAAAAGCTTCTTATGAGATGGCAATAACTAATTATAATGATGTTCTAGAGTTAAAGGGGATTTCTAAAGATGAGTTTAATAAAATGCTTGAATCTCATAGGAAAAAATCTATAACTGGTATTGAGCAAGCTAAAAATTACATTAAAACTTTATATCCAGCCGAAAGAAGAATGTATAATCAAGCCTTAACTAATTTGCTAGAAATTGATCATAGTTATGATTTGAATGTATTAAAGGCATCAGTTTTTGAATATATTGAAGGAAATATAGATAAGATTAAAAATGAAGATGAACTTTTTTGTGTTTTAAGTCCAATATTTGACGGAGAATTCCCGATGGAATATACACAAATTATGAAGAATGTATTTTACTTATTAGTATTTTATATATACATAGAGGGAGGTGATATTTAATGAATGTAATTTTTAAAAAAATATACATTTTTGATATTTTAACTAAAAAAGCTTTTGTTACAAGCTTTGAAGAAGGAGTAAATGTTGTTACGTCTAGCAGTATTGATGGAACAGATAGAGGAAAATCGGTATTGTTGCGTAGTTTATATCATGTTATGGGAGCTGATGCCCACTTCGATAAAAAATGGAAAAATGAAGACAAAGTATATCTTTTAGAGTTTCTGGTTGATAATAAAAAATATTTTATATATCGCCATAGAAAGTTATTTAAGGTATTTAATGATCTTATTCAGATATTATTTCAAACATCATCTAGGACAGAGTTATCAGAGTTTTTAGGTGAAATTTGGTCTTTTGAAATATTTTTGCCGAATAGAAATACTGAGAAGTTAGAGATTGCTCCACCAGCGTATACATATGTGATGAATTTCCTTGATCAAGACTATTATGATGGAACTAATTTCAATTCTTTTAAGAGTTTAGGACAATATCAAAATTTCAAACCTGATGTAATCTACTCCCAATTTGGAATATATGATAAGAACTATTTTGAGCGTGTTAAAAGCAAACAAAATTTATTTGAACGCATTAATGAGTCTAAAGACTCATATAAAAAAGCGGATGAAATGAAGGGAAAAGTATCTAATTTATTAGAGAATGTAGTTGTTCCTGAAAATTTACAAGAACTCGAAAGAGAACTTTCTATTAGATCAAAGGAATATAATGATATATTGAATTCTATGAATGCGTTTAGATATAAGCTTACTAATTTAAGAAATGAGAAATATGAGCTAGAGATTGCATTGAACCAAATTGAGAGATTTAAAAATAATAAAGAAAAAGAAATAAAGTTTATTTTAGAGACGGATATCTGTCCTGAATGTCATTCAGTTTTGAATGATACCACTGATCTTAGGAGCAAAAGATATAATTCAATAGAGGATTCATTATATATAAGTGACAGCATCTACGAAGATATAGAAAAGATTTCAAAAGCAATTTTCCAAATTGAGAGTAGTTATAGAGAGTTTTCAAATAGATTGGAATCATATAAGAAAAATATTAATTCTGCTCAGGAAGAAATCAAAAATTATACCAGTTATATGGGATTAAATGAGCTTTATAATAGCTTGAATCTGGAATTATTTAATGAATTGCAATTACAAGAAGAACTTAAAGATAGAATAGAAAATATCGAAGAAGAACTAAAAAAAGTATCGGAAATAAAAGCTGATATTAATAAAAAGTATTATGAGATGGTGGATAGACAAGTGTTGAGATTCGGATTGAATGAATTGGATGAGTCACAATATAAAGCGATTAATCGTGTTTTTTGTGCTAGTGGAAGTAATAAACCTATTTCAACAGTTATATGGTATTTCATCCTTAATAATATTAAAACATGCTTTAATAAAAAATCTTTGAAGTTGCCAATGGTACTGGACAGCCCTAAGAATGCAGAGATGGATTATGATAAAGAACAAGCTTTAATTGAATATATATTGGAGAATTCATCCAATTATACGCAACTCATTTTTTCATCAATTGGATTCGAAAGAACGAAGTTTATATTTGAAGGGGAAATAAAAATTATTGAGCTAAAAAATGATAAATATCAGTTGCTTAATTCTGAAACCTTCAAAGAATATGAAGATATTTTAGAAAATGTTTTAAGTGCTCAATTGATATAAATAGAGATGAAGCTTTATCTCTCCATCTCCTTACCCATGTAAATTACATAATTTTTTCGTATCTTGTAAAGTTTGTCCATAGTAGATTTTGAGGAAGAATACTCTTGCATGAGGGTATTCTTTTTTCTTGTAATTTAACAAGTTCAGCTAAAATATCCTTTGAATTTGGGAGCTTTGAATAGGCTTTTTTAGCTCTGAAAGAGCAGTTTCGTATATTGTGATTTATACTCATTGGAAAATGCCTTATCAGACGGATTCGCCTTGTATTCTTTGTAGTATTCTCTATACTTTTTACGATATGAACCTGCTCCATAGTGGCAGAAAGCTCCTGCATTTCCTTATCAATAACCTTTATTTTATCCTGTAAATTTTGTCTTTCTTCAGCACCTTTTTGAATGTATTCGTCAAGCTGTTTAACGGATTTATTATACAGCCTATAATCGGAGGACTCTTTACACCAAAATGAAGAAGTCCTCCTTTTTTATGTTATTTAATTACAAAGTATGGTAGTGTTTTAGATTTAAACAATTTGACAAATCAACGTCAGTAACTAATATAGAAGATAAAAAAGTTTTAACATAACATAAAAACAGAGTAAGAAAAAATAATAAATATGATATAATATACTTAAGTTATAAGTAAAAATTTATTTAAGATGATGAAAAATTATAATGAGATTATTGTTATGTCAAAAGTAAAAGTATATCTCTATATAAGGGTATCTACATCAACACAGATAGACAGTTATTCTTTAGAGGTAAAAAATTAAGAATGAAATTTAGATTTCTATAATGATTATGATATTGTTGGAGAATTTAGGAAATCTTAGCAAAAGTATTTTCTGAATTTTGAAAGAAAAAAAGGATATGAGGAAGCAAGTTTAATTATAGATAAATGGTTAATAAAAATGATGAAAGTAGGTGTTTATAATGTATCGAATCGCACATATAGGCAGTTGGGAAAGCCTTCCTGAAACTGCAGCTGCTATTTATGGCCATGATATACCCAAGCTACAGGTAATGATTCAAAGAGGGATAGACTTAAATTCTCCAATTTCGCTCAGTAAGTATACCAAACTCACACCTCTAGAGATTGCAGTTTTTCAAAACGATGTGTCTATGATTTATTTTCTTCTGGAACATGGAGCCAAACCTGATTTGGCAGAGGGTCAATCACTTCTTCTTATAGCTGCGCGTTGTTGTGGTCCAGAAGTGGTACAACTTTTTTTAGGTCAGATTTCAAAATTTAGTTTGGCCCAAAAACAACGAATTTTTAATGAGATTCGCTGCGGCAAGCGTCTGGAGAATATTCCTGTGTTAGAGCAAGCCGGAATTACTGTTGCTAAATTCGGTGGTGAGGCATTTCGTGCTGCTGTGTACGATGGATATATTGAACTTGCACAGTTGCTTTTGGAAAAAGGAGTGGATATAAATTATCACAAGTCGGATATGGTGTTCCCATATGCCTCCACTCCTGTTACTGAAGCTGCCCGAAATAACAATTTTCAAATGGTACGCTGGCTTATTGAACAAGGTGCAGACATTACCATCTCTGATAAATATGGTGAACGTCCGTATAGTGTGGCAGTACAAAATAAGAATCAAGAGATGGCTGATTATCTGAAAGTTTTGGAGCCCGAAGATTGGCACAATGAGCAGGAAAAAGCAAGGGAACTTATGCCCTACAAACTGCCAAAGGACATGGAAGAATACTTAAAGACAGGTTTATTAAGACTGGAATTTCCTGAACAGGAATTAGTAAAATGGGCTGAATTGTATTCATATATGGATGTGCAAGAAATGACATGGAAGAGAAAAAAGTTCTTATCACTGATGACAGCTATGGATAACTATAGTGATTATTTGTTATTATGGAATTCTAAAGATAAAAAATTGTGGTATCTAGATATAGAACATGAAGAATTTCATCCGTTGGCTAAATGGAAGGACTTTATTGCTGAGCCAGGAAAGTATTTGAATGGCATGATTAAGGGTGAATTTGAATAACTCTCAAGTGTGTGAGTGCTAATGTAAATAAAAGCGGTTATTAGATATGGAGAGTGTTTTCTTGATGTCAAGAGTAAAATAAAAATCATAGAAAAATACATAAGAAATCAATTGTAATAAGTAATTTTTTATTCTTCAGATTGATTTGATGATATAAAATCTAATATTTTGTTTTCTGAAAAAGGATAATTTAAGGGGTAATTTTAAAAATGAAAAGAATAAAATTTAGATACAATAAATACTCACCAGGCGTCTTATACATTTTGGTTATATTTGGAGTAGCAGCTGGGCTATTGGCTTTTTTCGGATTTTTAACAATTTCTGGTATAGATAAAGGGCCAGAATATGGACCTATATACTTCAGAGAACATCCAATACATGCTGTTTACTTGATATTTGCCTTGATTCCTATATTTATGTTATTTCCTACATGGATTGCGAAGAAAATTTGGAGTCATGAGGATCAAGAAGCATATATTGACCTTTACGAAGATTACGCTGAACTAAATTGGAATGATAGAAAGGTACATATTAAAAAAGGAGAGCTGGATATTAAGATTCCTAGACCTCAGCCTTTTTGGTATGCAACCTACATATTAAAAATTCCCCAATACAGAATAGTATTGGTTAGTTCTGTAAAGGAAAATAAAGAAAAGAATAGAGTACGACGTTCTTTGGATATTGCAATAAAGGAATTGTCTATTTACAAAAAATCTAGAAAATAAAATGGATGACATAGTGAAATAGTTTATGAAATAAATTGGAATTTATTGAGGTATAATAAGATATGATTGAATATTTTAGTAATAAAAAAGTAACAGTAGAAGAATATAAGCAGGTTTTAATTAAATCAGGAATAGGAAGACCTACAAGTGATTTGAAAAGATTGGAATTAATGTTAAATAACTCTAATTTTGTATTAACGGCATGGGATAATGATAAATTAGTTGGTATCTTACGTGGAATGACAGACTTTTCTTATGCCTGCTATTTGTCTGATTTAGCAATAGATAAAGAATATCAAAAACAAGGTATAGGGAAAAACCTTATTAGTATGAGTAGAAAAATATTAGGAGAGAAGGTTGCAATTATATTACTTTCTGCTCCAAGTGCTATGAGCTACTATCCTAAAATTGGTTTAAACAAAGCTGAAAATGCGTTTATTATACCTAGGGAGGAATAGAAATAATTTAGTGTTTAATATTCAATTATATAAGGTATGCTAGTTTTTCTAGGTTTACGAAAATTAATATTATAATAAATATGGTTGAAAAAAACGGCTGTATAAAAATAGGTATTTACCACATATTTCCTAATATAACTGACTCTTTCATCAATATAACCGGTATTTAAGGGCATAAATATTTCTTTTCTCCTAAACATAAATTACATAATTTTTGCTGTTCTTTTGAATCTTTTTTTGACATAATAAGTCACCTGTTATTGCTGTTCCTGCAAGATTGCAGGACTCTATAGTATCAATTATCTTTTTTCCATTTATATATGAATTTGACAATTTTAAGTCAATAAAACACACTATTTGTTTGTTAATTTATTAAAAACGTTATTATATCATGTTTGGATTACAATATAAATGTTATATCGTATTGTTTTGTGAGACATAATGGAGTTTTTCTTATAAAGTATATAGTGTTTATGATAGTATTATACAGTAAAAAACATAAAAAATTAGAAAATTTTTATAAATTTTTTGTTTTTGTATTGACAAAAGAGATGTTCCTTTTTATAATGTATATCAAGACGTTGAAAAGAAGAGTAGAAAGTTATTTAATCAATACAGAGACATTTCAATTGGTGAGAGAAATGAGAAAGAAACTTTTGAATATGGCCTTGGAGTCTTCACATTGAGATCGATATACTTAGATTAAGATAGTGACGGGGATGCCCGTTATAGCATTATGAGTATGAGATAGTACTCAAAAAGGTCTTTTTAGTGATAAAAAGATAAATTAAGGTGGTAACGCGTGAGTTTGCTCTCGTCCTTTATGGATGGGAGCATTTTTTTATTTTTTAATTCATAGTGTAAAACTTTAACTATATTCTATAATTCTGATTTTTTCAACAATATATTATATACAAAGGAGAAGTAGATGAAAAAACAAAGGAAAGATATATTTATAGTAGGGTTAGCTCTATTTGGTTCATACTTTGGTGCAGGAAACTTGATATTTCCACCATTATTAGGATTTCTTTCAGGTAATCAATGGTCTTTAGCATCAATAGGATTTTGTGTGTCTGCAGTTTTAATGCCAGTTGTGGGGTTATATGTAATTTCAAAAAATGGTGGTTCTCTTGAGTCTATGACTGGAGATATACATAAAAACTTTGCAAAATTTCTACTATTATTTATAATGATATTTGCAGGTAATATATCTGTACCTCGTACAGGTGCGGTTGCGTATGAGCTAGGATTTAAAGCTCTTTTACCTAATACACCAATTATAGTATTTATACTAGGGTATTTTGCCATAGCGTTATATTTTTCATTAGATGTAAATAAAATGGTAAATAGTGTTGGAAAGTTTTTAACACCTGTTTTGGTAGTTGTCCTATTAGGAATTATTATTAAAGGGATTCTTACTCCAATAGGGCATCCGGTAGTTCCACAAAAAAGTGGAGTTTTTACTCACTCATTGTTAGAAGGGTATCAAACTGGAGATTTAATAGTAAGTTATCTTATAGGAACTGTTTTTATAGGAGATATTATTCGAAGAGGTTATCGTACTAGTGGAGAAAGAAATAAACTTACTGCATATTGTGGTATAATTGCTTTAATCTTGTTGGCGGTCATTTATGTAGGTCTAATATACCTTGGTGCGTCAGTAAGTAGTTATTATCCAGAAAATGTGGAAAGAAGTCAGTTATTATTAGGTATAGCTGAAAGAGTTCTTGGCAAGGGAGGAATGTTATTTTTCTCAATTGCTGTAGTTTTGGCCTGTATAACGACTGCAATTGGACAAATCACATCTATAGCTAACTTTTTCCATGATTTTTCAAAAGGAAAGATACCGCATAAGTTAGCGGCATTTGTTTTTGCAGCTCTGGGGGCTACAATTGCTATTCTTGGTGTTGAAAAAATTGTATACTTTGCCACACCAATTTATAAAGGAGTATATCCAAGTTTAATAGTCTTAATGATTTTAGGTATTTTTCGTAAATATATACCTAATAAACAAAGTTTTAGATATGCACTTATATTTACATTAGTAGTAAGTATTTTAGAAGCAATTTTATCAGTTTTAAATGTAGCTGTTATCAAAACTTTTATTGATATACTTCCTCTAAGTGATCTTGGATTTGCATGGATTCTTCCTGCAACACTCGGGTTTATAGTGGGAGCAATAAAAGGTAATGAACCTTTGACTCAATTTGAATAAAAAGTTTATTAAATAAAAATATATTAATTAAAAAAAGGAGTAATATCAATGACAAATTATAATACAAATACAATATGTGTACAAGGTGGATATGAGCCAAAAAATGGTGAACCAAGAGTGGTTCCAATAGTGCAATCTACAACTTATAAATATGAATCATCACAAAAAATGGGTGATTTGTTTGACCTAAAGGATTCTGGTTACTTTTATACAAGACTGGCTAATCCTACAAATGATGCAGTAGCAAACAAAATATGCCAGCTTGAAGGTGGAGTAGCAGCTATATTAACATCATCAGGACAAGCAGCTAACTTTTATGCTATATTAAATATAGCTAAGGCAGGGGATCATGTTATCGCCTCTTCTGCTATCTATGGTGGAACATATAACTTAATAGCTAAGACTATGAAAGATATGGGTATTGAATCTACTTTTGTGGAACCAGATATTTCAGTAGAAGAATTAGAAGAGAAATTTCAACCTAATACAAAATTAGTTTTTGGTGAGACATTATCTAACCCTTCGCTAAATATCTTAGATATAGAAAAATTTGCAAATGTAGCTCATAAACATGGAGTGCCATTAATAGTTGATAATACTTTCCCTACTCCTATATTCTGTAGACCTTTTGAGTGGGGTGCTGATATTGTTACACATTCAACTTCAAAATATATGAATGGTTCAGCAAATGCAGTTGGTGGTGTAGTAGTAGATTCAGGAAACTTTGATTGGGTAAAATATAGTGAAAAATTCCCAGGATTAACGACTCCCGATGAAACGTATCATGGAATTGTCTATACTGAAAGTTTTGGGAAAGCAGCATATATTACAAAGATGACAACGAATCTGATGCGCGATTTAGGATCTATACCTTCTCCACAGAATTCATTTTATCTTGGCGTTGGATTAGAAACATTACATTTACGAATGGAAAGACATTTTGAAAATGCTTTGGAGCTTGCTAAACACCTAGAGAGTCATCCTAAAGTATCTTGGATTTCCTTTTCAGGACTAGAAAATGATAGTCAGCATGAATTGGCAGAAAAGTACTTACCAAACGGATCTTGTGGAGTTATATCGTTTGGTGTTGTAGGTGGAAGAGAAGCTGCAGTTAAGTTTATGGATTCTTTAAAACTAGCTTCAATAGTTACTCATGTGGCTGATACAAGAACTTGCGTACTTCATCCTGCGTCTACTACACATAGACAGATGAATGATGAAGAGTTATTGGCTGCTGGAGTATCACCAGATCTTATTAGAATGTCTGTAGGTATAGAGGATATTCGTGATATCGTAGCTGATATAAATCAAGCTTTAGAACAAATAAATTAAAATTTATGAAACAAGTATTGTAAATCAATAAAGAAATTGAATAAAAAATAGTATACATTTTGAACTGACATCTTAAAGTTAGACTAAAAGTTTCAACTTTAGGGTGTCGGTATTTTTATGATAGAATACATAATTTAAATTTTAAAAAGGAGTATTATTAGAAAAGTTATTGAATATTATATAAAGTATGGAGAAGATGTACGCCACCGGTTACATGAGAATAAAGAGTATTCTTTCAAAAGAAGAAATTTATTGTAGAATTATACTTAACAAGTGGTATATTTTGATAAAAAAGGCTGTATAATAAATCCGGGGCATGGAAAAAACCATGCTCCGGATTTTAATTCTATATACAAAAAGACAAATATCCTATAAAATATAGTAAGCCTAAATACTAAGAAAGGATATTTGTCATGAATAATTGTATCACAGAATTACTACAAATAAAAGATAAAAATATAATATTAGATCCTACCTTCAAAAAAGAAAAAATAAAAGGACAAACACACTTTATATTTAAAGGTGTTCTATCATATAAACCAACAAAATGCGAATGCTGTAATAGTAATAAAGTAGTAAAAAATGGATTTAATGAACCTACTACAATAAACCTACTGAAACTATCAGGCATACCCTCGCGATTAACTCTAAAAAAACAAAGATTTAAATG
>ERZ772927.440-NODE-440-length-17559-cov-4.8546_pt1 | contig 17559 bp, 12 predicted proteins | sample MGYA00512115_ERZ772927 | MGnify/ENA primary metagenome ERZ772927 (study PRJEB29015, sample SAMEA2737924) | human oral metagenome | biome: human oral; feature: human-associated habitat; material: dental | place: China | collected 2013 ... | reverse complement strand
TCCTGGTCTCCAGGTACCTGGCCCGACGCCGCTTCCTGGCCCAGCTCGACGCCCGCCAGGCCTATGCCGCCACCGTCCTGGCCCAGACCGACAGGGCCGTGCAGCTCCAGCTCGGGAAACTGGGCCGGGCCCCCTGGCCCGACCAGGGGTCCCGGGAGCGCGCCGCGGAGCTGGGGCGCGCCGCGCAGGCGGTCAGCGAGGGGCTCCAGGCCTACCGCGACCTCCAGGGCGCTGGCGGCCGGGTCGCCTACCGCCAGGAGAGGATCCGCCGCATGGAGGACGCGGTCGCCGTCGCCAAGAAGATCCTGTCCTACCAGGGGCCCGCGGCGCACGTGCGCCAGGCCCGCGGGCGCACGGCCGGTGACCTGGACGAGGTCTGCCAGGACGTCCTCCAGCTGCGCCGGGAGGTCCAGGCCAGGCTCGCGGAGCTTGAGGGGCCCAGCGACCTCCCGGCGTCCGTCGTCGCCACCGCCCAGGAGGACCTGGCCCAGGCCGGCAGCCTCCTGGACCAGGCCGGGCAGGACGCGGACAAGGGGCAGCAGGCCGCCCGCGCCCGCGACCAGGTGGAGGCGGGGTGCCGCCTGACCCAGGCCCGCAGGACCCTGGTCCGGGCCCACCAGCTGGTCGACGGCGTCACGCAGGCCAGGCAGCAGGCGGTGCAGACCCTCGCCCTGGTGGACAGGCGGGTGACCTCCCTGCGCTCCGACATCGCCTACGCCGAGCGCCCGAGCGTCACGGCCAACCTCGATCCCGCGGACCTGGGCCAGGCGCTCGCGGCCGCCAGGGCGGCGATCGACCGGGCCGCGAGCACGGATCCTCAGGAGGAGCCCCAGGACGTGCTTGAGGACCTGCAGGGAGCCCAGAGGCGGTTGTCGGCCGTCCTGGGCCCCGCCCGTGAGAGCGAGAGGCGAATGGTGCGGGCCCGCGGCCGCCTGCACCAGGAGACGGCCAGGCTGGACCGGGAGCTGGACGCCGTCTTCTCCCGGATGTCCCACAGCGGCCGGTTCATGAGCGCCAGGGCGCGCAAGGGTGCCGCCGAGCTGCGGGACCTGCGGGAGCAGGTCAGGCAGGCCGCGTGCTGGGACCCGGTCGGTGCGCTGGAGATCGTCCGGTACGCCTCCGAGCAGGTGCCCCACGTCCGGGCGTGCGTAGACCACGACCTGAGGGCCTCGCGCCCCAGCTACTGGAGAGCCGGCTAGCTCGTCGGCACCAGTCCGGGCCCGCGCTGGGCCCGGGCCAGCTCTGAGCCAGGGCCGTCAGCCGGGGTCAGGGCGCCCGTTGCGGGGCGCAGGCGGCGCGCCGGTGGCGAAATGGCTTGCCACCAGCGGTCCCGACTCCGAGGATGTACCCGTGGACATCATTCGGCCCACCGCACTTCCCCATGCCGCCCGCCTCGCTGCCTCCGGCCTCCTCCTGACTGCCCTGGTCGTGCCCTCCGCCGCGCTCGCGACGTCGGCCCCTCCCGCCGCGGACCCCGGCCAGGCCCTTGCCGCCCCCGGCAGGGCCCCGGGCACGCTCCCCCTGGGCCCCCAGGGGCTGACCTCCACCACCCTGAGCAAGTCCGTCACCGACGACGCCAAGCTCCTGGACAACTCCGACGCCGAGGCCGCGGTGGCCAAGGTGAAGGAGGAGACCGGCCTGCACCTGTGGGTGGTCACCATTGCCGACTCCTCCCGCAAGGCGGCGGAGTTTGCCGAGTCCGCCTGGAAGGCGACCGGACTGGGCGCCTCGGACGTGATCCTGGTCATTAACGTGCCTGACAGTGGTTCGAACTCCTTCCTGTTCCGGGCGGATCCCTCCGGCGTGCTGAGCCAGGGCGACCAGGTCTCCATTGCCGACTCCCTGAAGCCCTACCTGAAGAAGAAGGACTTCAACAAGGCTGTCGCCGCCCTCCCCTCCCTGATCAAGACGCAGGTGGCGGGCGCGGGGACCACCGGGGACCGGGGTGCCACGAGGAGCACCTCCGCGGGCTCGGGCGCCCTCAGTACCAGTTCAACGGACTCGGGTCCGGGCGTGGGCACCGCACTACTTGCAGGAGGAGCTGTGGCAGGAGCAGGAGCGGGGGGCTGGTGGGTCCTGAGGCGGCGTCGTCAGAAGGACGGCTCCGCCACCGTCACCGGCGCCCCCACGCCGAAGAGCATTGAGCAGCTCCAGACCCAGGCCGTGGACGCCCTGGTGGCTGCCGACGACGCCGTGCGGGCTGCCGACGAGGAGCTGTCCTACGCGCAGGCCCAGTTCGGCCTGGCCGCCACGGACGCCTTCTCCGCCGCCCTGGGGACGGCGCGTGAGCACGTGACCGCCTCCTTCGAGATCCGCAAGGTCCTGGAGGACGACGTCCCCGAGACCCCCCGGCAGCAGTGGGAGATGTACTCCGAGATCCTCTCCCGCTCCCAGGCGGCCGTGGCCGCTATCCGCGAGCAGGAGAAGGCCTTTAACGAGCGACGGGGCCTGGAGGCCAACCTCCCGGCCTCTATCGCCGAGACCACCCAGCGCGCTGACGAGACCGAGCAGGCCATCCTCCAGGCCGACACCCTCCTGACCACCCTGCGCGCCACCTACCCCGACAGCGCCCTGACCTCGGTGGCGGCCGCCCCCAGGCAGGCGCGGCGCCTCCTGGAGGCCGGGCGGACCGCCCTGGACCAGGCGCAGGCCTCCGTGGACGCCGGGCAGCAGGGCACCGCCGTGGAGCAGGTGCGCATTGCCCAGGGCGCGATCGCCCAGGCCGGTACCCTGGCCACGCAGGTCACCGGTGCCCGTGAGCGCCTGGAGCGTGCCGCCTCCGACCTGACGGCCGCGATCGGCTCCCTGTCCTCTGACCTCGTGGACGCCCGGCGCCTGTCCAGCATTATCCCGGCCGCGACCCTCGACCCGCTGGTGGCCGACGCCGAGGCCGCTATCGCCGTAGGCCGCGCGGCCTCCGGTATGAACGCGACGGGGGACCCCCTGGCGGCCCTGGACCACCTGACGCGGGCCGAGGCGGCCATTGACGCGGCCCTCGCCCCGGCGCGCGAGCGCGAGGAGAACGACTCCCGGGCCCGCACGGCCCTGGGCTCGCGCCTGTCCCGCCTGAACTCCCAGGTCGACGCCGTCACCTCCTACATCACCACCAACCGGGGGGTGGTGGGGCCCGCGGCCCGCACGGCCCTGTCCGAGGCGTCCCGGCACGCGGCGGCCGCTACGCAGGTGCAGGCCGACGACCCCGCCGCAGCCCTGGCCGAGGTCGAGGCCGGTGAGCCCCTGGCGGCCCAGGCCCAGACCCTGGCCGAGTCCGACGTGCGCAACAGCAGCTACGGGTCCGGCGGCTACCGCTCAGGCGGCAGGCTCCTGGGTGGCGGTGGCGGTGGCCTCGACCTGGGCTCCCTGGTCCTGGGCGGGCTCCTGCTGGGCGGCCTGGGCGGTGGGCACCACGAGCACCACCATCACCACTGGGACGACGACGGCCCCGGCTTCGGTGGCTTTGGCGGTGGCGGCTTTGGCGGCTTTGGCGGCGGTGGTGGCGACTTCGGTGGCGGCGGAGGAGGTTTTGACTTCGGGGGCGGGGACTTCGGCGGTGGCGGTGACGACTTCTGACCCGCCGGGCACCGACCGGCTCGCTCCTGGTGCCCCTCTCCGGCCCGCGGTGCCAGGCGCCTGACCGTACTCGTGAGAACCTACCTACCAGGGGTGACGTCCTTGGGCCGACCCCGCACCGATCCACACCGAAAGGCAGACCATGGCTGAGAAGCAGTCGATCCTGGGACGTATCTCCCAGCTCACCCGCGCCAACATTAACGCGCTCCTGGACCGGGCGGAGGATCCTGAGAAGATGCTCAACCAGCTGGTCCGCGACTACACCGCCTCGATCGCCGAGGCGCGTGACGCCGTCGCCCAGACCATTGGCAACCTGCGCCTGGCGGAGAAGGACCACGCCGCCGACGTGGCCGAGGCCCGGGATTGGGGCAACAAGGCCCTGGCGGCCTCGCGCAAGGGTGACGAGATGCGTATGCGCGGGGACACCGCGGGCGCGGACAAGTGGGACGCGCTGGCCAAGATCGCCCTGACCAAGCAGATTACGGCGGAGAACCAGGCCAAGGCCGCCGAGCCCATGATCACCTCCCAGCGCCAGGTCGTCGAGCAGCTCAAGACGGGCCTCCAGCAGATGGAGGTCAAGCTCGGTGAGCTGAAGTCCAAGCGCGACCAGCTGATCGCCCGCCAGAAGACCGCCCAGGCCCAGGTCAAGGTCCAGGGGGCGATCCGCTCCATCAACGTCCTGGACCCCACCAGCGAGCTGTCCCGCTACGAGGACCAGGTGCGGCGGGTCGAGGCCCAGGCCATGGGCCAGATGGAGCTGGCGGGCTCCTCCCTAGAGTCCCAGTTCGCCGAGCTGGAGGCCTCCTCCACCCAGATGGAGGCGGAGGCCCGTCTGGCTGCCCTCAAGGCCGGGCCCGCCGAGCTGCCCTCCAGCCCCTCCCCGACGGCGCAGATCACGGACGGGGACGACGCCGTCGAGGCGGCCTTCGCCGCCCTCAAGCGCAAGCAGGCCGCCCCGGCGGAGGACACCTCCTCCTACTGAGCACTCTCCTACTGGGCGCTCTCTACCGGGCGCTGGGCGTTCCCGGGCGGCTCCTGTCCACGGCCCCGGCGGCGCCTTAGCTGATCCTCGGCGACGCCTTAACTGGTGGGGCGGCCGGTGAGCTCTCACCGGCTGCCCCACCAGCGCCGTCTCCTCGGTGCTGTCGTATCTTGACGGGGCGAAGAGCCAGATCAGCGGCAAGAGCGTTGGCAGCCCCACGGGCTGCGGCTGGTCGGTGACTGCCGCCGCGGCTACCGCGAAGAGGCTCCAGGTGGGCCTTCAGACTATCCGGACGGATATATCTGAGTGCAGGCGGAACATCTCGGACGCCAGCAAGAAGATTGTGGCGGAGGAGGAGAAGGTCGCCCAGAGGATCCAGACCTTCGCGTCGGGGGGCTACGGGTACGGCCTGGGATGACGCCGGGAACAGTGCCTTCGGGTCCCGAGCACCCAGTGGGCACAGGATTGTGAGGAGGACGTATGCCGATTGACCCGCACCTAGACGCCGATCCGTCACAGATTGAGGCGTCCGAGATTGACGTGGGTGATGTCGTGACTGCACTGGACAAGGCGGAGGACGAGGTCATCCGGGCCAAGTCCCGCATTGGTGGCCTTACGTCCGAGGCAGCCGATGAGGCCCTGAAGGAGCTCAATAACATTGTTCACGACTGCCAGGACCTGATTGCGGAAGAAGTACAAGACCGCCCTGGGCAACCTCGCCGGTGACCTGAGGAGTGTCAAGTCCCGCCTGGATGGTATCCGTGAGAAGGCAGTGGCCGCGAGACTGGATATCGAGGACGAGAAGATTATGGAGCCAAAACCTCCTACGGTTATTGAGCTCGGTCCGGCTATGGGCAAGCTAAAGGATCCGACTGTTCCTTTCCCGTTCATCCTGAGTCGGAACACTATGACAGAGGCTGAGCGCGCTCAGGCCCGGGTCGATGCGTACAATGGCCTGGTGGTTGAGGCCAGGGAGGCGAGGGATCGGGAGGCCGCCGCACGTCAGGAGTTCACGGACGCCTGTGCAGGGATCAGGAAGGAGAATCCGATTACGAAGACAATCGGCGACTTCCTCGCCCCGTCTCTCGGGCTTGATCCCAAGAGCCTCATGCGCACCGCAGGCTGGGGTATTAGCCGTCTGAAGAACGTGTCGAACCTGGTGACCGGCGCCGCCCTGAGGTCCAGTGGTGCGGGCCTGGGACGTGTCACTGGATACGCCCAGAAGTGGTTGCCCTATCGTGCAGACACAAGTCGCTGGTCTGGGAAGCTCTTTGCCGGTGCACTCAAGCACTGGTCGCCGCATCCCGCCGAGGCAGTGGGTACGAAGGCGGGTAAGGTCGCGACAACACTGCAGTCCTCTAGGGTTACTACCACACTACTTAAGTGGGCCGGACGTGCGGGCAATGCCCTCTCGTTCGCTGTCAACGCCTACGACCAATGGGAGAAAGATTCTCATAACCCGGCCATAGGTGAAAATGAAAAAATTGCACGTGCAACTGCGAGCGGAGCTGCCAACTTTGCTGTTTCATACCTCGCGGCTACTGGTGGCGCTAAAACTGGAGCAGCTATTGGTGCTTGCATGGGTGGACCGCTGGGCGCGGCAGTTGACGGTATTGTTGGCGGTGTTGTTGGCGGGGTCCTTGCATCGGGGGTGGCGGCATCTGTCGGTAAGGCGGCAGCCAAATTTGTTAGCGGCCTGGGGAAAAGCTTGGGAAAGCTGTTTGGGTGATGGCAATGTGTCGAGCGTTTAATGACCGAAGTGTGCCGGTAGGTTTGGTCGTCTCGAATTAACTTCCATGAGGCGGAGCAGGAGTTTGGCATGTCGGATCATCTCTGGGACGGGATCTACCTCATTGTGGGCGGCATTGTCCTGTTGTGGATATGGTGGTTGGAGATGTTCTCTGACTCGTGGGTCGCGGATCTGTGCCGAGGCATGGCGGATGGGGGAGGGAAGAACACGGTTGCGCTTTTTGAGCCAGCGGTAGGTGTGGCGGTCCTGACTTGTGGTGGCATGATCTTTCTGGAAAATATGGGGTGGAATTATGAGTCCTTGCCCGTGATGCTGTTGGGCTGCTTAATGCTTCTGTCTCTAATGGCCTGCGGCTTTGCCCTTATCCCCATCCCTCTGCCAGCGCCTATGTACCCGGAGTGGCAGAAGAAGAGGCGGCGTCTTCTGGCTGAGGGGCGTGAGGAGCGGGAGGTCTGGGCGGCTCCTGCCGGCAGGCGCTCGAGGTGGGGGCTCCGTCAGGGGCGGCACGTCCGTGGGGTGCAGTACGACGTGGAGAGCTCTCCCTCCCAGGGCTACCGGGGCAGGCACGTCCGCACCCCCGGCCGGTACCCCGACGTCGCCCCCGCGCCGGTGGACGAGGACCACGCCCCACCTGCGGGCACCCGGTGACTCCCGGTGCCCGCAGGATGCGACCACCCAGCGGCAGCCCACGCATGACACCCGACAGTGACTCCCGGTGCCCGCAGGACGCTCGGGCGGCACGATGACTCCCCCGCGTCCGTCCCGTGAAGGGCGACACAAAGAGGTGCCGTCGTAATGAGGGGCTCGCGTCCCCGCACCCTGTGGTAATATCACCGTTATCATCGGCTGAGGAGGCCACACCCATGCGGGATAGTATTACCGTCCACCTGGCGCCGGGCTGGCAGGAGCTCAGCGCCGCCGATTTCGCCCCGGCCTTCGCCGACGTAGCGGGGGACGCCGTCCGCTATATTGCCGCCATCCCCCCGGAACGGGTCGGCTACGCCGCCAATCTCGTCGTGGTCAGGGTACCCGTGGGCCCCGACCAGGATCCTGAGCAGGAGCTCATGGAGTCCGCCCGGGCCATGGTGGAGAGCATTCCTGGTATGCGTCTCATCGAGGACGTCCCCACGGACTTTGACCTGTACATGTCCCGGGTTCGCGCCGGAGTATACATTCTGGACGAGGACGCCCTGACGGTGCTCCAGGTCGCCTGGCTGGACATGGAGACCCAGGGCACCAGCCTGTGGACGGCCACCTTCACCTGCCGGACCCGGGACTTCAGCACGTTCCTTGCCCAGTACTATGAGATGGCCCAGAGCCTGGAGGTCACCGAATGAGCTCCTTCGACATCGACCGCGGTGTCATGATACTCACCCCCGAGCAGTGGGACGTCCTGGGGCGCATGGTGTCAAACCATATTGCGCAGCGCCCCACCCCGCAGGACGCCGCCGACGCCGGACTCGCTGACCTCGGGATAACTGGCCCCAAGGGCCCCGTGACAGCCGTCCGCGAGATCCTCTCAGGATTCGTCAACGCGCGCGCCCGCTACTCCAGCCGCCGTCTTGACCCGCGTGACGAGATGCCGGTCCGTGACATTACCTTCTGGCTTGAGCACCGTTGCACCGTGGAACGCTACGACACCGACGGAATCCACATCTACTCCTGTGACGCCGTCGAGGTACCCCACATTGTCCTGGCCAACGACCACCTCCACCCTCGCCCTATGCTCGACGACGGGCCGGACTCCGTCTTTGACACCCTCGCCTCCGCCATGAAGCTCGCTGACGCCGAGGCCGCCGTCGATATTATGCACCTCATTGGATCCCAGGGACCCAAGGAGTCCGGATTCGTCCGTGACGCCCTGGAGGACCGCTGGAGCATTGTCATGCGCATGCGCGAGGAACGCGGCCCCGAGGGATTTGACGCCCCGACCGGGCAGATGACCCTGGGAACGTCCAACATGCTCTACGCGATCGAGGACGACGGGGGCCCCACCGTGAACCCCCGCGGTCCCGCCAGTAAGATCAGCCTGGTACCCGTCCTCGGTATCCAGGTCTGGGCCGCAGTCAGTCAGTGGATCTGGACCGGGAGGTAGACGGCACGGCCGTCTCCGGGTGTACTGAGACGACCACCTGGGCGCACTCCCAGGTGAACTCGGGACCACAGTCCGCCGCCGTGTCCTCTACGGCCGGAACCCTGGTCGCGGATATCGCGGTTATGCACGGCATCAACAGCACGGGCACCTGATTCTGTCGCAATCTGAGGATCAGAGCCGGTCCCACCCCAGCCTCACCTTTGTACACTCAATATCCACGCAGGTCAGGGGCTTGGGTCCCGACGCGGCCAGGAGTGCCCACCGCTCTGATCCTCAGATTGCGACACGCACAGGGTTCCGGGGTCGCAGACAGTCAAGAAACTACCAGGAACGTTGCATAACCAGCCCGGATTCGTGCCAGGTGACCGCGATAGGCGCCCCGTGCCCCGCGGGCAGGTCCTGCTCGCGCCATGACAACCGGCTGCCCGGGGGGCCCGGGTATTCTCCGTAAACACGATAAGGGCCAGCCCGACCGGCACGGCTGCCCGGGGGCCGGGGGATACGGCCCCACCCGGTGTCAGCCCGCGTGGGCGCGCCTACCCTGTCCGCTCACAGGTCCTCCGCGTCCACGATCTGGTAGGAGTAGCCCTGCTCGGCCAGGAAACGCTGGCGGTGCGCCGCGAACTCCTGGTCCACCGTGTCCCTGGCCACCACCGTGTAGAAGTGCGCCTGACGCCCGTCCTCCTTAGGGCGCACGATTCTCCCCAGACGTTGCGCCTCCTCCTGACGGGAACCAAAAGCGCCCGACACCTGCACCGCCACGCTCGCCCCCGGCAGGTCGATACTGAAGTTCGCCACCTTGGAGACCACGAGGACCATGACCTCACCGGAGCGGAAGGCGTCATAAAGGCGCTGACGCTCACGCACCGGCGTCGTCCCCGTGATAACCGGGGCACCCAGGTGCTCCGCCAGCTCCTCCAGCTGGTCCACGTAGGAGCCGATCACCAGTGTGGACTCACCCGCGTGGCGCGCCAGGATCCGGTCCACTACCGCGACCTTCCCGGGTGCCGAGGCCGCCAGGCGGTAGCGCTCGTCATTGTCCGCCGTCGCGTAGGCCATACGCTCACCGGCGCCCAGGGTCAGGCGCACCTCCGTGCACACCGCCGGGGCAATCCACCCCTGGTTCTCCAAATCCTTCCAAGGGGCGTCGTAGCGCTTGGGGCCGATCAAGGAGAAGACCTCGTCCTCGCGCCCGTCCTCACGCACCAGGGTCGCCGTCAGGCCCAGGCGGCGGCGCGCCTGGAGGTCGGCGGTCATACGGAAGACCGGGGCCGGGAGCAGGTGGACCTCGTCGTAGACAATCAGCCCCCAGTCGTGGGACTCCAGCAGGTCCAGGTGCGGGTAGACGCCCTTGCGCCTGGTGGTCAGCACCTGGTAGGTGGCGATTGTCACAGGTCGGACCTCCTTGCGGGCCCCCGAGTACTCCCCGATCTCGTCCCCGGTGAGGGTGGTGAAGCGGGTCAGCTCCTCCTTCCACTGCCGGGCCGAGACCGCGTTGGTCACCAGGACGAGGGTCGTCGTCGAGGAGCGCGCCATGGCCGCCGCCCCCACCAGGGTCTTCCCGGCCCCACAGGGCAGGACCACGACGCCGGAGCCCCCCGACCAGAAGCTCTCCACCGCCTGCCTCTGGTAGGGGCGCAGCGTGAAGGCCCCCGGCTCGCCCGCCGCCACACCCTCCGGCGAGTCCCTCAGGGCGATGGGGTGGGCCTCGCCGTCGACGTAGCCGGCCAGGTCCTCCGCGGGCCAGCCCAGCTTGATGAGCACCTGCTTGAGGTGGCCGCGCTCGGAGGGGTGTACCACGACGTCGGCCTCACCCAGGGACGCCCCCAGCAGGCCCGTGGTGCGCCGCGAGCGCATGACCTCCTTGAGGACCGCCACGTCGCTGGCGTGCAGGACCAGCCCGTGCGCCGGGTCCGTGACCAGGGTCAGGCGCCCGTAGCGGTCCATGGTCTCGGCGATCTCGGTGAGCAGGGCGTGCGGCACCGGGAAGCGCGAGTAGGTGATGAGGGTGTGGACCACTGTCTCGGCGTCCAGTCCCGCGGCGCGCGCGTTCCACAGGGCCAGCGGGGTGATCCGGTAGGTGTGCACGTGCTCGGGTGCCCGCTCCAGCTCGGCGAAGGGGGCGATGGCGCGGCGGGCGTCGTCGGCGGCGGGGTGGGCGACCTCCAGCAGGACCGTCTTGTCGCTCTGGACAATGAGCGGGCCGTCAGGGGGTGTCGTGGCGGACGGGGTGGATGCGGGGTCAGGACCGGGCATGGCCGGAGTATGGCACCGGGTGGGGCGCAGGGGCAGGGGTCAGTCCCTGCCTCGGGAGGGTCCGTCGTGTCGTGGAAGGAGTGGGTCGCCATGTGGATGACTGTCTATTGTGGGTGAATAATTCTTTCTTGTTTAAAGATGTTTTGTCTGCGATAATGAGGGTTGGTCTGCGCTCAGAGGTGGGTGAGGGTCTTGTACGGCGCCCGGCCTGGGGCTAATGAGGCCCTCGGAAACCTTTGTGTCCGTCGGGCCGGGCGGGCTTGGGGCCGGGCGGGCTCGGGGCTGGGGCCTTTTGGTGGCGGTCACGGTCGGGGTGACCTGCTCGAGTCCTGGCGGGATCGAGGCCGGGGGCGCCTGGTACGGGGTATGGCTGGGTATTACCGGTGGGAGCCCTGGCGGCCCTGGGGCGGCCCTGATGCGGGGCCCGGGTGCACCAGGGGCAGGTTCGATAGGGCAGGTTCGATTGCCTGGGGCACCTCCAGACTGAAATGAGTGGGGCCAGGGTGCGCCAGGGGTAGGTGGTCAAGCGTGCGGACAGGGTGGGTGGCAGCGGGTGGGGCCCGGGTGTGCCAGGGCAGGTTTTCCCAGCCGCCCCTAGGGATCTGCGGTGAGTGGGCGTACAGTGACGAAGGTGAGTCGTCAGCAGGACGTTCGCATCCCACCTACCGCCGCCGACGTGGAGAGCGTCGCGGCGGCCCTTATGGCGCGCTCTGACCGCGAGGTCGCGGCCTTCCTGGCTGCGCGCCCCGACCTCGTCTCCCCTCCCTCACCCTCCTTCACGGCCCTGGCTGCCCGCGCGGTCGGGCGGTCCAGCGTCGAGGCGGCGCTCACCCAGTGCGACGCCCCCGCCCTTGCCGTCGCCCAGTGCCTGGTGCGTGACGCGCTTACCGGGCCTGGTGGGAGCGCGCAGGGCGGCGGGTCTGAGGCGGGCGCCTCCCAGGGCGGTAGTCCTGGGGCGGCGGCGCCTGCCGCCGGTGCGGACGGATCCGGCAGGGACGCGGGCACTGACGCCGTCGTACCTGACGCCGGAGCCCGCACCGGGGCCGACGGCGCTGCCGGGCCTGGTGAGGGCGCGCAGGGCGATGGGCCCGAGCCCGGCGCCCCCCAGGACGGCGGTCCTGGGGCGGGTGCGGACCGCCTCGTGCGTCGTCTGGCCGGGGAGCTGGACGCGGACGTCGTCACCGAGCGCCTGGCCTTTCTGGAGCGCCTGGCCCTGACCGTGGCCGGACACCCCGTGACCGGCCTGGTGGAGGCTGCCGGCGACGGCGACCTCCTGCCCGCGGACGTGTCCCTGCGTGCCCCGCAGGCTGCCGGGCTCGACGTCCTGGACGCCGCCACGGTGTCCGCCGAGGCCTGCCGCCACGCGGAGGAGGTGGTCCGCCTCGTGTCCGTGCTGCTGGAGGAGTGGGGTCGTCAGGGCGCGCCGATCCTGCGCACCGGGGGAGTGGGGGTGCGTGGCCTGAACCGCAGCGCCGAGGCCCTGCACGTCTCCCCGACCCAGGCGGCCACCGTCATCGAGCTCACTGCCGGGGCCGGGCTGCTGGGCCTGGACCGGGACGGGAGCGCCTGGATCCCCTCGCGTGAGGACCCGGCCTGGAGCGGGGACCCCCTGCCTGAGCGCTGGGCGGCCCTGGTGGTGGCCTGGGCCGGTAGCGACCGTGCGCCCTGGCTCGTGGGGCGGCGCGGACCGGACAACACCCTACGCGCCGTCCTGCACCCTGAGACCGCCGCCCCGTGGGTGAGTGCGCTGCGCCACCGGCTCCTGCGCCTGCTGCTCAGCCTGCCCGAGGGGACGGCCCTGACCGCCGACTTCGCCTACGCCACCCTGTCCACCTCCCGGCCCCGGCGTCGTCCCGAGCCTGCGGCGGTGAAGGCGCTCCTGGCCCAGGCCGAGCTGCTGGGCCTCACCGGCTCGGGGGCCCTGAGCGCGGGCGGACGGGTCCTGGCCCGCGCCCTGGCCGGGCAGGTGGAGGACGAGGAGGAGCTGCTGGGCTCCCTGGCCCGCGCCCTGGCGGCCGACCTGCCCACGCCGGTGGGGGTGCTGCTGGTCCAGTCCGACCTCACCGCCGTCGTGCCCGGTCGCCCCACGCCCGAGCTCGCCGACCTCCTGGAGCGCTGCACCCGGGTGGAGTCACGCGGCGGGGCCCTGACCGTGCGCTTTACGGCGGAGTCGGTCCGCGCCGCCCTGGACGCCGGTGAGCTGCCCGACCAGCTCCTGGAGCGCCTGACCCGCTTCAGCCCCGGCCCCCTGCCCAGTACGCTGACCTCCCTCGTCCACGACGCCGCCCGGCACCACGGGGCGGTGCGGGTCCGGGCCGTGGTCTCGGTCCTGCGGGCGCCTGACCCGGCCGTGACCGCCGGGCTCCTGGCGGACAGGCGCCTGTCCGACCTGGGGCTGAGCGAGCTCGCCCCCGGGGTGCTCGCTGCCAGCGCCCCGGTCGGGCAGGTCCTGCGCGAGCTGCGGGCCGCTGGCCTGGCCCCGGTCCTGGAGGACGCCGACGGCGAGCTGGTCCTGGGGCAGCAGGTGGAGGCACATGGTCCCCGTCCCGAGCCGGAGCGCCTGGAGGCGGTGCCCGTGAGACGCCGTCGTCCGGCTGCCCGCGACCTCATGGTCCTGGTGGGGCGCATGAGGAAGGGGGAGGAGGCCTGGCGGGCGGCGGGCGGCGGGGCGCACACCGCCACCGACCCGGTGCACGCCTTGGCCGTCATGCGCCAGGCGCGGGCCACCCGCACCCCCGTGCTCCTGCGCCTGGCGGGGACCGACGGCGCCGTCCAGGAGCGGCGTGCGGGTCCTGGAGGTCGAGCCGGGGCGGGTGCGCCTGGCGGATCTGCGGCGTCAGACCGAGCTGACGGTCGGGGTCCACCGTATTGTCTCCGTCACCCCCGCCTCCTGACCGGCGCCCGCGCCCCGGTGCCGGTCGTGTCCTGGCCTGCCGGCGGACCAGTGCCCCGCACTTCTTGCCGCGGGCGTGAGGCTGAGCCGCCCGGGCCCCGGAGCACGCAGACCCCTTGCCGCGGGCGTGTCTGACCGCGGTGTCCTCCGGGTTACCCGGGCAGGTCTGCCTGTGCCCCTACACTGGGGGCGTGACTATGAAGACGGCTCACTCCGAGGTGGCTCAGGCCATGGGTACGGTCAACGACCCTGCTACCGCAGGTGTCGCGCGGCCCGGCTCCCTGCCCACCAAGGCCCAGCGCACTGCCGCGGCCCGGGACCGTACCCTGACCTCCCCCACCGCTATCGAGATGGCCCGCTCCGTCCTGGCCGACCTGACCATTCCGGAGGCCGTGGGCCCCTACACCGCTGCGCGCAGCGAAGGTGAGCGCCTGGTCACACACCTCTTCGAGACCACCATGGCCGGCTACCGCGGGTGGCGCTGGGCGGTCACCGTGAGCCGCCCGCCCCGCTCACGCACCGCCACGGTCTGCGAGGTCGGCCTCCTGCCCGGTGAGGAGGCGCTGCTCGCCCCCGCCTGGGTGCCCTGGGCAGACCGCCTGCGGCCCGGGGACGTGGGGCGCTCCGACCGTCTGCCGCGCCGCGAGACCGACGAGCGCCTGGAGCCGGGCTGGGAGGCCACCGGTGAGGAGGGGGACGCGGCGGCCCTGGACGAGCTCGACCTCGGCCGGGCCCGCGTGCTCAGCCCCGCTGGCAGGAGCCGCGCCGCCCAGCGCTGGTACGACGGCGAGGCCGGCCCGGGCGCCGACGGCGTCCGCCAGGCTGACGCCACCTGCGGCACCTGCGGCTTCCTCATGCGTATGCCCGGCTCCATGCGGGGGCTGTTCGGGGTCTGCGCCAATGAGTGGGCCCCCGACGACGGTCGGGTGGTCTCCCTGGACCACGGCTGCGGCGCCCACTCCGAGACCGACCTGCCCGACCAGGGGCCCGAGTGGCCCGTCACCCCCGCCCGGGTGGACGAGGCCGACCTGGAGGTCCTGGGTACTGACGGGCGCCTCCTGCGCGAGGGCGCCTCCCAGGCCTCCCAGGACGGTGAGGGCTCGGCCCCACAGGACGCCCAGGAGGCCCAGGCGTCCGACGCCGGGGGCTCGGCCTCGCAGGACGCCCAGGACGGTGAGGACCCGGCCTCGCAGGGCGACGTCCAGGAAGCCCGGGAGGCCCGGGACGGGAGTACGCAGCAGGCCGGGTCCGCCAGGTCCAGGTCCAGGGGCAGGGCGTCGCGTAGGGTCCGTACTCCACGTACTCGCGCCTCCCGTGCCCCTCAGGACCAGGACGCCCCGGCTGAGGCTCCCGCGCCCCAGGACGCCGGGCCGGGCCTCGGGGCCGGTGGGCCTGAGACGCCCACTGAGCCGAACCAGACCACTGAACCAGACCGGACCGCTGGGCCAGACCAGACTCCTGAGCCGGAACAGGCCACTGAACCGGACGGGACTACTGGGGCCCCGCAGGCCGGGGCCCTGGGGGCTCAGGCCCCGGACGCTAAGGCCTTGCAGGGCGGCCCGGCCCCGCAGGGGGCTGAGGGGTCCCAGGACGTGGCTGAGGGACCGGCGGCGACACCCCAGGCGGAGGCGCGTCGGGTGACGACTTCCCAGGCGGCACCCCAGGCGGAGGCACGCCGGGCCCCCGCCAGCCAGCCCGACGGAGATGACGGGGCCCGGTCGCGTCCCGCCCGCCCGCGCCGCTCTCGTAAGGCGAGCCCCGCCGTCGAGCAGCTGGTGGAGGTCCTGGGGCAGGCGCCCGGCCGGGAGGGATCGGGGCCGGACACGGACCCGGAGCGCCGGGCCGCCTCCGCCCGCGACGCCGTCGCCGACCTCACGGCGGACCTGGGCCCGGATCTGACTGCCGACCTGCACCTGGACCTGGCTCCTGAGCACGCGGCCACCGCCCTGGCGGACCTGGAGGCCGCTCTGGCCGCCCGCACCTGATGCGGGCCGATGCGCCGGGTGCCGCGGGACCCTGCGGCCCTGCCACAGGGCGCCCACGGGCAGGCCGCCCCGTCAGCCCCGAGCGCGACGCCGAGCGCTTCGCCCAGGGGCGCCCCCGGGCAGGCCGCCCCCGCGCCAGCGGCCGGGGACAGCGCCTGAACGGCGCGGGGAGCGCCCGCACCCCGGTGAGATGGCTGAGAGGAAAGGATGAGATGCCGCTTACCCCGGTCTCTGCCATAATAGGGACACGTGAGAACTTCCTCCTCCCAGAGCACGCAGGAGACGGTGCCCCAGGGCTCGCACACCCCTCCCCTCCATCCCCTGGACCGTTTCTTCCACATCACTGAGCGCGGCTCGAGCATTGACCGTGAGGTGCGTGGCGGACTCGTCACCTTCTTCACGATGTCCTACATCCTGGTCCTCAACCCCATTATCCTCGGCTCCGCCTTCGCGGGCCCCGACGCCGGTGCCAGCGACCTGGACGCCGCCAAGGCCCAGATCGCCGCCGCGACCGCCCTCATTGCCGGGGTCATGACGCTCCTCATGGGCGTGGTGGCCAACTACCCGCTGGCCATGGCCGCGGGACTGGGCATTAACGCCATGGTGGCCTACACCATTGTGGGTACCAACGGCATGACCTTCGCCGACGCCATGGGCTTGATCGTCATTGAGGGCGTCATTATCCTGGTCCTGGTCCTCACGGGGTTCCGTGAGGCCGTCTTCCGCGCCGTCCCGGTGCACCTACGCACCGCCATCAGCGTGGGCATCGGCCTGTTCATCGCCCTGATCGGGCTGGTGGACGCCAAGGTGGTGCGCGCCGGGGGCACGCCCCTGGAGCTGGGTCTGGGCGGCTCGCTGCAGGGCTGGCCGGTGCTGGTCTTCCTGTTCGGCCTGTTCTTCACGATCGTCCTGTACATCCGCAGGGTGCGCGGCTCGATCCTCATTGGCATCGTCACCTCCACCGTCCTGGCGGTGGTCATTGAGGCGGTCCTCCACCTGGGCGCCTTCAACGACGACGCCAGTCGCGGCACGCTCAACCCCACCGGCTGGGCGCTGAGCGTGCCCGCGCTGTCCGACCGCCCCGTGGCCGTGCCCGACCTGTCCAGCCTGGGGCACTTCTCCCTGCTGGGATCCTTTGAGAGGATGGGGACGGTCTCCGTGGTCCTCCTGGTCTTCTCCCTCATGCTGGCCGACTTCTTCGACACCATGGGCACCATGGTGGCCATTGGCGCCGAGGGCGACCTGCTCGACGAGGACGGCAACCCGCCGCGTACCCGTGAGATCCTCGTGGTGGACTCCGTGGGCGCCATCGCCGGCGGCCTGGGTGGGGTCTCCTCCAACACCTCCTACGTGGAGTCCGCGGCGGGAGTGGGTGAGGGCGCGCGTACGGGCCTGGCCAACGTGGTCACCGGCGCGCTGTTCCTGCTGTCGGTCTTCCTGTCCCCGGTGGTGGCCATGGTGCCCTACGAGGCCGCCACCCCCGCCCTGGTCATTGTGGGCTTCCTCATGATGACCCAGGTCGCTGAGATTGACTGGAAGCGTCCCGAACTGGGTGTCCCGGCCTTTATGACCATTATAATGATGCCCTTCTCCTACTCCATTACCAACGGTATTGGGGCGGGGTTCGTGACCTACGTCGTGGTGCAGGTATCGCGAGGCAAGGCCCGTAGCGTCCACCCGCTTATGTGGTTCACCGCCGCTCTCTTTGTGGTCTACTTCACCCTGACTCCCATTAAGGAGATCCTGGGCGTCAGCTGAGCCGGGGTCACCCCGCCTGCGTCCCCTCCTGCGAGAGCGAGCGGGAGGGGACGGGTGCGGGCTGCGCGAGGGGCGCCTGTAACCGGACGAATCCGGCGGCCACCTTGCGCAGGAGCGGCCTCGCCATGGCGTGCCCGGCCGCACCGGAGCGCTGCCGGCGGCCGCCCCGGCAGGCGGGCGTGCCAGCGGCCCCGGCGTCGCCCAGCCTCAGGCTGAGGGAGCCGCCCCGGCAGGCGGGTGTGCCAGCGGCCCAGGGAGCGACGGCCAGGG
>ERZ772927.439-NODE-439-length-17587-cov-4.75508_pt1 | contig 17587 bp, 12 predicted proteins | sample MGYA00512115_ERZ772927 | MGnify/ENA primary metagenome ERZ772927 (study PRJEB29015, sample SAMEA2737924) | human oral metagenome | biome: human oral; feature: human-associated habitat; material: dental | place: China | collected 2013 ... | reverse complement strand
GGCTCCCCGGGCCTGCCCGCGGTGGTCGGCCGGGCGCAGGACGCCCGCTACTCGGCGGGCCTGCGCTACCGGCGGGTGGACGGCTGGTCGGCGGCCGACCAGCAGCCCCGTGCCAGCCGCGTCGCCGTCCAGGCGGGCTCCACCCTCCGCGTGCGCCCCACCGACCCCGGTGCCATGGGCTCGCTGCGCCGCCACCTGGCCCGCCTGGAGCGTGACGGCGTCGGGCTGCTGCGGGAGCAGGGCTACGGGCGTATCGCCGTGGGGCACCCGTTCCTGGGGCCGGGCCCGGACGTCATCCGGGCGCGCGTCCTCCAGCAGTCCGACTTCACCACGGAAGGGCAGGGACAATGAGCGTGACCCGCTACGAGGTGGACCTGCGTCTGGTCACCACCTCGCCCCTGCACTCCGGCGGGGCCGAGCACCAGGTCGACCGCTCCCCGTCCCGCCGCTCCCGGCCGGGACCGGGCCAGGAGGCGCCCCGGCGCGAGAGCGAGCCGCGGCGTTTCGTCCGCGACGGCTGCGGTCGTCCGGTCCTTCCCGGGCGCTCGGTCAAGGGCGCCCTGCGGGCCGCCTGGGTGAGGGCCTACGGCGGGCGGGCCGGTGGGGACAGCACGGAGCCAGCCGGTTCTGACCGGCTCCTGCCCCTGTGGGGCGGCCCGGAGCGTGCCGGTTCCCTGAGGGTCCACACGATCGCGCTCGACGGCGTGGAGATGGTGGAGCGGATGGGCAACGCCGTAGACCGCTACTGGGGCAGCGCCGGGGACACCGCCCTGTTCAGCCACGAGATCGTGCCCGCCGGCGTACCGCTCAGGCTGCACCTGTCCGGCCAGGTCGGCAGCGTCCACGATGACGGCGACCCCCAGGGTCTGGAGAGGCTGCTGGGCCAGGTCCTGGGGCTGCTCCAGTCCGGGCGGGTCAGCCTGGGCGGGCGCCAGAACGCCGGGTGGGGCGGGGTGCGGCTCAGTGACGCCGGGACGAGGAGCGTGGCCGTCGCCCGCTACCGCCTGGACGGCCCCGACGGCCTGCTCGCCCTCCTTGACGGCAGGGGCAGTACCGTGGCTGTCCCCCTGGTGGCGCCGCCCGACCCGGGGCAGCTCACCGTGACCGTGACCTGGGACAGCCCCACCGGCATCCTGGTGGCCGAGCCCCGGGACAAGGAGCAGAGGGGCGACCAGGAGACCGTGGACACCCTCCCTCTGCGGACACGCTCCCGCAAGGGCCGCGACCCCCAGGACGCCGGCACCCTGGTCCTGCCCGGCAGCTCCGTGCGCGGCGCCCTGCGCAGCCGGGCCAGCCGGATCGCACGCACCGTCCTGCTGGCCGGTCAGCAGCTCCCGGAGCAGGCGGACTGGTCCACCACCGGCGTCCACGACCAGCTGGCCGAGGACCCGCCGCTGGTGCACGCCCTCTTTGGCAGCACCGAGCGCCGCGGCGCCCTGCGCGTCCTGGACACCCTCGCCCTGGGGCGGACGCAGACGCTCAAACGCACCCACAACACCGGTGACAGGTGGACCGGGGGCGTGATCGACGGCGGCCTGTACGCCGAGCAGGTGCCCGCCCCCACCACGCGGTGGGACAGCATCACCCTGGTGGTGGACCTGGCGCGCCTGGGTGGCCCGGGCCGACGTCGGGCCGCGCTGTGCCTGCTGGGGCTGGTCCTGGCCGAGCTGGCCACCGGCACCCTGCCCCTGGGCAGCCGGGGCACGCGCGGACTGGGGGAGGTCAGGGTCAGGGCCCTGAGCCTGACCGGTGACACCAGCCTGCTGGGCGGGCCCTGGGAGATCCGGGCGGGGGCCGAGGGCGGCACCGGCGTCGCCCGCGACCTCCTGGCCCGCCTGCGCACCCTGAACGACGAGGTCGGCGGCGCGGGCTGGACGGACTACCTCGTGGACGCGCCGCGCACGGCACAGGACGGTGAGTGAGATGACGCAGGAGCAGGATGCCGGGCACACCGGCCTGTTCGCCCAGGACATTAGACAGGCCCGGGACCTGGCCCAGGAGCTGGGCAGGTCCCCGGACCTGCCCGCCCTGGAGGAGGGTGCCTGGGGCGTGGAGGTGGACGAGGCCGCCACCCTGGACCACGTGCTGGGACGCCTGGGGACCGGGGAGTGGACGGGACTGGCGTTCACCACCCGGGGCACCCGCGTCCTGAGGACCGTGGCGCCGGACGGCCTGGGGGACACCGCTGGCGCCGTGGTGGAGCGGGACACCGTCTACGAGCTGCGGCTCTGGCAGCCCGACGGTGGGCCGGAGCCGGGGGTGGCGGCCCACGAGCTGCGCTGGCTCAACGGGTCGGGGTGCGCCGAGATCCGGGTGTACACCTCCTCCGGGGCCGACGGCGCCCCTGCCGGGGCGGGTACCGGCGCGAGGGAGGCGGCGCCCCCCGGCCTGCCCCTGGAGAGCTGCTGGTACCGCCGGAACCGCTACCTGGAGCACCGCAGCGCCTCCCGCTCCGGCGCGGCCGGCCGTATGACGGCCCTCGAGGTCTTCACCAGGGAGCCGGTCTACGGGAACACGGTCTTTACCGACGAGATCCTGACAGGAAGGTGGGCGTGAGATGGGTGAGTTCCACTCCGCCGTCAACCGGATCCCGGTCCTGCGGCACTCAGCGGCACGGCTCGTTGACGGCGGCAGGCTCCCCGCCGCCCTCTTTACCGACCACGAGGCGGCTGGGCACGACCACCTCCACCCTGACAGGTGGTCGGGGACCATCGACCTGCGTATGACGCTCATGACCCCGCTCGTCCTGGGTGAGCAGGATGCGTCACCCGACGGCAGGCAGGCGGGCACCGTCCGCCTCCCCCGGGACACCAGCGGGGGCGTCGTGGTCCCGCCGACCATGGTCAAGGGCATGCTGTCGCGCGCCTACGAGGCCCTGACCGTCTCACGGTTCCGTGCCCTCCAGCCGCGTGCCGACCGACTCACCTACCGCTCCGACGCCGCCGACTCCCTGCGGCTCGTGCCCCTGCGGGTGACCAGGGTCAACGAGGACGGCAGCCTGGAGGCCGAGCTGCTGGCCGGGTCGTCCACACAGACCGTCAGCCACGACGGCGAGAGGATCCCGGTCATGCGGGCGGCGGCCATGCAGACCGGCTACAAGGGCAGCGCGACCCTGGTCCTGGATGGCAGGGGGCGCAGGCTCACGGCCATGACCCACCACGGCAAGCAGCTGCGCTGCCACCTGGCCCTGTACGTGCACGGCAGCGGCAAGTACGCCTTCTGGCACGTGACCCACCTGGGGGTCGGGGAGGCGGAGCCGGAGGAGGCCTTTACCGTCGGCGGGGAGTCCGCGATCCCCAAGTACAGGAACGAGTACGACGTGACCGGGTACGTCTACCGGACCGCGAGCGACCAGGACGCGGAGCAGCCCTGGCTGCTGTACGAGAAGAAACGCTACGAACGGGTGTTCTTCAGCACCGAGAAGGAGCCGCTGACCGTCACCATTACCCCTGAGGTAGCCAGAGGCTACACCATTGTGGCCAACAGCTACCGTGAGCAGCGCGAAGAGGAGAAACGCCGGCAGGTCAAGGCGGGGCGGACCCAGAGGGCCAACCGGGTGACCGACGAGGCCCTCGCTGGCAAGGAGGCGGGGCACCCGGGGCTCGCCGAGGGCGACCTCGCCTACGCGCTGCTGGGAGAGGAGAGCTACCAGGAGGACAACACCCTTATCAGGGGCAGGGCGCACAAGGTGGTCCAGCTCGTCCCCACCATGATCGGACGACGCGCCTACGACTCCTCCCCCCAGGACCTGGGACGCGCCCAGGGGGTCCTCCCCCTGGCCTCCCGCTGTGAGGCCAGCGCGGCGGACCGGCTCTTTGGCTACGTCGTCCAGGACGCCCCGGAGGGGGCCGTCGGAGGCGACGTGGCCGCCAGGGGGCGGGTCGCCGTCGGGGTCGTGGACACGAGTCAGGCCCAGGTCACGCGCGGCAGGGGTGAGCTCCTGGCACCCCTCCTCAGCCCCAAGCCCGCCTCGGCACGGCGGTTCCTGACCGACTCCGAGACCGGCCGGACACCGGCCGACGGTGGCCGTCCCCTGCCGCGCCCCAGGCTCTTTACCCCGGGCCAGTACCTGGGCCTGGCCGCCTACCCGGTCCACCGGGGCGTCCTGGGGAGGAAGGGGCTGCCGCAGGAGGCCACGAGCGTGCCGCCCCAGGAGGGGCTGGACGTCCCCGCGGACACGGTGCGCCTGCGCGTGCGCGACTGGCTGGAGACGGGCAGCGTCCTGACCTGCCGGCTGCGGGTGGACGACGTCGAGCCCGAGGAGCTCGCAGCGCTCCTGTGGCTGCTGGACCCCAGAAACCTCGTCCCGGCCTCCGAGCGCACCGGACAGGCCGTGGGCTTTATGCGCATGGGCCTGGGCAAGCCGCTGGGGCTGGGGGTGGTCAAGGTGGAGGTCCCCGAGGGCGGCGTGCGCGTCCACACCGGGCAGGCCCTGGCGGACAGCTACCGCAGCCTGGAAGGGTGCCTGGGGATGGTGCCCACGACCCCGCCCCCCACCCTGCCCGACGACGTCCTGGACATCCTGGACCGGCTCCCCTGGGTAGCGGCTATGCAGCGTGCGGCCTACGGCTACACCGACGGGATCCCCGTACGCTACATGAGCCTGAAGGAGAACCGGGCCAACAACCAGACCGAGGAGGGCAGGCCCAAGGAAGGACGCGGGCAGTCCCCCACACCACTGGCGGACCCCCCGAGGCCGCTCAGTATTGAGATCCCGGCCCGGCGACAGGGCAGGCAGGTCCCGGGCCCGCCGCAGCGGCGCGGAGGCTACGGGGGCCGTGGGGGCCACGGGGGCCACGGGGGCCGTCGATGGTGAGCTACAGACTGGTCAACCTCAACCCGCACGAGGTGGTGCTCATAGGCGACGGGCAGCAGCTGGTCCTGCCGCCGTCGGGCACGGTCCCCCGCCTGGTGCTGGGCGGTGGCACCACGGTCACCGTGGGCGCCCTCGGTGCCGGAGGTGGTACCGGGGAGGAGACGCCGGTGACGCTGTCCCTCACCTACGGGGAGGGCCTGGTAGGGCTCGACCCGCCCCTGCCCGACCCGCAACCAGGAGTGTTGTACGTCACCAGCAGGGTCGTCGCTGAGCACTGCCCGCAGCGGGACGACCTGGCCTGGCCCCACGAGCTCGTCCGCGATACGGCCGGGCGCCCCGTCGGCGCTCGCGGCCTGGCCACGGTGGGACCCCCTCCCGGCCAGAGCGGGAGGAAGAGCTTGCCATGACCATGCTCATTCACGTCGTCGGCCGCTCGGACCTTGGCGTCGGCACTGGCAGGAACGCCGGTGAGCTGGACCTGTACGCCCTGCGCAGGGCAGAGGAGCTGAGGGCCCTGGCGGGGCGCCTCCGGTCGTCCCGCGAGCCGGCCGGTGAGGGCCCAAGCCCCCGGCGCCCGGACGGTAGGGGTGCCGTCGGCGACGCGGTCATGAGCCCAAGCCCCCGGCGCCCGGACGGTAGGCCAGCCCCTGGGACGGAGCCCCCCGCCGAGCAGGCCCTTCCTGAGGAGGCTGTCCGCGTGGTGCAGGCGCTCCTTGACGGCGTCCACCCCGACGCCGAGGAGCAGCCCGCCCAGGTCACGATCGCCCACCCTCACGAGGGGACGCCGCTGTACAAGTACCTCAAGGCGCTCGTCCAGTACGGGCGCGCGGACATTGACCTGCTGCTCGTGGCCACCCGTAAGGGACGCGGGGCCACCGAGCCGTACCTGAGGGCCGTGCACGAGTGCCTCAGTGAGCCCGGGGTGCGTGCCGGGCTGCGCGACCGCACCGGCGCCACGCTCCGGCTCCGGGAGCCGGTCCTGGTAGCGGACCTGGGGGAGCTGGAGGACCTCATGAGCCAGGTCGACCACCGCCTGACCGCCCACCGCGGCCACGTGGCGCTCGCCTTCGGCTCAGGTGCGACCGCCTTCTCACTGTCCCTCGCGGGGACCGTGGCCGCCGCCCAGGCCGACGAGTGGTCCCTGATCCTGGCCGGTGAGAGCGGGCCCGCCCGTATCGAGGACATGTCCGTCACCGGGGTGACGGCACACCACCCGGAGCGGGGCTGGTTCCTGGGCCTGGGGCTGCCCACCTGCCTGGAGGGCCGCGTCAGCGACGACGTCGTCAAGGCCGCCGTCCAGGTAGCGCACCGGGCGGCAGGGGATGGAGGCTGCCCGACGTCGCACGACCTCGGTGAGCTCCTGCTGTGCGACCTCGCCCGGGGGGACCAGGCAGCGGGGATGGCGGCCAGGGCCTGGCTGGTGGCCGAGTACCGCAGTCGCAGGGAGCAGTACATGAGGGACTCCGGGGAGGCCCCCGAGCAGGTTACCGACCAGGTGAGGCAGGAAAACCGAGACCGCCCGCTCGGCCGCGTCCTGGGGGGCCTGGAGAAGGAACGGAGCCGGGGCAGGGTGCTCCTGCCGCACGACGAGTGGCTGCGCACCAAGGGCTGGCTCAATGATATTGGCAAGCGCGCCACCCACGAGCTCGGTGTCATTGGGGCGGGAACCGGTTCCATGACCAGCCCGGGCACCGAAGGCGGCCAGGAAGACCTTGAGGACCAGGCGGAGACCGGGGCGGATGCCGGGACCAGCCCGGATCATGAGACCGACCCGGACAATGGGACTGGCCTGGGAGCCGGGCCCCAGTCCGGGGGCTACCCCGGAGCGGCCGTGAGCCCGGTGGACCGCGTGGCCGACCTGCTGAGCAGCTGCGGGATCGAGCGGCCTGACTGGCTGTCGTGGCCGGGCGGGGACATTGCCATGGTCTGCGCGCAGTCCCGCCCTCAGAGCGACCACGGTACCGGGCGGACCCGCCCCTCCCCGGCGGAGCAGATTCTCCACGGCCTGCCTCACTCAGAGGATCTGGCCCAGGTGCGCCAGGCGACGGGTAGCGACGGGCCGTTCACGCTCCACCTCATGCTCCTGGCCTCCCAGGACATGGAGGACTACGCCCAGAAGGAGAGGCAGAAGATCAGGCGCCTGACCGCCAGGCCAGAGGACCACCCGGCGGGTGAGGGTGCCGGGCCGGGCGGCCTGGCTGGGAGGGGCCCGGGTAGGTGGCCCTCTAGCCAGGACCAGGGGCTGGCCGCCCACTGGAAGCCCGCTGACGTGCGGGTGACCCCTTACGGAACGGCTTTTAGTCAGTATGAGGACGGCAGCTGCCAGATGGCGGCCTTTAACAGCCTGCGTAAGGGTGTCAAGGACTGGCTCAGCTCCCTGGACCCCCGGCCGCGGGCGGTGGTCGTCTACGCGGCGGGGGAGAAGCAGGCCCTGCTCGCGGCACTGCGGGTCGCCCAGGAGTACGGGGCTGGGCACGGGGTGCCGGTCTTCCTGGTCTCGGGCACCACGCGCCCGCCCGCCAGCTCGCAGTCCCCCCAGGGGCGTGAGCACCTGACGACCCACCAGTTCGGGCTCGATAAGGACGCGCGCCAGGTCCTGATCGAGGCTGCGCACTTCTGCCTGCGGCGTCTGGACCTGCTCACCGCCGCGCGCCTCCTGCGCCTGGGATCCCCCGAGGTGGCCTCGCTGGCCGACCAGGCCCAGGACCTGGCCCGCGGGCTCGCGGAGCCAGCGGGTGCTGACGACATTGACGTCTACGCACCCCGGCTGCTCTCGGTCATGCGCGGTGTGGCCCGGATGTGGCCTTCTGCCACCAAGCCCGATGCCCGGGCACACCTTATGACCATAGTCGGCGAGCTTATTGCCGACCCCCCGAGACGCCACGCTTGTGTCCTCCGAAAGTCCGGTGTGAGCAAGCTGGAATCCTGGAAGAAAGCAAAGGCGGCGGACCTCCTCAGTGTAGTGGTGCGCGTGCGCGATAACACCACGGTCACCCACGGGTCGGGCGATAAGGATCCGTTCGCCGTCGCCTGCGCTATTACCTTCGCAGGCTGGGACCGTGAGAACGTCCCGCCCGGGAACACCTTTGAGGGGGTTGACTACCCGGAGCTGCTGGAGTGCGCCGTCGCGGCGGTGCGTCACGAGCACGGCGTCGAGCCTGACGACTGGGCGCAGCGGCTTGCTGACCTCGATAAGAAGACGGGTCAGCTGGTGATCGCGTCCCCGCCGGACTGCGCGCCCGCCTCCACGTCCACCACCCCCATGCCGTAGGCGGTGTGCGATCCGGCGTTGGTAAAGCAGGCCAGGGCCATGAGCCGGGAGAGGACCTGCGCTGTCGCCCCGGGGCGTGCGCTAATACGCAGCTCGCCCTTATAGGCCACGATCCGGTTCGCGGAGAGCCTGCCCCGGCCGTCACCGCGCGGCATGGCCAGGCCCACCTCCACGGGCTCGGTACGGTCCACGGTGGTGAGCGCCTCCGCCAGGGCCTGGCGGTCGGGCAGGCGCAGCGGTCCCGTCGGGCTGTAGGCGCACCAGCGGGCGTGCAGGCTCGCCGCCAGGGAGGCTGGTGAGACGCCGGGCACGTGCCTGCCCCGGGTCGAGAACACCGTGGGGGTGAGCAGGCGCACCACCCATGACGTGTCGGTGTCCTGCGCCTCCAGCTCGGCCCAGGTGCGATGCTCCACCACCTGGGCACTGCGCGCCGCCAGGGCCACGGTGCCCCGGCCCCCGTCACCCACCGGCAGCACGCCGCCCCAGGTGAGCCAGCCGTCGAGGGTGTCCACCAGGCGGTCGTCTAGGAACCGCAGCTCGAACCCGTACGTCCTGCCCGACGCCGTCGTCTGCCCCACGCAGTACGGCTTGGGGCCGCCCAGGGCGTGCGGGGGCCGGGGCGCCAGGGCCGGCAGGGACCGGGCCCGCTCGGGGCTGACGCCCTCAGGCAGGTCCAGCACCCGGCCCCAGGCCGCGTGCAGGCGGCGGGGCGTGGCCTCCACGGGGGCGGGGGAGTCGAACTCGATAAAGACGGTGGTGGGCATGACTGACCTTCCTGGCCCGTGAGGGCCGGACCGCTGCCGGGGTGAGGGCCGGACCGCTGCCAGGCCACCGTGTCACATGACGTGCGTGGTACCTGGCATGTGACACAGTAGACCCATGAGCCCTGAGCCTCCTGTGGCGACAGCCTTTATAAATGTCGGTGGCCCCGGTGACGCGCGCCTGGCGATCGTTATCGAGGGGCACGCAGACCGGTGCTGGGACGAGGCCTTCCCAGCTGGCCCGGGCCGTCCGTGGCACACGGGGACCGCCACCTTCCGCACCCGGGCCGGGGCCAAGAGCCCCCGTGACGTCAGGCGGCAGGTACTCCACCGGGAGGTCGCCGAGAGGCTGCTGGACAACGAGGTCCGCCACCACGTCGTCCTCAACGCGCAGGAGGCTCCTGAGCTGAGGCTGCCTGGCGGGTGCGTCCTGGTTCTCGGCGCCCTCGAGGTGCTCCATATCGGTACGCAGTCGGTGCCGGGGACGGCCTTTATGGTGGTGGTCCACGCACGTGCGGCCAGCCTGCCGCAGCAGGCGCTCCACGACCTCTTCCAGAGCAGGTACCGGGAGAACCTCCTTGCCGTGGTCGGGGACCTGCTGGGTGCGCACACCACGCACGACGTCGGTTTCAGGCTCCAGTACAACGCCATGAGCGACCGCACGGTCCCGCTGTTCACCGCGGTCTGGGTCCCCTACCGCGACGCCGTGGCGGCGGTGGAGGGGGCGTCCGCGCACCTCCCCCTGGGCCAGGAGGTCCTCGCCGGGATGAGGCCGCTGCCGGCGGGGGCGCGGCTGGGCGTGCATGAGTGCGTCGTCGTCGGGTGGCAGATGGCGTGGCTGCCCACGCCGATCTCCACGGAGCTGGGGGAGGAGAAGCTGGCCGAGGTGCGCGGCGCCACCCACCTGCTCTCGCAGAGCTGGTCGGTGACCATGAACGAGAACGTCGTCGCCTACGTACAACGCCAGGAGGACAGCTGGGGGCCGCGCGGGCGCCTGGCCATGGTCACCACCCACCTGGACATCTACCTCCTGGTGCTGCTGGGCCGGGCGCGGGTCAAGGAGCTCTCCAGCCGTCTGGGGCAGGCCGCCGCCGAGCTGCGCTCCCTGGTGGGCTCGACCTCGGAGGGGGTCGCCACGGGCGCGCGCCACCGGCCGCCTGCCGACGTCGGGGACGCGGACCAGGTGGCACGAGGGCGGGGCGCAGGCCCGGCCCCCGGGGCGCAGGCCGTGCCGACGCTCGACGCGGCTATCGACAAGGCCATTACGTTGGACAGCGAGGCCGTGGTCTTCCTGGCCGGGGAGTGGTGGACCGACGTCACCGACGCGCCCCTGGGCGACCGGCTCCTGCGGTGGATGCAGGCCACCGGCGGGCTGGAGCGCTCCGTCCAGCAGGTCGTGGAGCAGGTCCACCAGCTCCGTGAGAGCGTCCAGAACCTGCTGGGGCGTCAGGAGCAGCGCATTGAGCTCGAGCGCCAGCGCTCCAGCCGGGTGATGGAGAAGGCCCTGGCCGTCCTGGCGTTCGTGGGGGTGCCGCTGAGCGTCGTGCTGGAGCTGTGGGTCAACTGGGACCCGGCCCACGGCGTGGGGGACCGGGGGTGGACGGCCTGGCTCCTCCTGGCGGGCATGATCCTGGCCAGTATTGGCGTGGGGCTGGCGCTCACCGTGCTCATTGGGGGCCGGTCATGGTCGGATCACCGGTCCCGCTCGGATCACCGGTCCCGGTCGGACCGGGGGTCTGCCGGGTCCTGAGCCGCAGGGCCCGACCTGAGCTGCGGGGCCCGTCCCTGACGGGAGGCGCGCCAATGCCCCGGAGGGCGGGGCCGGCGCCCAGGCGGCCCGTTTCCGACGGGAGGTGCACACCGCCATCGTCTGTAACGATACGGTTACGTCTTGATCGTCCCGACGACAGGAGATGACGAGCGTGACCACGCCTGAGACCGCGTCCCAGACCACACGCAGACGTGTGGTCGGCTCCCTCAGCGCCCTCGTCCTCATCCTCATACTGGCCGCCTCCGCCGTCATATCGCCGGTTATGCACCCGGGCCCGGGCGCCTCGGGTGGTCCCCGGCTCGACAGCACCGCGGACCTGCTGTGGGTCAGGGGCCTGTCCGGCACCATCACCACCCTGGGGACCGTGAGCGCCGGTGACGGGGGCGCCATGTCCTACTCGGTCACCGACTCGTTGCCTGCCGGTGACCTGGGGGATATCGCGGTGCCCCTGGCCGACGGGCGGTGGGCGGTGCCCGAGGGCCTGCCCACCGCGCCGCGGACCGTGCCCGACCCGGCCGCCGTCGAGGACACCGTGGCCCGTGCCATGACCTTTGCCGCCGCCGGGGAGGCCCTGCACTGGGACTCCGGGCGCGCGACACCCCTGTCCGGCCAGGTCGTCCACGACACCCAGACCCGCCCCTACGCCGTGACCGCCTCCGCGTTCGTCGGCATGGTCCTACGGGGCTGGGACTACGAGCACACCACCTACGTGGCGGGTGGGAACACGCAGGTGGGTCAGGCGGTGGACTTCGGGACGACGTCGGGGGCGGAGCTGGGGCAGGCGAGCAGGCTGGCCCGGTGGTTCTACGCCCACGGGGACCTGTGGCTCGACACGGACGGGCAGTACCAGCGCGGGGACGTCCTGTTCTTCTCCAACACAGGAGCACGCCGGGACCCAGCCCGGTGGCGCCCCCTACTTCGGCAACGTCTACCACACCGCCGTCTACCTGGGGGACGGCAGGCTCGTCCACGCCACCGGTCCCACCACGTCCGCCGGGGTCCACGTGGACGCCCTCTCGCCCAGCCTGCAGGCGGACCTGACCTTCGTGGCCCGGCCCCACGGCGTCACCGTCTCCACCGGCCTGCCAGCCCAGGGAGACGGGCAGCCGGACCAGGGAGACGGGCCCCTGGGCGGGGCCGCGTCCGCGCAGGGCGACGGGCCCCAGGCCGCCCGCACCGCCTCCCCGGATGGGGCGCGGGGCCGGGGCGCCTCCTTGGCGCGGGTCTCCCAGGACGGCCCGACGTCGCAGGGCACGCCCCTGGAGGCCGACCCCGCCGAGGGCACCGTGCCGTCCACGCCGACGGCGGCGTCCACATCCCACGGCACCGACCAGATCCGGGGCGGCGTGTCCCTGGCGGCCATGATCGAGGAGCGCCGCCGTCACCACCGGCTGGTCAGGAACGTGACCGGGACGGGGGTGGCGACCATGGCCGCCTCCGCCAGCGGCCTGATCCTGGCCCGGTACCGACGGCACCCGGGGCAGCAGGACGATGACGGCTGAGGGGCTTCAGGCACCCTACGCGGATACCGTCCAGGACGGCTTTCACACACCCCCGAGCGCGTTCATCGCGCACACCGGGCCCGGCCGGGGGCGAGCGGGGCCGGGGCGCCTTGAGGCCACGCCGGGCGCGAACGAGGGGGCAGCGGGGGCGAACGCGGGTCGCCGTATCGGCTACCGTCGGGTCAGCAACGCGTGAAGGGATACCTCGCATGAACCACACTGGTCGGCCTCGTCAGAGCCGCCCCTCCGGCCACCCGGACAAGGGGGGCGCCAAGGGCCAGGGCCCCAAGGGCCGTAAGAAGGGTCTGGCGAGCGGCCCCCTGGGCAACCCGCTGACCTGGGTCCTGCCCTTCGTCCTGCTGGCCGTCCTGGCCTGGAGCCTGCTGAGCGCCATGAGCGGCTACCGCAGCGTGGACACCTCCGACGGCCTGGATATCCTCAAGAACAGCGCCTCCACCGTCAAGTCCGTGACCGTCATCGACGGCACCCAGCGCGTGGAGCTGGATCTCACCGAGCCCTACACCCTCAAGGCCAAGAAGGAGGGGCAGGCCGACCAGGAGATCGGTACCAAGGTCCAGTTCGTCTACACCTCCGCCCAGGCCAAGCAGGTCGATGAGCTCGTCCAGGCCGCCAACCCGTCCGGTGGCTACAACTCGGTGGTGCCCACCTCCAGCTGGTGGGGCTCCACGCTCCAGCTCCTGCTGCCCATGGTCCTGTTCCTGGGCCTCATGTGGTGGCTCCTGGGACGCATGCAGGGCGGCGCCGGGGGAGCCCTGGGCTTCGGCCGCTCCAAGGCCAAGGTGGGGGAGAAGGAGATGCCCGACGTCACCTTCGCGGACGTCGCCGGTGAGGACGAGGCCGTCGAGGAGCTCCAGGAGATCCGTGAGTTCCTCTCCGAGCCGGAGAAGTTCCAGGCCGTGGGCGCCAAGATCCCCAAGGGGGTCCTGCTCTACGGTCCTCCTGGCACCGGTAAGACCCTCCTGGCGCGGGCCGTGGCCGGGGAGGCCAGCGTGCCCTTCTTCTCCATGAGCGGCTCGGAGTTCGTGGAGATGTTCGTGGGCGTGGGGGCCTCGCGCGTGCGCGACCTGTTCGAGCAGGCCAAGGAGAACGCCCCCGCGATTATCTTTGTGGACGAGATCGACGCCGTCGGACGTCACCGCGGATCCGGTATGGGCGGGGGCCACGACGAGCGCGAGCAGACCCTCAACCAGCTCCTGGTGGAGATGGACGGCTTTGACGCCACCACCAACGTCATCCTCATTGCCGCCACCAACCGCCCCGACGTGCTGGACCAGGCCCTGCTGCGCCCCGGGCGCTTTGACCGGCAGATTTCCGTCGAGGCCCCGGACATGGCCGGGCGCGCCGCCATCCTGCGCGTCCACGCCAAGGGCAAGCCCATGACCCGCGACGTCGACCTGGACCTGGTGGCCAAGCGCACCCCCGGCTTCACCGGCGCGGACCTGGCCAACGTCCTCAACGAGGCGGCCCTGCTCACCGCCCGCTCCAACGCCCAGCTCATTGACAACCGGGCCCTGGATGAGGCCATTGACCGGGTCATTGCCGGCCCCCAGAAGCGCACCCGGGTCATGAACGAGCACGAGAAGGCGGTCACCGCCTACCACGAGGCCGGGCACGCCCTGTGCGCGGCCGCCGGGGCCTACTCCGACCCGGTCACCAAGGTCACCATCCTGCCGCGCGGCAAGGCCCTGGGCTACACCATGGTCATGCCCAGCGACGACAAGTACTCCACCACCCGCAACGAGCTGCTGGACCAGCTGGTGTACGCCATGGGCGGGCGGGCCGCGGAGGAGATCGTCTTCCGCGACCCCACCACGGGGGCCTCCAACGACATTGAGAAGGCCACCGCTACCGCCCGCAAGATGGTCACCGACTACGGCATGAGCGCCAGCGTGGGAGCGGTCCGCCTGGGCACCACCGAGCCGGACAACCCCTACGGCCTGGGCTCGGGCGGGCGTGACTACTCCGAGGCCGTGGCCGGGAGGGTCGACGCCGAGGTGCGCGCCCTGCTGGACGCCGCCCACCGGGAGGCCTGGGAGATCCTCACTCGCAACCGCGCCGTCCTGGAGGAGCTGGCCAGCCAGCTCCTGGCCAAGGAGACCCTCCTGGAGAAGGACCTGGAGGCGATCTTCGCCCCCGTGGTCAGGCAGCCGCCCCGGCCCCTGTGGAGCGCCGACGAGGAGCTGGTGGCTGGTGAGGAGCTGACTAGCTCCTTCACCGCCGCCCGCCAGGCCGACGAGGCCTCCCCGAGGCGTCCTGCCGGCAGCGGGGTCGGTTACGCTGTCCCCGCTGCCGGCTCCCTGGCTGGCGAGGCCGACTCCCCGCGTAATGTCGCCGCCGCCCCGGAGCAGGCATGACCTATGACGCCGAGGGCGTGCGCCGGGCCGTGCACGACCTCCTGGTGGCCATTGGCGAGGACCCGGAGCGTGACGGGCTGCGCGAGACCCCCGAGCGCATGGCCCGCGCCTACGCGGAGATGTTCTCCGGTCTTGGGCAGGACCCGGCCGCGCACCTGGAGCGGGTGTTCGACGTCGGCCACGAGGAGATGGTCCTGGTGCGCGACGTCCCCATGTACTCGGTGTGCGAGCACCACCTTCTGCCCTTCCACGGGATGGCCCACCTGGCCTACATCCCCGGGGAGGACGGGCGCGTCACCGGTCTGAGCAAGCTCGCCCGGCTCGTGGACGGCTACGCCCGCCGGCCCCAGGTGCAGGAGCGCCTGACCGCCCAGGTGGCTGACGCCCTGGTGGGACGCCTGGGGTGCCGGGGGGCCCTGGTGGTGGTGGAGGCCGAGCACCTGTGCATGTCCATGCGGGGCGTACGCAAGCCCGGCGCCAATACGGTGACCTCCGCCGTACGGGGGATTATGCGTAAGCCCGCTACCCGCGCGGAGGCCATGAGCCTCATTATGGGGAGGCGGTCCTGAGTCTCGCGCTCCTGAGTCTCGTGTGAGGTGGTGGCCCTGGTTTGGGGCTGGGGGCCTGGTCCGGGGCTGGCTCGGGGCTGGTTCCCGGCGGACGTGGTGGGTAGGGATGTTCTGTGGGCGAGGATGTTCTTGTGTGGGGAGGCGTCCTGCGCACGGGACATTTTGCGCGTGGGGGAACATTTTGTGCACAGGGTAACCGATTGTGCAGAAGGTAACCAATCCAGGTTGCTTTCTGCGCAAAACGTTCCCCTGTGCACAAAATGTCCCGTTACGTGTGACAGGTCTTGGCTTGCTGGTGGCGACGGGGCAGGTCATGGTGCCGGGGCGGGTTTCGTGCGGCCGCCTGGGTTACCTGTGGGCTACCTGGGCCGCACATGCAGGCAACAGGGGACGGCACGGCTTGCGCAGGCTACGCGCCCAGGCGATCCGGGCCGCACACGCAGGCACGGGGGACGGGGTCACTGGCGCTGGCGGGGTCGTAAGGGACGACCGCCGCACACGCAGACAGAAAACGGGGGATGGTCAGGCGCACCTCCTGCTGGGAGCGCCTGAGGAGAGCCGCACACGCAGGCAGAACGGGGGACGGGGATCTCCTCCTGGTTTGTATTGGTGCGGGCGAGGGGCGCGGTGACCGACTGGTCCTCAGGTGGCCAGGACGGTGGGGATGGCCTCGTCGAGGTACCAGGTCCAGAAGGCGCGGCGTGCTGGGACGTCGGTCTGCTCGACCGGCATCCAGTTCAGGGCGCCAGCAGCTGCGCTCGCGCAGCTGTAGCTGGACTCGAGTGTGTCGGGAAGCATCTCGTCGTCGTCGACCATGTCGTCGTACTCCTCCCACAGGTCCATGTCAGGATCACGGTGACAGGCCGAGATAGTCATCATAGAGGCGGCGTCGGCGACAAAGGAAGAGGCTTCCTTGGTAGCATCTGGCTTCAGTAGTCCGGGTTCTACCTCTGTGGCACTTGAACTCAAATCGTTCATCACGCTATCGAGAAGGTCCTCGGCAAACCTCCTGGCCTGACGTATGTCTGTTATCCTCCTGCCCATAAGATCCTGGGTAAAGGTTATGGCCTCCTCGACCCGTTGGTCGTCGGGGAATCCTTGGTACCAGACGGGTAGGACGTGTCGGACGCAGGTGATCTTTAGTCTGATGCGGTGCTGGTAGGAGATCTCGTCGTCATCGGGGTCGAGCATGGCCCGCCAGATCCGCTTGCGCGTGGGCAGGGACAGGATGCCCTTGGTGTTCCCGGGGTCGGCCAGCTCGGCCCGAGCCGCCCGGATCTCACGGTCCACTGCCTCCATGTCGATCATGGGGAGGATTGTCCCCCACGCTCCCGGTGGGGTCAAGGTCTTCCTTCCTGGGGCCTGGTCCCAGCGAAGATGCTCGTCTAACGCAGGCACATAAAGCGCAAGTTCCGGATAGTCCTAGTTGAAGTAGTCGGGGTACTCGGTGTAGGGGTCGTGCTCGGAGTGGTCGACCCAGTTCGCGGTGACCTGCTCCGGGGTGATACCAGGGTACAGGACCGTGTGCCCGGAGAAGGAGTCGTCTACGAACCACAGGACGAGGTCCGGGTCCGGGTTCGCCTGACGCACCCAGGCCGCCACCTCGGCCGCCTGGTCAGGGGTCCCGTCAGTCGAGACCATTCGATTGTTAGGGAAATGGCGTACAGAAAACGGCGAGAGACTGTTTGAAGGTATGTATGCACTCGTGGTCGAGATCCCTGTTCCAGGGCTTGGCCTGACTATCTCGCATCCTGGCCACCTCTTCTGCGCCTCGCGCACGAAGGTGTCGGCGTCAAAGATGAAGTCCTCGGACCTGACGGCAAGGACCACGTAGTTCACGCCCATAACAGTCATCCTTTCTCGCTATGGTGTAAATCGTACCTCAAAAGGTATCTTACCGTCCAGAGCCTCTAGTGCTCGCTGGTAGAGATATGCTTGTGCTTCGGGCGTGTTGGTGGCTAGCATGAGGCGGTTCACAGGGTTGCCGCTAGATTCGACCATCGCTCGATATCTTTTCGTCTCTTTATCGAAGCCGGACATAAGTATGTTTTGAAGTTTGGGCGAGGCATTCCCCTCATACAGGGATCCGCGCCCGCTGCCGGAGTGTTTAGCGGCCCAGGCGATGTAGGCGCTCTCGTCCGGAGTGACGGCATCGGCAAAGATCTCCTTACCATCATCGGAGACGAGCCTCCGCTCAACGGCCGTTGGGAGATTTTATACATGTCACGCAGAGCGACAATTGTTTATCGCGGCAAAAATACCTGCCATTGGAGTGTTAAAAAATGTCTGTAACGACTATCAAAAGTACTTTTCTAAACTTGCTCAGTACCAGGGGAGAGACTGGTATGTTGCTGACCCTAGTTGGACCTGGATCTTCCACTCTGACGGGGCCGTGACAAAACTGCCCAGGTCGTAGACGGACCCTGGACGGACGTGTTACGGTAGAGCTGTCACGCCTGACTGAAGATAAGACTAAGGAGAGTTCAATCATGATCGACATGGAGGCAGTGGACCGTGAGATC
>ERZ772927.433-NODE-433-length-17877-cov-3.98951_pt1 | contig 17877 bp, 17 predicted proteins | sample MGYA00512115_ERZ772927 | MGnify/ENA primary metagenome ERZ772927 (study PRJEB29015, sample SAMEA2737924) | human oral metagenome | biome: human oral; feature: human-associated habitat; material: dental | place: China | collected 2013 ... | reverse complement strand
GTTCGGTGGTTACTCTTCTTCAGACGCACGACGACGGAGCTCCTGTCGGCCGTGCGTTTTGTCGTCCCACCTCCGGGACGGGACCCGAGAGAAACCAGCACGAAAGGAATCGCCATGTTCTTCGACATCGACCTGACCATCCTCGCCGCCGTCACCCGCGAGCGCGAGCTCCAGCGCACCCTCGCCGCCGAGCGCGCCCGGGACGAGCAGCGCTGACCAGCACCGACCAGCGCTGAGCGGTCTCGACGCAACGCCTCCGGAGTCAGCCGACCGGAGCCTGCGCGGGAATCAGCCTGCATGCCGACCAGGGCGAGGACGACGAGGTCTTCGCCCTTACTTACTGCCTTCTTGCCGCTCACTGCCCGCCCTTCGCCGAGATCGGTCGTATTCCGCGCCGAGATCGGTCCACTTCCGCCTCGAGATCGGTCGAGTTCCGGCTCGAGATTGTGGTGTGTCGGGACATCTGGGACAGTGCTTGGCGGGCGTGGTTGTCGTCGGTGTTGCACATGGGAGACTGGGACCTCTGCGGGACCAGGGCTGGTTTTTGTTGGAATGACGGGATTTTCTGGCGATCGTCGTATGCGGGGATCGGGCTCCCATGCGCAATGAGGGGGGTCTGCGCACATGGGAGCAGGATTGTGGCCGCTACCGACGTTGCCGTTCCGCATGATTACGCGGTTCCCACCGACACGGAGCATCCGCGAGTGTGCAACACCCACCACCCCCGGCACATGCAGGCACCAGTAGAGCCGCCCCACGACTGTCCAGCCCGACTCACACGAACCCCAGCCCCAAGAACCACTCCACCAGGAACCACCACACTCGACGCACTCACCCACGCCCCCCGCCGTCTCAGACGCCCCGACACACCACACAGAACCGATCTCGACGCGAAGTACGACCGATCTCGACGCGGAATACGACCGATCTCGCCGTAGAGCCGCAGCCAAAATCCACCAGTCTGTATGAGTTTCAAATCACTCCACAGATCACGTTCCACGCCTCGCCGGATAGGCTGACCTTGAGAGCACAACCACCGCCGAACACGCTCAGCAGCGGCCGACACATGAGTCGGTCGAACCGACGCAAAGACCACACCAGTAGAGACCCGCAGAAGCCACGGACGCGAGGAGAGGCGAGGGCGCCATGCCGAGCGGAAACCGCAGGACCGCCCCGACAGGAAACCAGAAGAACAAGGACACAGGCCACACCCCACAGGGATCAGCGGCGCCGACTCGCGTCCGACCATCCGACAGACCATCCGCCGATTCCTCACGGTCGACCGACGCCGTCGCCCCGCCGGACGGCCGCACCCGCTACGCCAACGGCGAGCGCCGTCGCAGCGAGATCGTCTCCGCCGCCATGGAGGTCTTCGCCGAGCAGGGCTTCAACAACCTCTCCCTGCGCCAGATCGCCGAGGCCGTCGGGGTCAGCCACACGCTGCTGCGCCATCACTTCGGCACCAAGGATGCCCTCCTCCAGGCGGTGCTGACCCGACGGGAGGAGGCCGAGGCGCAGAGGCGCGCGGCTCTCGTCATTGAGTACGGCCTGCTCGACGCCCTGCCCAGGATCATGGAACACAACGCCGCAGCCCCAGGCCTCATCCAACTCGACGCACTCATGCGCGCCGAGGCCGTCAACCCCGATCACCCCGCCCACGAACACGTCACCAATGCCGCCCGACGCTTCCGCATGCAACTGCACTCAGACCTCGCAGCAGAGCAGATCGCCGGACGACTCCGACCAGGCCTCGACCTGGACCAGACGGCGACACAGCTCGCCTCCCTCATCGAAGGCGTTCAAAGCGAATGGCTTCTAAACCGCAGCATCGACATGGCCACCACAATCCGCTCCTTCACCAACGACCTACGAGCAAATTGACAACCACCGCAAGCGCGATGCAGATACGGCAGCCGAATCGAGATAGACATTCTCGAACGAGATCGACGATGCCGCCGCCGTCTTCGTTCGAAAATGTCTATCTCGACGCACGCCCTCGCGCCAGCTGCACCAGCTGCCGACTCATCATCGCCACCCACGTCATCCAAGCGAGGATGGCGAGCAGCACGAGCCAGATCGGCGGATGAGCCGCATAGTACGTATCAATTATCTGAAGCAGTCCGGCGACAACGCTCACCGCCCCACACGTCAACCCGATGAGCGCTGTGCTCGCAGCGCCTTCAGCGCCAGTAGTGCCCACAGCACTTCCAGTACTTTCAGCCTTCATCCGCTGACCTCTCAAAAGACTCACCACCCGTCCCACCGACCGATCTCGAGCCGGAACCCGACCGATCTCGAGCCGGAAATGAACCGATCTCGGCGCGGAGTACGACCGATCTCGACGCGCCCACCAGCCCGCCGGCCCACCAGCGCCCGCCCGCCAGCCCACCGCCCCACCAGCGCCCGCCTCATCAGCGCCCCTGAACCAACGAGATGGTTCGCGACATGAACTCCGCCAGGAAGCGCTCGACGTCCACCGCGAGGGCGACGCGACTGTTCTTCCAGGGCTCGTTGAGGCGGGTGACGTCCCCGATGGTCCGCCCACGGGTCGGCCCGTCGAGGTCGACCTGGAGGTTGATGGGGAAGGCGGTCACGAGGCTGGGATCGATGGCGACGCCGACGGCGAGCGGGTCGTGCAGGCCGCACCCGCCGAGCCCCGGCGCAGTGGTCTCGTAGGCCCTGATGTAGTAATCGGTCATGTCGGCCAGGAAGGTGCCGGCCGGCGTACCCGGCTCGCGCCAGCGGCGCGTGTGCTCGTAGGTGAGCAGGGTCTGCAGCGTCACGTCGAGGCCGATCATGGTGGTGCTGACGCCGGAGCGGAACACCGTGTCGGCGGCGTCGGGGTCCTGACTGATATTGGCCTCGGCCCAGGGATTGACATTCCCGGAGACGGACAGGGCCCCGCCCATGAGGACGACGTCGAGACGCTCGACCAGGCCCGGATCCTGGTCCAGGGCCGCGGCGAGGTTGGTCAGCGGCCCGGTGGGGACGTAGACGAGCTCCTCGCCGTACTGCCGCGAGGCCTCGATGAGGAAGTCGACGGCGTCCGTGGCGGCGGCGCTCCGCGTGGAGGGCGCGATGTCAGCCTCGCCGAGCCCATTGCGGCCGTGGATGAAGGTGGAGATCTCCTGGACGGCGAAGTCCTCGGCGGTGGAGGCGTGCGGCAGGCCCGGATGCACCGGCACGGAGTCGGCTCCCAGAATGTCGAGGACGGCCAGGGAATTGCGCACCGAGTCCTCCATGAGGACATTGCCGTATGCGGCGGTGACGCCGACGAGCTCGGCCTCGGGACTGCCGAGCGCATAGGCGATCGCGAGGGCGTCGTCGATGCCGGTGTCCAGGTCGAGGATGAGTTTCTTGGTCATGAGGGCTTCTCCTTCATTCACCACACGAAAATGCCGACGATGCCGGCGGACAGGAGGGACACGAGGATTCCGGACAGGAGCATGCGGCCGACGTTCTTGGCGACCAGATCGTTGCGCTCCTTATCGACGAGCCCCTTGAAGCAGCCGATGATCATGCCCAGCGTGCCGAAGTTCGCGAAGGAAGTGAGGAAGACGGTCAGGACGGCCTGGTGGTGACGGGTGTAGCCGGTCACCGCATCGGCGATCTGCCCCATGGCGACGAACTCGTTGGTGACGAGCTTGAGCCCCATGAGCTGCGACACCTCCCAGCTGGTGGAGGTGTCGAGGCCGAGAAGCAGGGCGGGCACGTACATGACGACGCCGAGGATCGACTCCAGGGAGAGCGGCGCCCAGATCGCGCCGAGGATCTTGTCGATGAGAGCAGCCAGCGCCACGAAGGTGATGACGTTCGCGGTGATGATGAGCACGAGTTTTCCGGCGCCCAGAATGGAATCGCCGAGGAATGAGAAGAAGGGCTCCTTCGCGGGCCTGCCGGTCCTGCCGGGGCTCCTCGTCATGAGCTTGGCCGCTAGCGCGCCCAGGCCGCCGGAGCCGGCCCCGTCCCGCGTCTCGACGGCGGAGCCCCCGTCGGCCTCGCTCTCGCCGGCGCCGTCAGCACTGTCAGGGCCATCAGCGCCATCAGCACCGTCAGCACCATCAGCACCATCAGCACCGTTCTCATAGGTGACGATGACGTCCTCCTCGGGCGGGACGTCCACCGGGTAGAGCAAGGAGGTCACGATGAGGGCGTTGAGGCAGTTGATGGGCACCGCCGTCAGGACGAACTCTGCGGGGACCATCTGGATGTAGGCGGCAAGAATCGACGCGGTCACGCAGCTCATCGACATCATGGCGATGACGACGTTGCGCGCCGGGCTCATCTTCTGCACCTGCAGCTTGGAGACCGCCAGGGCCTCCGTGTTGCCCAGGAACATCATCTCGATCGAGTAGAAGGTCTCGAACTTGGGCTGCCGGGTGATGAAGCTCAGGCCCCGCCCGATCCAGGTGATGACCCACGGCAGGAATCCGATGTAGGTGAGGATGTCGAAGACGGGCACGACCAGGAGGATCGGCAGCAGCGCACTGACGATGAAGTTCACCGGTGTGGGGTCCACGCCCTCGGCGCCGACCCAGTTCGACAGGGCGAAGTTGATGCCCTTCCATGCCACGGAGACCAGCTCGTTGAAGCCCGCCGCCGCGCCCTGAACGACGGCGCGGCCCCATGAGAAGCTCGTGAGGATCCAGGCGATGACGAGGTTGAGCACGGTGAGAATCCCGACCGACTGCCAGTGGATCTTCTTGCGATCGTGGGACAGCAGCCATCCTGCGGCGAGGAAGACGAGGACTCCCAGGAGATTGACGGCCAATAAGAGCGCTGAAGACGCTGAAGATGCTGAAGACATGAAACGACCCTTCGTGTGCAACGGGAGGTATGCGGTTGTCGATCGATGAAGAGCGGATGCCGTCGAGCCCGATCGGTCCGCTGGAGGAGCGCTCGGCATGAGGCCGGCAGGCCGGATGACACGCACCGCCGCGAGCCCGGCCGGCCGGTCTCAGCCCAGGCGGGCGAGAGCGCTCGCGACGAGATCCCAGAATTGGTCTGCGTCCAGGCCGATTCCGACCCGCGAGGTGCAGGAGCCGGATCCCCCGGAGCCGCCAGAGCCCTCAGAGCCCACAGAACTCCCGGAATCCCCGGAACCGGCGGGCATGGCGGGGATGGCCCGCATGTCGGCCACGGTCATTCCGTAGGTGAGCCCGCCGCGCAACTCGACGTCGATGGGGCATCGCCGTGTGGGAACGAGATCGGGATCGATGACGTAGGCGACGGCGCAGGGGTCGTGGGTCGGCGGGTCCGGGAACGCCTCCTGGTCCCGGTAGGTGGATCGGAAGAAGTCCATGAGGCCGTCGACGGCGTCGGCGAGCCTGGGGTTGGCCGAGCTGATGACCCGCTGGACCTCGGGAGTGCACAGGGCCCGGTGGGTGACGTCCAGGCCGATCATGGTCAGCGGCCAGCTCTCGTTGACGACGATGTGAGCGGCCTCGGGGTCGCACAGGATGTTGAATTCGGCGACCGGAGTCGCATTGCCGACCCCGTACGCGCCGCCCATGAACACGATCTCCTTGACGCGCTCGACAATGCGGGGCTCCAGGCGGGCGGCCACCGCGATATTGGTCAGGGGACCGGTGGGGACGACGGTGATCGTGCCGGGCTCGTGGCTCATGATGGTCTCGATGAGCCAGGTGACGGCGTGCTGATCGGGCAGCGGCCGGCTCGGCTCGGGCAGGTCGACGCCGTCGAGGCCGGTTTGCCCGTGGATGTAGGCCGCGTCGATGGCCTCGCGGACGAGGGGCTTCATGCAACCGGCGTGGACGGGCGTGCCGGGGCAGCCGGCGAGCTCGCACACCGCCCGGGCGTTGTATGTGACCTTCTCGAGGCTGTGATTGCCGCCGATGGTCGTGATGCCCAGGAGGTCGATATCCGGGCTCCCCAGCGCGAGGAGGATGGCGATCGCGTCGTCATGGCCCGGATCGCAGTCGAGGATCATCTTGGTGGCCACATGTGACTCCTTTGTAACTGTGACGAGTGAGTTGACGATGGAGTTGTCTGCCCTGATTCATGCCGATCGGAATCTTCGATACGGCGTCATCACCGCGGCGAGGAGTGAATGAGGATCGAGTTCAGTTCATCGAGTTCATTGAGTTCGAGGGCCGAAAAAGCCCTTGTCCGCGTCCGGATACCCCGTTGCGGAGCAGTGGGCAGCGCCTTGACGGCCCACAGGACCGCACATAATGTCTCACACATTCAGAGGCGTTGATACCGGCACCTGACCGGCGAGGGCACGATCGCCCCCCTCAACACGCCGACCGTCGTCCATCGAGATCCATTCGCCATCACGATCCATTCCCACGATTCATTCCGCCGATCCTTTCCGCCGAGACCAAGGAGCTCATCATGGGGCGCGTCATCGTCGTCGGTTCCGTCAATCAGGACATCACGGTCACAGTCGACCGCTTCCCCCAGCCGGGCGAGACCCTGTCGGGAACCTCCACCACCTATCGCCTGGGGGGCAAGGGCGCCAATCAGGCCGCCGCAGCCGCTCATGGCGGAGCGACCACCCTGTTCGTCGGGCGCGTTGGCGGCGATGCCGCGGGCATCACCCTGCGCGAGGAGCTGCATGCGCACGGCGTGGACGTCTCCGCCCTGCGCACGGACGAGGAGGTCACCACCGGGATCGCCTTCATCACCGTCAGCGCGGCCGGGGAGAACACGATCATTCTGGACGCCGGGGCCAACAGCCGCGTCACCGGGGAGCAGGCGGCCGCGGAGGTCGAGCTCGCCCCGGATGACGTCGTCGTCCTTCAGGGCGAGATCCCCCCGGCCGCCAATGAGGCCGTCATCGCCTGGGCGCACGCGGCCGGGGCGAGGATCGTGCTCAATCTCGCCCCCGTCTACCCGATCTCAGCGGAGACGCTGGCGGCCGCGGACGTCCTCGTCGTCAATGAGAGCGAGTGCGGGCTCATCTTGGGGGCGCCCGCGCCGCAGACGGCCGAGGAGGCTCTGACGGCAGCGGCGGCGCTGCGCGAACGGGGCACCGCCTGCGTGCTCGTGACGCTCGGCGCCGATGGCGCCGTCCGGTCCTCGGACGAGGGCGCTGCGCATGTTCCGGCGCTCGAGCTGGGCAGGGTCGTCGACACCACGGGAGCCGGGGATGCCACGGTCGGCGTGCTCGCGGCGGCTCTGGCCATGGGGCGCGGCTTCCCGGAGGCGGTGGACGGGGGGATGCGCGCGGGCTCGACGGCGGTCCTCGCCGCCGGGGCGGCCTCCTCCTATGCGGGCATCACGCCCGTCGCACCCCGCACCCCGCGAGATCGGTCGTAACCCGCGCCGAGATCGGTCCACTTCCGCATCGAAATCGGTCAGGATGCGGCGAGATCATGCGGAATGGCGCCTGGACGGGAGGATGCCTCGTAAATTATGGGATCTCTTCGACGGGCGTTTTGTTGCCCAGGATTCTGGCCGCATTTATCCAGAGTCAGGAGGACGTCGGGGTTGATATTCAGGTGCTCCTCGACGAAGCGCCGTCGCGGCATCGCGCAGGGCTGAGGCCAGTGACCGCTGACAGCTGCTGATGGCGTGATCAGCGTGGCGCGCTGGGGGCGCGTGTCCGGATTCGGGACAAACGGTCCCGAACAACTCTCCCCACCCCGAGAAGAGGGTTGGAATCATGCGATTCCAACCCTCGGTGCAGAGGCATCGAAGATCGTTTGTCCCGGATTTGGACAACTTCAACGCAATCCAGGCGAGACGATCAGCGGCGGACACACAAACCGACCTCGACGAAGGAGGCGAAGGCCGTCCTGTCCATCGTGTCCCGGGACAGTACGTACAGGTTCACGCCGAAATCGTCGACGAGAGGATGCGTCTGCCCGATCTCGGCACCGGGAGCAGCGGTCTTGTTGTACCCGCCGGCGATGAAGGAGCCTTCGCCGCCGCATCCCGATCGCCGCCTCTTCGTCCACCCTCACGAGCACGAGGATCTTCCGGCACCAGACCGCGCCTCCCCCCCCCACCGTCGTCACAGGCCCCGTCTGCGGTAGAGGCGCACCGAGCATGCGGCGGAGATGACGAGCAGCACCGCTGCAGCCCCCACCCCGACCAGCCCGCTCCACGGCAGGCTCGCCCACCGCACGATCGCATGCGACAAGTCGGGGACGCGATCGATCAGCACCATGCCGCCGAGCATGAGAAGCATGGTCGTGCCATAGGCGTACATGCCCGTGCGCGCGTGGCCGAGGGCGAAGAAGAAGGGAAGCTGGACCGCGGCGACAGTCCCCACGACTGCCAGAGCCATGCCCGCGACCGCCGCCATGGACAGCGGAACGGGGCTGGGCTCGGGGCCGCGCACGAGTTCGTCGATCTGCGCGGCAGCAACACCAGCCAGGGTCATGACGACGGCGCTGATGACGATGAACAGATAGCGGCCGACCACGAGCCTCGTCCGCGAGATGGGCAGGACCGCATACATGAGGTCCAGGTGAGCGCGCTCGTCCTGCGCGAAGAGGATGCTCGGCAGAAAGGCCACCGTCAGTGTGCACACGACGATGGTCGGCGTTGCTCCATGCATGACGAGGTTCGCCGCGGCGAACACTGCCGCAACGATCGCGAAGGTGCGCAGCGCGGAGGCGTGAGCGGACAGTTCCACGCGCAGCAGGGTCGAGGTGGTGTTCAGGGCGGGCATGGTGCGCATATCAGTGCTCCTGGGCCGGGGCCGCCGAGGCGGCGGGACGGGACTGAGGGCGGAGGCCGTCGGATCGCGAACCGCGGGTCAAGGCGGCGACGGCCTCGTCGGTGGATGGAGCCTCGATCAGGACGTCGGGGCCGAACGCAGCGGTGTCCGAGACCCTGATGAGTCCCGAGAAGGTGCCCGCCGAGCCGCGCCGGACCCCGACCAGAGCCGATTCGGCCTCGGACGTCAGGGCGGAGATGGGGCCGCGGGCCACGGCCCACTGCTCGGTGAGGTCGGTCAGAGGCCCCTCGAAGCAGGTGCGGCCGCCCCCGATAATGTGAAGATGGTCCGCGATTCGCTCCAGATCCGAGGTGATGTGGGTGGAGAAGAGGATCGTCCGCCCCTCCTCGATGAGGAAGTCGCGGAAGACGTCGAGGACCTCCAGACGCGCGACGGGGTCCAGGCCCGAGGTCGGCTCGTCGAGAATGAGGAGTTCGGGGCGGTGGGCGAGCGCCAGGACGAGCTGAAGCTTGACGCTCTGGCCCCGAGACAGGTCCTTGACCCTGACTCGGGACGGCACGTCCAGCCGGCGCAGGAGATCATCGAAGAAGGTCTGGTCCCAGTCGGGGTAGAAGCGCCCCAGGTTGCGGGCGGCTGCGGTGGCCGTCCACTCCGGGGGCAGGGCCACGGCATCCATGACGACGCCGATACGGTCGTGGCGGGCACCGGGTGCGGCGCCGAGGACCCTGATCGAGCCTGACTCGACGTCGACCATGCCGAGCATGGCCTTGATGGCGGTGGTCTTGCCCGCGCCGTTGGGCCCGACGAAGCCGGTGACCAGACCGCTCGGAACGGCCATGTCGAGGGGGCCGAGGGTGAAGGTCCCCTGCTTGCGCACGACGGCGTCGAGGCGGATGGCGGCCCCGGGCGCAGAACGGGCGGCGGTGCCCGCAGACGCCGGGTCGCTCACTTCTTGTTCGTTGCGGTCCATCGTTGACCGCTCCTTTCGTGAAATTCGGACAGGTCGATGCCGGCCAGCCTGGCGATGGCGACAGCGTCATCGAGCTGAGCGTCCAGCCTGGCGAGGAGACGCCGGCGGGTCTCGCCCTCGTCCTGGGGCAGGACGAAGCTGCCGCGGCCGGCCTGGTTGGCGATGAGGCCGGCCGCGGCGAGGTCGTTGTATGCGCGGGTGGTCGTAATCAGGGAGACCTCGAGGTCTCGCGCCAGTCGGCGCAGTGAGGGCAGCGAAGTCCCGGCGGGCAGCTCGCCGGACCAGATGGCCTGCTGGATCTGGGCGACGATCTGCTCGTACATGGGAGTTCCGGACGTCCGGGAGAGAACGATGTGCACCTATTGTTTATATCGCACATGTACAGCATGTGCAATATGGACCCACCCCTCCGCCGAGATCGGTCCACTTCCGCCTCGAGATCGGTCGAGTTCCGGCTCGAGATCGGTCGCACCCACCACCGAGCCCCGAACAGGCGGCCACCACCTCCGCCCCTCAACACAGTCAAGCCGAAGCGCGCAGGACCGCGGCCAGACTCGCACTCGAGCATCAACACCGAGCATGAGAACCGGCAAGAAAAGCATCGGGAGAATGTGACGACTTCGCAGCTTTCCAGCATTCAACCAATGCAGCCGTCATACATGCCAACAGCCCCGCTCATCCGAAGTTCAACAGTTCCGAACGACGTCCGCCGAGAAGTGCGCGATGCCACCCCAACCAGATCGTCGCAGGCCAAACCCGGGGCAAAAACGAACCGATCTCGAGGCGGAGTACGACCGATCTCGGCGAGACGACCAGTCGAACCTCACTGAACATCGGCCGAGCCCACTATATGGAGCCGTGATACACTAAGATGTGCGGATTGGCATATTTATTGATGATTATCTGCCGTCAGTGCACGGCGTGGCAACCTCGACAACGAATCTAAAAGAAGCCCTGGAGGCTCTCGGACATGAAGTCTACGTAATAGCACCAAGAAGCAAAGCGTACGAAGACGATGACGACCACATAATTCGCGTCCCTTCAGCAAAGAATTACATTTTCGACAAACGGGAGACTGGCGTCATCTATCCCGGCCTGGCGCGAAGGCTCGATAAATACGAGTTCGACATCGTCCATAGTCAGATGCAGTTCTACGTGGGGGTCCTCGCGCACAGCGTGGCAAAACGCCAGAATATCCCTCATGTCACCACCGTGCACACGCTGTACACAGAATTGATCGACGACTACCCTCTCATGGTGACGGCCGGCATTATCGCCCTGACAGCGGCACTCCCCATTGCACTGCGCACCAGACCCATCTTGTCGACGCCGTCCCGCGAGCAGCTGCGCACCATGAGCAAGGATGCGATCAAGGACACCTTCTCGCATCAGGGATGGCGGTTGACCGCTGCCTTCGCGAACAAGTGCGACGCCTGCATATCGCCGTCGAATCACCTGGCGAGAATACTGATAGATGAAGGCGGGCTGACGGTGCCGTGCTACGTGCACCCGAATGGAATCAATACGAAACGATATCGTGACGCCGACCCGAGCGACTCCCCCATCAAGAAGAATCCGGGAGAGAAGTTCATCATATCGGTGGCGAGAATGAGTCCGGAGAAGCGGCAGAAAGCGCTCATCGAGGCGATGCCGCATATTTCCGACGAGAGCATCAAACTCGTCCTGACCGGCGGGGGCCCTTACGAGCAGGAACTGCGCATGCGCGCCGAAGAGCTCGACGTCACCCGAAGAGTCATATTCACCGGCATGCAGCCGAGCGACAAGGTCGCCGCCCTGCTCAAGCAGGCAGACGTTTTTTCACTCGCCTCTTACCATTTCGACAATCAGCCGATGACCTTCCTCGAAGCGGCATCGAGCGGCCTGCCAATCGTGTACTGCGACGAGCAGATGACAGAAGGCCTGACCGAACGCAATTCAATATTGACCGACGGCATCGACGGGCCGAGCCTGGCACGGACTTTCAACGACCTGTTCTCAGACCCTCATAGATTAGAAAAGCTGTCCCAGGGCTCTCTCGAGGTCGCCCAAGAATTCGATTCGACAACAATGACGAAGAAGATGGTGGAGCTGTACGAGATCCTGATCAACGATCATCGCATCCTGACCAAAGATCATCGACCATCACCGTACCGCCGATTCTGAGCGATCCCGCCGGCGCTCTCCAGAGAACAGACAACAACGCCAACGCCCCCCCCTCCGCCGGCAAGCGGCACCCCGAATATCATCCCCCTCCCAACCCCAAGCAGGTTCCCAGCCCCAATCCCAAGCAGGTGGTTCTCTAGAAAACCCGATGCCGCCCTCAACAAGAGGCTGCGGCGCACGTTGCGCTACGGTTCCCTTATGCACCCCATCGAGGTCATTCTGTACGTTGAGGACCAGGATCGCGCCACATCCTTCTACCGACGGGTGCTCGGCGCCTCCCCCGCCCTGGATGTACCCGGCATGACCGAGTTCGACCTCGGGGACCTCACACTGGGACTCATGCCCGAACGCGACATCACGGCACTGGTCCCGGGCCTCACCCCCGGCGCCGGCCAGCGGTGCGAGCTCTACCTGCGCCGCCGCGACGCCGCCGCCGTCCTGGAGCGAGTCGAGCCGGCCGGCGGCCGGATTCTCGCTCCGGTGGACGACCGTCCGTGGGGCGAGTCGGTCGGGTACGCCCTCGACCCCGACGGGCACGTGCTGGCCCTCGCCACTGTCGGCCCAGACTCGAGCCCTGACTCAGACAGAGCCTGAGTACTCGGTTTACTGGGATCACCCAACCAGAGCCCGAAAACCGCCACAGCCCGCCGCGCCCCCCATTCCCAGCGCGCAGGCGGATGGCAGCGGAGCAGCAGAGCAGCGTGTCTGCCCGATAGCCGACGGATAAGGGTAGCCTCAGAACTATGAGCTCACCCGAGACCCCAGCCTTCGAGCACCGCTCGGTCGCCCGCGTTGCCACGGACCGGCCGGCCCGCTACGGACGTCAGCTGACCTCACACATGGGCCGCAAGATCACGACGACCTGGGACGAGGCGTCCTCCACCGGCTCGCTGTCCTTCAACCGCGAAGGCCCGGTCGTCGGAGTCGTCAGCCTGACCTGCGACGACGACGCGCTCGTCCTCACGCTGCGCACCGCCGCTGAGCGCCTCGACCGCCTCGAACAGATCACCGGAATTCACCTGGCCCGTTTCGGCTACAAGGAGGGGCTCACCGTCGTCTGGACACGCGATGACGGCACTCCCGGCACCACTCAGGGCCCGCTATCCGAAGAGGATATGGCCCGCATGCGCGCCGAACGCGAAGCCCGCCGGGCCTGAACGATTGATTCCATGAGGGTGGGGCCCCGCCCGCCGACGTCCTTATTCTCTCCCCACTCGCCGATCTCGGTGCGGAGTACGACCGATCTCGACGCGGAACCGGACCGATCTCGACGCGGAACCGGACCGATCTCGACGGGCGTCCATGCAGCTTGCACCATAAATGCTCCGCTCAGCGCTCCTCCTCAATCACCGAGGTCGGTGATGTGCCCGGCGGGGTCCTTGATCCGAGCCGTGAGCAGCAGGCCGATCACCAGAATCGTCACGATCCCGAGGATGCCCCAATGGGAGGCCTCCTTGCCGTCCACAAGAACACCGATCCAGATGAATCCCCCGTACAGCGCCGGCGCCATGAAGGAGACGGCCCGGCCCGTCGTCGCATATAGGCCGAAAACCTCGCCTTCGCGCCCCTCGGGAATGACTCGCGCCAGGAACGAGCGCGCTGCGGACTGAGTCGGGCCGACGCATCCGGCCAGAAGCAGACCGAGTATCCAGAACACATTCGCCCCACCGTTGTGCAGGAAGAACACGCCGATACCCGCGCATACGAGAATCGTGAGCGACCCCAGAATCACTTTGCGGGGACCGATGCGGTCATCGAGCCTCCCCGACACAATGGTCGCAACACCAGCGATCACATTGGCAACAACCGCGAAGACCAGGACGTCGTCGCTGGAGAAGCCGAACGTGCTCTTGGCGATGATGCCGCCATAGGTGAAGACGCCCGCGAGCCCGTCACGGAAAACAGCGGCGGCGAGCAGGAACCACAGCACTTCGGGGTGCGTGCGATGCAGCGCCACAAGCGTGCGCCACAGCCGCTTGTAGGAGGACCACAGCGACTCCCGACGACGCACGCCCGTCGCGGAGCCCTGTGGCTCGGCAGGCTCGGACTCGAGTCCGGCCTTCTCCCGGTCAGCACCGCGCCGGGCATCATCAATGATCGCCTGACGACGCCGTCTCCCGCGATTTCCGGACTGCGTCACCAGGACCGGAATCGCGCTCAACCCGAACCAGGCGGCGGCCATGAGCATGGAGATGCGAACATTCATGCCGTTGTCATTGGTGACTCCGAACCAGCCGACATCGGGGTGGATGAAGCCCACGTACAGAATGAGCAGCAGGGCGATACCCCCGACGTATCCCATACCCCAGCCGAGTCCCGAAACGGCGCCGATCCGATCCTTGGTGGCGATCTGCGGCAGGATGCCGTTGTAGTTGACACTCGCCAGCTCGAAGAAGATATTGCCCAGCCCCAGCAGTGTGATGCCAAACCAGAGATAGCCGGGCTTGGGCAGAACGAAGAACATTGCTGCGCTGATCGCCACGACAACGGCGGTGTGGACGCCGAGCCAGAAGACGGTCCGCCCCGCCCGGTCGGCCCGTTGGCCGGTGACCGGCGCCAGCAGGGCGATGATGAATCCGGCGATCGACAGCCCGAAGGAGATCGAGGACTGGGTGGCGGCCTCCTCGCCGAAACCGGGATCGGTGAGGTAGACGGTGAAAACGAAGGTCGTGATGACCGCGTTGAAGGCGGCGCTCCCCCAGTCCCACAGCCCCCAGGCGAGGACGGGCCAGGACAGCAGGCGGGTCTGCCCGCCCGGGTGAATGCCGCCGTAGGGCTCGGGCTGGGGTCCGGTTCCCAGGTCGCCCTGGGGCTGGGGAGTCTGGGTCATGAAGGCGAGCCTACGGCCCATGAGATGACCGTGGGGCCGCTGGCGGTGGCCGATCGGTCACTGAGGATGGGGAGAACTGTCCCAGGCAGGCTCAGCGGCTACCTCGGAGTATCACTAACTATCACGAGGGCTGTCGCGAGGCAGCGAGCACGTCGGCGAGAGCGAGGTCAACCGGCGTGGTGACCTTCATGGCAAGAGGATCCCCCTCGACGACGACGACGCCACCACCGGCGGCCTCGATGAGCCCGGCGTCGTCGGAGGCGGATCGGGCCTCATCCGCGGCGCGGTCCGCACCCAGCCGATGGGCGGCGACGAGGGCGGCGGCGGCGAAGCCCTGCGGGGTCTGCACCGCCCGCAGCCGAGAACGATCGGGGGTGCCGACGACGGACTCGATCTGCACTCCTGCGCCCCGGCCCCTCTGCGCGCTGCTCCGGTCCGAGTTCGAGTGATACAGCCCAGTCTCATGATGCCCCGACTCGGAGCGGCGCGAGCGGGATCGATCCGGGCCGGCGACCTCCTTGACGGTGTCGGTCACGGGCAGGGCGGGAACGACGGCGTCGTGTCCCGCCCGGACCGCGGCCACGACGCGGCGCACGACCTCGGGCGGAGTGAGGGCGCGCGCGGCGTCGTGGACGAGGACAACGGCGGCGTCGGGATGGGCGGCCAACGCCGCAGCCAGGCCGAGGGCGACGCTGGCCTGCCGGGAGTCGGGCGACCCGGGGACGACCTCGATGGTGCCTGAGACACCGGGGCCATCGAGCCCGGCGACTTCAGCGATTCCAGCGATTCCAGCGACTCCAGCGACTCCAGCGACCTCAGCCTCGAAGCGATCGAGGTACTCCGCGGGAGCGGTGACAACAACATGACGGACGACGCCGGCGGACAGCAGACCGCGCGCCGCACGGCGGACAAGACTCTCCCCAGCGATCTCAACCAGCGCCTTGGGACCGGAGGCTCCCAGGCGCGTCCCGGAACCGGCGGCGGTCAGGACGGCGACGACGCCGCCGTCTTGGGAGCCTTGAGCATCTTTGCCGCCCGGACTTCCTGGACCGCCTTGGGCGACGTCATCGGCATCGCCGACATCACCAGTGCGCCCGCTGAACGCGCCGGCAGTCCCGCTGGCGCCATCGGCGCGACCCGGCTCGGGCACGAGCGGCCTGCGACCCTCAGGCGGCGGTGCCGGAGGCGAGGACCTCGTCGAGCTTGGACTCCGCCTGATCCTCGGCGGTCTTCTCAGCGAGGGCGAGCTCCGAGACGAGAATCTGACGAGCCTTGGACAGCATGCGCTTCTCCCCGGCCGACAGACCACGATCCGTATCCCGGCGGGACAGGTCCCGGACGACCTCGGCGACCTTAATGACATCGCCGGAGGCGATCTTCTCCTGATTAGCCTTGAATCGACGCGACCAGTTGGTGGGCTCCTCGGTCAGAGGGGCGCGCAGGACATCGAAAACCCTTTTCAGACCGGCCTCGTCCACAACATCCCGTACACCGATGAGCTCCACACTCTCCGCGGGAACGAGGATTGTCAGGTCCCCCTGCGCAACCTCGAGCTGTAGATAAGTCTTCTCCTCGCCGCGGACCTTGCGCTGGCGGATATCGATAATCCGAGCCGCACCGTGGTGGGGGTAGACGACGGTCTCGCCGACTTCAAAGGTCATGGGTGACGTCACTCCGTAACTAATGGCAGGAGCCTCAGTTTACCAGGGAATGCCGGGCGTATTCCGGGCGAGGTAGCTCACAGGCCGTCCAGAGCCGCCAGAGGCCCAGAGCCGTCCGGAGGCCGCCAGATGCCCAGAGCCGTCCGAAACCTTTGGAGTCTTCCGAAGTCACCCGGCGTCGCCTGAGGCGAGCAGCATGTACCCCACTCCGCGCACAGTGGTCAGCAGTCGGGGCGCGCTCGGCTCAGCCTCGATCTTGGCTCGAATGCGCTTGACGTGGACATCAAGCGTCTTGGTATCCCCCACGTAGTTCGACCCCCAGATCGATTCAATGATCTGACTGCGAGTAAGCACGCGATCGGGATTGCGCAGGAACAGCTCGAGCAATTCGAATTCCCGCAGCGGCATGGTGACGATCTCGCCGTCGACCCGAACCTCGTGGCGCTCGACGTCCATCGCCACCCGCCCCGCGCTGAGCAGGGGCTCCTGCGGCTCGCCCTCATGGCTGCGCCGCAGGACGGCGTGCACACGGGCCAGCAGCTCCCGGTAGGAGTACGGCTTGGTGACGTAGTCGTCCGCACCGATCTCCAGACCCACGATCTTGTCGACCTGGGAATTCTTGGCGGTGAGCATGATGACGGGAACACTGGACGTGCGCCGAATACGACGGCACACCTCCGTGCCCGGCAGACGCGGGAGCATGAGATCGAGAAGCACCAGGTCGATCGTGCCGGGTCCGCCGGCCCTGCCGGCCGCCTCGAAGCGCTCCATGGCCGCGGCGCCGTCCTGGGCCTCCACAACCTCGTAGCCGTCGCGGCGCAGGCTGAGGGCGAGCGGGTCCCGATAGTTCTCCTCGTCCTCGACCAGCAGGATACGGGTCACGCCTGGTCCTCGTCGGAGATCGCCGCAATGGCGGCGAAAGCCGCGCCTGCAGCGCCGGAGGCGACGGCGGCGGCGGCCTCGGGCTCGGGACCGGCGCTCGCCTGGTCCGGCTGGTCCGGGATCAGCCGCGGCAGGACGAGGGTGAAGGTGGAGCCGCGCCCCGGGGTGGACCACAACTCCACCGTGCCGCCATGATCGGCGGCCACGTGCTTGACGATCGACAGCCCCAGGCCCGTGCCGCCGGTGGCCCGCGAGCGCGCTTTGTCGACGCGGTAGAAGCGCTCGAAAACCCGCTCCTGCGCCTCCTTGGCGATTCCAATACCCTGGTCGACGACGGCGATGCGCACCAGCTGATCGCCGGCCGACTCCGCCGCGGCCGCCTGTGAACCGCCCAAGTCGGCCCCGTCAGTACTGTCGGCACTGTCAGCACCATCAGCCCTGTCAGCGCTGTCAGCACCATCCGTCGCGCCTGCGACGCCCGAGCCGCCCGCCTCGTCGACGCTGAGCCCCACGCTCACACGCGTGCGCGGACCGGAGTAGCGGATGGCGTTGTCCAGCAGATTGCGCACGGCCGTGGTGACGAGGGCGGCATCGCCGCGCACGTGCAGGCCGGGCGTGCCGCCCGCTACGAGAGTGACCTCCTTGCTCTCGGCCTCGGTGCGCACCCGGTCGATGGCCTCGGCCACCACGGCATCGAGAGCGACATCGTCGGGCTCGA
>ERZ772927.430-NODE-430-length-18020-cov-6.48767_pt1 | contig 18020 bp, 10 predicted proteins | sample MGYA00512115_ERZ772927 | MGnify/ENA primary metagenome ERZ772927 (study PRJEB29015, sample SAMEA2737924) | human oral metagenome | biome: human oral; feature: human-associated habitat; material: dental | place: China | collected 2013 ... | reverse complement strand
GACATCGTCTTTGCCCGGCCGATCTTGGGTGAAGAATACCGGTTCGCCCAGGTTTTTGCGGATGAGGTATATCAAAATCAAAAATACGGGCGAGAGGAAAATCAGTCCTGAGGCGGAGGCGACGATGTCAAACAGGCGTTTGAAGAATTTACTCATGGGCTAATCTTTCAATCAGGTTGACGATTTTTTGATACGCCACATCGCGCTTGAAGCGGCGGACGATTTCGTCGGATTGAACGGGGTCGTTTTTGCGCGCCAGAATGTCTTTGGCGGCTCGGACGAAGCTGTCCACATCGCCGGAACGGTAGTCCGCGTGCGGCAGCAGGGTGAGGACTTCGGCAACTTCGTCATTGACTTGGCTGTTTAAAATCGGTTTTTGCAATGCCATGTAGTCAGACAGTTTGTTGGTAATCGACTGCATGGCGTAGGAATGGATGGCGTTGACGGAGATATCGCAGCCTTTGGCGACCGACATCATTTCGGCGTAGGGGATGTAGCCGTAAAACTTGATGCCCTCGCAGGCGTATTGTTTGAGCCTGTCCAAATCGGGGCCGCCGCCCATGATGTGCAGCTCTACATTTTCGCCGTCGTCCAACAGTTTCCGAACGCCTTTGCACACGGTTTCCACGTCATAGCTGTAACTGAGCGTACCCAAGTAGAAGAAGCGGGTTTTGCTGTCGCCGAAGTCTTTTGCCGGTGCGGCATCGAGTTTCGGAAAATCCGCACCGATATAGACGACTTCGCCGGGTACGTTCGGATTGGCTTCTTTGGCGCGGTCGAGGTAGGTCTGCGACACGGCGACCAGCGCGTCGGCGTAGCGGTAGGCACGGTTGGCGCGGGAGGAGAAGGGCAGCAGGTTGTGCGGGATTTTTTTCAAAAACGGCACGACCGAGGAGAAAGACTCCGGCCATACGTCCTGCACGTCGATAATCAGCTTGTAGCCCAAACGCGCTTTGTGTTCGCCTAAAAGCAGGTTGGTGGCGATCAGCGGATAGGCGGAAAAGACGACGTCTTGCTCGCCCGGACGGCAGTTGTTCAGCCATTGCTCAAAATGTTTGACGAACACATGATGGCTTTTGACACGGTCCAGCGAGACGTTTTTGCCGTAGCCGCTCTCTTCCAGCAGCATGACTTTCAGGCGACCTTGCGAAGCAGATTCGGCATCTTCAGGTCGTCTGAAAGATTTGTCGTAGTGTTTGAAATTGCTGGTAATCAGCATCACGTCATGAGACTGCGACAACAGCTCGGCAAGATACCAGAAGCGGTTGAAATGCGGCTCGGACGGCAGCGAACAGTAGGGGGCGACGATGGTGATGTTCATATTTTCAGACGACCTCACATATCGTAAGCGGCCATTGTGGTGCGATAGATTTCATCATCGGAACACAAGGTCTCAACGTGTTTATGCAGGGCTTTGCCCAATTTCTCGCGCAGCTCGGGTTGCTTGATGAGTTGATCGACGGCTTCGATAAAGGCTTCGTCTTCGCCGAAGGGGAAGCAGTATCCGGTTTCGCCGGTAATGACCATTTCGGAAATGCCGCCCATGTTGTAGGTAACGACGGGCGTGTCGTAGAGACCGGCTTCAAGGATGTTGTTGCCGACGCCTGCGCCGTGGTCACCGATGCAGTGCGGCGTGTTCACCAAAATATCCACGTCTTTGAAATAGCCGGTCAAATCGCGCACACCGCCGAGGAAGGTGACTTTGTCATCTATGCCCAGACGCTTCGCTTGCGCTTTCAGATTGTCCATCTCTTCGCCTATGCCCGCCACGTTCAGGCGCACAGGCATATTGCGGTCAACCATTTTCTTAAAGATGTCCAACATCACATGCACGGCGCGGACGGTGTCCAAGCGAGACAACGTACCGAGCATGACGTACTCTTTGGCGGTTTTTTCGGGAACGTAATCGGTTTTGTGCAAAGCGTTGTAGGTGTAGGCAATGCGGTTGGCGGGGAAACCGTGGCGGATGAGTTTTTCCCGCTCGTGTCTACAGTTGCCGATGATATATACGCCCAGCTTGTCGAAAAGTTTGGCGATTTTCGGATAAGTTTCAGCATCCAGACCGCGCGCGTGGTAGAACACTTTGGTTTTGGGAGAAGCTATTTTTGCTGCGATGGCGCAGGCAGGAACGATGCGCGCCATTTGGCAGTGGACGATGTCGGGTTTTTCCTGTTTCAACATCTTCATGTAGGCGAACATACCCTTGATGTAGCCCAAGATACCGCCCTGATAAAAATCAATAGGACGCCATTGGATGCCCAAGGCTTGGGCTTCTTTGATGAGCGGGCCATCGGAAGAGGCAAGGACGACCTCGTGGCCACGCTGCTTGAGCAACCGTCCTAAGCGGAAGGTCGCGTTTTCAGTGCCGCCGAGGCCGGACATGGAAGTAGTCAAAACAATTTTTTTCATAACGTGTTTTCTATCAAGGGGTGTATCGGTACGCGTTATACGCCGCATCGCGCTGGGGCAAGACGCTGTACAGGAAAATCAAAAAGCAGGGCAGCCAAATGAAGGGCATACGCAAAATGGTGGACGGGATAAAACCCGCCAAAAGGAATAACCCCATTGCTGCCAACCCAATGACGCGCTGCTTGCTTTTCATATTCCTGCCTGCGGCGACGCAGAAGAAATAGTATGCGGCATAGAATAAGAAAGCTGCCAACGAAATAAGACCAAAACCGAGATATAGCTCGATAAGGAAGCTGTGCGGGTTTTCAAACGCTAGACTGTCGCTCAAGTGGCCGCCGAAATATTCTTGGAATTTTTTCGGACCATAGCCCAACAGCAGGAATGGGGGATGTTCCCAGAAATAGTTATAGATTTCCTGACGGTAGCCGACCGAATTGTCGCTTTCCAAATCAAACAAGAATAAATACAGGCGTGAGGAAATGTTTTCCAAAAAGGCATTGCCGTGCAGGGAGAGCAGGAAATCAGCAATGTACTGTTTCGGAATCATCGACAAGCCCGCGCCTGTAACACCTATGGTCATCAGCGTAAACAGCCCGTTGTTACGGTAAATCAAGTTCAGGATAAACAAAATGATGTAACACAGGGTAGCGGTACGCGACGCACTGGCAAAAATGACTACGCCCAAACATAAAAAAAGTATCAAGCCGAGCAAGTATTCTTTTTTACTGACATCAATATTGAAAAATACTAAAACGGCAGGCGCAAAACAGAGGGCGGTCGTGCCTAAGTTGTTAGGGTTAAAGAAGAAACCCTTAATAATCCCCGCATCAATGGCCAATACTTCATCTGCTTGAACGAATTGGATGCCGGTCAAAATCTCCACAGCGGGCGGGATGATGATAAATGCGCAGAAAAAAAGCAGCAGGTGGCGGATAAACGCCATCGGATTTTCATGTCGGCTCAATACCAAGTACAGCAGATAAAACAGGCTGGGTAGGGACAGGAAGAAAAACGTATCCATAATCCTGACCGAATCCAGCGTGGTAATAAACAGATGGATGCCGCCCCAACCGCACATGATGGCAAGCGCCGCCAGCATCCTGCCTGCTTTGCCGTTGAACCGTTTGGACTCTAACGCAAAAATCAGCAGGGCGGTAGGCAGCAGCAGGATGGTCAGGGGATTGTCGATACGCGGAATCCCGGCTTTGTACGACAGCATCGGCCCCAGCATATAGGCGGTTGAAATCGTGTATATCAGCGTAATGTATAAAGTTTGTGTTTTGAGTTTCACTTTGTTTCCTGAGGTGGGACGGTTTCGGAAATATTATTATATGCAGAAACAATTTGTCTGACCGCAGAATCCGACTGAATGCGTCGGTAATGTATTGGGCGGTATATCGGCCGAAAAGTTTCAGTTCCGATGGTTTTGTGTCTGTCTGAAAACTGCTGCTTCCTTTCCTTTGGATTATCTTTTCAGACGACTCTTGACAGCAGCTGCTGCCGAAATAAGAGATGACTTGCGACTCCATATCAGATAAGAAAGTCCTACCAGCCAAAGCAAGGCGAACAACGGATAGTTTTCCTTTGTGCCAAAATAGGTGTAGCTCACGCAAAGCAGTACGCTCAAAGCAGTATTGGTATAAATTTTCAGCCGCGGCAGAGGGCGCCATACCCTAGATGAAAATTCGGTTTTGATGACGCAGAACACCCAAAACGATATTGCGCTCGCTATGGCGGCACCACGCGCCCCCAAATGGGGAACCAGTAGCGAGAGCAGACCGAAATTGATGGCAAAAGCGACAATGTTGACTGCTGTAATCAACCAAGTCCGTTTGACAACGTTCAATCCGATACCGCTGACTTCCGTAAGCGTATAGAACAGCGGATATAACATACATGAGAGCAGCAAAAACTGTACCGGAGCGTATTTTTCGGGCAATATCCAAGTAACGACGGGCGAGAAAATGCCGATAAAACAAATCATCGCACTGATTAATTCGGTCATCGAAAGGGTGATGCCGCCGATTTTATCCAAATGGGTTTTGTCTTCCACCCATTTGAACACCAAAGGCGCCCAAATGGTTGAGAATACGCTTTGAAAAATCAGGGCAACCGCGCCGAAGCTGACCGCCATCGAGTAAATGCCAAGCTCATCCAAACCCGCCCACTGTTTGAGCGCAAAACGATCGATCGAGGTCAATCCCCAATAAGCCAAATTTCCGAATGCCAAGGGCAAGCCGTAGCGCAGGCTTGCATGATGAGTTTCAGACGACCAAGGAGCGCGCACAGCTGCGCGCAGTTCATGTCTGGTTTGGTATGTCAAAACGGCGACAGTCAATACTTGCGCCACGGTATAGGCAAGAACAAGACTGACGGTATCAGTTTTGACACCGCTGAAAACGAATAACAAAACCAACGCCAAAATCAGGAATTTCGGTGTAAGTTGGCTGAGGGAAAAGGCGACGGCTTTTTCCTGCATCCTCAGTATTAGGGAGAGAAACCGCGCAAACAGGCTGGTCAACAGGAAAATTAAAAACAATAACCCCAGGGTTTTATCTTGCAAATCAAAAATCAAATCTGCCGGCCAAGCCGTATTCCATACAAGCACTGCCAAAATCACGACAATCGTCAAAACGAAAGGTGACAGGCTGATGGATTTAAACAGGGACGCTTTATCTTTGGCGGCGTAGTATTCACGGATATACGCCTGATCCAAACCCAGCCCCAAAATCAGGATGGTCAGGCCGGAGATGGTTTGCAGTAAGACGATACGGCCGATGTCTTCCGCAGGGTAGTACCATGAAATCAGCGGAAGCGAGAGTATGCCGAAAGCCGCGCTGCCTATCGGGCCTAAGGCATAGCCAAGTATTTTTTTTATATTCATAAATTAGGAGGGGTTTGTTGCGGACAAGATTTTCAGACGACCTGAAAACGCAGCCGCATCATGCAAATAAGAGCTTTCTTAGGTCGTCTGAAAACAAACGGCCTAAGAAAGCCGACTGCCTGCCGAAACTTGCCGGCAAGCAGTCTGCCTGAATCGTCAAAGGTGTTACGCCTTCACGACTTTCGGGTTTTTCGCAGGGAATTTGCCGCGCGTATCGACAATCAGTTTGGCGTGTTCGGCAATCATGTCGTAGTCAAACTTGTCGTGGTCAGTGGTCAGAACCACGCAGTCGTATTTCGCCACGGTTTCCGGCGTCAGCGGCTCGCTCTTCAGGTCGAAGTAGTGATGACCGGGGATGTATGGGAATTCAAGTACATGCGGGTCAGAGTAGGAGATGTTCGCGCCCAGTTTGTGCAGGCGGTCCATCACTTCTACAGACGGGCTCTCGCGCATATCGTCCACGTTTTTCTTGTAGGCGATACCCAATACCAAGATTTTGCTGTCTTTGATAGAACGGTTATGGTCATTCAAAGCCAGGCCGACTTTTTCGATAACGTAGTCGGGCATATGGGAATTTACTTCGCCGGCCAGCTCGATGAAGCGGGTGTTTACGCCGTATTCGCGTGCTTTCCAAGTCAGGTAGAACGGGTCGATAGGGATACAGTGGCCGCCCAAGCCAGGACCCGGGTAATAAGCGACGAAGCCGAAGGGTTTGGTTGCAGCGGCATTGATGACTTCGTGAATGTCGATGCCCATTTTGTCGGCAACGATTTTCATCTCGTTCACCAGGCCGATGTTTACGGCGCGGTGGATGTTTTCCAGAAGTTTGGTCAGCTCGGCAGCTTTTGTGGAGCTTACCGGTACGACTTTATCGATGGCAGGTTGGTACAGCGCAAGGCCGACTTCCAAACAAGCAGGGGTATGGCCGCCGATGACTTTCGGGATGGTACGTGTTTCAAAATTCGGGTTGCCCGGGTCTTCACGCTCAGGAGAGTAAACCAAGAACACGTCTTGACCGACTTTCAAGCCGCCTTCTTCCATGCGCGACAGCAATTCTTCTTCGGTTGTGCCGGGGTAGGTGGTGGATTCCAAAGACAACACTTGACCGGCGCGCAGGTAGGGTTTCACCGCGTCGGTGGTGTCGATAACGAAACTCATGTCCGGCTCGCGGTATTTGTTCAACGGAGTCGGTACGCACAAAATCACGGCTTCCACTTCACCGATGCGTGAGAAGTCAGTGGTCGCTTCAAACAGGCTGTTTGAAGCGGCGGCGATTTTCTCGGCAGGAATATGCTCGATGTAGGTTTCGCCTTTGTTGAGTTTGTCGACTTTGGTTTTGTCGATGTCGAAGCCCAAAACCTGATAACCGATGTCCACATAGCGGAGCATCAGTGGCAGGCCGACATAGCCCAAGCCGACGATACCGATTTTGGCGGTTTTATCTGCAAATTTCTGAATGGTGGTATTTTTCATGATAGGTCTCATGTGATGGAAAACAAACAGACGCGACCGTATCGGATTCGCGTCGTGCCTGCCAGTGGGAGGCGGGCAGGTAAAGAGGTGGAGCTGTTCGCAAGTTTAGAGTAAAAGAGGAAAAAAAAGTTTTACGCTCATGCAAAATATGGCATAGGTAAATACTTTGGCATACATAAAATATGCATATATTATAAAACAATAATAACGTAATGCAATAAATCTTGTTGTTTTTAATGTGTATTATTTCTATAGTTATAAAAATTTGCATCGTAACTACAAATGAGTGACGGGTGATGGATTCCAAAATATTTTCGTAAATTAACCAAGCTTAAGGATTTCATAAGGCACGATCTAAAATTAAAAAGGTCGTCTGAAAACCTGATTTACAAGGTTTTCAGACGACCTTTGCCATGTTTGGGGGTTAAGCGGCAGCAACGGTAAAGCGTTCAAACAAATGCGCTTTGTTTTCCGCATCGTCGGCGATGGCGACCGCCAAATCCGCCACGCTGATGCCTGCCGGAATTTCACCGTCCATCAGCAAATCGTCTTTGCCCAAGCGGTATTTGCCGGTTTTGTCTTCGCTGAAACCGCCGGTAACACCCAGTCGTGCCGGAGGGGAAACGAAAGACCAGTTCACGTCGCGGCGCGGCAGGAGTTCTGCCAAGAGATGGCGTGCGGCATTGGCGCCGTCGAAAATTTCTTTCGGGAAGTCAGGCGTATCGACCACTTGCAAATCAGGCGCGGCATACAGGCTGCCTGCGCCGCCGACGATTAAGAGATACGGCACTTGCGCCGCTTTTGCCGCTTCGACGATACTGCTTGCGCCGCGTGTAAAATCCGCGCCAATATTGGGATTGGTCCAGCCGGGATTGAACGCGCTGACCACGGCGTCAAAACCGGCCAGTTTGTCGGCAAAATCTACCGCGTTGACATCTGCGGAGACGACGGCAACATTTTGCGCTTGGAACACTTTATCCGTATTGCGGGCAAAAGCGGTTACTTCATGATCGCGACCTGCCAATTCTCGAACGACTGCGTTGCCGACGTAACCTGTTGCGCCGATGACTGCGATTTTCATGTTTGACTCCTTGTTGAGGTGTGATTGATTAGATGAGCGCATTGTAAGGTCGTCTGAAACGCTTGATAATCCATGTTTTACTGTTATGATTGTGAAGTTGAACTAAATAATGGAATAGAAGGCCGTCTGAAAGCGTTTGGACTTCGTTAAAACCAAACTTTCAGACGGCCTCATCATGGAAGAATGCAAGACATCAAACCCCTGCTCGTTTTCGCCGCCGTCCTCGAACACGGCAGCATGAACGCCGCCGCTGCCGCGCTGGGCATGACCCCGTCTGCCGTCAGCCAGCACATCAACCGCCTCGAAACCCTGCACGGCATCAAGCTGTTAAACCGCAGCACGCGCAGCCTTGCGCCGACCGATGCTGGCCGCGCGTTGGGCGAATACTGCCGCCGCCTCGCCGCCACCCTTGCCGATACGCGTACCGTTATCGACAATCTCAAAACCGAACCCGTCGGCGAATTGCGTATCTCCCTGACTTCCAGCGTCATCGGTTCCCGCGCTTTTCAGACGGCGTTTTCAAGATTGCAAACCGAGTTTCCCAAAATCCGCCCCGTCCTCAATTTCAGCGATACTTTGGACGACCTGCAACACAATCAGACCGACATCGCCATACGCGGCGGCGACCGCGCCCTGGACGATCCCAATTTGGTTGCGCGCCATCTCGTGACTTGGCCGTACACCATTTGCGCCGCGCCCGATTATCTCGACCGCCATGCGCCCATCACCCATCCCTCGCAGCTTCATGCACACCGCTGGCTGCACTTCCTGCCCGTCCGCACGACCTTGCAACACGGCGGCGAAAGCTATTTTCTCGATATTGCCGACAGCATTGCCTGCACGCATCTTGCCGCCGTGCGCAGCCTGACCGAAAGCGGCTTCGGTTTGTCTTTGCAAGTGGGCGGCGAAGTTCGGGAAAAAATCGCCCAAGGTCGTCTGAAAACCGTTTTGCCCGAATGGACGCTGCCGCCGGTCAGCCTTTATTTGGTGACGCCTTATCGCGTCCAGTCCGCCAAAACCGAAGCCGCCGTCCGCATCTTCACGGAAAGTTTCGCCAAGGAGGCAGAGGCATGAGCGCGGAAAATTGGCGCGTTTACCTGATTTTGTGTGAGAACGGCGCGTTTTATTGCGGCATCAGCAACCGCCCGCAAGAGCGGTTCGCCGCCCACCTCGCCGGCAAAGGCGCGAAATACATGCGGCTGAACAAACCGACGGCGATGCGTATCGTTTCAGACGACCTCTCCAAAAGCGAGGCGCTGAAACGGGAAATCGCCATCAAAAAACTGACGGCAGGGAAGAAGCGGGAATTGTGGGACGAGGCGGCGGGAAATGCTTCCCTTGAGCGGTAACGGATATTGCCCGCAGACATATGAAGAAGGTCGTCTGAAAAGCGGATTTCAGACGACCTTGATTTTCTGTAAGCCGTCGAATTTAACATTCCTGAAAGATAAGTTGAAATTCCCTAACCGGCAGCATAGTATAATGCCCGCTTTCCGCAAATCTTGAGGCCGCCATGAAACCGATACCCTATATCCTTGCGGCTGCGCTCTGCCTCAGCAGCTCAGCCGTATCCGCGAATCCCGTTACCTATATCTGCAAAACCGCAAACGGCATCGTCTTTACCAACCAGAAAACCGGTGCCGAATGTACTGTGTCCCATGTTGACGGCAGCGCGACCGTCAGCAGCGAAGAAGCCGACAGCGCCGTTCCCGAAACGGTCAACCTGAAAGAAGCCATCGGTCAGGCAGCCCCCGAAATCGACGACATTAAAATCCTTCCGCGTCCGGCAGTAAGCAGCGTAACCAACACCGCAGAAGCCGCCAATCCCCGCTTGGATGTGAGACTGCGCAACCAGCCGGATACCAAAGCCGCCAAAGCGCGTGCCGCAGAGATGAACCGCAAAGCGAAAATCCTTCCTGCGCCCGTTGTATCCGCACCTGCGAAGCCACAAATGTCGCGTAAGCAAATCCTTCAAAAAGAAGTCCGCAACGAGCAGGCCGCACTCGCGCGCGCCCAATCCCAACTTGCCGCCGCCCGCCGTCAGGGGGATCAGGCAAAAATCAACCGCCTGACCCGTGATGTCAGCGACAGGCAGGCAAGCATCCGCGCCATGCAGAACGAAATGGGGCGTTGATTCTTTTTTATAGCTTTATTGCAATCCACCTTCAAAAGGTCGTCTGAAAAGTAGCGAAACCCGCTATGGATATTTCAGACGACCTTTTTGCGTTGTTTTCCCATGTTTGCTAGCGAGAGTTTGAAAGATCGGAATGTAGCGCGGGCTATGCCCACGAATGCAGTTGACGGGAGTCATGGTGGAAGGGAAGTTGTATTGTCGCGGGCAAAGTCTGCGCTACGGTTTTATAGCAGTTTGTTTTAAGAAGGTCGTCTGAAAAAGCATCGGGCTTGCGATGCACGCATTTTCAGACGACCTTTTTGCGTCGTTTTCCCTATGCCCGCTAGTGAGAGTTTAAAAGATCGGATGTAGCGCGGGCTATGCCCACGAATACAGTTGACGGGAGTTATGGCAGAGGAACAGTGGTATTTTCCCGGACTGGCGCAGGCTCCCGCTGTCAATTCCCTTCCTTACGCTAGAAGACGGTAAACCGCAGAGTGAAGGATTAATTCTACAAATCAATACCGTTGCAACGGCATCTTAAAGTTCTTTCATTATATTCATTCAAATATAAACATGGTATAAAACTACATAGCCATAAATGCAGTATGAAAGTTTGGCATAAAAATTGCAGGATTACATGCATAGTTCCATTTATAAAAGTAAATATGCGTTAAAAAATAAAAGAAACTCAAAGATTATCGGAGTTTATTTTGAATAAACGGCAATTTGATGAAGTTTCTATATTATATCTACTGATATAGATATGTTCTAAAAATTGTACTTAAGTGACAATTAACGTCAACCTATTTGATTTTCAATAATATATAAACAAAATAAATGAATGCCTGTCTCATAAAATCCGCGTGTGCCTTGAAGAAGATTTGGCGGCGGGACAGTGCGGGGAGTACTTCTTGTTTTGATTGTATATGCTTGAATTCAATCTGATATTTTTTAATAAATCCAACCAAGAGAGATTGTTATGAATAAGATTTTCAAAGTTGTATGGAACCGTACCATCGGCTCTTTCGTCGTTACCTCCGAATTGGCGAAGGGACGTGTCAAATCAAGCAGCGAAGGTGCTGAAGGGGATGTGCGCGCCTCAGAGGAAGGTCGTCTGAAAACCTTGTTCAGGCTGACGGCGTTGAGCGCGGCATTATTCGGCTTGTCTGAGAGTGCTTGGGCGCATCCTATAATAAATTCAGAGGGAGGCAAGGTTGCAACCGGGAGTGCGAGTGAGACGGCAATTGGTGGCGGCTCCGCAAGAGGTGTGGGATCGGTTGCAGTTGGTGCCTTTGCAAAAGCGGGTACAAGGATTGAGGCTGACGGTGCTGTTGCTATTGGCGGTAGCCAGGCAAGTACAGGTGCTTATGCTGACGGTAACAATGCGATTGCCATCGGTCAGGCAAGTAATGCAAATGCAGCGAAGGCAATTTCTATTGGTTCGGATACCATCGCTTCACATGAATGGACCAGTGCATATGGTGGCCGCGCTGAAGCAAAAAATCTTGGTGCAACAGCCCTCGGTAGCTGGACACAGGCTTCCGGTCAGTTTTCCATAGCCGTTGGCGGTAGCGACCGTTTCGGTCGAAATAATGATGCTGCAACGATCGCTTCCGGAGACCGTAGTACCGCCATTGGTCGTAATGCCAAGTCTGCCGGTGCGGATGCGATTGCTTTGGGTACGGGTGCACAGGCAACGCTAACTAATTCGATTGCTATTGGTAAAAATTCGGTTGCAACGGGTGTGAATAATATAGCTAAAAACCCTGTCAATGTTGGGAATGCGGTTGCGATCGGTTCTGGTGTGCAGGCATTGGGAGAAGATTCTGTTGCTATTGGTGTGTCTGCAGGTGCTAACTTGACAACAGCAACTACAAAACAGAGCCTTGCCATTGGTTGGACAGCGAAGGCGACAGGTTTGGCTCAGGCGGTTGCCATCGGTCCTGATGCCATTGCTTCGGGAGCGCAATCAACTTCCATTGGTAACAATACCCGTGCAATTGGGGATTCATCCATTGCCATCGGTGGCGACGATTGGAATGTCGTACGTACCAAACAAGTTGCAGCAGCAGGAAATAAACAGGTACATCAAGTATTCGAAGAGTTGACCGGTATGCCCATGAAGCAGCAAGGTGAGGCTTATAAAAATCCATTCAAAGGTACGACTGCCGGAGATGCCGCCGTCGCTATTGGTGTAACGGCACTTGCTGAGGGTGTATTGTCCACTGCCTTTGGTTCGGGTACATCTGCATCGGGCATAGGTGCAGCAGCGTTTGGTGTAGGCGCAACCGCCAGTCAGGATAAATCCGTCGCAATCGGTGCAGGTTCGCATACGCGTACCGATGCAACGGCTGTGACTGAAGCAACAGTTAATGGTGTCACTTACAGAGGTTTTGCGGGAACAGAACATATCACTACCGGCTCGCAGGTTTCTTTCGGTTCGGCAGGTTATGAGCGTCAGCTCAAGCACGTTGCGCCTGGCGCGATTACCCCAACTTCCACCGATGCGATAAACGGCAGCCAGCTTTACGCGCTTCATGTAGGGGCGGGTAATATTGCCAAATCGGTCGCCGATGCATTGGGCGGTGGTGCGACTGTCGGCAATGATCCGACAAATAATCAGGGTTCTTTCGTAACCTTGCCGTCTTATGACGTGCTCAAAGGCAGTGATAAGCCGAATACGGCAGGTAATGGCACAGCCAAATTCAATACAACTCCTGCTAAGAACGTCGCTGCTGCGATGACCAATCTCAATACCTACGTCAACCAAGGTTTTGCCGTCAAAGATAATGCGGGCGATACGAAGGGCATTGTTACGCCCGGAGAAAGCGTGCAATTTGCCGACGGCAATGCAACTACCGTTACCGTTGATACCGAAGCAAACGGCAATACTAAAATCAAATACGACGTTAAGGTGGATGACAGCACCATCAAGGTTGTTGACGGTAAGCTGACCGGTGCGTCGCAAACCCATTTTTATAGTGTAAATAGCGCAGATAAAACAAAAGCCAACTACAACAACGACGGCGCAACAGGTGAAAACGCGATTGCCGCTGGCCCTGAAGCCAAAGCGGCTGCAAGTAATGCGGTTGTAATTGGTAGCAAGGCTACTGTTGAGGCGGCAGCAGGCTCTGATTCCACTATTAATGGTGAGACTACCGGCGAAGGTTCGGTCGCCGTTGGCGCGCTAAGTAAAGCAAGCGGCAAGAATGCAACCGCCATCGGCCAAAAAGCAAATGCCTATGGACAAAACTCGTTTGCAGGCGGTCAAGATACTGAGTCATCAGGTAAATCCAGCGTGGCTGTAGGTGATGGTTCAAGAGCTACTGATAATTCTACTACTGCCGTTGGTCCATATGCCAAAGCTACAAAAGCAGGTGCGTCAGCGTTCGGTTTCAATGCCAATGCTCAAGCAATAGGCTCTGTGGCTGTGGGTCGACAAGCACAAGCTCTGAATTTGAATGCTGTTTCGGTAGGTAATGAAAGCAAGGCAAAAGGAGAAGATACTGTTGCTATCGGTACTAGTGCCGATGCTGTGCAAAATCGGGCAATGGCAATCGGTAAAGGCGCTGTTGCTAATGGTGCTGACACTATTGCATTCGGTGCCGCTACGAAGGCAGACCAAAGATATGCTATCGCGATCGGTTCGGGCAATAATGCGTGGAAAACTGATTCTATCGCGTTGGGACGTGCTGCCAATGCAGACGGCGCGGCTTCTTTGGCGCTTGGTTTGAACAGCCATACACGTTTGGACAACGCTATCGCTTTAGGTAATGGTGCAAATGCCGATCATAGTAATAGTATCGCCATCGGTAAATCCAGTCATGCAGCTGCATCCGCGGGAGTTGCTATCGGTAATGATGCACAGGCTTTGAAATATAGCTCCGTTGTTATCGGTGATCAGGCTCAATCCAATAACTCGCGCTCTGTCGTCATCGGCTATCACGCTTCTGCAACCAATCCTGCAAAACCAGCTTCGGCTGAAGAGGATTACAATCAAACCGTTGCTATCGGTGCATACGCCAATGCATGGGGCGATCAATCTACTGCCATCGGTAACAATGTAGACGCAATAGGCAATTCTTCTATCGCTATCGGTGCGGACGACTGGGATACCGTTGCAGCGAAAACTGTAGAAGGTACGGGGGGTAAAACGGTTAAAGAGGTTTATAAAGACTATACCGGCGATGTGATGGAAACCGGCAGTTATACTCATACGACTTCAAGCGAAGCTGCAGTAGCCATTGGTACTAAATCACAGGCAATAGGTCAATTATCCACAGCCTTTGGTACGGGTACGATCGCTGAAGGCGTCGCCTCTGCCGCATTCGGTATGGGTGCGAAAGCCACTCAAGGCAACTCTGTGGCAATCGGTGCGGGCAGTACGACTGCAACCGGTGCAACTAGTGTCAACGAAGCTACTGTCAATAATCTGAAATACTCAGGTTTTGCAGGCGGCAACAGTGTGAATCCAGGCGACCAAGTATCCTTTGGTTCTAAAAACTACGAACGCCAATTGAAAAACGTTGCCCCGGGCGAAATCTCTAATACTTCTACGGATGCCATCAACGGCAGCCAGCTGTACGCGGTACAAAACGTTTTGGGTAATACTGCCCAAACCGTTAAAAATGTATTGGGCGGAGATGCCGCAGTTGACGAAAACGGCAGTATTACTATGAGCAACATTGGTAATACCGGTAAAGGCAACATCCACGACGCGATCAATTCAGTAAAAGAGACTGCCGAGAAAGGTTGGAAGCTGAAAGCGAACGAAGAAGCCGACAGCGAAAGCGAAAAAATCGCAGCGGGCGACACCGTGACCGTGAAACAAGGTAAGAATATCCGTGTGAAACGCAGCAGCAAAGACCTGACAATTGAAACTGCGGACGATGTGGCGTTCAATAAAGTGACAGTCGGCAACAGCGTACTGACTACAGACGGACTGAACACACCGCAAGTCACCGCGGGCGACAGCGTATTGGGCAACAATGGACTGACGATTGCCAACGGTGCAGCAAATGCTCCGGTATCTCTGACCAAAGACGGTTTGAACAACGGCGGCAACAAAGTTACCAGCATTGCCGACGGTGTGGCTGATACTGACGCAGCGAGCTACAAACAAGTTAAAGCTGCGAAAACCGAGGTTCAAAAAGGTACAAACGTCGTCAGTGTCGACAAAACTGAAGGCACGGATGGTCATGCCATTTACACCGTCAATGCCAAAGGTACGGCTGTCTCTGCAGAAGGTACAGAAAACGGTCTGAAACTGACGTCGTCTGAAGATTCAACTACCAACGTAACTACTTACAATCTGGATTTGTCTGACAAAACCAAAGACTCCTTGAAAAAAGCCGACAGTGCATTACAAGGCATTGATGTAAAAGTCAATGATGAAAATGTCAAAACGTTGACTAAAGATGATTCCACGCTGAAATTTGTTAACGGCACAGGTACGACTGCCGAAAACAAAGGGGGCACTGTTACGTTCAACGTAAACAAATCTACGCTGACCACGGGTGCTGGTGGCGTAGTCAGCGCGGATACGGCAGGCGATGTATTTGCTACTGCAGCTGACGTTGCTAAAGCCATCAATAAAGCCGTTGTTGACAGTGAAAAAACCAGCGTTGTAGCAGCAGGCGACAATACTCATGTAGCTGCTGTGGAAGCAGGTAATCAAACGACTTACACTGTTCATGCTGACAATACCACCGTCAGCGTGAAAGATGGCGGTAAATTGGCGCTGAAGTCGTCTGAAGCGACAAACAGTAACCACACCAAAACCACTAACTACGAACTCGACCTTTCAGACGACACCAAAGCTGAGATTCAAAAAGGCGTGGATGCGAAAAATATCGTCGATACCAAAGGTATTACCTTCAGTGGCAACAGCGGCTCTCCTGTAACCAAAAAACTGGACGAAACGCTGGCAATTAAAGGCGACGATACAAATGTGGTTACCGAATCAGGTACAGACGGCATTACAGTCAAACTGAAAGACGAAATCACCGTTCAAACTGTCAATGCAGATAAACTCAAAGCGGGTGATAGTGTTCTGACCAATGATGGTTTGAACATTGCCAACGGTAACAATCCAGTATCCCTGACCAAGTCCGGTTTGAGCAATGGCGGCAACAAGATCACCAAAGTTGCCAAAGGTGAAAATGAAGATGATGCTGTGAATTATGCACAGCTTAAAGAGCTGGCGGAAAAAGGTCTAACCTTTGATGCAGACGGCAACACTTCAACTTCAAGCAAAAAACTGGGTGAGCGAGTCGGCATTAAAGGCGGCAACAACATTACCACTTCTGCAGACAGCGACAATGTTACCGTCAAGCTGAATGATGACATTACGTTGAATAGTGTAACTGCCACCACCTTGAAAGCAGGCGCCAGCGAACTGACCACTACCGGACTGACTACGCCTAAAGTGACCGCTGGCGACAGCGTACTGACGACCGACGGATTGACCATTGCCAATGGAGCCAATCCCGTATCCCTGACCAAGTCTGGTCTGAACAACGGCGGCAACAAGATTGCCAACGTAGCCAAAGGTACGGAAGACACCGACGGAGTGAACGTCAGCCAAATCAAACCGTTGGCAACAGCGCTGAATACGACTGTTGGTGCGGATGGTTCTATCGCAGCGCCTAACTTTACCGTCAAACATGCCGACGGTACGGAAGGTACACCTGTACATACTGTTCAAGACGCTTTGGACAAAGTAGGTGAAGAATTAACCAAAGGCATCAACGTTGGCGGTACCACCGGCAGCAACAAATACGCGTTGGGCGGCACGATCAACATCAAAGGCGACAGCAACATTGTCAGCGACACCGTTGAAGGCGGCGTACAACTGAAACTTGCCGACACCGTTAAAATCGGCCAAGACAGTGGCAAACCTGTCAGCATTGACGGTACGACCGGCACAGTGAGCGGACTGAGCAACACCACATTGGGCACCACTCCGTTGGCAGGATCGAACAAAGCCGCGACCGAAGCGCAGCTGGATGCTACCCAAGTGAACCTAGCAACCATCTTGGGCGGCAACGCAGCCAACAACAACGGCAACGTTACGACCAGCGACATCGGCGGAACAGGTGAAAACACCATCCACGACGCGATCAAGTCAGTGAAAGCGACAGCTGACAAAGGTTGGAAGCTGAAAGCCAACGACGAAGCCGACAGCGACAGCGAAAAAATCGCAGCTGGCGACACCGTGACCGTGAAACAAGGTAAGAACATCCGAGTGAAACGCAGCGGCAAAGAGTTGACGATTGAGACTGCGGACGATGTTGCATTCAACAAAGTGACAGTCGGCGATAGCGTACTGACCACTACCGGACTGACTACGCCTAAAGTGACCGCGGGCGACAGCGTACTGACGACAGACGGTCTGAACATTGCCAACGGTGCGGCAGGCTCTCCTGTGTCACTGACCAAAGACGGTTTGAACAACGGCGGCAACAAAGTTACCGGCGTAGCCAAAGGTACGGAGGATACTGACGGAGTGAACGTCAGCCAGCTGAACCCAGTAGCCAAAGCGTTGAACACCAACATTGATCCGACAACCGGAGAGGTTGCAGCGCCTAGCTTTACCGTCACCAAAGCGGACGGCACGAAACATCCTGCCGTAGGCACCGTTCAAGACGCATTGGACAAAGTAGGCGAAGAAGTGACCAAAGGTCTGAACATTGTTGCGGACAACGGGTCGTCTGAAAAAGTGAACTTGGGCGATACAGTCAAGTACACAAGCAAAGACAAGAACATCGTTACCACAAGCGGTACAGGCAAAGAAATCGACTTCAGCCTGGCCGAGAAAGTGACCATCGGTAAAGACGCAGCGAACGGCGGCAAACCGGTAGTGATTGACGGTAAAGAAGGTATTGTCAGCGGACTGACCAACACCACATTGGGTGCTGCCCCATTGGCAGGATCGAACAAAGCCGCGACCGAAGCCCAGCTGGACGCTACCCAAGTGAACTTGGCAAACGTCTTGGGCGGTAACGCAGCCAACAACAACGGCAACGTTACGACCAGCGACATCGGCGGAACAGGTG
>ERZ772927.429-NODE-429-length-18035-cov-5.06001_pt1 | contig 18035 bp, 11 predicted proteins | sample MGYA00512115_ERZ772927 | MGnify/ENA primary metagenome ERZ772927 (study PRJEB29015, sample SAMEA2737924) | human oral metagenome | biome: human oral; feature: human-associated habitat; material: dental | place: China | collected 2013 ... | reverse complement strand
AGCGCACGAAACCGGTCAGCTCACCGCCGGTAGCCTTGACGACCTTGCCGACCGTGGTCTTGGGGTCCTTGGCGTAGGCCTGGTCCAGCAGAACGTTCTCCTTGAAGAAGCCGTTCAGGCGTCCCTCGACGATCTTGGCGATGGCCTTCTCGGGCTTGCCCTCGGCGCGAGTGACCTCCTCGGCGATGGAGCGCTCCTTGTCCACGGTCTCAGCCGGGACGAGGTAGGCCGGGGAGTAGGCGGCGACGTGCATGGCGACGTCGTGGGCCACCTGGGCGGCCGCGGCGTCGGTGCCCACCAGCACGCCCACCTGGGCGGGCAGGTCGGGGTTGGTGCGGTGCAGGTAGAGCTCCACCTGCGGCGCGGTCAGGCGGGCCAGGCGGCGCACGACGATCTTCTCGCCGATGACGGCCTGCATGGAGTCGGTGAGGTCCTTGACGCTGGTGCCGTCGACCTCGACCTCGGCCAGCGCCTCGGCGCTCTGGGCGTCGGAGGCCAGGGCGGCGGCGAGGACCTTGTCGGCGTAGTCCAGGAACTTCTGGTTCTTGGCCACGAAGTCGGTCTCGGCGTTGATCTCGACAAGGACGCCCACCTGGCCCTGGGCCTCATCGACGACCTTGGCGACAATGAGCCCGGCGGAGGCGGAGCGGCCCTCGCGCTTGGCAATGCCCTTGAGTCCCTTGACGCGGATAATCTCAATGGCCTTCTCAATGTCGCCGTCGGCCTCGTCAAGCGCCTTCTTGACGTCGAGCATACCGGCACCGGTCTTCTCGCGCAGCGCCTTGATGTCAGCAGTGGTGTAGTTCGCCATGGATATCTCCTGGTGATCGTGGAGTTGACGGACGAAGTATTGGAGATCAGGCCTGCTCGGAGGCGGCCTTCTCCGTGGCCTCGGAGGTACCGGAGAGGAGCTCGGCCTCCCACTCGGGCAGGGGCTCGTCCTCGGGGGTCCCGGCGGACTCCTTGGCACCCGTGCGGCCCCGGCCCGCGGCGGGGTCAAGCAGCCCAGCTGCCACGGCCTCGGCCACCACGCGGGTCAGCAGCTCGACGGAGCGGATGGCGTCGTCGTTGCCGGGGATGCCGTAGGTGACCTCGTCAGGGTCGCAGTTGGTGTCGAGGATCGCGATGACCGGGATTCCCAGCTTCTTGGCCTCGGCAACGGCCAGGTGCTCCTTCTTGGTGTCCACCACCCAGACGGCGGCGGGCAGCTTGGCCATGTCGCGGATTCCGCCCAGGGTGCGGGAGAGCTTGTCCTTCTCCCGACGCATCATGAGCAGCTCCTTCTTGGTGCGGCCGGAGCCGGCCACGTCGTCAAAGTCGATCTGCTCAAGCTCCTTCATGCGGTCCAGGCGGGCGTGCACGGTGGAGAAGTTGGTGAGCATACCGCCCAGCCAGCGCTGGTTCACGTACGGCATACCCACTCGCTGGGCCTGCTCGGCCACGGCGGCCTGCGCCTGCTTCTTGGTGCCCACGAAGAGGATGTTCCCCCCGCGGGCGACGATCTCCTTGACAAAGTCATAGGCGGCGTTAATGCCGTCCACCGACTGCTGAAGGTCGATGACGTAGATGCCGTTGCGCTCGGTGAGGATGAAGCGCTTCATCTTCGGGTTCCAGCGGCGGGTCTGGTGCCCGAAGTGGACACCGCTCTCGAGGAGCTGGCGCATGGTCACGACTGCCATGACGGTCCTTTCGTGTGGTCCCGGGAGGTTGCCCGGGCCACGGTCTCTCTGGGACCGACGGCGCCGCCGTCCCGTGGCGGGGACCTGACGCCGGGGTCCGGGGGCTGGTTTCTTCCCTGCCGTCGCCCGTGCGGGACGGGTGGGACGACCCCGACGCCGACGGAGCGGTACCGGGTACGGGCCTGGTGCCTGCGACGCGCAGCCACCCGGCTGGGCCGGGACCACGGCTGCGTCATCCGAGAGGACGTCCTGTCAGGCCCACCAGGTAACTGGTGGCCCTCGCAGGTGCGGGCACGCGTAGTCAACGCACTGGGACCTGTCGATCCAAGATGACAGGCAGCACGCTGCGGCGTGAGGGTATCACAGCCTCTCAGGACGGCGCCTGCGACCCTCTACCAGGCCCTGCCGCAGTGCCGACCAGGCCCCTCGCCTCCTCAATATGAGCACCCCTTAGAGGCAGGAACCGCGGAATCATGCGGCGTCACTCGGCGTCCTCAGCCTGTGGACAACTCTTTGTCCACAGGGTAGAGGCATCACAGGTGAAACGTGGGACGCGCTAGGCACAGTATATAGCCATGACGCACTTCACACATATTCTTCAACCAGTCCAGCCCGCCCGCGCACGGAGGGTCTCCGGCCTGGTGCTCCTGGCCGCCGCCCTGCTCCTGCTCTCGTCCTCGGCACCGGCGGCGTCCCCTCACTCCAGGCCTACCAGCCCGGATCCGCCACCCGGACAGGTAGGGCCTCGACCCGTCCCGGCCGAGAGGACCATGACCCCGGGCGGTGGGCACGACGTCATCGCCCCGGACCCAGGCTCCCAGCCCTCGACCACCCCCACCCAGGAGCGTTTCTCCACCACGGTGTCCTTGGCGTCCTCCCCGGTGCCTGCCCCGGTCGTCACCGACCCGGCCGTCTCCGTTGACGCGCCCGGCCCGGCCAGCCCACCGGTTCCTGCTGACCCCGCCCTAGCTGGCACGGCATCCCAGGAGACGTCCGCTCCAGCCACCCTCATTGTCCCACCTGACCCGGCAAGCCGGACGGAACCGGCCAGCCCACCGGTTCCTGCTGGCCCGACGGAAACGACTGGCCCGACAGAGCTGGCCAGCCCGCCCCGGCCCACGGGCCCCGAGCCGGTCCCGGAGAGCACGCCCGTCACGGGAACGACGGCTGGCGCCCACCCCACCGTCCTCACACACGGCCAGACGGCTCCTGTGGCGGGGCTGACGGTCTCAGACGCTACCGGGCTCGTGCCGGACGCCGCGGGGGTATCGGTCCCAGGGAGCGGTCAGGGCGACCCGGCGCCCCTCCCCCAGCGCTCACCCCGGGTGCGCTACACCTGGCCGACAGGGGGCCCGGTCGCCGTCCTATCCTCCTTTGACCCGCCCGCCCACGACTGGCTGCGCGGGCACCGGGGAGTGGATCTGGCCCTGGCCGCAGGCTCCCCGGTACGTGCCGCGGCGGCAGGGACGGTGGCCTTCTCCGGGCCCGTGGCCGGGCGGCCGGTGGTCTCGATCGACCACGCCGACGGAATCCGTACCACCTACGAGCCGGTAGAGCCCTGCGTGCAGGCCGGGGACCACGTGGAGGCCGGGCAGGTGATCGGCACGCTCCTGGCTGGCCACCGTACCGACGGGGTGGACGCCCTTCACTGGGGTGCGCGCACTGGCCGGAAGAGCTACATCAACCCTTTACGGCTCCTGACCTCCACGGTCATCCGTCTCAAGCCGACCCGGTAGCGACGGGCTGACAGTGCAGGAAGTGTCCCGCACCACCAGCCCGTGAGAGCACCGGCAGACCCGGAGTCGGGAACCTGTGCGCCCTGTCGCACGTGTCGTCCGCCTTCTCCGGGGCAGTCCCTCCACCCCAGGTTGCGCCGCGTCGGCACCTGCTACACGGCTCAGAAGGTCCTCCCCTGGGCCGCGGGGCCGGTCCCCAGGGGCCAGCACGTCCAAGCCCGCCCCGACCCCTGGACCTGAGCTCGCGGGACCGGTTGGCCCGCATGGGCCTGGGCGGCCCCACCGAGCCCTCTGGCCCTGGGCCAACGGGGCTCGTCGTCGCGGCAGTCCCCCAGGTAGAGGGAGACGCGGTCCCCCTGGGCCAGCGGGGCCCGTGTATGAGTGATACCTGCGCGGCAGAGACGTCCTTCCGACGTCTGCGGGTCCGCAAGCTGACCCGGGCGTAATGCCCGTCCGGCCCAGCAGCCGCCTCAACGCAGGCCCCACGATGGCCCGGGCTCCAGGCCCCCCGACCCGGACGGGGCCACGGCGCACGCTCCGAGAGGACCTGGTGACGCTCCACGCCTCCACCCCGGACCGGATACCACTTATAAGCCTGCGGACGTCAGCTCAGGCACTCACCCGCTCCATAATGAGCTCACGCACCCGCCTGGCATCGGCCTGGCCCCGGGTGGCCCTCATGACCGCGCCGACAATGGCACCCGCGGCCTGGACCTTGCCGCCACGGATCTTCTCCGCGACGTCGGGGTTGTCGGCCAGGGCCTGGTCAACCGCAGCCAGCAGGGCGCCGTCGTCGGAGACCACCTCCAGGCCCCGGGCGGCGGACACGGCCTCGGGGTCACCCTCCCCGGCCAGGACACCCTCCAGGACCTGACGCGCCAGTTTGTCGGTAAGGCGCCCGCTGTCCACCAGGGACTGGAGCTGGGCGACCTGCGCCGGGGTGACGGGCAGGTCCTCCAGTGCGACCCCACGCTCCTTGGCGGCGCGGGAGAGCTCCCCCATCCACCACTTACGGGCAGCCTGGCCACTCGTACCGGCAGCCGTAGTGGCCTCGACCAGCTCCAACGCACCGGCGTTGACCACGTCACGCATCTCGGAGTCGGACAGGGACCACTCGGCCTTGAGACGCCGCCGCCTGGCAGCGGGCATCTCGGGCAGGGCGGCCCGGATCTCCTCGACCCACTGACGACTGGGGGCCACGGGGACGAGGTCGGGCTCAGGGAAGTAGCGGTAGTCGTCCGCATCGGACTTGACACGACCGGGGCGGGTGGTGCCGTCGGCCTGGCCGTGGCGGGTCTCCTGCAGCACCGTCCCCCCGGAGGCGAGGACTGCCGCCTGACGCCGGATCTCGTAGCGGACAACCTGCTCAATACCGCGGAAGGTGTTGACGTTCTTGGTCTCGGTGCGGGTACCCAGGGGGGCGTCGGGGGACTCACGCAGGGAGACGTTGACGTCAGCACGCACGTTGCCACGCTCCATACGCGCCTCGGAGACCCCCAGGGCCCGGAAGATGTCGCGCAGGGTCCGCACGTAGGTGGCCGCGACCTCAGGGGCCCGCTCGCCCGCGCCCTCAATAGGGCGGGTGACGATCTCCACCAGGGGCACGCCGGCACGGTTGTAGTCCACCAGGGAGTGGCTGGCGCCCTCGATACGGCCGTCAGCCCCACCCACATGGGTGTTCTTCCCGGCGTCCTCCTCCATGTGGGCCCGCTCGATGGGGACGGTGAAGAAGGAACCGTCCTCCAGCTCGACCTCCAGGGCTCCGTCGTAGGCGATGGGCTCGTCGGACTGGGAGGTCTGGAAGTCCTTGGCCAGGTCGGGGTAGAAGTAGTTCTTCCTCGCGAAGCGGCAGGACTCGGCGATCTGGCAGCCCAGGGCCAGGCCGATACGGATGGCGTACTCCACCCCCTTGCCGTTGACCACGGGCAGTGAGCCGGGAAGCCCCACGCTGGTGGGGGTGACCATGGTGTTGGGCCGCGCCCCGAAGACGTTGGGGGCGGCGTCGAACATCTTGGTGGCGGTGCCCAGCTCGACGTGCACCTCCAGCCCCAGGACCGGGTCGTAGCGGCGCACCGCCTCGTCGTAGTCCATGAGCTCGTCCATCAGTTCTCCTTCTCAGATACGACGCTCTGGCCAGGGGCCTCGGGCAGGGCGGGGGCCTGGGAGAGCAGGGGGGCACCCCACCTGTCCTCCAGGGCGGCCTCCAGGACGGCGCCCACGCGGTAGAGGCGGTCGTCGGCACGCTGCGGGGCCAGGATCTGGAAGCCGACCGGCAGGCCGTCGACCAGACCCGAGGGCAGGCTCATCCCCGGGACACCGGCCAGGTTCGCCGGGATCGTGGTGACGTCCAGCTTGTACATGGTCAGCGGGTCGTCCTTCTCCCCGAACCTGTATGCCGTCACCGGCGCGGTGGGTGAGACCAGGACGTCCGCCTCGTCCCAGGCGGCGGCGAAGTCGCGCTGGACGAGTGTGCGCACCTTCTGGGCGCTGCCGTAGTAGGCGTCGTAGTAGCCGGCGCTCAGCACGTGGGTGCCCAGGATGATGCGGCGCTTGACCTCGTCACCGAAGCCGGCGCCGCGGGTGGCGGCCATGACGGTCTCGGCGGTGACGGGGCCCTGCGCGGGCTCCACCCGCAGGCCGTAGCGCATGCCGTCGTAGCGGGCCAGGTTGGAGGAGGCCTCAGCGGGCATAATGAGGTAGTAGGCGTCCAGCGCGTACTCCAGGTGCGGCAGGCAGACCGTCTCGACCTGGGCCCCGGCCTCCTCCAGCAGGTGCAGGGCCGCGTGGAAGGAGTCCACGACGCCGGGCTGGTAGCCCTCGCCGCCGTCGAGCTCGCGGACCACGCCCACTCGCAGCCCGCTGAGGTCGCGCCCGGCCTGTGCGGCGCGCACGACGGCGGCCATGCCCCGGGGGGCGTCACTCAGCGAGGTGGAGTCCAGGGGGTCGTAGGAGGCGATGACGTCGTGCAGCAGGGCGGTGTCCAGGACGGTGCGGGCCATGGGGCCGGGGGTGTCCAGGGAGGAGGCCATGGCGATGACGCCGAAGCGCGAGACCGTGCCGTAGGTGGGCTTGACCCCCACGGTGCCGGTGACGGCGGCGGGCTGGCGGATGGAGCCACCTGTGTCGGTGCCCACCGCCAGGGGCGCCTCAAAGGCCCCCAGGGCCGCCGCCGAGCCGCCCGAGGAGCCCCCGGGGATCCGCCCCAGGTCCCAGGGGTTGGAGGTCCGGCCGAAGGCCGAGTGCTCGGTGGAGCCGCCCATGGCGAACTCGTCCAGGTTGGTCTTGCCCAGGACCGGTAGGTGGGCGGCACGCAGGTTGGTCACCAGGGTGGCGTCGTAGGGCGGGACCCAGCCAGCGAGGATCCGTGAGGCCGCGGTGGTCACCTGTCCCCTGGTGCAGATGAGGTCCTTGACGGCCACGGGTACCCCGGTGAGCTCACCGGCCGCCCCCTGGCGCCGTACGGCGTCGGCGGCGTCGGCGTCGGCCAGGGCCCTGGAGGCGTCCACGTCCAGGAAGGCGTGCACGGCGTCGTCAACGGCGGACACACGGTCCAGGTGCGCCTGGGTCAGCTCGTGGGAGGAGACCTCGCCGGAGGCGAGGGCAGCGGCCTGCTCGGCGGCGGTGGCGCGCACGAGCGAGGAAAGTGTGGAAGAGGTCATCGGTCCTTACTCCTCCCCGAGGATCTGGGGCACGAGGAACATGGAGTCCTCGGCTGCCGGGGCACCGGCAAGGAGCTCGTCGACGTCCAGGGTGGGGCCGGGAACGTCCTGGCGGAGCACGTTGGTCAGGGGGACCGGGTGGGAGGTGGCAGGCAGGTCGGACGTGACCACGCTGGTGACCCGGGCGAAGGACGAGGCGACGGCGTCCAGCTCACCTGCCAGGCGCGTCACCTCCTCCTGGCTCAGCGCCACCCGTGCGAGCGCCGCGACGCGGGCTACCTCGTCGGTGGAGATGGTGGACATGGCGGCAGTGTATCCGCGCCCGGCCCCGCCTCGCCCCTAGGCGGCACCGGAGCCGTAGCGGCACGAGGGCGCCTGGGGTCGTGATGCTCCTCCTGCCCCTGGGCGGGTCCGACCAGGCCTCGTATTGCAGGAGCTATGGTGGCTGGCGCCGGGGTAGCCGTGAAGTTCGCGGGGACGGACCCGTATTGCAGGGGCTACGGACCCGCCCCACACGTAGAGGTCCTGATCGCCAGGACGGCCCCGTACACAGGGGCTGCCCGTGCACCGCATCTCAAGCCCCCGCCCCGTACGGCACAGGCCCCGTACACGGGGGGCTGCCCGTCCGGTGCGTGGGTCGCCCGAAGGTGGGCCTCAGGCCGTCCTCGGGGAGGACGCCAGCGCTCCGCGCGGGCGCTGTCCGCGAGCTCGAGCGGTGAAGGGCCCGGCGTGGCGCCTGGGCTGTCTCGTCGAGGAGCGCGACCACCACCCCCGAGGACGCCAGGAGAGCAGCAGCACCATCAGACCCGTCCCGGCAGGAAACGCCTGTCGCCTGCCGGTACCCGGCCCCCAGTCAGACCACCAGCCCCGTCCCGGCAGGAAACACATCCCAGAGGACGCAAGGGGAGCTTACCTACCGCCCTGGAGCGCTACACCGCCCCGCTCCGGGCCACCTTTGCCCGATCTCACAGAGAGAATCACCGTGTTCTCCATTGACAACTCAGCGACTCGCCGGTGTGATGGAACCTACGGCTCGCACGTCGGCGGGCCATTGGATTGTGGACAAGGTTGGGCACGCCGTCCCCTGTACGACGCGCCCACCCGGATCAAGGATCTCCGTGCAGTTCAACGCGCTCACCAGCGCCCCGACCGCTCCAACCGCTGACGAGGCGGGCCCCCAGGACGACGTCGTGACGCCCCCGCCCCCCGCCACTCCCGAGGTCGTCCCCACCCCCGGCCCCGAGGCGTCCTACCACCCTGCTCCAGCCCCTGCCCGGGACCGGCGTCGTCGCTGGCCGCTGTGGACCGCGGCGGCGGCCTTCCTGCTCCTGGGCACTGCCGCTGTGGGCAGCTACGCCTACGCCTCGCACTACTCCGGCCTGGCCCTGCCAGGTACCACGGTGGCCGGGACGGACGTGTCGGGCATGAACCGTCAGCAGATCGTCGACCTGGTCAACTCCAAGGCCGACGCCGTGACCGTGAAGGTCTCCGGCGACGCCAGTGCCACCGCCTCCCTGACGGATCTCGGCGTCACGGTGGACGCCGAAGCAGTGGCTGACGCCGCCCTGAAACCCAGCGCCTCCTTCGGCTCCCGCCTGGTCGGCATGTTCTCCGACCACCCAGTGACGGTAGCCACCACCACCCAGGAGGACACCGCTGCCACCTACGCCAGCTCCCTCATCCCCTCCGACAAGGCAGCGGCCCACAACGCCAAGGTGACCCTGGGCGAGGACGACGAGACCTTTGAGGTCAGCCCTGGCTCCGAGGGCGTGAGCATTGACGCCTCCACGTTGCGTACCGCGGCCGAGCAGGCCGCCACCTCCCTGACCTCCACGGACGTGTCCGTCAGCTTCGTCACGGCCCCCCCGAAGGTCTCCGACGCCGACGCCCAGGCGGTCGCGGACAAGGCGAACTCCTGGGTGTCCCAGGACGTGACCATCACCGCCACCACCACGACCGGCTCCGGTGACCAGAAGAAGACCGAGGAGGAGTCCTTCACCGCTGACGCCTCCACCAAGGCCTCCTGGATCACGGTCTCCCAGAGCGGCGACAACCCCCCGACCCTGGGCGTGGACAACGCCAAGGTGACCACGTGGGTGAACGAGCAGGCCGACAAGGTCAATGCCGAGCCGGTCAAGGGCCAGCGCAACGTCAACTCCCGCGGGGAGGTGGTCGCCACCGCCGTGGAGGCCAAGGACGGCACCACCGTGTCCAACTCCGCGGACGTGGCCTCGGCCATTACCAACGCCCTGGGCTCGGGTAAGGCATACACCGGCTCCTTCACCACCAAGACGATCGAGGCCACCTGGGAGGAGCGGAAGATCGCCGACGGCGCGGAGAACCTGGTCTACCCGGCCGCCGTGGGCGAGAAGTGGATCGACATCAACCTCTCGAACAAGACGGTCACCGCCTACGAGGGGGCCACCGTCGTGCGTGGCCCCGTGTCCATCGTGGACGGCGCCCCGGAGACCCCCACGGTGACCGGCACGTACCACATCTACCTCCAGAACGCCACGCAGACCATGCGCGGGCAGAACGCGGACGGCACCCCCTACGAGGCCGAGGGCATCCCCTGGATCAGCTACTTCTACGAGGGCTACGCCCTCCACGGCGCCCCGTCGCGCTCCAGCTTCGGCTTCTCCGGCTCCCACGGCTGCCTCAATATGCCGGTGGGCGAGGCCAAGTGGATCTACGACTGGGCCACGATCGGCACCACCGTGGTCTCCCACTACTGAGCCTCCTGTCGTCTGGGCGTGACGGGACCGCGATCGTATATCACGGTCCCGTCACGTTTTCCTCACGGTCTTATCTCGATTGCCCACTGACCTGCCGCTCTGCGCCGGACGCCACATCGGGGGGAAAGTTCTAGTACCAGATCCTGGTCCCTAGCCGTCTCCCCAGTGAATTAGTATGTCTCACGCCCCCTTCCCCACTTCTCTGCAAGGAGCCTGATGCGGCATGGACGACGTTTCCACCCCACCTGTTCTTTGTCCGCAGGACTCAGTCGCCACCCCCGAGGACCCGGCAGCCGAGGCCAGCGCGCCACAGGAGGAGCAGCCTGACCGGACAGGACCGTCTACCCAAGACAAGCGCCCCGACTCGCCGGAGCAGCCTGACCAGACGGAGCACCCCGCCCAGGACGAGCCCGCCCCGTCAGAACCACCTGCCCAGGCGGAGCCACCAACCCAGGCGGAGCAGCCTGACCCGGCGGAGCACCCCGACGAGACGGAACCACCCGCCCAGGGCGAGCCCGCCCCGTCAGAACCACCAGCCCAGGACGAGCCCGCCCAGACGGAACCGCCCGCCCCGTCGGAACCACCTGCCCAGGCAGAGCCACCAGTCCAGGACGAGCCCGCCCCGTCAGAGCCACCAGCCCAGGCAGAGCCGGAAGCAGGACCAGACCGCCACTCCGGTCTCCTCGGCCTCCTCCGTGCGCCCCGGCGTCGGATCCTGTGGGCCTCGGCGGCCGCCCTGCTCCTGGGGATCGGGGCCGGAGGCTACGCGTACGCGAGCTACTACGCCGACGTCGCCGCCCCGCACACCACGGTGGCCGGGATCGACGTCTCGGGAATGAGCCGTGAGGAGATCGCCACCCTGGTGCGCAGTCGGGCGGAGTCGGTCACCGTCTCCGTGACCGGCGACGTCTCGGCCACGGCGAGCCTGGCCCAGCTGGGTACCACGGTCGACGCCGAGGCCACGGCACAGGCCGCCATCGCCCCGAGCAGCTCGGTCCTCCACCGCCTGACCGCGCTGGTCAGCCCCACGTCAATCGACGTCGTGACCGCCACCGACCCCATGGTCACGGCCGACTACGCCCAGTCCCTGGTGCCCGAGGGCCGTACCAGGGCCCGTAACGCGGACCTGGCCCTGGGCGATGACGGGGAGACCTTCGAGGTGGTCCCCGGCAGCGAGGGCGTCGGACTGGACACCCAGGCCCTCCAGACGGCGGTGGACACCGCGGCCTCCACCCTGTCGGGCACCAAGGTGAGCCTGTCACTAGCGACCGTCACCCCGGAGGTCACCGACGAGATGGCGGCGGCCGTCGCCCGGAGCGCCAACAGCATGGTGGCCCACTCCGTGACCCTCACCGGGCCCGAGGAGGCCTTCTTGACCGCCGACCTGCCCACCAAGGCCTCCTGGGTGGTTACCACCTCCCACCCCCACACCGCCCCCACCTTGTCGGTGAACGTCTCCGAGGTGGAGAGCTGGATCCGTACCAAGGCCGCCTTCCTGAACGTGGACTCGGTCACGGGCAAGCGCTACGTGGACCCTTCCGGGAACGTGGCCGCGGTACCCGTCCAGGCCCAGGACGGGCGCCACGTCTCCAATGCGGAGGCGCTGGCCACCGCCGCGGCGGCGGCCCTGGAGGCCGGTACCGACTACTCCGGCACCCTGGAGACGGCTACCGACACCGCGGCCTGGCAGGACAAGCTCATTGACTACGGCGCCCAGGACCTGGCCTACCCGGCGGCACCCGGGGAGAAGTGGATCGACATCGACCTGTCCAAGGCCACCACGACCGCCTACGAGGGCTCCAGCGTCGTCCACGGCCCGGTACCCATGGTGCCGGGGTCGCCCGACCACCCCACGGTCACCGGCACCTACGCGGTGTACCTCAAGTACGCTGCCCAGGACATGGGCTGCACGCCCGGCTGGCCCTACTGCGCCAGGGGCGTGCCCTGGGTGTCCTACTGGCACGAGTCCTACGCCCTCCACGGCGCCCCCTGGCAGCACACCTTCGGGTGGTCGGGCCCGGGCGGCTCCCACGGGTGCATCAACCTGCCGGTCAGCGAGGCCAAGTGGTTCTACGACTGGGACGAGATCGGGACCCCGGTGGTCTCCCACTACTGATAAGAGGACCCTGTGCCGCAGGCCAAGTACCACCACATCTTCGCCACGCTGCAGGAGCGCATTGAGACGGGGGCCTACCCCTTCCAGTCGCTGCTGCCCAGTGAGAACCAGCTGGCGGCGGAGTTCGGGTGCACCCGCAACACGGTGCGCAAGGCGCTCACGCTCCTGGCCGGTGAGGGCTATATCCAGGCGATGCAGGGGCGCGGGGTCCTGGTGATCCACCGGAGGCGTCAGACCTCCACCTTCCTCATCGGCGGCATTGAGTCCATGCGTGAGGCGGCCCGCCGCAACCACCTGGACCTGGCCACCCACCTCATCTCCCTGGAGCGCACCCGGGTGGACGCCGCGCTCGCCGAGCGCTCCGGTATGGCCCGGGGGGCGGACATTACCGTGGTCAGGCGCCTGCGGCTGCTGGACAACGTGCCCCTCATTGTGGACACCAGCTGCTTCCTGACCGTGGTGGTACCGGGCCTGACCCGTCAGGTGGTGGAGTCCTCCATCTACTCCTACCTGGAGGAGGACCTCAAGGTGGTCGTGGCGAGCGCGTCCCGCACGATTATGGTGGAGCGCGCCACGCCTGAGGACCGTCAGTTCATCCACCTGGCGGGTATGGACTGCGTGGCGGTGGTGACCTCCTCGACCTTTGACTCCTCCGGGACCCTCTTTGAGTACACGGTCTCAAGGCACTCCCCCGTGGACTTCTCCTTCCAGGCCACTGCCAAGCGGATGCCGGCAGCACGTAGGCAGAGGTAGTAAGTGGCGGGGCGCAAGCTGGTGCTCACGCCCCGCCACTACCCTCAGGGGACGATCTGGCTAGTTGGGCTCACGCTTGCCCAGACGCACCTTCTTGACCTCCTTGCCGCCCTCGAGGTCGGACTCGGAGAAGCCGAAGAAGTAGGTGCACAGGAACGCCACCACCAGGGCCGCGAAAGAGGCGATCCAGAAGCCCGTGAAGGAGCTGTCAATACCCTTGGGGTTCACGAACGAGGGGAAGCCCACGAAGGCCCCGGTGAAGCCCCACATATTGACGTTGAACAGGCCGGTGATGAGCCCGCCCACGGCGCCGCCGATAGAGGCGGTCAGGAAGATGCGGCCGTACTTGAGGTTGAGGCCGTACATGGCGGGCTCGGTGACACCGCACATGGCGGAGATGGTGGCCGGCCCGGCCATGCGCTTGATGCGGCGGTTGCGGGTCTTGATCCACACCGCCAGGGCGCCGCCGCCCTGGGCGATCATGGTGGCCGAGACAATGGCGTTGAGCGGGGAGTAGCCGGGGTCGGCGATCTGCTGGGAGATGATCGGAATGACCGCCCAGTGCAGGCCGAAGATGACCAGGCACTGGTAGAACCCACCGATAATGAGCCCGGCCACGGGGTAGCTCAGCTTAAGAACAGCCGTCACCCCGGTGGCGATGGCCCCGGAGATGGCCATGACAATGGGGCCGAAGACCACCAGGACCAGGGTGGAGACAATGAAGATCTCCAGCAGCGGCGCGAAGATGGAGCGGATGACAGCCGGGATCCACATCTTGAGCCAGGGCTCGATCTTGGCAGCCAGCCAGGCGGCCACGATAATGGGGAAGATCGAGTAGGCGTAGGCGTTGGTCTGCGGCAGGGAGACCGGGATACCAAAGAAGTCGGTGTTGAAGATCGTGTTGCCGATCTGCCTGACAATGTGGTAGGGCGCCGTGAACCCCGCAGGGTCTTCGCTGGACTTGACGATGTAGTCCGGGTTCGACATGTGCGCGAGCGAGGGGTAGGCGAGCACGCCGCCGATAATGGCCACGATAATGGGGTCGGAGCCCAGGCGCTTGGCGGCGGTGAAGCCGATGATAATGGGCAGGAAGTAGAACATCGAGTCGGCCATGGCCGAGATGATCTGGTAGGTGTCACTGGCGCTCTCCACGACCTTGAACTGGGTGAGGAGCGCCAGGATGCCCTTGAGGATACCGGAGGCAGCCAGGACGCCGATCACCGGGATCATGGAGCCGGTGATGACGCCGATGAGGGAGGAGAAGCCGTACTTGACCCAGCCCAGGGGGGTGGTGGGCCGCTCCACGGGCTCGGCGGCCTCGTCGGCGTCCCCGGCGGCGCCTGCGGGAAGCTGGCTGACAATGGCGTCGTAGACGTCCACGACGTCGGCGCCGATGACCACCTGGTACTGCCCGCCGGCCTTGGCGACGTCAATGACGCCGTCCAGGTTGGACACGACGTCGTCATTGGCCAGGGAGGCGTCCTTGAGGTAGAAGCGCACCCGGGTGATGCAGTGGATGACGCTGGCTACGTTGTCCGCCCCGCCGACCCCGGCGATAATGTCCGCGGCGGTGGCGTCGAAGCCGGTCCGCCCGTCGGTGCGTCCCGTCGTCGCGACGGCCTCGGCGGCAGGCTCGGTGCTGGTGTCCTTCAGGGTCGCGGTGGCGGCGGGTCCGCCCGCTGCGACGTGCCCGGGGGTGACCTCGAGCCCGGCGAGGTGGGTGGTGCTGTTGGTCAGGACCACGATGGCGGTGGTGGCCTTGCCCGCGGCGGTGACCGCCTTGAGGTCCATGGTGCCCAGGGGCTGGCCGCTGCGCACGCGGTCGCCGGCGCTCACGGTCATCTTGAAGGGCGCTCCCTTGAGCTCCACGGTGTCCACCCCGAGGTGGAGCAGGACCTCCAGGCCGGAGTCGGTCTTGAGCCCGATGGCGTGCCCGGTGGCGGCCACGAGCGTGACGGTGCCGTCAACGGGCGCCACCACCTGGCCGGCGTCGGGCTCGACGCCGAAGCCGTCACCGACGGCCCCGGAGGAGAAGACGGGATCGGGGACGTCCGCGAGCGGGATCGTGGTCCCGGAGACAGGCGCCGCGAGGCGTACCTGCCGCTCAGGTGCGGTGGTCATGCTGGTCCTTTCGGGGAGGGGGTACATCAGTCAGGAAGGAAGGTGGTGGTGGGCCGGCGATGCGGGGCCGCGCCCTGCCTAAGGCGTCAGGCGGCGGGCTCGGCTCGCTCCAGCAGGGCAATGGCCTCGTAGGGGCGCAGCGGCAGGGCGCTGGGGCGCGGACGGACGGCGCGGTGGGCGGCGACCCAGGCGTCGGCGTCGGCGTGGTTGGCAATGAGGACCTCGGCCGTCTCAAGGCCCTCGGGCAGGGTGACCTCGCTGTCGGTGCCCCGTAGGTTGCACAGGACCAGGAGCCGGTCGCCCTCGTGGGTGCGGGTGTAGGCCAGGACGTCGGGGTTGTCCTGCTCCCAGGGGGCGTAGGCGCCCTCGGCAATGAGGGGCAGCTCGTGACGCAGGCTGATCAGCCGACGGTAGTAGGGCAGGATCGAGCCCTCGCGCTCCTCGCGCTCGACGTTGACGGCCTCCTGGCCGGTGGGGCGCAGCCAGGGGGTGCCGGTGGTGAAGCCCGCGGTGGCGCTGGCGTCCCAGGCCATGGGGGTGCGGGAGTTGTCCCGGGCCTTGCGGTGCACGATCCGGAAGGCCTCCTGCGGGGTCCGGCCCTCGGCGAGGAGCTCGGTGTAGGCGTTGCGCGCCTCGACGTCCACGTAGTCCTCGATGGAGGTGTAGGCGGGGTCGGTCATGCCGATCTCCTCGCCCATGTAGACGTAGGGGGTGCCCCGCAGCAGGTGGACGGCGGTGGCCAGCATGGTGGCGGACTCGGCGCGGTAGCGCCCGGGGTCACCGAAGCGGTTAATGGCCCGGGGCTGGTCGTGGTTGTTCCAGAACAGGGCGTTCCACCCGCCCCCCTCCTGCATACCCAGGGCCCAGTCACTGAGGATCCGCTTGAGGGCGGGCAGGTCGGCGGGGACGTCGGTCCACTTGCGTCCCTGGTCGTAGTCCACCTTGAGGTGGTGGAAGCTGAAGACCATGCTCAGCTCGTGGTTCTCAGGGCGCGAGTAGCCCACGCAGGCCTCGATGGTGGTCGACGACATCTCCCCCACGGTGATACCGGCCTCGTCGGCCCCGAAGCTGGCGGCGGCGAGCTCACGCAGGTAGTCGTGGACCAGGGGGCCGTCGGTGTACATGGCGCGGTCGTCGGTGCCCGGGGGGGCGTCACGCAGCTCCTCGTCCTTGCCGATGAGGTTGATGACGTCGAACCGGAAGCCGCGCACCCCCCGCTCGCGCCAGAAGTTGACGATCCCGGCGGCCTGGGCGCGCACGGCGGGGTTGTGCCAGTTGAGGTCGGCCTGGGTGCGGTCGAAGAGGTGGAGGTAGTAGTGGTCGGTGTCCCCGAAGCGCTCCCAGGCCGGGCCGCCGAACTTCGAGACCCAGTTGGTGGGCAGGCTCCCGTCCTCCTTGGCGGGGCGCAGGATGTAGTAGTCCTGGTAGACGGGGTCGCCCGCCAGGGCGCGCTGGAACCACTCGTGGGCGGTGGAGGTGTGGTTGAGGACCATGTCCAGGATGACGCCGATCCCCTTCTCCGCGAGCGCGGCGACGAGCTCGTCGAAGTCCTCCATGGTGCCCATGGCGGGGTCGATGGCGCGGTAGTCGGAGATGTCGTAGCCGTTGTCCCGGCCCGGTGAGGGGAAGAAGGGGTTGAACCAGACGTGGTCCACCCCCAGGGAGGCAATGTAGGGAACCTTCTCGATGACGCCACGCAGGTCGCCCACCCCGTTCCCCGTGGAGTCGCGGAAGGACTTGGGATAGATCTGGTAGACGACGCTGGACCGGAAGGGGCGGGTCGCGGGGCTGGCAGGCACGAGACATCCTCTCAACAGCTTGTGCACACAAGGATGCCCGCCGAGGGCGAGCTTGTATACACATATTATTGTGTGATGAATCACATATCGTTGTGAGGAGGCAGTCTCCCGCGCACCGGGGAGCGGCTAGGCTCCGTTCATGACGACCTACGGATTCATCGGAGCCGGCAACATGGCGGGCGCGATCGTGCGCGGCGCCGTGGCAGCGGGCATGCCCCCCTGTGACCTCGCCGTCACCAGCGCCCGCTCCTCCGCCGCGACGCTGGCCCAGGAGGTCGGCGTGCGCCTGGCCGCCAGCGGCCCCGAGCTGGTGTCCACCAGCGCCGTGGTGGTCCTGGCGGTCAAGCCGCACGTGGTCCCCGTCGTGGCCGCGCAGGTGCACGACGCCGTCGCCTCCCACCAGCCGCTGGTCGTCTCCCTCGCCGCCGGGCTGTCCACGGCGCGCCTGGAGGCCCTGCTGCCGACGGGTACGCGGGTGGTCCGGGCCATGCCCAATATGGCGGCCGCCGTGGGCCAGTCCATGACCGCCCTGACCGCCGGGAGCCGGGCTAAGGCGCGGGACGTGGAGCAGGTCCGCGCCCTTACGGACCTGGTGGGACGCACCGTGGTCCTGGAGGAGAGGGACCTTCCCGCCTTCGTGTCCCTGGCCAGCTCCTCCCCCGCGTTCGTGCTGACCCTCATCGAGGCGCTCGCCCGGGGAGGGCTCCTGGAGGGGATGCCCAAGGCCCAGGCGGTGGAGATCGTCACCCAGGCCGTCCTGGGCACGGCCCTCATGGTCCAGGCGGAGGCGGACCGACGGGCCTCCACCGGGTCGGGGCGGAGCCCGGCCGACCTGGTGGACTCGGTGTGCTCTCCCGGGGGGACCACGGTGGCGGGGCTGGTGGCCCTGGAGCGGGCCGGGTTCTCCGACGCCCTCATCCGCGCCGTCCAGGCCACCGTGGCGCGGGACCGCGAGCTCGGCGCCTGAGACGCCTGGCGCCCACGCCCGGCACCTACGACCCCCGTTCCCACGGCCAACGGGAACCGTGCCCTGTCCCCGGCCGGCCCTGTCCCCCACGTCCCCCGTTCCCACGGCCAGCGGGTGGGTACCGGGGGGCAGGCCGGCAACCGGTGGGCGGAGTCCACCACGGGGCCACGGCCAGCGGCTACCGGGCAGGACGCCGCCGACGGCGCTGCGTCCCCCGTTCCCACTGCTGGCGGCTACCGGAGGACCACCCGAAGACCGGGGGCGGGCAGGTGACACGGGCGTGGCGCCCGTTCCCACAGCCAGCGACTACCGGAGGACCACCCGGAGACCGGCGTGCACGACGCCGGTCGTGGCGGACTCGACAGGTACCCAGCGGCTCTCCCGTTCTCACGAGAAACAAGTACCGTTCTCAGCACGAACAAGTACCGTTCTCGCGAGCAATAAGTACCGTTCTCACGGCGAATAAGTAC
>ERZ772927.427-NODE-427-length-18083-cov-8.56834_pt1 | contig 18083 bp, 16 predicted proteins | sample MGYA00512115_ERZ772927 | MGnify/ENA primary metagenome ERZ772927 (study PRJEB29015, sample SAMEA2737924) | human oral metagenome | biome: human oral; feature: human-associated habitat; material: dental | place: China | collected 2013 ... | reverse complement strand
TGAACCACCGGCCAAGAAAAACACTTGGCTACGAAACGCCAAGTGTTTTATTCTTGAATCTGTTCCAACCACTAGTACCATAGTGTTGCACTTGAAATCCGAATCCAAGGACCTTGTTGCTAACTCAGACAAATCAAATATCGTAAGTGGTCGATGCGGTATCGCCGCCTTTGCCTGTCCAGTTGGTATGGAAGAACTCGCCGCGCGGTTTGTCAGTGCGCTCGTAGGTGTGCGCGCCGAAGTAGTCGCGTTGGGCTTGCAGCAGGTTGGCGGGCAGGCGTTCGGTGGTGTAGCCGTCGAGGAAGGTAATCGCGGAAGCCATGCAGGGCATGGGGATGCCGCATTCGATGGCTTTGGCGACCACTTTGCGCCATGCGGGCAGGCAGTTTTCCAATACGCCTTTGAAATAGGGGTCGGAACCCAAGAACACCAAATCGGGATTGGCTTCGTATGCGTCGCGGATGTTACCCAAGAACGCGCTGCGGATGATGCAGCCTTCGCGCCACAGAAGGGCGGTGTTGCCGTAGTTCAATGCCCAATCGTTGTTTTCGCTGGCTTCGCGGATGAGCATGAAGCCTTGTGCGTAGGAGATGATTTTGGATGCCAACAGGGCTTGGCGCAGGGCTTCGACCCATGCGGCTTTGTCGCCGCCAACGGGGGTAACGGTTTTGCCGAACAAGCGGCTGGTTTGAACACGTTGGTCTTTGAACGCGGATACGCAGCGGGCAAACACGGCTTCGGAAATCAGCGTCAGCGGGATGCCCAAGTCGAGGGCGTTGATGCCGGTCCATTTGCCTGTGCCTTTTTGTCCGGCGGTATCGAGGATTTTTTCGACCAAAGGTTCGCCGTTTTCGTCTTTGTAGCCCAAAATCGCGGCGGTGATTTCAATCAGGTAGGAATCCAGCTCGGTTTGGTTCCATTCGCTGAAAATGCGGTGCATTTCGTCGTAGCTCAGACCCAAGCCGTCTTTCATGAATTGGTAGGCTTCGCAAATCAACTGCATATCGCCGTATTCGATGCCGTTGTGCACCATTTTGACGAAATGGCCTGCGCCGTCGCGGCCGACCCAGTCGCAGCAGGGTTCGCCTTGCGGGGTTTTGGCGGCAATGGCTTGGAAGATGGGTTTGACGGCGGGCCATGCGGCTTCGTCGCCGCCGGGCATGATGGATGGACCGTGACGCGCGCCTTCTTCGCCGCCGGAAACGCCCGCGCCGATAAAGCGGATGCCTTTTGCCGCCAGCTCGTGGGTGCGGCGGGTGGAATCGGGATAGTTGGCGTTGCCGCCGTCAATAATAATGTCGCCTTGGTCCAAAAGCGGGACAAGTTGCTCGATAAAGTCATCCACGACAGAACCTGCGCGTACCATCATCATGATTTTGCGCGGTTTTTCCAGTTTATCCACTAAATCTTGCAATGAATAGGCACCGATAATGTTGGTGCCTTTGGCTGCGCCGTTGAGAAAATCGTCTACTTTAGCAGTGGTCCGGTTGTACGCCACGACTTTGAAACCGTGATCGTTCATATTCAAAATCAAATTTTGACCCATAACGGCCAAGCCGATGACGCCGATATCGCCTTTCATTGATGGAAGCTCCATTATTAATTTAATTTATCAGCCGTAACTCTATCTGATTTACAGAGGTTTAACAATCCTTAACTATCTAATTTTTTGAAAAGATGCCTTTACGTTGCGGGCTTTGGCTGCGCGTTGGGAAACAAACTATAAATAAGATTTTAAATAATAAATGGATTATTATATTGAGTCGCGCATTTGTTTGTGTATAACTTTTATTCCTTTTTTAGTTCAATAAGTTGAATGTAGAGTTTGGATGCGGATAAACTGCCGTTTGCCTTGTTTGCAGATGTGGATAATTTTGAAATCCGGTTTTTATTTGTGTATAACTTTCCGGCTATACACACAGCCTGCCGGTTTTATACCGGGCTCAAACGGAACTGTCCGAAGAGATAAACAGTCCAATCGGTTTTCATGTTTCAGACGACCTTTTGTGTTTTTCAACCGCAGGTCGTCTGAAAAATATCTCAACGAAAAGGGAGCAGATATGAAATTTTCTTTTGGATTAAACCTGTCGGCTGTTTTGGTTTTGGCGGCGTGCGCGCACCAGCCGATGCAGAAACCTGATGCTGCGCCTGTGCCGACGGCTGTGGATAACCATGCGCCGGAACAAGGGACGGGGCTGACCGAGCAGAAATTGATCCGCGCCAAACATTATATGGCGGCGTCTGCCAATCCGTTGGCAACCGAGGCGGGATATGAGGTTTTGAAACGCGGCGGCAGCGCGATAGATGCGATGATCGCCATGCAGACAACCTTGGGTCTGACCGAACCGCAGTCTTCCGGTTTGGGCGGCGGCGCGTTTTTGGTATATTGGGACAATAAGGCGAAAAAACTGACGACGTTTGATGCCCGAGAAACGGCGCCGAAAGCGGCAACGCCGGCGCTTTTTTTGGATGAAAACGGCAAGCCGATGGGCTTTATGAACGCGGTGGTCGGCGGCCGTTCGGTCGGTGTGCCGGGGATTCCGAAGCTGCTGGAAGATGTCCACAAGCGTTATGGCAAATTGCCTTGGGCAAGCCTGTTTGACAAACCGATTGCTTTGGCGGAACAAGGCTTTACGGTTTCACCGCGCATGGCGAAATCCATCGAGCAGAATCTGGAGCCGTTGCAACGTTATCCGCAAACCGCCGCCTATTTCCTGCCTGAGGGTAAGCCTTTGGCAGCGGGAACGGTGTTGAAAAACCCTGAATTTGCCCGCTCCGTGCGCCTGTTGGCGGAAAAAGGCAGCGCGCCGTTTTATCAGGGCGCGCAGGCACAGAATATTGTCCGTGCCGTTACCGGTGCTGTGGATAACCCCGGCAAAATCAGTTTGTCAGATTTGAAAAACTACCGCGTTATCGAGCGTCAACCGGTTTGCGCGCCTTATCGCGAATACGAAGTCTGCGGCATGGGCGCGCCAAGTTCGGGGGCGATTGCTTTGGGCGAGATTTTGGGCGTCTTGCAAAATCAGGATATGAAGGCGTTGGGATCGGAAAATATCCACAGTTGGCGCTGGATAGGCGATGCGTCGCGAATTGCGTTTGCCGACCGAGATCATTACATTGGCGATCCCGCGTTTGTCAACGTCCCGACCCGTGCCTTGATTTCTCAGGCTTACCTGAAACCGCGTGCCGAAGAAATCCGTCAATCCGACAAGGCGCTGGAAAACATTCAGGCGGGCAAGTTTGGCAAGAAATACGCGCAGGGCATGGCGGTAGAGCTGCCGTCCACCAGCCATTTGGTGGTTGTGGATAAAGACGGCAACGTCGTGTCGATGACGACTTCGATTGAAAACGCGTTCGGTTCGGGACTAATGACAAACGGCTATCTGCTCAACAATGAATTGACCGATTTTGCTTTCAACCCCGTCGGCGCGGACGGTAAAACGGTGGCAAACAGCGTGGCGGGCGGTAAACGGCCGCGTTCTTCGATGGCGCCGACCATTGTGATGAAAGGCGGCAAGCCTTATTTGGCGGTCGGTTCGCCCGGCGGCAGCCGCATCATCGGTTTCGTCGCCAAAACGCTGGTGGCGCATATCGATTGGGGTATGGACATTCAGGCGGCAATCTCCCTGCCGAATATGCTCAATCGCGGCAGCCAGTATGAAATCGAGGAAAAAACCGCGGCGGCGGACAAAGCGGCAGCATTGGAAAAACTGGGCTACAAAGTCCAAATCCGCGATTTGAATTCCGGCGTACAAGGCATTGTGATCGGCAAAGACGGTTTGCTCGGCGGTGCCGACCCGCGCCGCGAAGGCAAAGTCATGGGCGATTGATCACTGATAAGCTTGTGGAAAAAGGTCGTCTGAAATCCGAATTTGGGTTTTCAGACGACCTTTTTTACTGCTGGAGAAAAGCTATGGATAAAATGTGTATAAAATTTGAGAAAAAATATAATCTTTTTATTTTTCAGAAGGATAGATTAGATAGCCATGTGGATAATCATGTCTGAAATATTGGCGGGAGATGGTTGTCTCGCTTGAAAGGTCGTCTGAAAACTTAAAATCAAGATTTCAGACGACCTTTATTCAATAAAAAGGCTGTGGATGATTGTTTATCCACAGCCTTTTTTTACACCGTCTTATCTCAAGCCGCCGGCAGCTCGTGGAAGGCTGATGGCAAATTCTCATCGTCAGAGAATTCCACCCATTCGTAAGCGGTTTCGTCCGCCAAAACCGCACGCAATAAGGCGTTGTTGATGGCGTGGCCGGATTTGTAGCCTTCGAATGCGCCGATAATCGGGTGTCCGACGATATACAAATCGCCGATGGCATCGAGGATTTTGTGGCGGACAAACTCGTCGGGATAACGCAAACCTTCCGGATTCAAAACGTCCATGTCGTCAATCACAATGGCGTTGTTCAAATTGCCGCCCAGTCCGAGATTGTGGGCGCGCATCATTTCCACTTCGTGCATAAAGCCGAAGGTGCGCGCGCGCGCGATTTCATCGATATAGGATTTGCCCGCGAAATCGATTTCAAAAGTGGGCGAGCTGCGGTTGAAAACCGGATGGTCGAATTCGATGGTCAGCGTCACTTTAAAGCCGTCATACGGCGTAAAGCGCACCCATTTGCCCGCTTCCTTGACTTCGACAGGCTTGAGGATTTTCAAAAACCGCTTTTGCGCCTTTTGATCGACAACGCCCGCATCTTGCAAAAGATAAATAAACGGCAGGCTGGAGCCGTCCATAATCGGGATTTCGGGCGCGTTCAACTCAATCAGCGCATTGTCGATGCCGTAGGCGGAAAGCGCGGACATGATGTGTTCAATCGTGCCGACGCGCACGCCTTTGTCGGTTACGATGGTGGACGAGAGGCGCGTATCGTTGATGAGGTAGGGCGTAAGTTTGATGGTTTCGCCCATTTCGCCGTCCAAATCGGTACGACGGAAAGAAATCCCGCTGTTTTCAGGCGCAGGGTGTAAGGTCAGCGCGACCCGTTCGCCTGAATGCAATCCGACGCCGGTTACGCTGATGGATTTTGCCAAAGTTCGTTGCAGCATAAACCGCCTCCTTATTTAATAATTAGTTTGATTTTTGGATAATACGATAAAAAGGAAAAAATAATCCATTATTTTTAATAGTATTTGCTAATGTAGGTATTTCGGAGCCATAGATTTTTCAGACGACCTTTTGTACCGATAAGATTATCCACAATATACCGTGTAATCGAAGTGGACAAATCTGATTTTATCCACAGAAAAATTCAAACAATTACAGATTATCCGACTTTGTTCTCACAAAAAACAGAACTTGAACGCAGCCTTTAAATAAATACAACAATTTGATTATAAAACCAGTAATAAGGTTATCCACAAAACAGAGATACACTCATCACTATCATCATTTTTTTAAATAATTACATATTAATTTTAAAAACAACCAAAATTTATCCCCAAATATGGGGACAAACCGTACCAATCTGTATTTTCAGACGACCTATTTCACGGTTTTTTTATTTAAATCAAACATTTTAAAAGTAGCATCGTGTAATTCTAGGTAGTAGTTTTATTTCAGGCTACAATAGCCCTTATTGAAATTTATCCCTTTCCCTACTGACAGGAGTATCAAAATGAGCATCAAAGTAGCGATTAACGGTTTCGGCCGCATCGGCCGTCTGGCATTGCGTCAAATTGAAAAAGCCAAAGGCATCGAAGTCGTCGCCGTCAACGACCTGACCCCTGCCGAAATGCTGCTGCACCTTTTCAAATACGACAGCACCCAAGGCCGATTCCAAGGTACTGCCGAATTGAAAGACGATGCCATCGTGGTGAACGGCAAAGAAATCAAAGTTTTCGCCAATCCGAATCCTGAAGAATTGCCTTGGGGCGATTTGGGTGTGGACGTCGTCCTCGAATGTACCGGCTTCTTTACCAGCAAAACCAAAGCCGAAGCCCATATCCGCGCCGGCGCACGCAAAGTCGTTATTTCCGCGCCCGGCGGCAATGACGTGAAAACCGTCGTATATGGCGTGAACCAAGACATTTTGGACGGCAGCGAAACCGTTATCTCCGCCGCTTCCTGCACCACCAACTGCCTTGCCCCGATGGCGGCAGTCCTGCAAAAAGAATTCGGCGTAGTCGAAGGCCTGATGACCACCATCCACGCCTACACCGGCGACCAAAACACCCTTGATGCGCCGCACCGCAAAGGCGATTTGCGCCGCGCCCGCGCCGCCGCGCTCAACATCGTGCCCAACAGCACCGGCGCCGCCAAAGCCATCGGTTTGGTTATCCCCGAATTGAATGGCAAACTCGACGGCTCCGCCCAACGCGTTCCCGTTGCCACCGGCTCGCTGACCGAATTGGTTTCCATCCTCGAACGCCCTGTAACCAAAGAAGAAATCAACGCCGCGATGAAAGCTGCCGCGAGCGAATCTTACGGCTACACCGAAGATCAAATCGTTTCTTCCGATGTCGTCGGTATCGAATACGGCTCACTCTTCGACGCCACCCAAACCCGCGTGATGACCGTAGGCGACAAACAATTGGTGAAAACCGTCGCTTGGTACGACAACGAAATGTCTTACACCTGCCAACTCGTCCGCACTTTGGAATACTTCGCAGGCAAAATCTAAAGGATTTCGGATTGGGTAAACCAGTCTGTGGATAAGTAAGAGAAAAGGTCGTCTGAAAACGGGGGTAGAACGAGTTTCTCTAAAACTCAAATCTCAAAGTTTTCAGATGACCTCTTTTTTACCTGCAACCCGCCCCCTCTCCCGTCTGGCGGGAGAGGGTTGGGGAGAGGGTGGCTCTATGGGGTGTACAAATTTGCTTTTACCTAAACTCATAAAACCACCCCCATCCTAACCTTCCCCCGCCGGACGGGGGAAGGGACAAGTTGCCGTTGCGGCAGCGAGTAGCGTGGGCTTTGCCCACGATATGAATGTCCAAATGAATGCCTATTCGACTGTTGTCTGATTGGATTGTCAGGTGGTAGGTTCGTGGGCGAAGCCCACACTACGGGTTCGGTTTATCCAAAGTGTTCATTGAATAAGACCCGTATCGATTGAATAAAAAGGTCGTCTGAAAACCGAAATCTTAGGATTTTCAGACGACCTTTTTTAATGAAATCAATCACTAAATTTCAAACGACGCTTATCCCAATAACCGTCGCGCGGTTTCCTTCGATTTGAAACCTGATTTCATAATCCTCAATATTCATGACGTAAATCCGTTCGGGAATATTCTGATAGGCGGGGCGCGGGTCTTGGGCAATGCTTTGGCTGATGAGGTTTTTGGTGCTTTCAGATAAATTTTCTGCGCCGATGTTTTCCAGCCATACGACTTCAAGCTCTTCGGGTTTGCCGCTGACGAAGCCGGATGATGCGTCGGGTTTGGATTCGACAAAGGGGATGTAGGGCTTGATATCGACAATCGGCGTACCGTCGAGCAGATCTGCGCCGCTGCAATAGAGGCGGACGGATTTGTCGGTTTCGATGCGGTCGAGTTTTAAGAGTGATAGTCCGAGATGATTGGGGCGGTGGGGGCTGCGCGTGGCGAATACGCCCATTTTCTGCTTGCCGCCGAGCCGTGGCGGGCGCACCATTTTCGCCCAGCCTTCATCCAATACGCCGTGAAAAATAAAACTTATCCACACATAATCGAAGTGTTCTAATCCGCGTACGCTGTCTGCGGTAAATTCGGGATTCAGTTCGATGCAGACCTCTGCGGCGGGAACCAATCCGGGCTGACGGGCGACGCCGAATTTCTGTTTGTAGGGCGAGCGGGCGGTGGCGATGGGGACGATGGTGTAAGTCATGAGGATTGTGGACAAGTTTTTTGGAAAAACGTTATCTTATCACAGCCGGTTTTACCGCTTTTGGGCAGTAATTTGTTATAATACAGGGCATTTTAATCGCTTTGAAATGATGAGATGATTGTTTCCATTGATGTTGATGCACAAAAAACTTTTACGCCTTTGTGTCCTAAAGAGCTGCCTGTGAACGAGGGGCATTTGATTGTCGAAGAGTTGAATGCCCAAGCCGCTTTGGCGGATTTGCGCGTGATGACGAAAGATGCGCATCATGCGGCAGCGAAATGGCTTGTGGATAACTCTGTTGATATGTTAAAGCCGACAGGTTTGCCCGATGCAGATTTGACTTGGGTGGCTCATGCGATGGTCGGTACGCGCGGCTATGAATTGTTGGACGGACTGCCTTCTGCCAAGGAATACGATTATTGCGTTTGGAAAGGCGTTGATCCTGAATTGCATCCTTATGGTGCGTGTTTTCACGATATTGAGGAAAAACTGAGCACAGGGCTGATTGAATGGCTGTGTTGTCAAAATACGGATACGGTCATTGTCGGCGGTTTGGCAACGGATTATTGTGTGAAAACAACGGTTTTGCAGTTGCTAAAAGGCGGCAATTGGCAGGTTATCGTCAATGAAGCGGCTTGTCGGGGCATTGCGCCGGATACCATCGAAACAGCATGGCAGGAAATGCGTTCTGCCGGTGCAATTATCTTAAAAAACGCTGAAGAAATTAAAAAATATATTAATAATCAATAAGTTAAAATTGTTTCACGTGAAACACACTTCTTAAATATGAAAATTTTGCTTGTCCGCTTGTCCAGTATGGGCGATTTAATTCACACTTTGCCCGCAATCGAAGATTTGGCACGACAATGCCCTGATGTGGAACTCCATTGGTTGTGTGAAGCCGGATTTGCAGATATTGCGCGCCTGCATCCGTTTGTGAAAAAAATCCATGTGATGAAATGGCGGCAATGGCGAAAACATCTTTTTCAAGCTGAAACTTGGCGGGAAATAGGTCGTCTGAAACAGACTTTGCGGCAGGAAGCATTTGATTTTGTATTGGACAGTCAAGGTCTGATTAAAAGCGCGTGTTTCGCCAAAATGGCAAAATCCCCTATTTATGGTTTGGATAAAAACAGCGCGCGCGAGGGATTGGCTGCGTTGGCGTACGCGAAAACATACGCTGTACCGAAAGGAAAAAATGCCGTTTGGCGCAACCGTGAGCTGTTCGCTCAAGTATTTGGATATGCAATGCCGGAAACGCAGGTATTCGGTTTGACCGTTCCCGAAGCAGGTCGTCTGAAAAATTTAGAGCAGCCGTATTATGTGGCTTTGCACGCGACCAGCCGGGACAGTAAGTTATGGCCTGTGGAAAACTGGCGGGCGTTGCTGCAAAAGCTGAATGAAGAACAACAATGCAACGTTTACCTGCCATGGGGAAATGAAGCTGAAAAAGCGCGTGCCGAACAGATTGCAGACGGACTGCCTTTTGCCATTGTATGCGACAAAATGAATTTATTGCAGGCGGCGTATCTGCTGAAACACGCGGTCGGAATTGTCGGTGTGGATACCGGTTTGCTGCATTTGGCAAATGCTTTGGAAAAACCTGTGGTCGGTATTTATACCGATACTGATCCGATTAAAACAGGCGTTCAAGTTTCGGCTGTTGCAAAAAATTTGGGCAATATCGGGCAAATTCCGACTGCAGATTTGGTTTATCAAACGTTGATGGATTGTGTGGCTGCTGATGAAGGCTCAAAGGTCGTCTGAAACTGATATAGCGGCATGACATTTTCCAGTTTGTTGAGTACAGGAATGTATATCCTTCAGCCTGAGTAAATGCTTTAAAAATGGTATAATCGGCAATCATTATCTGAAAGATTTCTGAATGAATTCGTTTTTAAGAAAAAACGGATTTGATTTTATAGAGAAGAAGGTTTGGTTTCGCTGGATGGTGAAAGCAACGTTCTTTTTAGGAGAATTCAATGAAAGCACTGGTCGCAGTAAAGCGCGTAGTGGACTACAACGTCAAAGTTCGTGTAAAAGCCGATGGTTCGGATGTGGATATCGGCAATGTCAAAATGTCGATGAACCCGTTTGACGAAATCGCTGTGGAAGAAGCCGTCCGTTTGAAAGAAGCCGGAAAAGTAAGCGAAATCGTAGCGGTTTCTTTGGGCGAAAAGAAATGCGAAGAAACGTTGCGTACAGCTTTGGCGATGGGTGCCGACCGTGCAATTCATGTTGAAACCGATACTAAATTGGAGCCGCTGGCAGTTGCCAAGCTGCTGAAAGCCGTTGCGGACAAAGAAAATCCACAAATTTTCTTTTTGGGCAAACAAGCGATTGATGACGATGCCAACCAAGTGGCGCAAATGCTGGCTGCTTTGCTGAATGCGGCGCAAGGTACGTTCGCGTCTAAAGTACAAATTGAAGGCGACGAAGTGCAGATTGTGCGCGAAATTGATGGCGGCGAAGAAACCCTAGCATTGAAACTGCCTGCTGTTATCAGTGCGGATTTGCGTTTGAACGAGCCGCGCTTTGTTAAACTTCCCAATATCATGGCGGCAAAGAAAAAACCTTTGGAAAAATTGGCTCCTGTCGATTTGGTTGCGGATATTTCACCTCGTTTGAAAACGGTGAAATTTGCCGAGCCTAAAGCACGTCAGGCAGGTGTAAAAGTAGCAAGCGTTGCCGAATTGGTTGAAAAATTGAAAAACGAAGCCAAAGTGATTTGAGGAGACTGAAATGAGCGTATTGATTATTGCTGAACACGACAACAAACAGTTGAATCCTGCCACTTTGCATGCCGTTACCGCTGCTGCCAAACTGGGTAAAGTCGATTTATTGGTTGCCGGAAACGGCGCATCGGCTGTAGTGGAATCCGCGAAACAAGTAGCGGGTGTGGAAAAAGTTTTGGTTGTGGATGCTGCCCATTATGCCGAAGGTTTGGCTGAAGAACTGGCTCCGCTGGTTGTCAAATTGGCAGCGGATTACTGCTATGTTGCAGCAACGGCAACCACATTCGGTAAAAACCTTCTGCCCCGCGTAGCCGCCTTATTAGATGTACCGCAAATTTCTGATTTGACCGAGATTGTGGATAACACGACTTTTGTGCGTCCGATTTATGCGGGTAATGCATTTGAAACCGTGCAAGCCGATTCAGAAAAATTGGTGCTGACCTTCCGTGCAACAGCTTTTGACGCAGCTCCGGCGCAAGGTGGTAACGCTGAAGCAATCAATGTTGAAGCGACCCCTGCTCAAAACCTGAGCCGTTTTGTGAACCGTCAGCTTTCCCATTCCGATCGTCCTGAACTGACTCAGGCAAAAGTCATTGTCTCCGGTGGCCGTGCGTTGGGTAGTGCGGAAAAATTCAATGAAGTGCTGACACCGTTGGCGGATGTTTTAGGCGCTGCAATCGGTGCATCCCGTGCGGCAGTTGATGCCGAATATGCGCCGAATGACGTACAAGTCGGACAAACTGGTAAAGTGGTTGCACCGCAGCTCTATTTTGCAATCGGTATTTCAGGTGCGATTCAACACGTTGCCGGTATGCAGGACAGCAAAGTCATTGTCGCAATCAACAAAGATGCTGATGCGCCGATTTTCAATGTAGCCGATTACGGATTGGTAGGCGATTTATTCGAAATCGTTCCGCAATTAACAGAAGCATTGAAAAATTGATGTTTCACGTGAAACGTTCAGACGACCTTGTTATTAATGAGGTCGTCTGAAAACATTTCAGCATGATTACGACTTATAAAACCATTACTTCCCCGACGCAGGCTGAGTTTAAAGATAAAGGCAGCCGTTTTATTGCATTTGCCTATCCGATTCGGACGTTTGCTGATGTGAAAAAATACCTCGATCCGTTAAAGGAAGAACATCATAAAGCGCGGCATTGGTGCTATGCCTATCGTTTGGGCGTAGATGGCATGCAATTTCGTGCCAATGATGATGGAGAGCCGTCAGGAAGCGCTGGGCGACCAATTTTAGGACAGATTGATTCGGTGGGTGTAACCGATGTTTTGGTCGTTGTCGTGCGCTATTTCGGCGGTACTTTATTGGGTGTTCCCGGTCTGATTCACGCATACAAAGAGGCGACGGCTCAGGCGTTGGCAATTTCGGAAGTGGTTGAAAAGAATATTGAAAAAACCGTTTGGCTGAAATGTGAATATCCGTTTTTGAATGAAGCAATACGCATTGCTAAACAATATCAGGCGGATATATTGGAGCAGGATTTACAGTTGGATTGCCGATTGACGGTAAGTTTATCGTTGGCAAATTATGAGGCCTGTGTTGCAGCTTGGAAGAATACACGGCAGATTGAAGTAAATACGGAAAAGCCTTTTGAATGAAAGGTCGTCTGAAATGCTTTGTGATGGTATTTCAGACGACCTCTTTGCTGATTAATCTTCTTGCGTATATCTGTCCAAGGCATCGACGCTGGAGCGCAAATATAGCCAAGCCAATTGATGGAATTCGCCCAGCGCGTTCCATAAGGCATCTTCGCTCATAATGCTATATTCGCCTTCTGTGCGCAAATCCACCTCCACTCCATCTTCAATAGCCCGATGGCAAGCCTGATATTCGTGGGTATAGAAATTATCCATATCGCGAATCAAAGCGACGGCATGTTTCCAACGCCGGATGTCTTCTTCCAATTGCGGTAGTAAATGACACCATTCGCGGTATTTACTTTGGATTTCATCAATACGTTTTTGCATAGCTGCTTGTCCTTTTTCAATTTTGTGGATAAGTTAAATAGGTTGCAGAGTGGAATGAAGCGGTTTTTGTTTGATTCCACTAAAATTTCTTTAAATGGGACAATAGTCCCTTTGTGTCGAGTTTTCGTTAAAAGTACATATTTGTCAAGGAGATGGGATGAAGTTGCTTGTTATCGGTAATGGCGGTCGCGAACACGCGTTGGCTTGGAAATTGGCGCAGTCGTCTAAAGTGGAAACAGTATTTGTTGCACCCGGTAATGCCGGTACGGCGATTGAACCTAAATTGCAAAACATCGCCTTGACTGCGCATCAGGATTTGATTGAATTCTGCCGCAAAGAAAATATTGCTTTTATCGTCGTTGGTCCTGAAGCGCCTTTGGCGGCGGGTATTGTGGATGATTTCCGTGCCGCAGGGCTAAAAATATTTGGTCCGACACAATATGCAGCGCAGTTGGAAAGTTCTAAAGATTTTGCCAAAGCATTTATGGCGAAATACAATATTCCGACCGCGCAATACCAAACCTTTGAAAACGCCGATGCTGCACACGATTACGTCAATCAGAAAGGTGCGCCTATCGTCATCAAAGCCGATGGTTTGGCGGCAGGTAAAGGCGTGATTGTGGCGATGACTTTAGATGAAGCGCATGCCGCGATTGACGATATGCTGCTGGGCAACAAAATGGGCAATGCCGGCGCGCGCGTTGTGATTGAAGATTTCCTGCAAGGCGAAGAAGCGAGCTTTATCGTCATGGTTGATGGCAATCATGTGTTGCCTATGGCGACCAGCCAAGACCACAAGCGTCTTTTAGACGACGATAAAGGCCCGAATACGGGCGGTATGGGCGCGTACAGTCCCGCGCCTGTGGTAACGCCCGCCGTGTACGAGCGCGCGATGAACGAGATTATTTTGCCGACCATAGCGGGAATGAAAGCGGAAGGGTATGAGTTCACCGGCTTCCTGTACGCAGGTTTGATGATTGATCAAAGCGGCGCACCCTATACGATTGAGTTTAACTGCCGTTTCGGCGATCCCGAAACCCAGCCGATTATGAGTCGTCTGAACAGCGACTTGTCGGATTTGGTCGAAGCGGCAATAGACGGCAAACTCGATAGCATAACAGCGGAATGGAACCCGCAAACTGCCGTAGGTGTAGTGCTGGCGGCGCAAAATTACCCCGAAACGCCCAAAAAAGGTGAGGTTATTTCCGGTCTGGATGCAGCCAACCAAATCGGCAAAGTTTTCCATGCAGGCACAACGGCAAACGAGAAAGGCGATGTATTGACCAACGGCGGTCGCGTATTGTGTGTCGTAGGATTGGGTGACGATGTAGCTCAAGCCAAAGCCAAGGCGTATAGCGCATTGGAAAAAATCAGCTTCGACGGTATGCAATACCGTAAAGACATTGCCGACAAAGCCATCAACCGTTAATCAAAGAAACAGGTCGTCTGAAAACATGATTGTGTTTCAGACGACCTTCCCTGTCATGTCATTCCCCAGAATCCTTTCAGCTTCGACGCTTCGCAAGCTGCAATCCCATCTTAAAAAAGGCGGCTTGGTCGCCTATCCTACCGAGTCCTGCTATGGCATAGGCTGTATCCCGACCTTGCCTAAAGCACTTAACCGACTGATTCATCTGAAAAAAAGACCGCAACATAAAGGCATGATTGTCATTGGCAACCAATTGGAGCAATTACAGCCCCTGCTCAAAAGGTCGTCTGAAAACATTCAAACTATGCTCAGAAACGAATGGCCTGCGCCCAAAACCTTTCTGCTTCCTGCTGCTGCTGACGTTTTGCCCGCATTACGCGGAAAAAGGCGCAGCAAACTGGCGGTCAGGGTTCCTGCCCATGTAGGTGCGCGCCGCTTGTGTCAGGCTTTGAAAACACCTTTGGTTTCGACTTCGTGCAACCGCGCAGGCAAACGCGCGTGTAGGACGGAGCGGGAAGTAAGAAGGCAGTTTGGAAGAGATGTATGGGTAGTCGACGGTTTAATCGGCAAACAAAAGTTGCCGAGTCAGATTATTGATGGGGAAACAGGTGTTCGTTTGCGTTAGAAATCGGATGGATGAGATGAGCAGAAATTATGGTTTGAACCGATAAACCGCGACTTCAATAAAATGTGGATAATCCTGAATATAACTTTCCCGAAAAAAATCAAAAAGGTCGTCTGAATCCCCATATTCATGGTTTTCAGACGACCTTTTGATTTAACTATCTTGTGGATAAGTATGTAGATAAGTTGAGTATTAGAGCTTGCTGTCGCATACGGCTTCGAATTGTTTTTCGGTAATTGTGCCGTTCATTACGCTCATCGGGCGGATATTCGTCGCCGTGTAGCTGTGTTTGGAAATTTCTTTGCCGTGTTCGTCGAGGAGCTGCAAAGCGGTCAGGCGGTAGGTTTTGTTGGTGCAGTGGATTTCCCAGTCGCCGATGGCGGTTTTGTAGGCAGGCGTGTTGACGAAGCGTTCTTCTTTCATCTTTGACACGGTTTTTCTATCGCGGAAAGTAACCAAAGTACCGTTTTTCTTGATGCTGTTTTTATCAATCGCCACTTTGATATTGCCGTCGGAAATCGTGCCGATGTTGTCCCAGTTGCCGCTGACGCCGCCGCTTGTGGTCGTAGTCGTTTGACAGGCGCTCAGGAGTAGGGTTGCCGATAAAGTCGAAATAAAGGAAAAGTGTTTGATGTTCATAAGTTTTGGTTGCTTAGGATAAATTATTAGACTGCCGTATTATGCGCGAAGACGGCGGGGCAGTAAATCGGCTTTGCAAAGTCTTAAAACCGCCAAAAAATGAAAAGGTCGTCTGAAAACAGGTTTTCTAGCCGATTGACTTGAAACCGGTATGCCGCCGCTTCGCCTGAGATTAAAAAGAACGGTAACGCATTGAGTAAACCAGTTTCCTACACCCGTATTGCCGGCAGTTCCGCCATCTTGTCTCAATCAAAAATCAATCTGCGATACCCAACCAAGCATAATCCGTTTTCAGACGACCTCATGTGGACAACTCAAATATCCACCATGCAGGCAGTGTCTAAAACCGCTAAAATAACGCTTTTCCCTTCCTACGGAACCATCATGCCCCAGCCTTCCGCCCAACAGATTTTGCACGAAGTATTCGGCTATCCCGAATTTCGCGGCAAGCAGGAGGCTGTCGTCAATACATTGGCAGGCGGCGGAAGCCTGTTGGTATTGATGCCGACGGGCGGGGGCAAGTCGCTGTGTTACCAAATTCCCGCACTGATGCGCGAAGGCGTCGCCATTGTCGTTTCGCCGCTGATTGCCCTGATGAACGACCAAGTGGCGAGCCTGCACGCCGCAGGCATAGAAGCGGCAGCGGTCAACAGCAGCACAACAGTGGAAGAAGCCCGCGAAGTGGCGGACAAACTCGCCCAAGGTCGTCTGAAACTGCTCTACGTCGCACCGGAGCGGCTCGTTACCGACCGTTTCCTGCGTTTTCTCGATCAGCAAACCATCAGCCTTTTCGCCATAGACGAAGCACATTGCGTCAGCCAATGGGGGCACGATTTCCGCCCCGAATACCAGCAATTAGGGCTGCTTGCCGAACGCTATCCGCAAGTGCCGCGCATTGCCCTGACCGCGACCGCCGATGCGGCGACCCGCGCCGACATCAAACATTTCCTCCATCTCGAAGACGCGCCCGAATTCATCTCCAGCTTTGACCGCCCGAATATCTATTATCAGGTCATCGAAAAAAACAACGGTAAAAAGCAGCTTTTCGACTTCATCCGCAAAGAAATGGAAGGGCAAAGCGGTATCGTCTATTGCCTCAGCCGCAAAAAGGTCGAAGACATCGCTCAATTCCTCTGCGAAAACGGATTGGACGCGATTCCCTACCATGCCGGCTTGAGCATGGAAGTGCGCGAAGCAAACCAACGCCGTTTTACCCGCGAAGACAACATCATCGTCGTCGCCACCGTTGCCTTCGGTATGGGCATAGACAAACCGGACGTGCGCTTCGTCGCCCATCTCGATATGCCCCAAAGCGTCGAACATTTCTACCAAGAATCCGGCCGCGCCGGGCGGGACGGGCTGCCTGCCGTGAGTTGGCTGTGTTACGGGCTGAACGACTGGGTATTGCTGCGCGAACGTATCGCCGAAGGCAACAGCGACGAAGTGCAGAAGCAAATCGAAATGCAGAAGCTCGATGCCATGCTTTCCGTCTGCGAAACCGCCGCCTGCCGCCGCGTCCTTCTGCTCAAGCATTTCGGCGAAGAATCCGCCCCCTGCGGGCATTGCGACAACTGCCTGCATCCGCCCGTACGCTTCGACGGCACCGTCCTCGTACAAAAGCTCCTCAGTTGCGTGTATCGCGCCGGACAACGCTTTGCCGCCGGCTATATCACCAACCTGCTGCGCGGTAAAAGCGACGACTGGATAGAGCGCAACGGCCACGACAAACTCTCCACCTTCGGCATCGGCAACGGGCAAACCGACAAAGAATGGCGCAGCGTCATCCGCCAGTGCATCAGCCTCGGCTACCTCACCGTCAATACCGCACAATATCAGGCATTGCAACTGACCGAAGCCGCAAAAAAAGTCCTTAAAGGTGAAACCGAAGTCATGTTGCGCCCGCTGCGCCGCGAAAAAGCCGCCACTCAAAAGCCCAAAGACAACTGGCTGCGTACCGAACGCGAAGAACGTCTGTGGCAGGCATTGCGGCATTGGCGGCAGCAGCGTGCCCATGCCGAAGAAGTCCCCGCCTACGTCGTCTGCGGCGACAAAACCCTGCGCGACATCGTCGAAAAAATGCCGCAAACGCTGGAGGATTTGCACCAAATCTACGGTTTGGGCGAGGCAAAAATCAACAAATTCGGCATCGACATTCTCAATGTCTGCGAGAACGCTGCCGAAAACCAAAGCGGACAAACGGGCAACGAAGAACCCCTATTCATCCCTCAAACCGAGCGCGAACAGCAATTGCAGCAAAAGCTGGAAACTTGGCGTGCCGAACAGGCAGCCGCCGAACAATGCGCTTTGGGCAAAATCTTTTCCAACATCAGCCTGACCGACCTTGTCGTCTTCACGCCCGCCGAAGAAGCCGACCTGCTAGGTATTCACGGCATAGGCAGCGAAAGAATTGCCCAATACGGGCAGGCAATACTCGACATTTGCCGCCCTTACGCAGACGGGCTTTCCGAGCCGAAACAGGCAGAACGCCAGCTCTCCCGCCGCCTGTTCCAATGGTGTCTCGATACCGCCCGATATGAAGGCGGAGAGATGCACGCCGTCGCCAGAAAACAAACTTTACGCGCCATCGCCAAAGCCCGGCCGCAAACTCTGACGGCGCTTTCTAAAATAGAGGGCGTGAGCGGGGAATGGTTGGACAAATACGGCGAAGAAATCATAGAAATCTGCGCGGCGGATTGACCGTTAAAAAGACACAGAAAAAGGTCGTCTGAAACCTGTTTTCAGACGACCTTGGATTCGGATTTCAAGTGCAACACTAGTGTATCAGTGGTTTGAACAGATTCAAGAATAAAACACTTGGCGTTTCGTAGCCAAGTGTTTTTCTTGGCCGGTGGTTCA
>ERZ772927.426-NODE-426-length-18170-cov-9.87364_pt1 | contig 18170 bp, 16 predicted proteins | sample MGYA00512115_ERZ772927 | MGnify/ENA primary metagenome ERZ772927 (study PRJEB29015, sample SAMEA2737924) | human oral metagenome | biome: human oral; feature: human-associated habitat; material: dental | place: China | collected 2013 ... | reverse complement strand
TCTTTCTATTTATTTACTGCTAGGAAAAGCTGAAATAATCTTTTTCTCAGAGTCTTAATATATCGTAATCTATATAATTCAAGTATCAACATATTCTGTGACAACAGTTCTTACATAAGAACCATTCCATTATCTAATATAACTTTATAGTCTTCAATATTTGTATTTTCATTGTCGTACCATGCATTTACTATCTGAGCTTGATTATCAATTATTTGAGCAATTTCAAATTTGAAATTTTTATAAGGAGCAAAGCTTGGCTCTTCAACTAGTATTTCTCCCATTTTATCTTTTGTTTCTAATAATATTCTCAAGCAATTTTCATTATCAATTAAAACTTCTAGACTAATATTTTCTTGTTTTAGAATATTAATGTTTTCTGATAGCCACTCTTTAGTCACTTTTTTTACTTCTTGAAGTCGACTCATTACTTTTCTCCTTTGATATTTATATTACGAGCATCCGGCATTTCTGTTATGGCTGGCAAGCCCTTCTTTTGATTTAACCTATCAATTAGAGAGCCTGGACCTGGGATTTGTCCCCATCCTTCTTTTCCAGCTGGATAAAGACTCTGGGAATTAACATCAAATTCTGTAAAAACGCTTCCTGGTTTAGCAGCTGGAAATGCTTCAATATTAGAAGGAGTAGCAACATATGTTGTATTTCCATTCGGTGACATTTGAACTTTACCAGAATCAATCATCTTTGTATATTCTTCCATTGACATCCATCGTCCTACAGTTGACATCTCATCTACAATAGGGTTATCTAAGCCACCAACATTAACTTTAGGTAATTTGGAGTCCAAATTCTTTGATGGAAGTTGAGGACCAACCACCGGCTGACTCCCCACACTCGAATTTCTCACTGCATCCTTAATCTGATAATACTCATTAATCTGGGCATCAGCCCTTTGTGTTTGTAAATCCTTATTATAAGACCGAGTACTCCAAGCTGCTGCCCCTACCATTAGGAAGTCATAACCCGCTTTTATACTCGATGCATACTTGGTATAGTTTGTGGCATAATTCTGGAGTTCCTCATCAGCCTCTTTGCCTGTGACTGGATCAAGGCCAGTTTCAGCTATATAGTCAAAACGTTTTTGCTCGAAGTTAGGATCGTGTTTGCTTAACAAATTTATGATGCGAAAAGGGTAAGGAAATCACTCTTACCCCAATTTCTTTATACTAGTTCAATCTTCTAAGATTACGGGAAAAAAATCTTCCCCTCTGTGCATTTTTTCTTCCATTTATTTTCATAAGCAAAATCTTGTGATTTCAAAGTTTCGCCAACAATTTTTTTGAATTCTGTATTATTCATTAAAAATTAGAAGCCCAGATATTCTTTCACACATTTTTTACAAAGAAACTTGAAGTGAGGGTACAACTCAAAATAGTTTACTAGTCCATCATCAAAGGCAGGCTGAATCAACATTTTGATATTATTATTAATTGAAGCCACCAAACATTCTGAAGTTATCTTCTCTAGATTATAGTTATCTCGATCCTGATAAACAAATCTACCACCAAAGTCTTCCAAACCTTTTTTATATAGAGGTAATTTCCCATCATAAATGCCTTTAATCAAAAAGCCGTAATTGATATAAAAAGAGTTCTCAAAGTTAGACTTTTGAAAGCCAACAAATACCTTTAAATCAGTATTTTCAAATGTATAATATTTATTTTCATAAGCAAAACCTTGTGATTTCAAAGTTTCGCCAACAATTTTTTTGAATTCTGTATTATTCATTAAAAATTAGAAGCCCAGATATTCTTTCACACGTTTTTTACAAAGAAACTTGAAGTGAGGGTACAACTCAAAATAGTTTGCTAGTCCATCATCAAAAGCAGGCTGAATCAACATTTTGATATTACTATTAATAGAAGCCACCAAACTTTCTGAGGTTATCTTCTCTAGATTATAGCTATCTAGGTCCTGATAAATAAATCTGCCACCAAAGTCTTCCAAACCTTGTTTATATGGAGGTAAATTCCCATCATAAATGCCTTTGATCAAAAAGCCGTAATTGATATAAAAAGAGTTCTCAAAGTTAGATTTTTGAAAGCCAATAAATACCTTTAAATCAGTATTTTCAAATGTATAATATTTGTTTTCATAAGCAAAATCTTATGATTTCAAAGTTTCACTAACAATTTTTTTGAATTCTGTATTATTCATGAATAACTATAACCTCAGATACCCTAAATTTTTATATTTTACAGCGTTTCTTGGTAGGCTTCAAAAATCTCTTCCAATAGAGTTAATTAATTTTTTGTATAGCTTTCACTGAGCATTAGTAAATATCAATCCGTCTAGCACGAAATTCAACAAATTCACCATTCTCAAGATCATTTGGAATTCCTCCACCTATATTAATCAAAAATTCTCCTACCTGAGCGATATTTCTTGTTTTATCAAATATTTTGGCAATTATAAAATATTCAAAATTATTCAGATGCTTTACTAGAAATAGATTATCTTCACTTTTATATACGTCTCCATCAACAATAGCATACAGAATATCATCAAACTTTCCGCCAATCTTTCCAAAAAATTCATCTGAAAAGCAAACTAATTCATATTGATTATCCGATAAAGTGACATCCGCTTCTTTGGTATCAATATCTATCCATTCTATTTTTTTTACAAAAATCATTAAATTTCTCCTTAACGTTCAAATCCTAGACTAGGTGCCTTTTTGATAAGATAATCAACAGTTTTTACATGATATGTCGTTATATTTCCAGTATTTTGATCTAATCCAACAAAGGCGTACAAAGTATTTTTGCCTTCGTATCCTATAAATTTTACATATGCATTTAATTCTGGTACATAAGTACCCGTTTCAACTACAAAATTTGCGTCTTTTAAATATTGTTCTATTGAGTAATCCGTTCTTTTCAATGCGTGAGCAACCTCTGCACTGTGTTTATCAAAATGATTCACTAATTTTTGCTCACTATTAAACTGTAAATTTGCATTCTGTGCTTTTCCTACAGGTGGTACTGAATTGTTCTCGAATTTTATCCTTGACACCACTGAAGAATTTCCAGAACTTGGAATTTTAGCTCTGCCTAATAAATCTGTATCCAATCCATAAACAGGCTTCCCATTGTAGACTTGATGCCCCACATAAGATCCAACCATCATATCTGTCCAAGCAACCGTATCTGGAATAGCTTTAACCCATCCATAGTTTTTTGCTGTGATGATTTCAGCTTCTGTAGCCGGTTCATTAGTACTTGGATTTTTTCCTGTTTCAAGAATATATTTATTCCGCTTTGTAGCGTAATCTGGATCACGCCAATCAATCGGTTCAGCGTTCATTAATTGGTTGAAGCGAACATAACTATAATCTTTCTTTGCTTTTTCCTCATCTGACATGAAGATATAGTCAAATTCGATACTTATTCTTCCACGTAAAAATTCTGGATACTTATCCGCTAGCTCAACTAACGACATACCATCTACTTCTTCTTTATCAGATGCTAGAAGATTTGCCTTCATTTTTTTTGAACTTTCACTTTCAATATATATCGCACCTCCCCCTTCTCTCAAATACTGATATCGAGAATAAATATAATTAATTTGTTCTGCAGTCAAATCGGCTCTTTGAGGAAAGTTATAACCAGTATTGAGATAGCTTTCGTACTCACTGATAAGTTTACCGTATCGCTCTTCCATCTCGGAAAATGACAATTCGTCAATATATTTCACGAAAGACTGTTGACTCTTCGTCTCCTCTATTCTCTCCTGCCGCTTAGTCCATCCAGTATTGATGGTACCTTTCCAGCTGAGATCAGCATCCCGGCGAGGAGGAAGATAAGTCTGAGTAGATGCATCCCAGCTCTGCGCTGCCTGAGATAGACCGGTAGATGCGGCTGCTAAATAAGCTTCAGCTTCCGTGAAGATAGTTGGCGAACTCTCATTAAAAGCAAGCAAATTATCCAAAATTTCTTGGAAGACTTGCCTAGCACTTTCTGCAACAGCGATGGAAGCACTGAAATCCACAATAGACATACCTTTATTATTTGCATAGAGTTGCGATTTGCGTTCCAACTCTGCCAGTTGCTGTTCTGCAAAACGAATTTTCTCTTCCAGTTCTGATTGGCGCCAACTCTTACCGTCTACTTCTGCCGTGTAGTTACTAACAAAATTTTGACAAGCTAAGGCTATCGCTTCCTGATAGAGAATGACTCCCTGAACAATCGGGATGACCGTTCCGACAACATGATTTTTGGCAGAATCATACGCTTTACCTTTTAGTTCATCCTCATTATGAAAAGCTGATAAAACGCTTATTAATTTAAGATTCTGCCCCAAACATTGTTCAACTGCTCTTCCAAGGCTTTCTGCCTGCGTTCGAGCAGCTTCTAGATACATATCAATACTCATCTTTACTCCTTGCTAGCTAAGGCACGCTTCTCTTGGTATACTTCCTCTAGTTGATTTTCTGCATTTTGATGTTTTTTCCGCAGTTTTTGTATCTGATTCTCTATATCAAGCTTTAGCTGTCTGCTTCGATGAGAAAAATCTAGCTGACAGTCTACTATCTTGCTATAGTACCGGCTTCCTTCGAAATCATAAGACAAATCATGAAACCATGTCCCCATAGAATCCAACTGACATAATACATCTTCTTCTTGAGCTTTTGCCTGTTCCAACTTTTGATAGAGTTCCCATTCATGATCAGCAAGCCTCCGCTCCTTGGCCAACAAGGCAGTCCATCGCTTATCTTCCTGCATTGATTATTCCTCCAAAGCAGTCAAGGTACTCAGACCTAAATCTTTTTTAGTGACTGTCGGTTCCTTTTTAGGCGGTAAATAGTTAGTAGTCAGACTTTGACGAATCATAGCATCCTTATCCTCAAACTCCGCTGCTACACTATGAACATTCTGAATAATACTTGTAATGTGTCCCCCGAGCTGCCCTTGTAAGCTCTCAACATTTGAAATCCCTGCATTTGCATTAGAATTTCCAGCAACAGTTGTCTGCGAATCTCGAGTAATAGCCATCATCTGCAGGAAATTTGCATCTCCGATTGCTGTTGCATGACGAGCTGCTGTTGATAGGTCGCTCTTAACTTGGTATTGATCCATCCGTCCTCTCCTCTACATTTTTTTCTTATTGTACCATAAAATAAAAAAAGAGCAAAAAATTTCCAAGAAATAATCTGCTCTTAAAGTATTTATTCTTTGTTTTCTTCTTTCTGCTCTAAGGTACGCTGGTAGGCCTGAATCTGTCGTTCCAGTTCTTCTTTGATAGCTCCTTCGGGAGCGTATTTTTCTTCCCAGTCATCTGGTTTGAGGATTTTATGGGTGACGGGGTCAAAGTGAGCCTTCCCGTCTGGGAAAATTTTGCCCATATTAGCCCGATGGACAATATCGAACAGCTGCTCTGGATCCACTCCCATCAGGACAAAGCTGCCATAAGTGAAGTAAAGAGTATCAATCAAGGCATCTACCTGACCGACTAGAGAAACCTCAGCCTGACTCTTGGAGCGAACCTTGTCAGCAGCCTTGTCAAGCGCTTTATGGAGATAAGCTACAGAGCTATCAAAGTCTTCCTCTGAGTTACTAGCTGCCCGCAGAAACTCGACCAGCTCTTCTAGCTTAAAGCCTGCCCTATAGCGAGCGTCCTGAGGCGACCAAGCAATCGGCTCTTCCTGAGTGCTTTCATCCATGACACTATGGAACTCTTTAACCTTATTAAAGTGATGGTCGCTGCTGGTAAAGACCTTTTCCCTCGCTAGTATGCCAAAATGCTCCAGAGCCCTGTGAATCCCATCCTGACTATTGCTGCTAGTCGTATGCTTAGCCACTTCCTTGACTGAGCTGGTTCCATTTCCCATAGCAATGGACAGACCAACTCCCGATAGCATTTCCAAGTCATTGTCAGAGTCGCCGAAGGCCATGACTTGATGAATGTCAAAGCCATATTCCTTGCCGACTCGGCGAATCCCCTCTAGCTTAGATGTGTTTTTATTGATAATATCAACCGCATAGGGGCTACTGCGGGTAAATTTCAAATCAGGGAAGTCTGCTTCAATCTTACGGCTTTCTTCTGGACTGGCCAAAATCAAAGCTTGATAAATCGGCTCCTGAATCAGCTGCAGGAGATCCTTTTCATGCTGGGGCAGGGCCTTGCTGATGACTTTATTAAAACCGTGACTGACTGTTCGCGCCATTCTCTTAGGGATGAAGCGGCTAGTCCACTGGGAGAAAGGGCTCATGCCGAAGGACATAATCTTGGAGCCCAGCATAGCCTCAGCCGTCCCCAAGGAAATTTCTTTCCGATGCTTCTTAGCATAGGCGATTAAATCCCGTAAACTCTGCTTGTCAATGGGACTGGCAGAAATCACCCTATCTCTTGAAAAAATATACTGGCCATTATAGGTCACAGCAAAGTCTAAGTCCAATTGCTCCATAAAAGGTTTGACAAAGAAAGGACCGCGGCCTGTTGCCAAACCGACCAATATTCCTTGCTCCTTTAAACTCTGAATAGCTTTTTCTGTAGATTTCAAAACCGTTCGACTGTCATTGACCAGTGTCCCATCAATATCAAAAAAGACGGCCTTTACTTCCATTGATTTTCTCATTCTTTCCTTTTATGATACAATAAATTATAACACAAAAATGACACACAATCACATGAATTGCAGAAAAGAAAAACTGGAGTAATACCCACGCAATAGGATTGAAAACTCTATGAAAACAGAATGTATGTTTTCGAATCTGCATCATGACTACAAGGAGAAAAAGGATTTATGACAAAGAAAATCTTGATCCTGCACACTGGAGGAACCATTTCCATGCAGGCTGACGGCTCTGGGGCTGTCGTTACCAATGCTGATAACCCTATGAACCATGTGACAGTTCCGCTTGAGGGGATCGAGACGGAAGTCATTGACTTTTTTAATATTCCCAGTCCACATATCACGCCCCAACACATGCTCAAACTTTACCAGAAAATCAAAGCCAGTGCTGACCAATTTGACGGAGTAGTCATTACTCATGGGACGGACACTTTAGAAGAGACAGCTTACTTTCTAGATACTATGCAGCTGCCGAAGATTCCGGTCGTTTTGACTGGGGCTATGCGCAGTTCCAATGAGTTGGGGAGCGACGGGGTCTATAACTACCTGACAGCCCTGCGGGTGGCTAGTGATGAAAAAGCCTGTGATAAAGGCGTGCTTGTCGTTATGAATGACGAGGCACATGCTGCCAAGTATGTAACCAAAACCCACACGACCAATGTCAGCACCTTCCAGACGCCGACTCACGGACCGCTTGGCTTGATTATGAAGCAGGAAATTCTCTATTTTAAGACAGCGGAGCCTCGAGTCCGCTTCGACTTGAACAGCATTTCTGGTCTGGTGCCCATCATTTCAGCTTATGCAGGTATGAAGACAGAGCTTCTGGACATGCTGGATTTAGACAAGATAGACGGCCTCATCATAGAGGCATTCGGTGCTGGCAATCTTCCCAAAGAAGTGGCGGACAAACTGGCTGATATGATAACAGCTGGCCTGCCAATCGCTCTGGTCTCTCGCTGCTTTAACGGGATTGCTGAGCCAGTCTATGCTTATGAAGGAGGCGGCGTTCAGCTGCACCAGGCTGGTATCTTCTTCGTCAAAGAGCTCAATGCTCAAAAAGCCAGAATCAAACTGCTCATCGCCCTGAATGCTGGACTCAAAGACCAAGAACTCCGAGATTATATGGAAGGCTGAGAGAAAAAGTCCCTATTTACTTTCTTTAAATCAAAAAGTGCTAAGATTGCTTAGCACTTTTTTGACTCTTTCATATTCTAACACTGGGCAAATTCATTGAATCGCCAGCCTTAAAAGATAACCTCAAACAGAGACTCTAGAATTTCAAAAATATAATCACTTACCATAGGTCACCTCCATTTTCTGAGCTTGCTTAAATGTCTTCGGATAGTGGACTTTGATTGTAACTTTCATAGCTTTTACCTCGCTTATCATTAATCCTTTAAGAGCAAAAACGAAACTCTTGGAGTGTTTAGCTTCAAGTTTGGTATCTAATCTTTTTGTTCTTACTTGGATATAAGGATACAGCCCTAAACTTAAGAATCTCTTATAGATTTCTTAGGGAAAGCTTATAGTCAAAGAAATCCGGCAGCATTCCCTATCTACTATTTGAAAGGAACAAGTCTTTTCAACCAAATACAAAAAAACTTCACCGATTGGGTGAAGCTTGTGATTTGTTAGGAGATTTATGATGAAAAAATTCTAAATTATTCTTATTCTTTGAGTGGCTCATACCTCGCAAGTCTTCTAGTCTTCAAGCTTTGGTTACAGGATTTTAAGGGATGTTTACATTGTCATTGGTCCTACCTCTTTCTTTGATTTGACAATAGTATAATCCCTCAAACTTAAAGCCCACTTATAAATAACTTGCAGGAAACTTAATCAAAAGAACTCTTAATCTAGGTAATCTCGCTTGTCTAAATGAAGAGCAATCAAGTGCCAATTAGGATCTGTCCGCCAGTTCGAATCAGCCGTAATCTGGCTAGCAACCTTTCTAGCTTCTTCTAAAATCGGATAATCTTCCACGATGTCTGCCACTTGAAACTCAGGAATACCAGACTGCCGAGTGCCAAAGATTTCTCCGGAACCTCGCATTTTCAAATCCTCTTCAGCCAGCAGGAATCCATCAGTAGTCTCAGTCATGATTTTCATGCGGCGCTTGCCCGACTCCGTCTTAGGATTGGCAACCAAGACGGCATAAGACTGCTTGCTTCCTCGGCCGACACGGCCTCTCAGCTGATGAAGCTGGCTGAGTCCGAAGCGGTCCGCATCCATGATGACCATCACCGTAGCATTGGGGACATTGACTCCGACCTCAATGACCGTGGTAGAGACCAGAATATCAGTCCGTCCTTCCTTGAAGTCCTGCATAATCGCCTCTTTTTCCTCGCTCTTCATCTTGCCATGAAGCAGAGCCACTTGTACCTGCTGACCAAAATAGGCTGTCAGTTCTTCTTCTAAGGCAATGGCATTCTTAAGATCCAGCGCCTCAGATTCCTCAATCAAGGGAGAAATAAAGTAGACCTGAGCACCCTTGTGGAGCTCTTTTTTCAGCCAGTCGAGGACGACTTCCAGCTGCTCATGCTTGACCCAGCGGGTGATGATAGGCTTGCGTCCCGCCGGCATCTGGTCAATAATGGACACATCCATATCACCAAATGCAGTGATAGCAAGGGTTCTGGGAATAGGCGTCGCCGTCATCATGAGGACATCAGGATTGTCTCCCTTTTCCCGTAAAATCCGGCGTTGCTCCACACCAAAGCGATGCTGCTCGTCAATAATGACCAAGCCCAATGCATGGTAACGGACTCCTTCCTGAATCAGGGCATGGGTTCCGACAATCATGTCCACCTGACCCTTTTCAATCGCTGCCAAGGTCTCCCGGCGTTCAGCTGCTTTCATTCCCCCAGTTAGCAGGGCCAGCTTCAATTCTGGAAAAAGCTGAGCTAGGCTGTCAAAATGCTGCTCAGCCAAAATTTCTGTTGGGACCATCAGAGCTGACTGAAAGCCAGCTGTATAAACAGCATACATAGCTAGACCAGCGACTACTGTCTTTCCGCTTCCCACATCGCCCTGCAGCAGGCGATTCATGTGGCCAGGCGATCGCAAATCCTGCAAAATCTCTGTCAGACTGCGCTCCTGAGCTGAAGTCAGTTCAAAAGGTAAGCTCTTCTTTTTCTCGGCCACAGCATCCAACTGCCAATCAATTTTTAATCCATTGCTAACAGCCTTGGTTTCTCTCTTTAAGACCTGCAGTTGCATTTGGAAATAAAAGAGTTCTTCAAATTTGACCCGCCGAAGAGCCTGCTTGTAGTCCGCCAAGTCCTTTGGAAAATGCATGGCCCGCACAGCCTCAACTCTGCTCACTAGCTGGTAGCGTTCCAGCAGGGGCTGGGGCAGATTTTCCTCTAAGAGCAAGTCTAATCCTTGGTCAAAGGCAGTCTTAATCAGCTTGACCAGACTGGCCTGACTAATTCCCTGAGCCAGCCGATAGACAGGCTGCAAGTCATCCTCTACCTGAGCCAGCAGTTTCATTCCAGTCAGACTAGCCTTGGCTTTGTCCCACTTTCCAAAGACGGCTATATTAGCTCCCACTTCAATCTTGTCCGCCAGATAAGGCTGGTTAAAGAAATTAACTGCCAGAGCGACTTCTCCCTGCTTGATGGTAAAGCGCAGGCGATTGCGTTTGTAGCCGTAATACTGGACATTGGCCGGGGTCACGACCTGACCAGAAACAACCGCCTTTTCTCCATCCTCCAAGTCTAGGACATTTTTACTCTTAAAATCCTCATAACGAAAAGGAAAATAAAGCAGCAAATCCTGCAAAGTCTCTAGACCCAGCTTGGCAAATTTTTCTGCTGATTTCGGTCCCACACCAGGCAGAACCGTCAAAGGTTGGTGTAAATTCATAATTCCTCTTTCAGTTCTGATACTGCTGCGCTGCTGACATCACAGACAGGGACCAAGCTAGAACATTATCAAGTACTTCAAGCGGTTCCCTGCATTAATCTGCTTAGTCTTTATAGACCCTCGGTACACGGTCGCTAATCAAGCAGACCACCTCATAGTTAATGGTGCCACGTTTTTCTGCCACATCTGTCGCCGTAATGGTCTCCGCTCCGCTATTTCCAATCAACACAACCGGCGTGCCAAGGGGATAAGACTGAGGCAGGCGCACTGTAATCTGGTCCATGGAAACGCGGCCGACAATAGGGCAGCGCTGACCGTCAATCAAGACATCAAAGCCCTGCATATCCCGTGTCCAACCATCCGCATAACCCAAAGGAATGGTACCAATCCACTCTTGAGACTGGCTAGTGTAGGTGGCTCCATAGCCAACATCTGCTCCAGCCTCAACTTCTTTGACATGCACCAATTCTGAGACCAGAGATAAGGCCGGCTTGAATTCATAAGGAAGTTCCAAGACTCTTCCGCTGGGGTTGAGACCATAGATGATATCCCCCAGCCGAACGGCATTTAGAACGGTCTCACTGTGCCAGAGAGAGGTGGCGGAATTACTAGCGTGAACGAGAGGAGTAACACTGTCCAGCTCAGATAAGATCTGATGAAAACGAGCCAGCTGGGCTTCAAACTTATGGTGTTCCGCTTCATCTGCTGTTGCAAAATGGGTAAAAATTCCCTCCGCTACAGCCCCAGCAGCCTGCAGGCGATGGATTGCCTCCTGAGCTTCCTGACTATCTCGAAAACCAATCCGCCCCATACCAGAGTCAATCTTGATATGAAAGTTCAATCCAGTCAAGTCTTCTTCAGCAGTTAAAGCTAGATCCAACCATTCTAAACTGGCTACGGTCAGAGACACCTTTCCCTTTCTAGCCAGCGGAAGCGCAGCCAGATCTGATACTCCAAGCACCAGAATTTTTTTGCCAATGCCAGCTGAACGCAGCTCCAAGGCTTCATCGATATTAGACACACAAAAGCCATCTACGAGGGGCTCAATATGCCTAGAAACCTCAATAGCTCCGTGGCCATAAGCATTGGCCTTGACAACGGCCCACTTCTCTGTCGTCTGAGGCAGATGGGCACTCAATTGTCTAATATTAAAATCAATGGCAGCTAAATCAATCACTGCCTTGCTGGGTCTATGCAGACTAGCTTTCATCATTTTCCTCCAAAATAACGCTGGCTGTAACTAGGCCAGCAGCATGGCTGAGCGAAATCCAAACCTTGCCAGTAAAAGGTGACCGGCTGAAATAAGGCGCTCCCTGACGGTCATTTAAAATCTCTAAGTCTTGAAACCTGAGCTTACCGATGCCGGTTCCCCAAGCTTTAGAAAAAGCCTCCTTGGCAGCCCAACGGCCAGCCAGAAATTCAATTTTCCGTTTGCCGGATAACTCCTCAAAACGAGAAAGCTCCGCCTCGGTCAGCACCTTCTTTGCAAAGCGGGCATTTTTCAGATAGGCTCGCTCAATGGCAGCCAGCTCTTCTATATCAATTCCGTGTCCTTTTATCATATCATTCTCTAGAAAGGCGACAAAACTCAGCTGGGCCGCCAGCTGAGTTCGTCTTCACCCGACAGTTAGTCCTCTTTACAGGTCAAGACTGTCCCTTTCAATTTTCCTTAATTATCTAAATAAAGTGTTGTAAATTTCTTCAATGAGCTGAACTGTATTATCCCAGCCCAGGCAAGGGTCAGTGATAGATTTACCAAAGACTTCCGCCTCATTTTGCCGGCCGTCTTCCAGATAAGACTCAATCATAAAACCACGAACCGCTCTCTTAATCTTTTCGTTCCAATCCCGATTCAGCAAGGTCTGACGTACAATCCTAATCTGTTCCAGATATTGTTTGCCGGAGTTATCGTGATTGGTATCGATGACGATGAAAGGATTCTCCAAGCCCATCTTTTCATAGTAGGAAATGGCATCCAGCATATTTTCATAGTAGAAATTTGGAATGTTCTTACCGTATTCATTGGTAGCCCCACGCAGAATAACGTGAGCCAAAGTATTCCCAGAGGTTTCTACTTCCTGGCCATGAAAAAGGAAAGTCTGCTTATTTTGTGCCGCATAGACAGCGTTAAACATAACTCCCAGATTACCAGAAGTTGGATTTTTCATGCCGACTGGAGCGTCAATACCTGATGCCACAAAGCGGTGCTCCTGGTCTTCAACCGAGCGAGCCCCCACAGCATGATAGCTGACCAAGTCGTCTACCAGCACAAGATTGGACGGATAGAGCATCTCATCAGCCGTCGTCAGACCAGTCTCTGTGATAACACGGTAGTGCAGCTGACGAACAGCCTGCAAACCATTGATAAGACTAGGTGCTTTAGAAGTATCCGGCTGGTGAACCAAGCCCTTATAACCATCCCCATTGGTCCGCGGCTTAGCAGTATAGACCCGCATGACGATAAAAATCTTATCTGCGACCTTCTTCTGCAGCTCTGACAAACGGCGGGCATACTCCAGCACAGCCTCTTCATTGTCTGATGAGCAAGGACCAATCACCAAGAGAATACGCTCGTCTTCCCCACTGAGAATCTCAGCTAGTTCTTGGTCTCGCTTGTTTTTATGAGTCAAGGCCTGACCAGTCAGCCTGGTTCTGGACTTAATCTGCTCAATGTCAATCTTCTGACCTTTTTCAATAAACGCCATACTATTTTCCTAATGTATCATAAATCTCACGAACCAGCTGTTCTGTATTTGCCCAACCCAGACAAGGATCAGTAATGGACTTGCCAAAGACTTCTGGTTCGTCCTGACGACCGTCTTCCAGATAAGACTCAATCATAAAGCCACGCACTGTAGCCTTAATCTTTTCATTCCAGTCCCGGTTAATCAGAGTCTGGCGAACGATACGGACCTGCTCCAGATACTGCTTACCAGAGTTATCATGATTGGTATCAATGATGATAAAGGGATTTTCTAAGCCCATTTTTTCATACTGGGCAATGGTATCCAGCAGGTTATCATAATAGTAATTGGGAATATTCTTGCCGTATTCATTCAGAGCACCGCGCAAGATGGCATGCGCCAAGGGATTGCCAGATGTTTCTACTTCCTTACCAGCGAATAGGAAACTCTGCTTGTTCTGAGCTGCATAGATGCCGTTAAACATGACATTGAGATTACCAGAAGTCGGATTTTTCAAGCCCGTTGGCAAATCTGCTCCACTAGCCACAAAGCGGTGCTGCTGGTCTTCGACCGAGCGAGCTCCTACAGCCATGTAAGAAATCAAATCATCTACCAGAGGCAGATTTTCCGGATAGAGCATCTCATCAGCTGTGGTCATGCCCGTTTCAGAAATAACCCGATAGTGCAGATTGCGAACTGCCTTGATACCGTTAATCAGACTAGGAGCGGCAGTCGCATTAGGCTGATGAATAAGCCCTTTGTAGCCATCTCCGTTCGTCCGAGGCTTAGCAGTATAAACCCGCATGACCATGAAAATGCGGTCTTTTACTTCTTCTTGGAGAGCAGATAGACGCTTGGCATACTCTAGCACCGCTTCTTCGTTATCTGAAGAGCAGGGACCGATAACCAAGAGAATGCGGTCATCTTGGCCACGCAGAATGGCTTCCAACTCTCGGTCACGCTTTTCCTTGCGAGCTAACATGTCGCCTTCTAGCTTAGCAAGTTGGCGAACTTCTGCCACATCAATGGGTTGACTAGTTGCTTTAAAGGTCATCTATTCTCCTTCTTTTATGTTTTACTTTTTGCGGCCGTGACAGTTCTTGAACTTCTTGCCAGAACCACATGGACAAGGGTCATTTCTCTTTACATTAGACAGGTTTACATTCTCAGGCATATTTGGCGCCTTGGCAGAGATATTGCGGGTAGCTGTGGTATTGATAGCCCGCTCTGTCCGAGGGCGCTCTTGCTCATGAATCTGCGCTTTCATCATCAGACGAGTCACGTCAAACTCAATAGAGCCAATCATATCGTTGAACATACGGAAGCTTTCTGCTTGATATTCGACAACTGGGTTATTTTGTGCATAACCGCGCAGTCCAACAGCATTGCGCAGCTGGTCAAGGGCGTCGATATGGTCAGTCCACTTGCTGTCCACCACGCGCAGAATCAAGACCTTCTGGAATTCACGTACAGCTTCTTCGTCTCGCAGTTTAGCAATCTGACTGTCGTAGACTTCCAATGCACGTTCAAACAGATAATCTTTGATTTCTTGGTCAGACTTGCCTTCCAAATCGCTGTCTGAAATAGAATCTTCTGAAACCAAGTTATACTTAGCAAAGTTTAAAATCGCTTCAATCTTATCATCCTGATCAGAGTGGCTGCTGCCATCAACGATACGGTTGATCGTCCGCTTAATCATAGCATGGATTTCAGGACTGAGGTCACGGTCAGCAGTAATGACATCGTGGCGCTCGGCATAGATGATTTCCCGTTGCTCGCGCATCACGTCATCATACTGCAAGACTTGTTTCCGCGTATCGTAGTTATTTCCTTCGACACGCTTCTGAGCTGCCTCTACCTGACGGGTCAGCATGCCAGACTTGATAACAGAATCTTCGTCACTAAGGTTCATTCGATCCAAGAGGGCTTTAATGCGCTCTGAGCCAAAGCGACGCATCAGCTCATCTTCCAGTGATAGATAGAACTGTGACTCACCTGGATCACCCTGACGACCTGAACGTCCACGCAGCTGATTATCAATCCGGCGGCTTTCATGGCGCTCTGTACCGATAACGCAGAGACCGCCCAGTTCGCGAACACCTTCACCCAGCTTGATGTCGGTTCCCCGTCCGGCCATATTGGTCGCAATGGTAACCGCACCACGTTGACCGGCGTTCATGATAATTTGTGCTTCTTTATAGTGGTTTTTCGCATTAAGAACTTCGTGAGGAACCCCAGCTTCTACCAATTTCTTAGAAATATAATCACTGGTTTCAACCGCAACGGTACCGACCAGAACTGGCTGGCCTTTTTCATGACGCTCTTTAACATCCTGAACAACTGCCTTAAACTTAGAATCAATACTTGGATAGAGCAGGTCAGAATGGTCAATACGTGCTACCGGACGGTTGGTTGGAATCGGAATAACACGAATGTTGTATGTTTCGCGGAACTCTTCTTCCTCCGTCTTAGCTGTACCCGTCATGCCGGACAGCTTCTTATACATACGGAAGAGGTTCTGATAAGTAATGGAAGCAGAAGTCTTTGTTTCTTCCTGAATCGGCACACCTTCTTTGGCTTCAATCGCTTGGTGGAGACCGTCAGAGTAACGGCGGCCTTCCATTGTCCGACCGGTAAACTGATCGACAATTAGAATTTCCTGATCTTCACTGACCACATAGTCAATGTCAAGGAGCATGATGTAGTTAGCTCGCAGAGCATTGTCGATAAAGTGAGTCAGGGCAACATTTTCAATATCGTAGAGATTGTCCAGCTTGAAGTAGCTTTCCGCCTTGTCAATACCTGAGTCAGACAGACCAATCGTCTTAGACTGAACATCGATGATGTAGTCGTCCTTATCCAGAGATTTGACATAGTGGTCAGCCATATGATAAAGCTGGTTGGTATCTGAAGAAACCGGTCCTGAAACAATCAGTGGTGTCCGAGCTTCGTCAATCAGGATTGAGTCCACCTCATCGACCAAGGCATAGTTGAGTGGGCGCTGTACCATGTTTTCAGCGCGGACTACCATGTTATCACGCAGGTAGTCAAAGCCAATCTCAGCATTGGTTGAATAAGTAATGTCGCAAGCGTACGCTTCTTTCTTCTCAGATGGAGATTTAGCTGCCAGATTGATACCGACAGAAAGGCCCAACCAAGAGTAGAGTTCACCCATTTCGGTCGCGTCACGCTCAGTCAAGTATTCATTGACTGTGACAACGTGTACTCCTTTACCTGCAAGAGCATTTAAGTAAACTGGCATCGTCGCAGTCAAGGTTTTTCCTTCACCGGTACGCATCTCTGGAACGTCACCATGATGGAGAACGATCCCCCCCATAACCTGTACCTTATAAGGGAAAAGGCCCAATACCCGCTTAGCTCCTTCACGGACAACCGCAAAAGCTTCAAATAAGAGCTGATCTAAAGTTTCACCATCAGCATAGCGTTTCTTGAATTCCTCTGTTTTTGCCTGAAGTTCTTCATCAGACAAGGCTGCCATTTCGTCTTCATAAGCCAAGACTTTGTCAGCCATTTTTTCTAATTTTCTTAATTCACCTTTATCATTTTCAATGATAGTCTTTAAAATATTCGCCATTTTTTTCCTTACTATATAATAATCTTTCTGATTTTTAGAATGTTCTTTTCATTATAGCATGTTTTCCTATATCTTTCAAGAATGAAAAAAGCAAAAAAGCTCCATCAGACTGTGCTTACAGAACTGGGAGATGGCAGGAGATTAGAGGCTAAAAAAGAAAAGGCAGAGGTATTGCTCTGTCTTTTCAAATACGAATGTTACAAGGATAAACTAATCTTCTTTTTTCTTCTTAATAAAGAAATCTGTTCCTGATAAGACCTATCACTCCTTGAACATTCTATCACTCTTTCGGCTACTTAAAATCCAGCAAGCGCATGGTATCTTGGGCAATCATCAGTTCTTCGTTGGTTGGAAGAATGAGAATTTTAGACTTAGACTGAGAATTTTGAATAAAGAGCTGACCTTGCTCGTTAGCTGCCTTATTCAAAGAAAGTCCTAAGCAATTGAGCTTTTGAACGACCAAGCTACGGATCAAGGCTGAATTCTCCCCGATTCCAGCGGTAAAGACCAAGGCATCCAGACCATCTAAATCTGTGATGTAGCTTGCAATAGTCTGAGCGATACGGTTGACAAACATATTAACTGCTAGACTAGCTTTTTCATCGCCTCTGTCACAAGCCTCCAAAACATCTCTTAAATCATTGCTAAGCTGGGAGATCGCTAGCAGACCGGATTCTTTATTGAGGACATCACTTAATTGCTGAGCTGATAATTTTTCCTGTTCTAGCAGGAAAGGGAGAATCATAGGGTCAATATCACCTGAGCGGGAGCCCATCATCAGGCCAGCCAAGGGGGTGAATCCCATCGAAGTATTGACAGACTGACCATTTTTAATGGCGCAGATACTAGCACCATTGCCCAAATGGCAATTGATAATCTTCAAATGCTCCGCAGCTTCTCCTTGCCCTTCCCAAATCTCCTGTACCTTTTGAGCAATATACTTGTGACTCGTTCCATGGAAACCATACTTTCTCAAACCGTATTTATGATAGTAATCCCAGGAAAGAGGATAAAGATAATAAGCTTCTGAAAGGCTTTGATGAAAAGCTGTATCAAACACAGCCACTTGTCCTGTCTCCGGCAAAGCCTTTTGGAAAGCTCGAATCCCTACCAAGTTGACAGGGTTATGACTAGGAGCCAAGAAAGACAGCTTCTCAATGATGGATAGCACTTGCTCATCTATCAAAGCAGAATCATCAAAGGATTCTCCGCCATGAGCTACGCGATGACCGACTCCATCTATCTCGTCCAGAGAAGCAATCAGCTTCCGCTCCAAAAGAAAGTTCAGCAAGTAATCCACGGCAAATTGATGCGAAGGAATAACCAACAGTTCCTTTTCTTTTTGACCTTCAAATTCAATTTTAAAAATACCTTCCTTTGAACCGCACCCCAAAAGTTAGACAGAAAAAATCTAACTTTTGGGGTGTTTTTA
>ERZ772927.423-NODE-423-length-18247-cov-4.83273_pt1 | contig 18247 bp, 18 predicted proteins | sample MGYA00512115_ERZ772927 | MGnify/ENA primary metagenome ERZ772927 (study PRJEB29015, sample SAMEA2737924) | human oral metagenome | biome: human oral; feature: human-associated habitat; material: dental | place: China | collected 2013 ... | reverse complement strand
ATTATACCAATATCTAAATTGTTAGGGAACTATAACCCTACCCTACCAAGCTCTTGAATTTGGCGATTATACCAATATCTAAATTGTTAGGGAACTATAACAAGTAATTAACTCACTTAATGATATACAAAATTATACCAATATCTAAATTGTTAGGGAACTATAACTTCGTGTTTGGTGTCAATTCGCGTTGATATATTATACCAATATCTAAATTGTTAGGGAACTATAACCAACTTTGACATTCTTGACGATTGTCGCCGATTATACCAATATCTAAATTGTTAGGGAACTATAACAAACCGCAACAAATAGTTGCATATATTCGACTGTTCTTAAACAAATTTTACTAACTGAGCCTAAGGAATATATTCGCCTTTTTTGTTTGTTCTATCTTTCAAGCCCTCTCCTTAAAAAACAGACTTAATAAAACAGAACAAAATACGAACTAAATATTTACATCTTAAGGGTACCTAAAAACAAAAAATCTAAGCATCTAGAATAACTAATCATAAAAACGTTTTATAAAGCCATCACAAAAGAACAGCATATCAGATAATCCAAACAGGGACCATCAGTGGATAGGAAGCTAAATCAGAAAAGAGATCTTAAATTTATAAAAATAGAATAAATTTCGCACAATGCACCTTTTACGTAATAATAAATACACACCTAATATGAGTATACATGTGTCCGTTGATGCAACCACACTCTATAAATATTACAATTATTTGCCTTATTTGCCCGAAATAGCCAGGGGACTTCACTATCCATTCAACATAGACCATATGCTACACAACAAGCTAAATAAAACTCACCGATAAACACGAACCAAAGAATATTCATCTGACTAAAAGCACTCGCCGCAAATGTCACATTGATATTTTTACATCATTATATCCAGTAAATATCCATTTTGATATAATTAGCTTATAAGTTTTCCACATATGATTTTGCTTATTTGACATTTTGCTATTTTTATTTCCCCGCTCCCCTAACTTGCCGTGTCTCAATTATTTGACTTTTGCATATTTTGATATTATTATATATAATTTTAAATAGCCAAAATAGAACAAAAAGAGAACTTACTCTATCCAAAAGAGAAGTTAACTGCTCTATTTATAGAAAGACCGCTGGTCTACCCTAACATCTATGTAGCCTGACGATTGACCATTCTTATCTAAATATCCCAGAGTTACTATTGCCTGCTTTACCTGAGAACGAGCAGATCTATCAACAGTCATTCTTATCTGAGACTCCCTACCCTCGATCTTAAACCAGACTTGATGCACAGTATTCGCTGGTAAAATAGCTTCCGATACCTTCAGCTTATGTTGCGAGAATTCAGACACAGCTTGCCCTAGAAAACTTAAAAATTGCCGATTTATAACCTCTTGGCCACCCCGAGTAGGTAATCCACTTTCGTCGCGAACCGCAACTGTAGGCGGGTTAAAATAATTCTGCTCAAACGTAACACCACTATCATCAACAAAATAAACTTTATTTCCAGAAGACCACTGAGCTACTGGCTGACGAAAAGTTAACTTAGCGGCTGAACGCGCCAAGAAATCGCCCTCTACACGAATAGTTTTTACTTCAGGAGCTTTCTGCAAGAAAAACTGTCTCAAATCATTATTGTTCAGAAAAAACCTAAACCGCTCAGCTGGATGGGCATTATAATATTCGTTAAGAACGCTGGCGTATTTACTAGAGTTGCTAGAGCTTTTAGCGTCAGGAGTCTGGACAGATACACTAATTGTCAGCTGAAACAATAAAAATACCACGACAGCCAGACACACTGCAGTTATAAATAACTTCTGCATCATATGACGACGTTTTTTTACTAGATTATGCGCCTCAAGCCGTTCAGAGGCCTCTAGCGGTGAAATCGTCTGGCGACTATTAAGAGTTCTGTTTCGGCGGTATGACTGCGTCGGTAGATTATCGTAGTTCTCAGCCTGCCGACGAGCAGCAATCTCTCGACGGCTTAAATTTTTATCAGATTTCTTTCGAGAAAAAGATAATTTCACCTTCGCCTACCCTGTCTTCGTATAGTAGTCAGAATAATCTTCACCATATCTTTGGCCGCATCAGGCTTGGCAAACTTGCCAAAATTATCGCCTAAACCCTTAAGAATCTTCTGCGATTTCAATACACCAATAATCTTCCGTGCCAAAATTTGATCATCCTTGTATAGTTCATCTTCGGAAACTATTAGTGCCGCCAGAGCGTCTTGGTAAACCTTAGCATTCTTCAGCTGATGACCACCCGTCAATTTGCCGTTAGGAATGATTATGGTTGGCTTATGAAGAGCCGCCAGCTCCAGAAGAGTAGTCGCCCCTGCCCTAGTTACAACTATATCTGCTGCCGCTAAAACTTCCGCCATACCATTATAAACAAAGGCTTGAAGACGCCATCCGTTGCGTCCATCAGCTTGCTTAAGTATTTCTTCGTACTGCAGGTTTCCAGATATCAAAAATACTGAAGCCTCAGCTAAAAGATCTTCCCTGATTGCTAAAATTGCAGAATTAATACGCCCAGCCCCCAGTCCGCCGCCAGTAACAACGACCAGCGGCCTGTTAATATCAAAGCCTAATTTCGCCTTCAATTTTTGCCGCTCAGCCTCAGAATAAGGACGAAATTCTGGCGCCACTGGTATACCAACATACGACGCTTTTTCAGGAGGATAATTATAATATTCGAGGGGCGCACCAGTACCAATAGCTTTTGCAAATGGACTAAGCAAACGATTAGTTAACCCCGGATGAGCATCAGAGTCATGTAAGACTAACGGGATTCGCAACAGCCTCGCGGCATACCCTACAGGCAAACAAACGTAACCACCTTTTATGAAAATAACATCCGGCCGCCAGGCTATTAGCTTAAATAAGCTTTGGAAAAATCCGACAATCACCTTAAAGCCGTCACGAAGATTTGGTAGTAATATTGATGGGTGTAAATGGAACGACAGACTCTTACCATGATATCGCCGCAGTTTCCCAGCAGTAATCAGCTCAACTGGAATAGTGTCGTCAAATTTAGCAAAAATCCCACGTGCGCTGGCGCCAAACTTTTTGTCGCACCAAAAACGAAGCTCGTGATTGCCAGTTTTCTGTAATTCTCTAAATACGGCTACCACTGGCGTAACGTGTCCGCCTGAGCCGCCGCCGACCGCTAAGATCTTGGCCACCTTCACCCTCCTCTAATACTTTATGTAACGTATACTTGGAAATTTGAAAAACTAAACCAAGTGCCGCAGCAATGAACAGCATACTTGTGCCACCATAACTTAATAATGGCAACGGAATTCCTGTTAGCGGCATTAGTCCTGTCATCGCAGCAATATTTAAAATTACATGTGAGGCAATCCAGCCAAAGATCCCAGCCACAATCAACCTCAAAGTCGTATCTGGCAGCCGTGCCGCCACGTGTAAAATCGATAATAGCAGTGCCGTGAATAATGCTAGTATTGCCATCAAACCAACAAAACCAAACGTCTCTCCCATAACAGCAAAGATTGAGTCGTTAATCGCTTCTGGAAGATATCCGGTCGCCTGAACACTTTTGCCAATACCAAGCCCCAGAAGACCCCCCGAACCAATTGCGATTCTAGCCTGCTGGATGTGATAATTTTTGTCCTCTTGACCACTTGCGTTTTTATGACTATCGCCCTGAATAAATGTCATGACCCGTTCAATTCGGTGTGGTGAGGTAAATATCAACACTATTCCGCAGAATGCCACCACTCCTAAAATCTTACCAATTATCTTCCAATCCACACCAGATACTATTATCATTGACAGCACTATGGCTATCAATGACACACCGGTGCCTAAGTCTTTCTGTAAAACTACAATCATCAGCAGCGAAAGTGCAGAAATAACCCCAACCGGAACGAGTGTTTCATGAAAATCATTTATTTTCCCTTGAGAAGCGCGCCGCCCCAAAAATCCCGCCAAGAATAATAGAATGCCATATTTCAATAATTCTGACGGCTGAAAACTACCTAGTCCACCCAAATAAAACCATCTATATGCACCATTGGTTTCTTTGGCCAATGACAAATGCAGCAGCGAGCCCAGCAAAAACAGCAAGACGCACGACAAGAATCCCGCCCAAAGAACATATTTTGAACGCTCACCCGTAAACCACTTATATGGTACAAAATAAAATACCGAAAACGCCACAACAGCTATAATAACACTAGTTAACTGCTTACCAAAAAAATAAGTATCACTATAATTCGTGCCATAAGAGTAATTCATCACATTAGCGCGTTGCGGCCCCAGTGCATACATAACGATTAGTCCGAGCAGCAATAAAAGACCCATATACAGCACAATCTGGTACATCGGTCGGTGGCTGCGAACCGATTGCGTGGGAGTCTGGCGTTTAATAGCGACTGAATTACGCAATATGACCCCCTGCTAATGCCAGCATAACCCCCACAAACGCCATCACGCAGCCAATCACCCAAAACCGCATCGTTACTTTAGTTTCCGGCCAGCCAATTGCCTCCAGGTGATGATGAATTGGTGCAGATAAGAAAATTTTTCGCTTAAAAATCTTTTTACTAGCAATTTGCGTCAGACTCGAGCCTGCCTCTACTACAAATAGCAAACCAATTACAGGCAACAATAGCAGCGAATCCGTCAGCATAGCCACTACCCCCAAACTCACTCCATAGGCGAAACTACCAACATCGCCCATGAAAAACCGCGCTGGATAAATATTAAACCACAAATAACTAAGAAGTACGCCAACTACCGTAAAACAGAACCCTGCCAACAGTACCTGTTGCTGCAACAAAGCAATCACCCCAAAAGCACCAAAGCTAGTACCCAGCAGACCGCCAGCCAATCCATCCATGCCGTCAGAAATATTCACCGCGTTACCTGTTGCCACTACCGCAAATGCAAACAGCGGAATAATCAACCAGCCAATATTTACATCACCCATAAACGGCACATGAAAACTCATTACGCCTAATTTGGCGAAGAAAAACCAGCCCAGAACTACGCCGATAAGCGTAATTAGCGCAAACTTCACTGGACTACGTAAACCCGCCGCCCCGCCGCCTAGTCCGCGTAGATTAATAACATCATCAATTAGTCCAACCGCCCCACCACCGACCAGCGCTGCCAATGGTAACCACGTCTGAGCTCGGTCCAAGTTAAAGAAAAATGTCACAATAAAAATAGAAATCACACCAATCACACCCGCCATTGTTGGGATATTTCGCCGTAGTTTTGCCGCTTGGAACTTAGCAAAAACCTTTAATTTTTTACCGTCAGTACTCTCTGACCTTTGCTTCTTCCAGAACCGATACCTATAAGCAAAAAACGTATAAACTGGCGTCAAAAACATCGCCAATAAAAACGCCCCAACGCTCAGTAAAAACACATGAGTTAATTCATTAGTGACTGTCTGTAAGGCTACTCCCATATCTATTCCTTCGGTGCTATTTTCATATAATCAATCATCCAATTGGATATATCCGTAAAAATTGGCCCAGCATGGAAATTTCCTTGTAGGTTAATCCCCTTACCTGGCGCCGCTACACGTACCATTATGACATATTTGGCACCATTTTTACCACCGCCATAACCAATATAAGTAGCAATCGTTTCCTTCTGAGTGTAAGCACCATTCACCACAGCCTCAGAAGTACCAGTTTTTCCACCAATCTCATAGCCAGGCTTGTCACTTTTTGACAAGAAGGAAGATTGGCGAGCAGTCGCTAACATCGTCCTCATTTGCGATGAGGTATTACCGCTTACCGTCTGACGAATTGACTTACTTTCTGACGATTTTAGATTACCATAACCATCAATTACCCCTCTAAGGACAGTTGGCTTATAATACTGGCCGCCATTTACCAGCGACGAGAATCCAGCTGCCACTTGTACCATGGTCAGATTCATACTCTGACCGTAAGTCATTGCTGAATAGCGTACTTCGTTGCCCTCAACACTATCTGGCGGATAAATATATCCCGACGCCTCACCCAGTTCAATTCCCGTCTTCTGGCCAAACCCAAATTTATCATGATAATATTCATATAAAACTTGACGAGCAGCAAGATTAATCTGCGAACCATTCCCCAGCCTACGGATTGCTGTAATCGTACCAACGTTAAGAGAATTATTAAACGCCCCTTGGATCGTAGTGGTACCATTTAGGCCCCTCAAAGCATTACACATCGTCCGATCAGCAACCTTAATACAGTCCGTGTTATTATATGTGCTAGACGGAGCAACAGCCCCTTTATCTATAGCCGTAGCAAAGCTAAATGATTTAATGATTGAACCCGGCTCAAACGGCACCATTGAAGCGGTATTCATAAACACCGCCGCATTCTTTTGCCTATTAAACTCCGCTGGATTATATGTTGGGTAGTTAGCCAATGCTAATATTTGACCATTTTTGGGATTCATAATAACCGCACTACCTTCAGTAGCATTTGCCGCTTCAATCCCCTTTTTAAGCGCCAACTCCGCCTGACTTTGAACATTTCGATCAACCGTCAACGCTAAATTATCGCCAGACTTTGCCTCAATTCGCATATTATTTTTTCCAACAGTTAGCGGCACATTTCTCACGTCAGTCACAGACTGCAATAGACCATCTTGCCCTTTGAGTCGATTATTAAGCGAGCCTTCCACGCCGTATTGACCATCGCCCGCTGCATTCACGAAACCTAAAATGTGTGCACCTAATCCACCCTCTGGATAGCTCCTGATGGAACCCTGCTGGTATAGCACCCCAGCAAAATTTTTCTCCTTTAATTTTTCTGCCTGAGTTCTGGTGATATTTTTTGCCAAAACCTCATATCGCGATTTTTTATTACCCAAACGCTCAGCCGCCCTATCAGTCATCTCCCCGCCAGCAATCTCTCGTAAGCTCGTAATAATCTGATTCCGCTCCTTATCGTCAACTGCCTGAGGATCCGCAATCACCGTGTAAGTCGCCTGGTTTAGCACCACCGGCACTGGCGTTTTTCCGTCCATCATATAGATTTTTCCACGCTCTGCGGGAATAACAAACTGACGCTGCTGACTAGCACGAGCCAGCTCTGTATATTTACCATATTGGAGAATCTGCAATTGAAATAATCGCAACACAAAAGCCGCCATCGCTACGAGTAAAACGATGGCCAAATAACCAGTTCTTGAACGAATAATAAGCCGCTGCATACTGCTTATTTTATTATATCACTTATTGAGCATAACGCGTTTCGGTTGTAGTCATGGCTGAAGCAACGTTGCTGTTCTTCACCTTTTCTAACGCCGTCAAGCGCGCATTCTGGACTTCCAGTTCTGACTTTTTTGCGCTAAGTTCAGTAATCTTTGAATCTAAATTTTGAGCTTCATAGCCATAGGCTGTTAATCGTGTTGCCTGGGTTAAATAAATCAAGCCCAGTACTGTAATCATCAATGCCACTAGCACTGTATGAGCGACAGGACCAAGTTTGACCTGAGACTGAAAACGTGTCGAATTCTGATTGCGGCGCATTTGGCCATGTGAGCGTCGTGAAGTAAATGTGGTGGTGTTTGTCATTTGTCTCTATCTTTTTATTTTTATCTGTTTATATTGACATAATAAACCAGCCCGCCCGCTACAGACAGGCTGGTTTTCTAAGGTATATTCCGGAATACGCTTTAGTTTAGCCGCGGCGTACTGAAACAGTCTCTGCCTTGTCTGTATTCTGGAATTCTACTTTGATGTGGATTGGCATATTGCCTCCTTCTTTTTGTTTTATTTTTTCACGGCGTATCGAAATTTTGCACTTCGACTACGCGGATTGTGAACGTCTTCTGTTCCAGACACTGGTTTTTTCTCTTGAACAATTAGCTCAGCTTCATATCCAGCCGTCGCCTGCTCCGAAAAGTAACGCTTAATCAATCGATCCTCCAAGCTATGAAAGCTAATTATTCCTACTCGCCCACCCTTATTAAGTAAACGTGGCAAAAGTGGCAATAATTCTTCAATCAGCCGAAGCTCGCGATTGACCTCAATGCGCAGTGCCTGAAAAGTACGAGTCGCAGGATGATGTTTCATACTACCGCGACCAACGGTTTGCTTGATCAAATCAGCCAGCTCGGTCGTCCCCTGAATCGGTCTGGCGCTAACAATTGCCTGTGCAATCCGCCTGGCCCGCCCCAGGTTCTCCTCACCGTAACGAGTTATCAGCCGCGTCAGCTCATCAACCGAATACGAATTGACGATATCCGCTGCTGTAGTTTCCGTCCGATTATCCATCCGCATATCCAGCGGCCCGTCAAACCGAAACGAAAAACCCCTCTCTGCTCTGTCAAGCTGTGGTGACGACACCCCCAAATCAGCCAAAATCACGTCAAATGTACGTCCCTGCTTGACCAAATCTTGTGCCGCACTCACAAAATCCTTATGAATTAACGTCACGCCTTTTTCGGCCAAATCACCCAGCGTGTTAATCGCGTTATTATCGCGGTCAACCAACACTGAGTCCAAGTAATTATCCGTTCTTTCTAAGAATGTCCTAGCATGGCCGCCGTAACCAGCCGTCAGGTCGAGATATCTCTCGCCCTTGGCTGGCTGCAGCTTGCTAAGGGTTATCTCTAAAAGTACGGGAACATGAATCGGTTCGCCTGTCTGAGGCTCTTCCGACTGTGGTGGATGTTCTTTAATACTCATCATTATTCCATTATACAGAAATAATGCTCGAGATCACCTAACTGGATATTTAATTCTGGCTTTTTTGTATTTGTGTTCTGTTTGTTTTTATTGTCTTAGAGTGGAAATTTATTGATTGTCAGTAACAACCATGTTTTCCAAAGAGACTTATGTGTGAGGTGGAGTTTTTTGGGAGGTGTTTTAAGGAATGTGCGTTGCCGTTTTTAATGTGGAGCAAATTGCCACACGCCATTTTCAAATACCCAGATAGTTGATCTCGAGAGGTTTTAATTGTTAAGGTGCCTAGCTAATCTACTATTCCGCATTTTCAGCCGCTATTAGCCGAAAATATTCCCCTGCTCGCACAGCAACGACTTCTCTGTCAATTCCAGCGTAGTCGAGCAAATGCTGCTCAATCGTCACTCGTCCTTGTTTTTGATCGAGTGCCGATGCGGTTTTGCCACGGCGGAACTTAACGTTCAGGTCAGCCACGCGCTCATCCAGGATACTTCCAGTTAGTGCGCTCTCCACTTCCCGATCCCAAATTTGCTGTGGGTATAAGTGAAGATATTTGCCAAACCCGCGAGTTAGTACGACTCCTGATGCAAACTCTGCTCTGAGTTCGGCTGGAATTGTCAAGCGTCGCTTGTCGTCCAACTTTCGCTCAAAGTAATCTGTCTGCACGTCGTCCTTCCTCCGTGGTAGATTAGTTGTTTTTTATAGTGGATGTTTGTTTTTCGTTGGTGATTGCCATCAACTTTCGTTCCACTGACTCCACTATACTACCCACAACTACCCACTTGCAAGCCCTTTTTATAACTTTTTACCCATTTTTGCATCAAATAAAAACTTTTCCACACTTTTGTGGAAAAGTCTAGTGTTGATACAAGTTGAAGCTACGCTACGGTGTCTTCCCCAAAATGTTTCTGCAACCGTATCCTAATCGAGCCTTCGTGACGTCCAAGTTTTTTGCTGAGCTGTTTAATGGTTGCTCCTTGTATAAAATCTTGCTTGAGAATGTTATCGTCGGCTTTTTCCCATGACATATAGGCCTTCGGATATGTCTCACGCATTTTGGCAATTTTTTGCTGCCAGCTGCCGGACTGAGATTTCTTACCGGATTTTTTCAGCGTTGACTGTTTTCGCTTCATATCCTCCAACATCGGACGATAATGCTTGGCCGCCTCACTACTTGCCCGCTGCAGCACCTCGTCAATTGCCAGCGCATCAGGAGAAACCTCCAGTGCCTTGCGGTTGATGCCGTAAAGATACAAGTTATCCAAATCTCGCACCCGACTGAGCGCCACATAACCCATACCTTCAATAAACGCTTTTCTCAGGTCAATCTTAGCTGCGTCCAGCGTCATGCCCTGGCTTTTATGTACAGTGATAGCCCACGCCAGGCGCAGTGGTACCTGGGAAATGCTAGCGCGCTTGCGCTCACCGTCACGCAACTCCCATACATCCGGCACCATGGTCACCTGCCGGCCGTCACGAAACTCCACAATTGGATAGTCCGTCAGCGGCTCAAAATCCACCACCGTACCGATGCTACCGTTGGCGTACAATTTCTGCGGCGAATTTTTCACCGCCATCACCAACGCGCCCAGTTTCAACACCAGTTCACTCGGCGCCAACACCGACCGCTGCAGGCTCTCGACGTACACCTTTGAGCCAGTCGTCGTCTGCTGATATGTTCGCTCCTCGCCCGCCAGCTCCGCCAGCTTCTGGCTATTGATGGCGTCAACATCAACATTGACGGTGTGCAGCTCGGTGATATCGCCGTCGGGCACCTGAACTTCCGTTCGCGCCAGCAACATCTCAGCGTGATGCCGCCTGATGTCGTCATGTCTCAGTGCTGTCAAAATCTCCAGCAGCTGCTCGTCACTCTGCCGATACTGCCGCTCCAGATATAGCACCGCCGGCTGTAAATCCTGCCATGCTTCCGAATACACCACGAAACCGCCACCCTGCTCGCCCTGACGATTAATCGGCGGTAATTGGAAAAAGTCGCCGCTCATCACCAGCTGCACGCCGCCAAATGGCTGGTCATTTTCCCGGACACCACGCAGCACCTGATCAACCATATCCAGTCGAAAATCATGCAGCATGGAAATCTCATCAATCACCAGCACATCGGTCTTCATAATCACCTCACGACGCGTTTTTGACAGCCGATCAAAAAAGTTGTTCGCGAGATAATCGCTGACGCCAATACCGCTCCAACTATGAATCGTATTGCCGCCCAAGTGCGTTGCCGCCAAGCCCGTCGTCGCTGTTACCGACACCTTTTTACCCTGGTCACGCGCCTGTGCAATAAAAGTATTCAGCAGGTGCGTTTTGCCTGTTCCAGCCGCACCCGTCAGCAGCGCCGACCGACCGCTCATCAAAATCGCCAGCGCCAATTCTTGATCCATACTTAACCTCGCGGCGGTTCGCCCTCTGGCTCGCCCAGCAGTTTTTTCGACTTAATTTCGTATCGTTTGCCGGTAATTTTACTCTCAATGTAATCCTCGTTGATCAGGTTCACAAACATGTCGAGGTCATTACCGTCCATAATGATAATCGCGCCGTTATCATCACTCATCAGCTCCAGCTGCATCTCATCAGCATAGTCCAGCACCTGCTCTTGCTTGACCTCGCCGATCTCCAGTTTCTGTAGTTTATTGATGGTCTTTTTGCGCTCCTTGACCAGCGCATTCAGGTCCAAGCCTTCTGGAAAACTCAACTTATATTGCTTTTCAATTTCCGCCACTTTCTTATCGGCAATCACCTGCTTCTTGTACTCATAGCCAAACATCCGCTCAAACTTGCCTGGATTAAAGGCGAACATATCCTGACCGATGATCAGTACCTGGTTATCATCTGGCACCTTAAAGCCAACTTCCGCCTTAAACGCGCCAAATTTGCCGTCAGAAAACTCCCACGCCAGCGCGCTTTTTAATGTCTGCCCCTGCTGGATCAGCTTGGCTGTATAAAAGATTTTTTCTGGATCATTCGGGTCAGTAAACCGCGCTATCAGCCCCTTCATCCGCTTGAACTCATGCTCAGTTTCCGAAAATTCCACGATATCATCACGCTCATGCTCAATCAAATGAATCAGGGTCTCCGCTCGGCCAACCTTGCCGAGATCCGTCCGCAGCAGCACATTGTCTTCCGCTTCGCTCAGCTCATAATCCCGCACACTGAGGCCGGTCCCCGCCCCCAAATTAACTTGATTGATATAATCAAACAAAAATAACGGCCGGAGCTGCTGCTCAATATCGCCCTTCAAGGGCATAAAATACGGCGTGTAATTTTTATTAAATAAAAACAGTTCAATCAATAGATCATTCTTCTTCGCATCAGTTTGATTCGCCCACAAAAAAATATCAGTCGTTTCCCTCACTTCTTCCATTTTTCTAGTATAGCAATTTTCAATCTTTCGCCTTCACGCGCCCGATTCGCCCACTCATCCGCCAGCTCATTTCCCTCATCACCCTCATGACCGCGCACCCAGCACAGCTCCGCCTGCGAATTTGAGTACAGCTCATATAGCTCACGTACGATGTCCAAATTCTTGATCTCGCCGCCCTTCTTTGTCCAGCCGCGCTGCTGCCAGCCTGGCGCCCACTTGGTCACCACATTGATCCAAAATTCGCTGTCAGTGTAGATCACGCACGGTGCCTCGTCCGCGTCCCGAAGCGCCGCAATCAGCGCCTTGCCCTCCATGCGAATATTAGTCGTTTCGCCATCCTCCGAGCCTAAAATCCACGGTTGAAGATCGCGGATAACCGCAAAACCCCCCGGACCAGGATTTGGTGAAGCGGAACCATCAGTGTAGTAGGTTATCATGCTATGTATTATATATTAAGTGTATTTATTATCAACGTACGTTCTTGTTGTATAAATCTTCTGGAGAAAAACTGTCCGGGTATACACCGCGCATGACAGCCAAAAGAGCCTGCCTGCCTATTGCTCTAGATATAGGATTACCATCACCTGATTTCATATACTCTAAACGTCTATGTAATTGATGCATCCAGCGTAACGAGTTGTTACCATTACCGTTCTTATAAGCAACGTGGCTTGTTGCGTCTGTTCTACCTAATTTACGATCAAGATCTGTTATTAGCTGCACCTCTACGGGAAAGTCATCAACAAATTCCGTAGCCCTACAGACGCGGTATGGAGTTTCTTGCTCCTTAAGCTCTCGCCCAACAGATTCCTTATGCTCTAACGCTAACTTACTGTAGACTGCATCAATATAACTATAATTACCCTGTACGTAAACAGGACTACTTACTCCATCGCCCGACTGTACTCGCAGCCGCTCATCTGCAAATATAGTACTGACGAAAGACGAAAAGACATTTGCAAGATCATCCGTCTGAACTGTATGAATTCTATCAATCTCTTCGTCTGTCATTTCATAATGATGCTTCTTATCTAAGGTGTCATCTCCCGCATCACAAACTACCTGAAACGCCAACGCATCCATAATTGTATAGTTTTCACCCTTCTTCGACATCTTTTTGGCCATAGATCCAATAGATTTTTGGCGAAACAAAACTCGACGTGGCACGCCTGCAATAGGTATGATTAACTCAGCAAAACGGCAGTTGATACCACTACATATATCCTCAGAAGTTTCATTAACAATCCAGTGAATATCTGGCTTTTCAGACAATCCAAATACTTGCACAGCTAACTCTGCCGGATCTTTTTTAGAGTACTCCCTATACATATCAGCGGCCCTTTCGACAAGATCACCTCTACCCTGTCCTCGCAACCTGTATATATTACAGGAGCTAGCCATTTCAGCCGCCATCGCATCATATCCAAGAACCTCTAGAGCTACAAGAATGAATGATTCCGCTTCAAGAATATTACGTAATTGCTGGGAATCCTGTTCTGGCGGATTTTTAATATTATCCAACATCTCTGCCGCCTTAATAATAAGAGACTCAATATTCACTTCACCCGATAAGACCGCCAATTCATCTCCGCGGACTCTAGGCATATCAATACCCCAACCAGCCACATTCACCATACCATCATACGACGCATTGTTAATCATCTCTTTATCATGGAGGCTAATACCGTTTGACTGAAATTTTATGCTTTCCCTATACGCACGAGCGCTCATGCCAATAACCACTTGATCGTGCATATAATCAACAATAGCCTGACTTCTATTGTTGATTTTTAACTGCTGTATATATTCTTTCCAGCCCTCTTGCAAATCATCAGATAATTCAGCCCTCTCTTCAGACTCACGATGAAGGATACGGCCAGGAATGTCATGAAGAAGCATTGCATCAGCCATATCTAAGCGCCTCTCCCGGCTTAAAGTTTTACAGAACAAAGAAAGGTTCTTTAATGAATTGAGTGCGTGATGTATAGCCTCGCCGTCTCTCCTGTCAACGTCACAAACCAATAAATCGACAAATTCAAGCGCTTCTGAGCTAGGAAACCACTCTTGTGGTATTTTATATAGCTCAAGAAGATTTTCGCACGAAGTATATCTATCTATTGCACTTGATATCTCTTTAGACATAACTTATATACTATAACATAGTGTAGTAAAAAAATCAACCTACACCGACCCTACGCAAAATAAATCCGCATCAATTCGCGCGCCACTCTGTCGGCATCATGGCGAATGAGGCTACGTTGAGCCGCCAATGGATCACTGCCAGAATTTTTATTAACCCAAACAGTGTCGGCAATTAGCCGCTTGCCCGACGCATAATAATGCTTCTTTTTTAACAGTTCCTTATCCCACTCTACTAAATATTCACCATCATGAGCATATTTTTTAATCAAATCTTCCGGCGGACGATGATCGTTATATAACACATAGTCCATATTCACTCCTGAAAATCGCTCAATTTCATCCGCAAAATCCGCCACCGTAAAACCATCAGTCTGTGTTGGCTTAGTCACTAAATTACAAACATAGACCTTCTTCGCCTTCGTCTCCGCCAGCGCCCTAGTTACGCCGCGCACCAACAACGCTGGCGCCAAACTGCCATACAGCAAACCCGGTGCAATCACCACCAAATCTGCGTCTAAAATCGCCTGACGCGCCCTTGGGTTGATGCCGGCTGGCGGTTTCAATTCCAGCCACGGACGCTCACCGCGCGGGATTTGCAATGACTCAGCTGCGTGCTGTCCGTTAACAATTGTACCGTCTTTTAGCTTAATCGACATAGTTGTGTCATCTAGAGTAATCGGATATACTCGCCCGTTAACACCCAAAACTTCACTCGCCAGTTCCACTGCCTCGGCAAAGCTCCCCGTCATCTTCTCCAGGGCTGCCATGAACAAGTTGCCAAATGCATGTCCCTTCATACTGCCTTCGTCAAATCGATAATTAAACAAGTCGCGCACCTTTGGCGAAGTACTCAGCGCCACCAAGCACTGTCGAACGTCGCCCGCAGGCAAAACACCCAGTTCATCACGTAACACCCCCGTTGAGCCGCCATCGTCAACCATGTTAACTAGCGCCGTAATACTATGTGTATATTTTTTTAGCCCAGAAAGCAGCGTAAAGCTTCCTGTTCCACCGCCAATAACTACAACTTTTACCCCAAAATAATCGCTATTCGAACTACTAGTCATCATGACTTGAATTATAACACCTTGATGCAATTACACCAATGTACCTTTTGGCAATGCCCATTCTAAAAATGGCTGCTGCTGACAATTGACAGCATTAATTATATGTGTAGCAATTTTAGCTGGGTCATTGAAAAATACATAATCAGTCGGCAAATCCCGACCATTCCAAAACGGTGTTTTCATAGCGCCTGGCAGAAATAGCGCAACTTTTACTGGCAATTTCTGCTCATCCGCCTGCATCCCCAAGCTGCATGCTAATCCTGCCTGAGCGTGTTTGGTGGCCACATACACAGCCTCATCAGAGCGCGCCTTGACACTACTAGTCGACCCAATAACCGTTAAAACTGATTTACGATTCTGAACCAGCATCTTACGCCAAGCCCATTGCACCAGAGGTAAAGCGCCAGAAAAATTCACCTCCGCCATGGAGCGAGCGTCTGGCTGATCTTCAAAATTTCCGCGCCAGCCATAACCTGCCGCCCAGACAAATTGCTCAATATCATCACCATTTAAAATCTGCTCAATTCGCGAAAAAGATGCCTCCACTTGATCTGCGTAATAAACGTCCAGGGGAAAACCTTCACCATGCTTTTGCGAGTCGTGAGTTTTGCCTAACACCAATACTCGCTCGCCACGTTTACGCAATTGCTTAGCCATCTCCAGACCAAGCCCGCTCGTCCCACCAAGAATAATATGCATATGGTTATTATAACAACGACAATGTTAAATGTAAATTGAACCTCTGAATCTTAGCCAGGCTTCTTCCGGTTCTTCGGCCGAAAACTCCATAGTAGAATCAAGTTTTGGTAAAGGAATTTCCAAGCAAAGTCCGACAGCAACAGCAGCTACTCGCCTCATAAAGTACTCAGCTTTATTTGAAGAGAAGTAAGTATCGCCCCCCCCTAAATTTCCCCTTTAATCCTCCAACAGAAGATATACCAAGCTCATCCCGCCAACTGCGCAACTCAGTCCTATCGTAAGGGAATTCATATGGCGATTCTATAGACGTGGATCGACTAGCAAGATGCTTTTCAGCCAACGCCTAATGCCCCATACATTTACCACTACGACTAGCTAATAATATATGCATATCAAAAACATCGTCCCTGATTTTTAAATCCGTCAATAGAGTAAAAAGTGAATTCTCATTAACTTCGCTCCTGATAAGACTATCGATTTCAACTCTGGCACCGTAATTCTTAGATTTTTTCATACATAAAACTCTTGAACGTATTATAATTCTATAGCCATTTTCTTATATTCTCGCCACTCATTGCCAAAATCTACATTACCATGAAAACAAGATATGAGCCCATCTACTTCATCCGGACAAAAATACTTGACTGGAGATTCTTTTAATTCTTCCAGAGGCAGACCTGCGCAATGTAAAGCTACGACACCAACAGATAAAGCAATACGAACAACCTTTATCCTTTCCTGTTCACCCATTGAATCTGGAGCAATAAGTCTTACTCCTATCTTTCTAGATAAAGCACTAAGTCCTCCGTACAACACAGGGTCAGCAATCAATCGTCCATCAGCCTTAACCAGATCGAAATCATTTAAGCACTTCGGTAGTGATACTAGAGCCGATCTCTTACCCAATCCGTAAAGTTTCTCGATTAAATTACTGTGACTACGAATGTCACCCGCTCTTCTGGCAAGCGCCATTGATGCATTTACGATGCCATCTTCTCCTAAAGACCAATCACCATTATAAACTCCTGTCAGGCGCTGACTTTTGACAGAATAATTTCCCGTATTATCGCCAGAATCAATAAAATCAACCTTAAAAGATACGCCACCTTTAAGACTTTCCATGTCTAATATTTTATACTATTTTAAAATAAAAGTCAATACTACTCTACTGGCTAGCTCTTTAAGCTGCACAATTTCTTGCCATTTCACATGCGCCGCATATGCCCGTTCTGGCGCGTCAACCTCGCTCTTCTGAAGTAATAGCTCCTCAGGGTTAATAAACATTATTTCGTCGCCCTCTTCACCCGGTATGAAATCAAAATTCTCTGGCCAGACGCGACAATAAAGACAGATTTGATTAGCATCAATCCGCTCAATGTACATCTCATCTGACGCGTCAAAAAGCTGATAGCGCAAACCGCCCTTGTAGCCAACTTCTTCATATAGCTCGCGTTTCAGTGACGACTCAATCGTCTCGCCAAAATCCATACCACCACCAGGCAAATCCCAATACGTCCGATCAATTTCCTTGACAACCAAAATTTGTCCAGCATCGTTATAAATCAAGGCTTTGAGCGAGATGCGATACAAACAATCCAGATGGTCCGTTCCATCTAGATTCTGCGTAATGATATGTCCTTTGGTGATTTTTGTCATGAGAGTCATTATACTACACCCGAACGCCAGATAGCTGATACCATTTCACCTACAGTATATTCTGTCTTTCCAATATCCATGATTAACTACTCATTGGGTGTTAACACGTTGGGGATTATCTAATTGTGATACTCTTTTATTTTACTGGCATATTCAGTCAAAAGATTTTTTGAATAAATTTTTTCATTTTTTGAATTTCTAACTTCTTTCCAAAGAATAGAAGCTACTTTTAATTTGTTCGAATAGTTGCGACTATTTTCGTCTGCACTAAAATCCTTTAAAAATTGATTCCATTGACAAACTGAATTATCATACTTGGCATAATCTGATTTCCCATAATAAACTTTTAGCATATCTTGAATGGAAATTTAAATGGTGAGACATCTGTTAAAATTGAGAAATATTCTCTAAAGTGTGTATTAAAGGAAAACCCGCATTCAAGTAATGGAGTATCTAAGGTAATAGTTTCTACTCGTTTCTTTTCATTTTTTATTGATGACTTTTTAATCAAATTACCCTTAAAGTACTGCTCAATAATGTGATTGAGTTCCTGTTTTGTGCCTTTATATTCTAATCCTAATGACTTGCATATCTGTGAAAGTTCATCACGATACCAATAGTATTTATTAAA
>ERZ772927.421-NODE-421-length-18319-cov-7.80486_pt1 | contig 18319 bp, 16 predicted proteins | sample MGYA00512115_ERZ772927 | MGnify/ENA primary metagenome ERZ772927 (study PRJEB29015, sample SAMEA2737924) | human oral metagenome | biome: human oral; feature: human-associated habitat; material: dental | place: China | collected 2013 ... | reverse complement strand
AATCGTGTTACGAGTCGGATAATCCATTGTGGTAATTTCATATGCAAGAAGCCTTCCATCACGATTTGTCCGGTCAACGTTCCAGTAATAGTTGAATTTTGACCACTAGCTAATAGAGCGACCGCAAACAGTGTCGAAAGAGTGGAACTTGCGACTGCCCCTGCAATTTTGGAGTCTTGCAACGCATTGTACATTTGCGAGAAAGCTGAGATTTCAGAAGCATGTCCAAAGAACAATGCGGCTCCTAAAATTAATAACAGCGAGTTCACGATGAATGCTAAACTTAACTGAATGTTCGAATCCCATGTCATAAAACGGACGGCTTTACGAATATCGTTTGGATCATTGTAATCGACTTTTCTTGTTTGAGACAGTGATGAATGTAAGTACAGATTATGCGGCATCACAGTTGCTCCGACAATCCCGAGTGCTAATGTTAATATACTCTCGTGCCCTGGTGCTGTCTTATCAAACAACTGCGCTGTCGGTAAGAATCCTTGGAAAATTCCAGAGATACTTGGGTCTGCTAGCGCTACAAGATACACGAAAATCAAAAGAATCGTAAAAATCAAGGTCGATACAATCGCTTCGATTTTCTTGAAGCCCATCTTCATAATTCCTAACAGTAAAAATACGTCTAGAACGGTAATAAAGATGGCTCCCATAATTGGAATGCCAAACAAGAGATTCAATGCAATGGCCGACCCTAGCACTTCTGCTAAGTCAGTAGCCATCAGCGCTAACTCGACAATCACCCATAAAATATGACGCAACCATTTAGGTGCATGATGAGCCGTCGCTTGTGCTAAGTCCATTCGTGCTACAATTCCTAGTTTCCCGGACATTTGTTGCAACTGCATCGCAATTAATGATGAAACAAGAATAACAAAGAGCAATGTATATTTATAAGAAGCTCCTCCAACCACACTCGTTATCCAGTTTCCTGGATCCATGTACCCTACCGCTACAAGAGCACCTGGTCCCAAGAAAGCTCGTAAATTTTGCCAAAAATGATTATTATTAGGAGTTTCTATCGATTGATTCACTTCTGAAAGTGATACTTTTTTACGTGTAGACATCTTGTTCTCCCCTTTCTACTGTAAATAATTTTCATATTATGTAAATTGTCTGAAAACAAATCATGTTCAATAAAAACAGTGCCTATTATAACACTCTGGCGACCATCGCGCAATGTGAGATGTTACAGTTCATCAAACTGCTGTCTTTCCTCCTAGCAAATAAACTGAAATCAGGAAACAAAAAATGGAAATAAACTCTAAAAGCTTACTTCCATTTTAAGACATTTATATTATTTGCACCGTGATGTGCTTAAAACGATTGTCGTCTGACAAGAGTTGTAGAAACCTCTACAGATTTTCTTTTATCTCCATTGATAATCGCAAGAACTCCATCAATCATTTCTTTTGCTAACTGACTATAATCTGGAGAAATAGTTGATAATGCAGGTGTATAATATTGTGCTATTGGAATGTTGTCAAACCCTACAATAGCTAATTGGTCAGGAATTGAGATTCCTTTTTCGTAACACGCACGAATAATCCCTTGGACTTTTTCATCCCCAGAGACAAATATAATATCCGGTATATTCGTACCTGTTAAATTATCCATCGCATAATGATACACAGATTCAATCGTAGCTAATCCATAAACAACTTCTAAAGCAATTTCATACTTTTTCTCTTTTACAAAAGTACGAGCACCCTTCTCACGATCTTTATTGACAAGTGACTCTCCACCCATTAGTAGCCACATGTCACGAAGCCCTTTATCAGCAATGGCTCCCATCAAATCGTGCATTGCTTGGAAATCATTATTCGAAACATAAATAACACCTTCTGTCTGTGATTTCCCAAACACAATAAAAGGCATATTATTTTTCTTTAAATATTGAATTCTACTATCATCTTTACCTTCATAAAAGACAATAACTCCATCGACTAAACTTCCAGTACTTGAAATAATAGAATCCTTAATTGAATCCCCTTCACCAAAATACTCAACTATTGCATTGACTCGCATTTCTTTACAAGTTTGTAAAACCTTATCCAATAGTGTCTGGAACCAGATTAATGGGAAGGACTCCATCTTCTTGACTGAAATGAGAATATTCGTTGTTTCTTTCTTAGTCAGATTTTGTGCATACGCATTTGGAATATAAGACAGTTCATCAATTACCTTCATCACAGACTGGTAAGTTTCTGATCTAACTCCATCACCACCATTGATAACACGGGAAACAGTCTTAGGAGAGACCCCTGAAATGCGCGCAATATCATAAATAGTAGCCTTTCTCTTAAACTTTTCCATCCTTACTCCTTATAAATTTATTTTTTCGATAACTATACTAATTGTCATTATTGATGCATTCTGTTCACTCGAAATCTTAAGAGTTCACTTTTATATCCAAGCAATTCAAAATATCTGATAATCATCGCTTGAATAAACGTGTAAGATATTGGAATACCGCATAATTCTATCAAATATAATTCCGTAAGACAATTCATTTCTTTTAGTTCTTGATCTATTTGATTGATGTAACTTTCTAAAATTGGTACTAGCATTTCTTTGAAAATTACTTTTTTTATTATTTGATCCATTGGAAGATGAAATGCCCATACCCATTCGCATAACTCATGAAATGTATAAATATGACATTCTTTTTCTAGGCATTTTCTATTATAATATCGAATGCTTCCATTATCAAAATTTATCTTACATACTTTCATCCAATAAAAACTCCTCTATAAAGCCTACATTAGGAAGTTGTCCTTCGTCTTTTCCCTAGAAAATCCTTGTCTATCTAAAAAAGAGCAAGGAAATCCCTGCTCTTTGATCCGTATCTAACTAATCTCTTCAACATAAATGACACCTGGAAGATTAGAAAGTTCTTCCATAAGTCGAAGATGTTCAAAGCTGCCAGCTAATTCTAACGTTACAAAAGAAGCAATTTTCTTCTCTGGTACATCGAAATACTGGATTCGACTTTGGTTCACTTCACCGAATGCAGTCCTTGAGTCAGTAATTCTAATTCGATTTTCTGCACAATAGACTAATACACGATTATAGGCTTCCGTAGAATTGACTACAATATAGAGTTCAATTACTCGAGAGCGTTTTTGTAGATACATCTTTAACGGTTGGAACATGGATATCACGCCCCAAATAGAAACGGCTGCTAAAATTGCTCCCTGATAAAAGCCGACTCCAATTGCGAGTCCTATTCCTGCAGAGCCCCAAATACCAGCGGCTGTGGTTAGTCCTGTAACCTTTTTCTTTTCTGTGACAAGGATTGTCCCTGCCCCTAAAAAACCGACTCCCGAAACAACCTGCGCTCCTAATCTGGTCGGATCTCCTGTCCCAAACTTATAAGAAACAAATTCATTAGTCATCATGATTAAACATGCCGCAACACAAACGACACTATGCGTTCTAATTCCTGCTGGTTGCGATTTACTACCTCGCTCCATGCCGATAACCATTCCGGCTATCAAAGACAATGCAATTCGGATAAAAATATCTGTATTCGTTAATTCAATACCTGATGTAACCATAATTATTTTCTAGTTGTTTTGCCACGTCTTTGTGTGAAGTAAAGTACTGTTGAAGAAATAATCATCAATACAATTGTATATACAAAGACAAGTGCTTGTGCATTTGATGTTGCTGTTTCATCCCCAGCTGAACGGATAGTAATACCTAAAGGTTGAGCTAATGGATGATATAAGAATACAGATAAGTCGAAGTCTGTTAATAGAGAGTTAAAGTTAAGAGCAATAACTGAAAGTACTACCGGTAAAATAAACGGAATAATAACCTTCATCATCGTATAGAATGATGATGCCCCCATACTACGAGCTGCATCTTCCATCTCGTCATCAACGCTAAACAAAATAGCACGAACCATACGATAAGAGAATGGAATTTTTACAATAATATAGGCAATTAGTAAGATTACAAATGTTCCCACAAGAATTTGATTAAATACAAGTGGTTGTGGTTGGTTAAATGTAAATAGTAAACTGATTGCTAATAAAGTACTTGGTAATAGCCATGGTAATAACGCACCATATTCAAAGAATGAGTCAAAGCGAGCTTTATGTTTACGAACCACACGTGCAAATACAACGGCAAGAACTGTCGCAGTGATAGCAGCAAGAATAGCATATACAAAGCTGACTAAGAATGGTGAGAACGCAACACTATTACTGAAGAATTGGTGATAGTTTTCTAGAGTAAAGTTAGCTAATGACAAGTTACCTGTTTGAATCGCCACTGGATCAGTGAATGAGTACAAGACAATGAAAATCAAAGGTAACATGAATACTACGAATAAAGCGTATGCCACGATATGCGCAATGATATTCCATGGTTTTGAAGTAATCTTTTGTTTTTTCAAAGGTGCTTTTGTTTTAGAAATTGAAATATAATTTCCACCTTTTTCAATCTTATTCATGATACTTAATAAGATTGTTGTTGCAATCCCTAGGACAATCGCAAGTAATGCAGCAAGGTCACGAGAGTTCCCCATCCCTGCAAATGTGATAATCATCGGGTTAATTGTTTGGAATTGTTTACCCCCTACAATCATTGGAGCTGCAACTGCTGATAGCCCACTTAAGAAGATCATAATTGTTAGGGCAAATAATGTTGGCGTTAATGTTGGTAAAACAATTTTTCTGAATACTGTAAATGGTTTTGCCCCCATATTACGCGCTGCTTCAATAGTATGATAATCGACACCACGAATGGTATTTGTTAAGAACAATGTATGGTTGGCTGTACCTGAGAAGGTCATAATGAATAATACCGCACCATATCCCACAAACCAGTTTGGATCAAGGTTTGGTAGGAAATTTTGAAGAATTCTTGTAATCATTCCATAAGGGCCGTATACGAATTTATACCCTGTTGCAAGAACCACACCACCATAAATTAAAGATGTCATATATCCAAGTTTTAAGATCTTGGCACCTTTAATATCGAAGTATTCTGTGAACAACACACAAAGAAGACCGACTACGTTAACTGTAATAATTAACGAGAATGCTAGTTTAAAACTGTTCATAATACTTTGAATTGCACGTGGTGATTTAAGTACACGATTAACAGCATCTAGCGAGAATTGTCCATCTTTGACAAATACATTCACAACCAAATCAAAGTTTGGATAAATAATAAACGTTACGAGGAACCAGATTAGCCCTATACGAATGAGCCAATCTTTCCAATTTAACTTATGACGCATGTTGTACCTCCCTAATATTGCACGACATCTGAAGGCGTAATATAAAGTTCCACATTTTCCCCAGCAGATTTAATTGCAAATTGACTATCAATACGTGTTACGTTTAACACTTGATGATCAGACACTTTAACCGTGTAACGAACTGTAACACCAGAGAATTCTGTATCGATGATTGTTCCTTTAAGAACTATATCTCCTTCTGTTTCACGTCTGAATCTAATTTTTTCTAAACGAATATATCCTTTTTTATCTTGTAAAGGAACGTTTGGATTATTTTCTAAAATCTCATGAACTGTTTCTTCAGAAAGGACATTAATATCTCCGATAAAGTCACAAACAAACTCTGTTTTTGATTGATGATAAATTTCAGGAGGTGTTCCCACTTGTTCAATGAATCCATTGTTAAATACAGCGATTCTATCTGACAATGTTAACGCTTCTTCTTGGTCGTGAGTAACGTACAATGTTGTAATTCCTAAATCTTTTTGTAGACGTTTCAATTCTTTTCTTAAGTCTACACGTAATTTAGCATCCAAGTTAGAAAGTGGTTCATCAAGACAGAGAATTTTTGGTTCTAATACTAACGCACGAGCTAGTGCCACACGTTGTTGTTGTCCACCTGATAATTCTGATACATTACGTTTTAATTGTTGGTCAGAAATTTTAATTTTTGCTGCTACCGCTGCAACTTTTGCTTTAATCACATCTGGAGCTACTTTCTTCACTTTCAAACCAAATGCAATATTATCAAAAACCGTCATTGTTGGGAATAATGCATAAGATTGGAACACAATTCCGATTCCACGTTTTTCAGGTTCTAATTTAGTAACATCCTTACCATTTACTTCAATACGACCTGCCGATGGATCTAAAAATCCAACTAATGCACGTAAAGTTGTTGACTTTCCGCATCCAGAAGGTCCTAAGAATGTAAAGAACTCCCCTTCGTTAATTTCTAAATTCAAATTGTCAATCGCAATAAAATCACCGTATTTAATTTGAATGTTATCAAATTTAATCATATCGTTTACTCCTTTGTGTTATCTTAAAAAGTCTCGCGTAGACTCTTTCTATGGCATAGAGTAGAATCCTAGCGAGACTCTTATCGATTAATTCAACATTTAATATTATTTAACGTATTCTAATTCAGCTTTTTCAACCCATTGGTCTAAGTATTTACCAACAACTTCCCAGTTAATATCTTGTGGTTTAAGTTGGTCAACAAATTTCTTAGTTGCTTCTGGTAATTCTTTTACAGCATCTTTATTCGCTGGAATAGAACCAAATTTTTGGCTGTATTCTGCTTGAATTTCAGCTTGACCGAACCAGTTGATGAATTCTTTTGCTAATGCTTGTTTCTTACTTGTGTTAAGAATCATTGTTTGTTCAGTTACGAATGGAACCCCGATTTCAGGTGACATTACTTTGAATTCAACATTTTGTTCTTTTTGTCCGACTAACGCTCCAGAACCCCACATCATACCGTATTGGATTGGGCTTTCTTTATCTAACACTTTAACAACTGAGCTTTCACCTTTTTGAAGAGTATAGGCATTTGCAAAATATTCTTTTGCAACTTCCCATCCTTTTTCTGATACGCCTAAATCTCCTTTTTCATCAAGGTAACGAACTAAGATACTTGCGTAAATCGCACGTCCTGTTCCTCCTGTTAATCCATAGATAGAGTATTGACCTTTATATTTTTCTGCTAATTCAGTCCAGTCTTTAGGCATTTCTTTAGCTTCTGGATTCCCAATTAATACTAAAGGTTGAACAATAACTGGGTTATAGTATCCATTTTTATCTGCTAATGATGCATCGATCTTATCAATCCAATCTGGTTTGAATTGTGTTAAAAGATTTGCGTCACGAAGTTTGTTTGAGTCTACCGCACCAATACCAAATATCATATCTGCTACTGAATTATTTTTTTCAGCAATAACACGGTCTGCTAATTGAGCCCCTGCAATATCCACCATACGGATGTTGAATCCAGCTTCTTTTGCTTTAGCAGTTAGCCAATCTCCACGTCCATTTGAAACAGAGTTAGAATAAATTACTAATTCTTGGCTCTTATCCGCTTTTTCTTCTGATTGTGCTTGAGGTGCAGTTGTTGTAGCGTTTGATGAACTATTTGCTCCTCCTGAGCATGCAGCTAATGTTGTAACTGAAAGCCCTGCAGCTAGTAAAGTTTTTAAAAATTTCGATTTTTTCATGTTGAAATCTCCTTTTTGTTTTTATTTGTAATTTTTATTTTCCAAACTTTTCGCAATATGGAACAAAACGTCTCATATCTTCAAACACTGTATAATCGATACGATTTACAGTAATGACAGGAACTTTTTCAAGTAAAACTTTTGTTAATTCCTTTTTCACTTTAGTAAACTCTTCATTTTCTTCTTCAGTTAATGGAACTCGAAGATATCCAATTGAGATATGGAATTGATAACGATCATGGTTAGGGAAACGAACACCTGCTTTTTCAGAAACATAAGTTCTAATTTCTTCTAATCGTTTAGCGGATTTTTCATCTGCTGGTTCAACTAAAATGTTTTGATTTCCCATTTCAGTCACACGCATATGAATCTCTTCGTTTAGCAATGGGAAAATTTCTAGTTGTTTTGCAAAGTAATCATGGATTTCTTGTAATGGTGTATCCAATGGTAGATGGCTACTCCAAAATTCAGGCTCACGATTCTCATGGCAAAGCAATTCAATTACAGTCATATGAATAGAATCTCTAGGGGTGAGAGTAAATTTATCAATAAAAGGTAATTCTCTATAGCGATCCTGAATAATATCCACAACTTCCATTAAATCTGGTTTTGTATAAAGATTGGCAACAACAGTGTTACCTGGAAAATGATTAAATTCTCCATTTTCTTTAAATTTTATTTTTGTAAGATTTTTCATTTTATTCTTCCTTCTTTTGTTTTTGACACCGGTGTCAAACGGTAACTTCATTATAGTGTGTAACCGATTTCTTGTCAACCGTTTTCATAAACTTTTTTTATTCCTGTTTTTATTGTCTTTTTTACTATTACAAAGCAGAATTATACTATTGATATCCGTTTGGATTTTTCGATTGCCAATTCCATGTATCTCTACACATGTCTTCTACTGATTTCGTTGTCTTCCAATTTAATTCCTTATAAGCTTTGTCTGCATTTGCATAACAAGTCGCAACGTCTCCTGATCGTCTTGGAACAATTTTATAAGGAATTAGAACCCTATTAACACTTTCAAATGTATTTACAAGTTGTAATACACTAGTGCCTTCTCCTGAACCAAGGTTATAAATATAAACATCTGTTTTTTCAGATACTTTTTCTAACGCTTTTATGTGGCCAATCGCTAAATCCACTACATGGATATAATCTCGAACGCCAGTACCATCTACCGTATCATAATCATTTCCAAAAACACTTAGCTCTGGTCGCTTACCTACCGCTACTTGTGCAATAAAAGGCATCAAGTTGTTAGGAATTCCTGAAGGGTTTTCACCAATCAACCCAGACTCGTGAGCCCCAATCGGATTGAAATAACGAAGCAATGCAATACTCCACTCTGAATCTGCTACATGAACATCTTTTAAAATTTGTTCAAGCATCACTTTGGTGTACCCATAAGGATTTGTTGCACTTGTCGGCATTGTCTCAATGAGGGGTGATTGATTGTGAATGCCGTATACAGTTGCACTCGATGAAAATACAATCTTCTTAACTTTAAACTCTGACATCACTTCAACAAGAGCTAATGTGCTCATAATATTATTTTCGTAGTACATCACAGGCTTTTGCACTGACTCGCCGACAGCTTTATATCCTGCAAAATGAATTGCAGCCTCAATAGATTCTTGTTCAAAAACTTTTCTCAATCCTTGTTTATCACAAACATCTAATTCGTAAAACGCAGGACGTTTCCCTGTAATTGCTTCAATCCGATCTAATACCAAGATGCTAGAGTTCGAAAGGTTATCAACAATTACGACTTCCTTCCCTAAATTTAATAATTCTACTACGGTATGGCTACCAATATAACCAGCTCCGCCTGTCACCAATATTGCCATTTGGGGGTCCTCCTATTTAATTCCAACCGACTTAACAAATCTCATAAATGCTTCATGTCCAAACGGAGTATTCTTATAAACGCCAGCATCTTCGAGAACTCTTGCAAACACTTGTCCTACTTCGTGTTGAACTACGCTATTAATCTCTTCTTCTTTAACATTAGGGTATTTTTCTTTTAATTGGTCTGCCCATTCTAAATGATAATCTGCAATTGCGTTATCTTTGCCTAAAAGATATTTCTCAACTTCCTCTAACTCTGTTTTCAAACGAGGTGGTAAAATAGCAAGTCCCATCACTTCAATTAACCCGATATTTTCCTTTTTAATATGCTGAACATCTTTATGAGGATGATATACGCCATCTGGATGTAACTCTGATGTGTGATTATCTCTCAAAACAAGATCCATTTCAAATTGACCATCCACTACACGAGCAATCGGAGTGATTGTATGGTGCGGAATTTCTCCTGTTGTAGCAATAATATCTGCCTCTAAATCGGTATACCCTTGCCATGATTTTAAAATCTTCGAAGCTAATTCCACTATTCTTTGTTTATTCTTACCACGTAATCGAAGAACAGACATTGGCCATTTCACAATACCAGCTTGAATATCTTCGAATCCTGAAAATACGAAGGTTGTTTCACATTCCGCTACTTCCATTGGGAAAACGTATTTTCCACCTTGATAATGGTTGTGACTTAAAATAGAGCCACCTGCAATAGGGAGGTCTGCGTTTGATCCTGCAAAATAACCCGGAATAATATCTACAATTTCTAATAGTTGTTCAAATGTTTTAGGAGTAATCGCCATCGGAATATGCTTTGTATTTAGAAAAATGGCATGCTCATTAAAATATGAATATGGTGAATATTGTAATCCCCATTCTTCATCTCCAAGTTTCATTCGGATAATTCTATGATTCGCACGAGCTGGGTAGTTTACTCTTCCTTGATACCCTTCATTTTCCATACACAAAAGACATTTTGGATAATTCGAAGCTTTCATCAATTTCTCAGCAGCAATTGCTTTAGGATCTTTTTCTGGTTTAGAAAGATTAATCGTAATCTCAAGCGGTCCATATTTTGTTTCTGCACGGAATGCAATATTTTTAGCAATCGCTGATAATTTAATATAGTCGTTGTCTTTACTTAGTTGATAAAAATCATTTACAGCTTTTTCAGGAGATTCTTGATAAGTACTCCAGAAATTTTCATTAACAGTACTTGGAATTGGAGTAATAAAGTTCATTAACTCTGCGCCTAAACAGTCTTTTTCTTCCGCCAAGGGGCCTACTTTCCCATTTTTCTCAGCTAATTCAACGAGCATATCTTTTAATTTTTTTATATCCGTTTCACTTGTAGATGTATTAGCTCCTTCCTCTCCGACTAGAGCAAGTATTCTATTCTTTACATATGAGTAATCCATAGGTTTATACAGCTCAGATTGAATTACTTGTTCAACAAAATTATTGATTACTGTTCGCATCATTTTCTCCTCTTAATCTATTTGGTTATTCAATTATTTTCTTCATTTCAGGGTCTTCAATCCTTTAAAAGATCAACAACTAGTATACTTGCATCATCTTTCTTTCCATAAATAGGATCGACTTCCTGTGATTGCTTTCTCATTACAATTAAATCATCAAACTTATCCTCTGGATGTTGAGAATAAAACTCATAAAAGCCATCACTCATTAATACAATTTGATTACTAGTCACTTCTGTACTTTCGTAAATAGCATGTTCCACACAAGATTCATCCAGCGAGCCAATCCAATATCCATTTGACGTATTGGCCAGTTCTCTAATTTTTTGTAAGATTGTTTTTCTTTGGACGCCTTCCTTACTTGAATGTGCAATTTCGTTTTTTCCTAAATCAAACAAACGGTCCACACGATGGTCGGTTATCTCTTTGTCATTCACGAACAAGACACAATCTCCAAGAATCATGTATTCCAGTTTTGTTTTTGTTAATTTTGCAAAAACAAAGGCGAAAGTCGGCAGTTTACAATATTCTTCATGGTTAAAATTATCTAACCCTATAATCGAACGGACCTCCTTAATACTTTCAGAAAAAATTTCTTTTAACGTTTTTGATTCTGCACAATGTTTTGCAATCACCTTAGACAATAAATGCGTTACTTCAGAAACCGAATATCCAATCGATTTTTTTGCATTATATAAATCTGTGGCTCCATCAATCACCCAAAAGAAATTTCCAAAACTACCAAGCGCATCTTCGTTTTCAACCGCCGTACCTTGAATAGAACAAATACTTTTAATTTTCATGACGTTTCTTCACTCCTCCGACTCCAAAAAACACTCCTAATCCAACAAGGGAAGCAATAGCACCTAAATAACTATTCGTTCCTGTTTGTGGTAATTCTTTTTGATTTCTGTTTGCTTCAGCTTGAACGAGCGCTTCTTTTGCTGGGGTGTCGGATTTCTTGCTTTCTTCAGAAACCTTACGGAATTCGTACTGTAGATATCTTTCAAATCGTTCCCCTTGTGCAATCGGAATAATTACTTCCCCAACTTCGTCAATTAAGTTAGCTAATTGATTATCGGAGTAGGTTGCAAGATAATAATACCCATTTTTATTTCTTGCAATCACATGATAGTTCCCATTTTCTGTATGAATATCGGCATTCCCAAGCCCTAAAGCTACTACGGAAATATTTCCATAATCTCCAGAATTTATCAATGAAATGGAGTTCCCTGTTAAGTTAGAAAAAGAATTATCGATTGCTGTAATGCTACCTGTAGAGTTATTAATAACAATCCCATCTTTTCCGCCGTTAATAACGTTCCCTGAAACAGTTAATCCATCACTAATGCGGAGAAGTTCAATTGAAGGAACTTCAGAATCTTGAGCTTGATTATTAATGATATTGTTTGTTACTTCAATATCTTTTACTTTCCCTAAGTACCCTTCACTATCTCTGGCTACTCTGATTGCTTGTGTTTTAGGGTCTTTAATATTGAATCGATTATTTGTAATTACTACTTTCTTATTTAAGTCCAGAACATCTTCTGTATTTTTGTAACTAAAGGCATTTACTAACGCTCCACCATCTTCTCTGTATCGAACACTTTCTTCCTTTGTCTTTTTATCAAATACATTATCTTTAATCACAATATCTGTGAATCCAGTAAATCGAATCCCTGAATAAACTAAGTTGTCGAAATGATTGTTCAAAATCTTAATATTCGAAGGATTTTGAGTAGTAACAGCTTGATAATGCGTACCAATTGCGGTTACCAACTCACCAGACTTATCACTCTTTCCAAAGTATGAATTTTGAATGGTTACATTTTCTGACTTCACACCAGTTTCGTTTAATGCGTACGGGAATCCTTTTCTTGTCATCGGTTCGATTTGAATCGACTCTTTTGTAATCATCGCATTATCTTTAATCGTTTTAGGTAATGCTTGACCTAAGAAACGAGATTGATCCACCAATACATTTTTAGACCCCGCAATTTGAATGGCATGCCCTTGATAACTATCTTTAAACGTTACATTGCGGATAGTGACATTTGAGCTATTCCCAATCGCAAAACCACCAGAAGAATTAATAAACGGTAAATTCTTTGGTTTAGTGCCTTCTTCATTCAAAGCACCATTCATATCAATCGTACCACCCGTAAAACTAATATTTTCTGTTGGCTCCCAGAAAATCTTATCTCCTCCATTAATGAAAGGACCCGTCATAAATACGATTGAAGGACGTCCTTGGAAATTAATTCCGTTAACAATCGTTGCATCATCATGCAAGCGAATATCGATATTACTCTTTAATTGGACCATTTTTTTTACAAGATACGTTCCTTCAGGGAAATATAATTTTCCTCCACCTAGTCCTTGAGATGCAGCATCGATAGCTGCCTGCATAGCTTCATGATCATCCGTAACTCCATCCCCAACTGCACCGAAATCTTTAACATTTAAAGTATCAGTTGTAGGTTGAGCAGCTTCTACCCCATTCGCACTTCTTTCCGATACAGAACGAAGTGCGATAGCTGGTACATTTAGTTTTTCATCATTTGTATCTTTATTTACTTCTTCTACTTTTTCACCAGCATCAGCTTTCTTAGGAGTTTCTACATTTTCTTTTGGAATTGCATTCTCTACCGTAGTTTCTAACTGATTATCCTTTTGAACGGGAGTTTCTTTCGCCTCTTTATCATCCTCTTGAACTTTTTCAGGCGATGTCTCCGTTGTTACTAGCTTGTTTTCTTCTGTAGTTGACTGAGTAGAGGGAGTTACTTCCTCTGCCAATACATTTTGTGCGCCCACAAAGGAAACCGCTAACAAAATTGAGCAAACTCCAACTTTTAACTTACGAATACCAAATACTTTTTTGCCGTCTAAACGTTTCATAATGACCTCCATATTTTCTGACCTAATAGATATTTACTTTTTTGACACCGGTGTCATTTTATGACGACTACATCTTATCGCTCGAACGATTAAATGTCAAGCGTTTTCAAAACTACTCGTTTATATACTAAATCAAAATAACAAAAAAGAATGCTGATCTTCAACATTCTTCTTCACGCTATTTTTATTCTTAGTTCTTCTGAATTCGTATTGGATACCGCTTCACGGCTTGAGGTAACTCCTCTAGCAACGCATCATTAGCTTTGCTCTTTCCCATGAAGAACATGGTTGTTGTTTTATCCTTTTGCTCTATCCTAACAGCGTATCTACTTCCGCTACCATTTCGACCACGCATAAAATCAATCGAAATCTGACGAATTGATGCAAGAGGAATACTACGCTTTTTGAAACAGAACGCCACATAGATGTAAAACGTCCCCCGCTCAATATGAAACAGTGCCGTAAACGGACCTCCGCTCTGTTTTGCGGCTGTCCATCGGCGAACGAAAATGACAAGCACACATGCCGCAATAAACGCAATACTCACAAGGGATACCAGTGGAATCCCTAATCCCGCTCCATTTTCTATTGTTGCCATCTTCATTCCTCCCTTACATCAACGATTCGTTATGCCAATTTTTTATATATTTTTGTCGCAATCCATACAATGACGATTGCCATAACTAAAATTCCAGTTTCAGCGATTCCAGCTCCCACGACGTTTCGTTGATAGAGCGCCGCAAAGCAATCCGCCATCATATGTAGTAAAACGGCCCCGCATAAATACTTTTTATTCTCTGCGATGATACTGTAATAAACGATGATGGTACAGCCAATATGAATTCCCATTGAACTAATTCTTTCAAGAACCGTCATCACAGCTGTTCCAACATTAAACTGTGCTGCAGCTTGAAAACTTTGCATGGCCACGTCTGCATTCTTTTCAGTAACATGTAATGCGGTCAGCGCAGAATCGACACTTCCGTTTTGAAGCGATGTTGCAATTACTAAGTAAAGCAAAATCGACGGAAGGACAACTGTTAGAATTTCAATTGCTCCGTGCCCAATTCCATACAAAACTGCATTCTCACGGATGCGGTGTTTTTTCATAATGTATTTTAATACGATATAGCGACCACATTCCTCAAAAATCCCTGCCATCGCCATTCCATATAACACGAATGCTACAGTATTTCCATTTAAAAACTGAGAAATCGGATTATCTGCTAGTAAAAAGAAATAATGGAAGCCTGATTCAAGAATTCGGGCAGAAACAATAAAGCCTAATGCCCCAGCAATGAAATAACTGATTTTCACTTGACCTTTATGTCTTCTCATCCAATAAATAATAGGTAAAATTCCTATTAAAAGAAGCAAAACAATCGTCACGATTAATGAAAGAATCGCAGTTGACCCAAGAACGATTTGATCAAATCCACTCATACTTGATCACCGTCCCAAATTTCAATACAGAATCCTTTATGGCCACACTCTGAGCAAGTTAAATTCCGGGTTGTTGGCGTATGCTTTGCAAAAAAAGCTTCTTTCTTTCCTGGTTTAAATTCTTGATGGCACTCAGGGCAAATATATTTTACGTGTTTGTAATAATAGTTACATACCCAAATAAGCCATACCGTTGCCAAAAGAGCCCATAGCGCAAATCCCCACCACATTCCTTTGAAAATCCAGAATCCAATCGACACCCACTGAAGTACTCCGACCACCAATCCTGTTGAAAAGATAATTCGATAAAGTTTTTTTAGTTGTTTCTTACCTTTCATCACTACTGCTATGTCCGCAATGGATTCAAGTGAGAAGGATTCTTTGTTTTGGACTGTCGACTGTAATTCACGTAATTTTTCCAATTGCTCTTGTTTCTCTTGGATTTCTTCCATCAATAGACTTTCTTGTTGTTCTATTAAAATCGAAATGACTTTCTCAGGATGTTCCTCTTCTAACAATTCAGAAATGGCATCGATAGGTACATCCACCTCACGAAGAAAACAAATCACTTTTAGACGTTGAAGATCACTTTCAGAATATAATCTTCTGCCTCCTTCAGAAAGTTCTGTCGGAATCAAGATACCTCTTTTGTCATAATACTGAACAGTTCGAACAGTCACATTGCAATGTTTCGCAAGCTCCCCCGTCGTATATTTTGACATAGCTTTCACCTCCTTAATACCTGCATATTACTACATTACGTAGCGTTACAAGCAATACCTGACGCTAGGGGATTTTTCATTTTTCTATTAAATACTATATTAAATGCTAATTTTATTTTTTTCCACCTCTTTTAAGTAGGTTTTAGGTTCGTCGTGCAAAGTATAGTTAACCTAACGGAAAGGAGAAGCTCCCCAACCAGGCGAGCAGTGACAACCATGAAAACAATCGTCATTATTCCAGCATATGAACCAGAGGAAAAATTAATTCCTTTAACGCAGCAACTCATCGCCAAAAATTTAGAGGTCATCGTAGTGGATGATGGCAGTGGGGAGAACTATCTTCCTATCTTCAACCAACTCACCGGAGCGACTGTTTTAACGCATCCGGAAAACAAAGGAAAAGGGGAAGCGCTCAAAACCGCTTATCGATATATTAGAGAAACTCATGCTCATGAGGAAGTAGCGATTGTGACCGCGGACTCTGACGGACAACATAGCCCAGAAGACATCGTGCGCATCGCCAACCGAGCTGCCCTTGAACAAGATAGCCTCGTACTCGGCGTTCGAAACTTCGACGCTTCCCACGTCCCACTTCGCAGTCGCGTCGGCAATAAAATTACCTTAAAAATTTTCGAACTGACCAGCGGGATGAAACTTAGCGATACACAAACCAGTCTTCGTGGATTCTCAAGCACGCATTTAGATAAAATGCTTGAAATCTCAGGATCTCGTTTCGAATACGAAATGAATGTGTTAATGGTTTGGGCGAAAGAAAAACGTCCTTTCTGCGAGCTAGACATTCAAACGATTTACGAGAACAAAAACGAGGGCTCACACTTTAACCCTCTTCGCGATTCATTCAGAATCTACAAAGAAATTTTCCAGTTCGCCCTCTCGTCCATTCTCTCGTTTTTTCTAGACTACACCCTCTACGCCTTCCAGATTTTTATCGGCGTACCACTCGTGACCGCTAACGTGGTCGCAAGGGTGATTAGCGCAGGATTCAACTTCTTCGTGAATAAGAAGTTCGTCTTTGCCAGCGACAAACCGTTTCTAAAAGAACTCGGCGGCTATATTTTACTCGCCAGCTTCTCATTAACGCTGAACACATTAATTTTAATGGTCCTCAGCTACGGATTCGGCATCGGACCACTCGTTGGTAAAATCATTACCGAAATCGGGATGTTCTTCTTTAACTGGTTTGTACAGAAGAAAGTCATTTTTGGACAAGAGAAAGGTGTGCATTATGTCAAATAACAAAAAAGGAAAATCGCTCAGAAAAATCCTAACAACCGCTTATACAGCAGTCCTCATCGGGGCTTCAGGGATGGTCATTACCGATACGCTCTTCATCTCTAAGAGCCTCGCAAAGTTCAGTAATGAAACGGCAGCGACAACGAACACATCCACAGGAACTAGCGCAAGTGGCACGGGAACGTCAGGGAACTCAAGTAGCACTGGCACTTCTACAACACCAACCGTGAGTACGGCAACTGCCTACGAGGACGATACGAAGTCCATCACGATTGACACGTACGAGCGAAATAACACGCAAATCCACGTCGCAACGGTAAAAATTAAAGGGAACGCCTCGATTAAGACCGCCTTGGCCAATGAAACCTACGGCAGAAACGTAGTCGCAAAGACTTCGACAACCGCTAAAAGCGTGAATGCTGTTCTTGCGATTAACGGTGACTACTACGGTGCTAGAGATGCTGGATATGTCGTTCGTAACGGACAACTGTTACGAAGCGAGAGTCAGAATGCTAACCAAGAAGACTTAGTCATCTACAAAGACGGAAGCTTCGGCATCATCAAAGAAGGTGACATCACAGCTCAACAGTTAGTCGATAACGGCGCGATGCAAGTCTTGTCATTTGGACCAGCGTTGATTGAAAACGGACAAGTAGCCGTCGATAGTTCAGACGAAGTTGGTAAAGCCATGGCAAGCAACCCACGTACAGCCATCGGAATCATCGACGACAGTACTTATGTATTCGTGGTGTCAGACGGACGAACCAGCGAAAGTAAAGGCTTATCATTGAAGCAGCTAGCTGAATTTATGAAAGAATTAAATGTCACAACCGCCTATAATTTAGACGGCGGCGGATCATCCACCATGTACTTTAACGGACAAATCATTAACAAGCCGACTACAAATGGTCGAAACATCGAAGAAAGAGAGGTGAGTGACATTGTCTACTTATAAAAAGAAAACAGGACTGACATTCTACACCGTCGCAACGGTGGTGACACTAGTCGTCGGAACGGTGTATGAATTCTTCAGCCACCAAGTCTACTCCCCATTCATGTACTTGCTCTTTATGATTCCACTCGTGCTTGGAGTGGTGCTAAATCTCATAGCAAAAATAACCAGAAAAACCTTCCTAGAGTCAGAAGGCACACAAGCATCTTACAAGATGGGGCCTCAAG
>ERZ772927.418-NODE-418-length-18478-cov-3.63904_pt1 | contig 18478 bp, 10 predicted proteins | sample MGYA00512115_ERZ772927 | MGnify/ENA primary metagenome ERZ772927 (study PRJEB29015, sample SAMEA2737924) | human oral metagenome | biome: human oral; feature: human-associated habitat; material: dental | place: China | collected 2013 ... | reverse complement strand
TGAATGAAGTGCCAGAGTACACTCTTCCGTTAGAAACAAAAGGAACACAGATTGAAGGAAATGAAGGAGAGGCATTAGTACAACCAGCTTTTCCAGAATATAGAGGACCAGTAGCGTCTTCAGGAGGAGAAGAGGTAAAAGATTTAGTACATGAAGTACCAGAGTACACTCTTCCGTTAGAAGCGAAAGGAACGCAAGAGGAAGGGAAAGAAGGAGAAGCATTAGTACAACCAGCTCTTCCAGAGTACACGGAACCAGTAGCGACGAAAGGAACGCAAGAGGAAGGACGTGAAGGGGAAGCATTAGTGCAACCAGCTCTTTCAGATTATACGGAGCCAGTAGCAACAAAAGGAACACAAGAGGAAGGACGTGAAGGGGAAGCGTTAGTACAACCTGAATTTCCAGAGTTTACAGGCAGTGCAAAACTAGAGCCAGCTGTTGAGGAACGTCCAGCCTTAGATCTTGTAACTAAACATCGTACAGAAAAAGAAACTCTACCTTATGAAGTAGAGGAAATCTTAGATCCTATGCTGCTGAAAAATCGCCGTAGAATAGAACAACAAGGTCGCGATGGACTTCGTACAATTGAGTATGAGGACTATCTGGTAAATGGAAAAGTTGAAGCGACTAAAGAGTTATCACGTACACAGATAGACCCTGTAAAACAAATTGTTAAATTGGGAACACTTGTTAAGAGAAAACCTACAGTAGAAATTACTAATTTAGTAAAAGATGAAAGTAAGAAGTCAATAACTGTAAGTTATAACTTAACAGATCCTACTTGGGCTTATGTTTCAGCAAAAGCTCAAATTTTTGATGGTGATAAGCTTGTAAAAGAAGTTGATATCGAAAATACTAACAAAGAGCAAGTGATTAAAGGATTAGATTACTATACTCCGTATACATTAAAAACTAAGTTAACTTATAACTTAGGAGATTTTGATGAATACAGTACAGAAACTTCAATTAAGAACTTCAATTTAGATTATAAAAAATTAGAAATTAAAGATATCGATTCTGTAGAATTATATGGTAAAGAAAATGGTCGTTACCGTAGATATCTAAGTTTAAGTGAAGCGCCAAAAGATACAACGAATTATTTTGCGAAAGTTAAATCTGATAGATTTAAAGAAATGTACCTACCTGTGCAATCTATTACAGAAAGTGCAGATGGAAACTATAAGGTTACTGCTGCGATAAATCAACTGGTTGAAGAAGGGCTAGAAGGATATAAAGATCATTACTCATTCAATGTAGCTAAAACGAAAGCTGAGCAAAACGGGGTTTATACATCGTTTAAGAATCTTGTAGCTGCAATGCAAGGGAATATGTCTGGTATCTTTAAACTTGGCTCTGACATGACAGCTGATGAGGTCGGGCTTCTGAATAATGGAACAAGTTATTTAACAGGAACATTCACAGGGAAATTAATTGGTTCTGATGGAACAAAATCTTATGCGATTTATGACCTTAAGAAGCCATTATTTGAAACGTTAAGAGGGGCAACGATTAAAGACTTAGATCTTAAGAATGTCGATGTAGATAGTAGAGAAAATGCTGCTGCTTTAGCGAAAACGGCGAATAAAGCTACTATTAGTAATGTTTCAGTTGAAGGTAAGGTTGCTGGTAGAAAATCTGTGGCAGGATTAGTGGTAAGTGCTGCTAATACAGTGATAGAGAACAGTTCATTCACAGGGACTATTGTAGCGAATCATGCTAATACTACAGCGAGCTATGCAGGTGGAATCGTTGGTAACTTATCAGGTTCTGAATCTGTAATTGATAGAGCGAAAGTGGATGCTCAGATTTCTACTGCAGCACGTAATACTAGTCAAAACACAGGTGGTATTGCAGGTAAAGTAGATGGCGGAGCTTTAATAAATAATTCTGTTACATCTGGTAAAATAATAAATGGTCATAACTATTCAAGAATCGGAGGAATCGTTGGTTCTACTTGGAAAGATGGACGTATTAATAATGTAGTTAGTAACATGAATGTCGGTTATGGTTATGCTATTACTGGAGATCAATATGACGGTGCTGATATAGTAAATGCTATGACAGCTGTTAATAATAAAAAAGATGATAAGTATGCGACTAAGCTAACTAAAGAGCAAGCTGATAAGAGAATTGCTACTTACGGAATAACTACGACTCTTGAAGATACAGGGGAATTCTTAAAAACTAATGTTCGAACTGTAGATTATACGAAGTTAAGTCGAGCTCAAAAAGATAGAAAGGTAGCTTATAACAATATTGAAAAATTAATGCCGTTCTACAATAAGGAATTAGTTGTTAACTATGGTAATAAGGTTGACAAGACAGATAAGTTATACACTACCGAATTACTTGATGTTGTACCTATGAATGGCAATAATATTGTAACAGATATTTATAATAATAAAAATACTATTAATAGATTGATGCTTCATTATAAAGATAATACTGTTGCTTATTTGGATGTTACTTTCAAAGGAACTTTTGAAAATAACCAAGTGTTAGAATATAATGTTACAGGAAAAGAATATATCTTCACTCCGGAAACATTTGTTTCGGATTACACTAAGATAGCTAATAAGGTGTTAGGAGACTTACGTGGTGTAGTTTATAATTCAGAATCTATGAAAAAAGTTCTAGGAGTTACAGATAATGAAGCTATAGATAATCTATACCTAGATAAAGAGTTTGAAAAAGTTAAGGATAATATTGGAGAACATTTAAGAAAAGTTCTTGTGATGGATAAATCTATTAATACTGTAGGTGAAGGTGTAGTTGAGTATATTAGTGAAAAAATTAGAAAAAATAAGGAAGCATTCTTATTAGGTCTTACTTATATGAGTCGTTGGTATAATATTAATTATGATAATATGAATACAAAAGACTTAACTATGTATAAATTTGATTTTAATGGAAATAATGAAGCTTCGACTTTAGATACTATTATTGCAATCGGAAATAGTGAGATAGAAAACTTACGCGGAGGTAACAACGTAGGATTATACGGTAGTCTACTTGCTCCACTAAAAGGAGAAGATACAGTATTTGACTTTGTAGAAGCGTATCGTAAACTATTCTTACCGAATAAAACAAATAATCAGTGGTTTAAAGATAATACTAAAGCTTATATAGTAGAGGCTAAATCAGATATTCCAGAAGTTCGTAAAAAACAAGAAGAAGCGGCAGCGGACAGTAAATATTCATTAGGTGTGTATGATAGAATATCATCTCCTACATGGAAGTATCGAGGAATGTTATTACCGCTATTAACACTACCAGAAGAAAGTGTGTATGCTATTTCGAATATGTCTACATTATCATTTGGTGGTTATGAACGCTATAGAGATACTGTAGATGGTAGTGTGCTTTCTGGAGATGCATTACGTCAGTATGTTCATGGAAAAGTTGATCAAGCTGCTAAATGGGAAAGAGATCATTATGATATCTGGTATAACTTGTTATCTTCTGAATATAAAGAAAAATTATTCCGTTCAGTTCCAATTATTGATGGATTTGCGATGAAAGATACGCAAGGAAGAAGTTATTGGGCGACAGCTACAGATAAGAATATAGATTCTATCTATAATTTCTTTGGACCAGCAGGAAAATGGTATGGAAATAGTCCAGCAGCAGGAGCTTATGCTACCGGTTACGAAGTACATTACGTAAGTGATAGATTATTAGATAAATATGGAACATCAGTTTACACTCATGAGATGACTCATAACTCTGATGGGCATATTTACTTCGAAGGCAATGGTCGTAGAGAAGGTTTAGGAGCTGAATTATACGCGCTAGGATTATTACAATCTGCAGACAGCTTAGAAAAAGATGCTATAGTGTTAAATACGCTATACAAAGGGGATAAAGATTCTCTTACAAGGTTACATGCGTATAATCCAACAGAACGATATAAATCTGCAGCAGATCTTCAAGAATATGTTCATGGAATGTATGATGTTCTGTACACATTAGATGCGATGGAAGCTAAAGCTGTGGTATCTAAATCGAATGATGTTAAGAAAAAATGGTATAGAAAAATTGAAAACTTCTACGTAAAAGATAGTAAGTATAAAAAAGATACTCACGCAGGAAACTCTGTTCGTCCGTTGACGAATGAGGAAGTAGCGAAATTAACTTCTTTAGAATCATTAATAGATAATAATATTATTAATCGTCGTGCGTATAGAGATAATAGCCAATACGTAAGGAATGGATATCATGTGATAAGTATGTTCTCTCCTATCTACGCAGGGTTAAGTAACTCAAAAGGTGCTCCTGGAGATATTATGTTTAGAAAAACTGCTTATGAGCTTCTAGCTGAAAAAGGTTACGAAAATGGATTCTTACCATATGTATCGAATAAATATGCAGAAGAAGCTAAACAAAAAGGTAGTGTAGCGTACTCAGATTGGTTAAGAAAAGATGTCGGTTTAGTAACTGATGATTTAGTATTAAGTAAGGTATTTAATAACAAATATAAATCGTGGGCTGATTTCAAAAAGGCGATGTTTAATGAGCGTATAGCTAAACAAGACAGATTAAAACCAATAACAATTCAATATGAATTAGGTGATGCTAAGAGTACAAAAGAAGTAACTATTACAAGCGCGGCTCAAATGCAACAATTAATTGATGCGGCAGTAGCGAAAGATATTACTAACATCGATCGTGCAACAAGTTATGTATCACCAAGTTGGGTACACTTATTAAAACAAAAAATCTATAATGCGTACCTACGCTCTACAGATGATTTTAGACAATCAATTTATAAATAATAGAATTAATCTCATACAGGTGAGGGCACGAAATCTGTTTATCTAATAAAGAGATTCTATAAAAAAAAATTCTAAGTAACAAATATCGATGTTACTTAGAATTTTTTGTTGTGTATTATTTTGCTAAATTCACAGCTGCTTTATTATTCTTGTTGTAAGAGATGTAAGTAAGAGTTAAGAATATTATTCCTAAAACAACTAAGATTAATATTGCACTGTTGTAAATTTCATTTGTAAGTCCACCTAGAACTGCTTGTCTAACAGCGGTATCACCGTAGAATACAGGTGTAAAAGGAATTAAACCACTGTATAGAGAAGGTAACATTTCTTTAGGGAATAGTGGTGTAGTTAGAACGAATTGTAAAGCTACAAATCCGATGCTAATTGCGTTACCGACTTTTCCGAATGTGTATGATAAGAAGTGTGTTATTAGCATAAACACGATACCTGAAAGTATTAATCCGAAGAAGTACATTCCGAAGTTTTGAACTTTGAAGTTAAAGAATAAACTCATTGCTACTACTTCTATAATCGTTGCTAAGATAGCAAATGTTGTCATTGATACTAGTCTTGTACCGAATAAGCTGTTTGTTGATTCTCCGTATTCTGCTTTACGAGCTGGGAATAGAATGTTGAATGCCGCAGCAGCGATTAGTAGTCCGAATACTAAGAAGAATGGAGCCATTGCGTTACCGTAGCTAGTTTCTTCTGAGATGTCGCTGATATTAGTTTTAATTGGGTTAGACATCATGTCCACATTTTTATCTCCAGTTTTAGCTGCAGAAAGTTTATCTGCTCCACTAGAAAGTTTATCTGCTAATAATCCAGAACCATCTTTAGCTTTATCTAATCCTGCAATCAACTCAGGAGCTTTATTTTGCATGATTGTAAGAGCACTGTAAAGTTTATCAGATCCAGCTCTAGCAGTATTAAGTCCGTTAAGTAGTTCCGGAGCTTTAGCCTGCATAGTAGAAAGTCCTCCATGAAGTTTGTTTGCTCCATCTTTTGCACTGTTAACTCCATTAATTAATTCCGGAGCTTTAGCTTTCATAGCAGCTAGTCCATTAGAAAGTTTTTCAGATCCTTCTTTTGCAGTGTTAACCCCACCTATTAACTCTGGAGCTTTAGCTTGCATGATTGTAAGAGCGCCAGAAAGTTTTTCAGATCCGACTTTAGCAGTGTAAAGTCCATTAAGTAGTTCCGGAGCTTTAGCTTGCATAGCAGAAAGTCCATTAGAGAGTTTTTCAGACCCTTCTTTCGCAGCGTTAACTCCGTTGATTAATTCCGGAGCTTTAGCTTTCATAGCAGAAAGTCCATTAGAAAGTTTTTCAGACCCTTCTTTCGCGGCGTTAACCCCGTTAATTAATTCCGGAGCTTTAGCTTTCATAGTAGCTAATCCGTTAGAAAGTTTTTCAGACCCTTCTTTCGCGGCGTTAACTCCATTGATTAACTCAGGAGCTTTAGCTTGCATAGCAGCTAGTCCATTAGAAAGTTTTTCAGATCCTTCTTTCGCGCTGTTAAGTCCGTTAAGTAGTTCCGGAGCTTTAGCTTTCATATCAGTTAGTCCTTGATATAATTTTTTACCGCCGTTATCAAGTTCTTTAATACCGATACTTAGTTCCGGAAGTTTAGTCTGAAGTTTATTAAGTCCTGCATTAATTCTTGCATTTCCGTCGACTAAAGCATCGATGCCACCAACTAATTCCGGAAGTTTTTCGTGCATTATGCTGATTCCACCTCCTAGTTTATCAAATCCTGCTTGTAATTCAGTTCCTTTGCTTGCTAGAGTACCAACACCCTGTGCTAATTCCCCGGTTGTTATTGATGTAGTTAGTGAGTTGACTCCATTAGTGTAAGAAGAAACACCTTCTTTTAATTTTGGAGTTGCACTTGCTAGTTGGTTAAGACCGTTTACTAACTCACCTGATGTTAGAGATGATACAGTTGCATCAACTCCACCTTTATATTGATTAAATCCTGCGATAAGAGTAGGAGTTTTTTCATTCATTACAGTTAATCCAGCTTTTAATTGACCACTACCGGCAGCAAGTTGTCCAACAGCTGATTTAATGCTAGAAAGTCCGTTAATTGATCCTTCAAGGTCAGCTGCAAGAGAGTTTACATCGAATTTATCAAGTTGAGTTTGAATATAGTTTAATTTTCCTACACGGTATTTCATGCTTGAGTATTTTGATGCAGCGCTGTTAATAGCTGAAGTAAGTTCTGCTTTTACCTGACTATTATTATTGTTACTACTATTTTGAACAGTTGTAGTTGGTTGTGGTGCTGGTGCTATTGCAGCTGGTGTTGCAGCTGCGTCACTTTTAGCAGCAGCTAGAATTTGAGCTTTTTGCTCTGGTTTTAAGTTCATTGATGCTAATGTTTGCTCCAACCCTGAGAAATTAGTAGTAGGAGCAGGAGCAGGTGCAGCTGGGGTAGTAGTCGTAGTTGTTGTTGTCGTAGATTGCGTATCTATACGACTTACAATTTCTTTAAGACTTTCTATCTGAGCACCTAAATCTGCGAAAGCACTAGATAGAGGATTAAAGTTAGTTCTATATGTGATTTTTAATCCTTTTAGTTTGTCTAATGTAGACGTTAGGTTAGATTTTTTAGCAGCTAAGTCGCTGTCACTAGGTAAGTTAGAATTTAATGCATTTAATCCAGTATTGATTTTATCTGCACCATCTACTAATTTTGGTGTGCTTTCAGAAAGTTTAGCAACACCGTTTTCTAGTTCAGTACCACCCGCAGCTAATCTATTTAAATCGTCTTTTTTAGATGCTAGCTTAGAGTTGATTTGAGAAATTCCATCTGATAATCTGTCGATGCCGTTGTTAAGTGTAGCACTTCCGGCGTTAAGTTTTTCTAAATCACCTTTTTTAGCTAGTAGTTTTTCATTTAGAGTAAGTACTCCGTTCGTATATTTTAAAAGACCTTCTTTAAATGCTTCGCTTCCTTTATGTAATTTATCTATTCCATCGGTTAGCATAATACTCTTAGTTTTGAATGTATTAAAACCGATAGTAAGTTGATTAGAACCTGCAGTAAGTTCATTTACACCAAAGACTAAGGTATCTTTTTTATCGTTTAACGTACTTAGACCACTTGATAGTTTTCCAGCTCCTTCCTGAAGTTGAGATACTCCATCACCAAGTTTAGCGCCACCTTCACTAAGACGAGTTAGTCCATCAGTTAGACGTTTAGAACCGTTAGAAAGTTCGTTAACTCCATTATTAAGTCTTTGCCCACCTTCACTAAGACGAGTTAGTCCATCAGTTAGACGTTTAGAACCATCAGAAAGTTCGTTAACTCCATTATTAAGTCTTTGTCCACCTTCACTAAGACGAGTTAGTCCATCAGTTAGACGTTTAGAACCATTAGAAAGTTCATTAATTCCATTACCAAGTTTAGAACCGCCATCATTAAGGCGAGTTAGTCCATCAGTTAGACGTTTAGAACCATTAGAAAGTTCATTAATTCCATTACCAAGTTTAGAACCGCCATCATTAAGGCGAGTTAGTCCATCAGTTAGACGTTTAGAACCATTAGAAAGTTCATTAATTCCATTACCAAGTTTAGAACCACCATCGCTAAGGCGATAAAGTCCGGCAGTCAGACGCCATGATCCTTCAGATAGTTGATTGATACCGTCGCTCAGTTTAGCGCCACCTTCGCTAAGGCGACCAAGTCCGGTAGAAAGGCGACCTGAACCATCGGTAAGTTGATCAATACCGCCACTTAGTTTAGCGCCTCCTTCACTAAGACGACCAAGTCCAGCAGAAAGGCGACCCGAACCGTCAGCAAGTTGATTAATACCACTTCCAAGTTTTTGACCTCCTTCACTAAGACGACCAAGTCCATTGTTCAGTTGGTTTGAAGCATCGGCTGCTTTTTGAAGTGAAGAACCAATCTCAGAAAACTTACTGTATAGAGTAGCTGTATAAGTTTTTACAACTTGATCTTTAACGGTATTCGTTAAGTTACTCGCTACAGTTTCCATGATTTTTTCACCGTTTTTACTCTTAGTAAAGTTAGTAGTAAAGTCGATGTTCATTTTTTCTGGGTTATCGTTTGATAAAGATGTAGCATTTTTGGAGAAGTTTTGTGGTATTGTAACTACCATGTAGTAGTCTCCTTCTCGTAATTCTTTATCGGCTGTATCTTTATCGACGAATTGCCAATTTACTTTTTTATTATCTTTTAGTTTTTCGACCATCGAATTCCCGACTTCTAGAGTTTTTCCATTAAAATCTACTTTTTGGTCTAGGTTAACAACCCCGACTTTCATGTTTCCGGTGTTGTCATATGGATTCCAAACGGATTTTAGGAAGGTTCCTGAATACAGAACAGGAACTAGAAGAACGGTAGCCATGGTAGCTTTTAAACCTTTACTCTTTAAAAGGCTACTAAATTCTTTTTTTATCATAATTCCTCCAAAGAAATTTCGTCGGCGAAATTCCATTATGTTAATTTAGATGATATAATAATATATCACTTAAGATATTCTACAACTTTATATACTAAAAGTCAAAATATTTTTTAGTAATAGTAAATTTTTAATATTTAACATTAAAGTATATTATATATAATGGAGATAAAAAATATAACTTTTAAAATTTATCGTTGTTGATTAATATATGATAATAGTGGTATTTTGATGAAAAGTTGATTATTGTTTAAACTTATAAAAAGATATATATTACTTAAAATAATTTCATTAAGTATTTATATAACTTATCCTAATTAAGGAAAAAATTAGTTTACTATTTATTTGTTAGATGGCAATTGGTAAAATGCTCAAAAAATTTTAAAAATAGTATATTATATTTATTTCGTAAAAAAAGGTAGAAATCCTTAAGAATGGATAACTACCTTTGTTTTTATATTAAGTTATGCTAATGCGTGTGATATTTTATGTTTTAAAAGATTGCTAAAACAATTTTGAGCATCTTTTAAATCTTTTGGATCTGGGTGTTTTTTTGATTCTTTAACCATGTCGGCAAGATCTGGTGTTACTTTATGGATAAAGTTAGGATCGCGCCAAGTAAGAATCTTGAACACTATCATAACCTTTGGATCCACCTTTCCTTGACAGACAAAAGTTTCATGAATTCTATTGTTACGCTCTTCCATAAATGCAATATAATTATTAATAGAATCATCAGCGTGGTAATGTTCACGAGGAACACCACAAGTCAAAAATAATGCTACATCCTTATCGTGTATTTCTTGTTGATCGATAAAACGTTGCATGTTTTTGTTGGCATTTGTCTTATCGGTCCAAGCTCCCAGAATATAGAAATCATATTCTTTCTCAAGTTTTTTTCGTTGTTTTTTTATGTCGAGTAAATCTACTTCCCCTAAAGTTTTTATCTGTTCGTAGATTGCTTCGGCTACTTTTCTAGTGTTTTTGGTTTTGCTTGAGTAAGCAAGTAAAATTTTCATAAATAAGCCTCCTACTTAGGATATTAGAATAAGTCATCTGACAAGATTATATCTCGTATTAATTAAAACCATATAATTATTATAACAAAAAAATATTTGATTTCAAACTGATAACTGAAAATAATAATCAATTATAAAGTTCGAGAGAGATAAAAATTAAGAAAATTGAAAAATTAACCTATTAGAGTATGGTTTTAACTAAAAAATAGGAAATAATCCATGGTTTATGATAAAATACTAATTGATAATGAAGAGGAATGAATTTTGTTTGAGGATAGGAAATACGAATGGAAAAATTATATGAAATAGCTAGTTATGCATCGTTTATAGTATATCATGTAGAAGCGATGGATAAGATAAAGATTCCCAAGAATATGATTAGAGAATATATTAACCTACAAAAAACAGTAGGGAGTTTCCCAGAAGAGCTGAATTATGTGAGTAGTTTTTATGATACGAAAACAGGTAGTAGTGGGACATTGTTTGAAAATACTAATGAAGGGAATTATATTTTATCTTATACGGGAACGAATTTTTATTTTGATAGACAGAAGGATATGTATGCTGATGTAGTAGGTATTTGCTTGGGGCAAGCGGAACATATAACACCGTGTTATAAATTTTATACACGCATGAAGAAAAAATATGGTGATAATATTATTTTAACAGGTCACTCACTGGGAGGAAGTATTGCACAACGTGTTACTATTGAGTATGACGTACAGCAAAGTATCGTTTTTAATGCAGCTCCAATATATTTAATCGGTGGTATAGATATCTTTATGGATAAGGAAAAAGACGGTGAACTATATGCTGCTCGTATGAAGAAATATCTTAGAAATGTAAAGAAAACAGCTATTAAAAAAGCAACTTTTACAGGAGATGTGAAGAGAGTCGTTTCTGAATATGATATATTTACAAGAATTTCTGAACTACTGTCGATTGGTTACTATGTAGGTGATGAAATTATTGTAAAAGAAGCTGGAATACACGGTATAAAGAGTTTCTTAGATATATACCAAAAATCTTTTGGTAGTTCCTTTGAGAAAAAAGAAAATGATGATGACCTTTTATCGTTAGAATATAAAGATTTCAGTTTAGCAGAGATAGGTATTCTTAGTAATTTTTCAGAAGAGCGTATAGGGGAACTAGAGAATCAACTGAATACTCTATTAGTAAGTAATACTGTGATAGATAACTTGAATAAAAATCCTTATAATGTTAATTTTGAGTTTTTTATCAAGGCTATATTAAATAATATTGCGAAGAAAAAAGTAGAACTATAATAGCTTCCTTGTCTGACATTTTTGTCAGATGAGGAGTTTTTTATTGTAAGATTATTGGAATTGTTTAACACATCAATTGTAACACTATACTGATAGAGTGTTAATCGTTTGCTTAAAGTTGTAACTTCATAGAAAAAAATGATATAATATTGATAACTATGTATATACTCAAAACGATGAGAAGATACAGGTTAAAAAATAAAAAGTATACTCCAAAAAATGTTTTATAAAAAAGATAATTAGGAATATATATTATTTAATACTTAGTATAAATCTAAGGAGGAAGAAAATGGCAGAATATAAAATACTAGTAGTCGATGATGAAGAACCGATTGCTAATATATTAGAGTTTAATTTGAAAAAAGAAGGTTACGATGTAATCGTCGCTAATGATGGAGAAAAAGCGGTAGAACTTGCTTTTAATGATAATCCAGATTTAATTTTATTAGATTTAATGTTACCTAAAAAAGATGGAATGGAAGTGTGTAGAGAAGTACGTGCTAAGAAAAATATTCCAATTATTATGTTAACAGCGAAAAATAGTGAGATTGATAAAGTTCTTGGGCTTGAGTTTGGGGCAGATGACTATGTAACTAAACCTTTCTCAACGCGTGAGCTTATGGCAAGGGTTAAGGTAAACTTACGTCGTGTTACTAAGCAACAAGAGGAAGTAGTTGAAGAGAAAAATGGTGGAGATCTTGTAATTAAGGATATCGTTATTTATCCAGAAGCTTATGTTATTAGGAAAAATGGTGAAGAAATCGACTTAACACGTAGAGAATTTGATCTTTTCTATTACCTTGCACAACACCGCGGACAAGTTTTAACACGTGAAAACTTACTGCAAACAGTGTGGGGTTATGACTACTTTGGAGATGTAAGGACTGTGGACGTGACTGTAAGAAGATTACGTGAAAAAGTAGAAGATGATTCATCACAACCTGAATATATAATGACACGTCGTGGTGTTGGTTACTTTATAGGTGAAGAGTAATGAGTTTTTTCGAGAAGAGATTTAAGAAAAGATTCTTTTCATCAATTCGAACTAAGTTTGTAATAGTTTATGTTTTAGTTAACATAATATCATTGCAACTTATCGGATTGTTCTTTACAACGCAATTAAGAAACAGTAATATAAATACATTTGAACAAAATATTATTGAACAAGAAAAAATCTTAAACTACCATGTTCGTGAGGAATTAGAAAAAGCTGGTGGTAGTGGAGGAGATACTTCGAAAGTTCTTGATGATACTGGTACTAAAGAGGAGTCTACAAAGAGTAATAAAGATTCCAAAAGTGGGATAGCTAAACTAGTTAGTGAATTTAATATTCAAAAGTTATTATTAGTAAATGTCATAGATAATGATTCGAAAATCATAGCGACTTCTTCAAAAAATGGAAATGATGAATATCTTGGGAAAAGGTCGTTTGATCCACTTGTAAGTCAGGTTATTAAGACTGGAGAGAGTACTAAACAGATTCAAAATAATGCTGATAGTAATAAGCGTGTATGGATCTATGTGAGTCCTGTTAAAAAGGATAATGAAGTTGTCGGTGTAATCTCGCTTATGGCTGATATAGAAAGTGTTTATCAAGAGGTAAATAGTATTTCTAAAATCTTCATAGTGGGAACTATCCTATCGATATTAATTACTACAGTTATAGGATTCGTGGCATCAAAAACGGTGACGAGTTCTATAGAGAAAATGAGTTCTCAAGTTAAGAAGATGGCTTTAGGAAACTACGGTACGGTAGTCGGAATAGATACAGATGATGAAATTGGGGATTTGGCGAAAGTGTTCAACCAAATTTCTAAAAGAATCGAAGAAGAACAAGCTGTAACTGAGACTGAACGTAGGAAACTTGCGACGATTATCGAAAGTATGATGGATGGGATTATTACAACAGATAATAACGGTAGAATAATCCTTATAAATACAAGTGCTGAGGATATGCTAGGTGGCCGTAATGATGAAATTTTCATCGGAAAAGATGTGCTGAAAATTCTTAATATTACTGAGTATGAGAGTATAGAGGAAATATTAGAAGCGGAAGATAGTCTTCTTGTAAATGCTTCAAAAAGCGATGAAGAATTGCTTTTACGTGCGGAAATTTCTAAGATAGAAAAAGAAGATAAAGAAGATTTAACTCAGATGTCAACTGAGCTAGAGGGATATATTATTGTTCTTTATGACGTAACAGATCAAGAACGTCAAGAAAAAGAACGTCGAGAATTCGTATCGACTGTATCTCATGAACTTCGTACACCTCTAACGACGATGAACAGTTATATTGAAGCGCTAGAAGAGGGTGTGCTTGAAGATAAGGAACTTGCTCCGCAGTTTATCGATACTATTCATAAAGAGACTACTCGTATGATAAGAATGGTAAATGAACTTATGCAACTTGGTAAGATGGATATCAAAGAAGAGCATTATGAAAAAGAGTTTATTGATATAAATAAGATGCTTGAACAGATTACCGATAGGTTTGCTCTAACACATCCTGAGAAAAACTTTATAAAACATATTCCTAAGAGCCCGATATTTGTAGAAGGTGATCAGGATAAACTTACACAGGTATTTGATAATATTGTTAATAACGCGATAAAATATTCTCCAAATGGTAAGAATATTACAGTAAGGGTTAGACAAAATTATCACCATAATAGGGTGAGTATTTCTATTAAGGATGAAGGTGTAGGAATTCCATTAGTCCACATAGATAAGATCTTTAATAGGTTCTATAGAGTTGATAAGAGTAGACAGAGAAGTATGGGAGGAACAGGTTTAGGATTAGCATTAGCTAAGACTATTGTAGAGGCCCATAAAGGTCGTATTTGGGCGCAAAGTAGAGAAGGATACGGAAGCATAATATTTGTAACACTACCTTGTGAACAAATTGATGATGAATGGTTATAGAGGTAAATAATATGAGAAGTAAAAGGAAAGAAACTGTTAAATCAGTCGTATTAGCAATACTTGTTCTAATGAGTTTAACTCTATCTTATCTTATTATTACTTATCAACCAGATTATGAGATTTTCACTAAGAGAACTACTCAAAAATCAGTAGAGTCAGATAAAAATAGTCTTTTGAATTTCTTGATTCCGGACAGTGTTGTAAAAAACTATGAAGGGTCAAGAGAGGAAGCGATAGTTCAGAATTCTATAACGAAGGTAGCTAGTGTCGATGCTATTAAAGACAAAAAAGTTTTAAAAGATTTGCTATCGGTAATCTCAGATAGTGAGAGTACAGAATCTAGAGTTAGGAATAGAAATATCGAGGATATTACGTCGAATAATGTTGAAAAAATACTGATAAATTATCAAGTGACCCTGGATTCTGCTTTAGTAAAACCGTTGTTTTTTTCTGAAGAAAATTCTAATATAAGTTTAGAATTTGATACGATAGTCTTACTAAAAGATAGACCAAATATGATTTATCTGTATAAAAAAGATGATAAAAACTATCTACAGATTACATTAAAAGAAGAAATCTATGGTAAAGTAAACACTATGTTTAACGAGAAGAAACAGAGTTATGCTAAGTATAGTTTGAATAATAGATTTATCTATTTAAAAGAATCTGATGAAGACAATGTTATAGATGAATATAGTGCTGAAGATGTAAACTTAAACAAATTGGCTAAAGATATCTTTGAGAAAAAAGATAATCTTAGAATAAGTAATGAAGATGAAGTGACCGATGGTTATGGAATTTTAAGATCTATAAATAATAGATTATTATATACAAATCCATCCAATGAAGGTGGAAAAGAGGTTGGAGCTACCGTAGCTATAAACAATACTATGAGCTTTTTAGAGTTAGGGTATGTAGGGGATACGAATTATCAACTTACTACTGCTTTAGAAGGAATTACTATTTTCCAAGAAGCTCATAAGGAGTCTATAGCCTTTAGTAAAGATGGTTTTGCTGATATTATTTCTGAGGATAATAGTAGTGGAATATATAAGCTGACATCACCGAAAAAACTTACGAAAACTTATCTTTCATCGAAAGAAGCGGAACTATACTCTGTTGAAAAGACTGAATATGTGATTAATTATCTTTATGAAAGAGTCAACCTTAAAGAGATAAGTGATATAGTTTTAGGATATGATAAAGTTTATAATAAAGATAGAAACAGTTTTAGTTATATACCAGCGTGGTATGTAAAATATAATGATAGATATATGAGTTTTAAAAAATTAAAAGAAATGATAGACAAGGGAGAGAGACTATGAACTGGGGTAAGATGAAGACATTATTTATTTACCTATTCGTTGCGCTTAATGCTGTCTTGTTAACATTTTATGTATACACTGTTCAGAAAAACAAAACAGAAATAGTTCAAGAAAAAGAAATAATCGAGCGTGCTATGAAAAATGACAATATAACTGTAGAGGATAATGCCACAAAACGTGATAATCTTGGTTATGTCAATGTAACGATCTCAGATTTGAAAGAAGTTAGAAAAGAAGAGAATGGTCTAAAGTATGAAGTTGAGAATGTAGATAAAACATCTATATTAAAAGTCAGTTCTGAAAATGCTATTACAAATGTAAATAAGAGCAACTATAGAGCGGAATTAGAATCATTCTTGCTAGAAAAGATGAAGCTTAGTGCAAATTATATTTTTTCTAGTTATAATGCGTCAAAAAATGAAGTTATTTTTGAACAACAAATAGATAGTTTTAGGGTGTTTTCTAATAAAAATGCGAGAATAGTCTTTAGTGTTGAGAGTAATGGAGATATTAAGAACTTTACTCTGACGAGTGTTTCAAATATAAGAAAAGATAAGAATGAAACGTTAGTACCATCTAGTCAAGCGATAAATAGACTGTATCACGAAGACTTAATTCCTAAAAACTGTCGTGTTCGTACTACTTTAGGGTATTATACTTATATTTCACAAACGGAAAATCAAGTATTGATACCGACTTGGAATGTAGAAATAAGCGATAAAGATGGGCAAGTTAGCAACTACTATGTAGATGCAATAAACCTAAATGTACTGAACAGAAAAGGACATAATTCATAGATAGGTATTTAAAAATAAAGAAAAAACTATTCGTTGTGATAAGTGCAACGAATAGTTTTTTGTGTATTAATCAGCTAAGTAAGCTTTTAGCATCCAAACATTTTTTTCTAATTGAGTTTTTAATCCTAATGCTAAGTCAGAAGTACCTTGATCTCCTTCGTCTTCAGCTACACCCATAAGGTGAGTTAAATCATTGATTAATAATTCGAAGTCGTGGAATACAGCTGCAACCATTTCAGAAGTCGTTTCTTGTTCTGTTGCTTCTTTGATAGTTGCGATTTCTAAAGCACCTTTAAGTGTAGAAACTGGGCGGCCTCCAATTGCTAATAATCTTTCAGCAACCTCATCTAAAGATTCAGTTGTGTGGTTATAGTAGTTTTCAAATACTTCGTGTAGTGTGTAGAAGCTACGTCCTTTTACATACCAGTGGAAGCTGTGTAATTTTGTGTATAATACTGTTAAGTTAGCAACAAGTTTGTTTAATTCTGTTGTACGTGTCATAATAATATCTCTCCTTTATTTTTGAATTTATGCTTAAATTATAGCACCATGAATTTCTTATGTAAAGTTAATAAGCTTATAAAAGTTATTGAGAATTATTCTCTAAAAAGAATGCTGATTTAGCAATGTTTCCTGAGGGAAAGAAATATAAATGATAATCGATATCATATATAGTAGGCATATCTTTTGATTTAAAAATTTGAAATAAATTTCATTAGTTGATAAAATAAAGAGCGAAAGGGGTAGAATCTATGGCAAGATTATGTATATTTTTAATAAATTTGTATAGAAAATATATATCGCGTTATACAAGACCGACGTGTAGATTTTCTCCTACATGTTCAAGCTATGCTCTGGAGAGTTATAAGAGATTTGGTTTTTTCTTAGGTACATATTTAACTGTTAAGAGGCTATTAAAGTGCCATCCGTTATATAAAGGTGAGTACTTTGATAATGTGCCATTATTTAAGAAAGATATATTCAAATTTGGAAGAAAAAAATAAAGAGGCCGCTAAGTTTAGCTGCCTCTTTATTTTGGGCGAAATTGTTATTTGGATAAAAATCAGGAATGTTTGATCATGTTTGCAGAACTAGAAGAAGTTCTCTTACAAAATAACTTTTCTAAAAATTTATCTAATTAAGGTATTTGTACGGTAAATCCTCATAATTACTTACAAATATTAAATTATATTGCAAGTGCGCGGTAAATCCTCATAATTATCCACGAGTGCAAAGTTTTTAATGTTATTTATCGATGCTATTTCCTGCATCTAACCATGCGGCAATTCCGCCCGGAAATCTATAGACATTTTTATAGCCAGCTTCTTTTGCTAAGACCGCTCCAACGTGGCTTCTTTCACAAGCTACAAAACCACAGTATATAACTATTTTTTTGTCTTTATTATCCCCTAGAGTTTTTAAAAATGCTTCTTTTTCTTCTGGTTTTAAATCCTTCATTTCTTTTGGAAGACCAGCGTTAACAGCACCTTTGATTTTTGTTTTTTCAAATCGATCCGCAGGAATTGTATCAACTAGAATCATATCCTCTTTATTATCTATAGATTTTTTCAATTCATCTGCGCTGATCAGATTGTAATCCCCTGTTTTTGTTGCTTTAACTAGTTTTATAGCTGCCTTTTCTACTTCGTTTTCTTTTCCGTCTTTTGCAGAACGATTAAGTCCGTCTCCGTTACTACAACCTACTAAGGAAACTGAAAGTAATATGCTAGATAAAGCTAGTGTAATTTTATTTTTTTTCATAAAGTCAGCCCTCCTTTAACTTTCACTTTTATTATAACATAAAAAATTACATATATAAACAAAATATATAATAAAATTTACTAAGATTAAAAATTATAAAAATGTCGATTAACCTTGATTTTAATACGTAAACTAAAGATTATATAATATATTATATAATTTAT
>ERZ772927.413-NODE-413-length-18766-cov-4.20565_pt1 | contig 18766 bp, 9 predicted proteins | sample MGYA00512115_ERZ772927 | MGnify/ENA primary metagenome ERZ772927 (study PRJEB29015, sample SAMEA2737924) | human oral metagenome | biome: human oral; feature: human-associated habitat; material: dental | place: China | collected 2013 ... | reverse complement strand
GCACAACGTATGCGGCGGGGCTGGTCGCCGGCGTCGGCCAGCTCACGTAGACTGAAGTGCCCGATTCGTGAACGCGATCGGGGACGTCATCCGAGGAGAACAGTTTTGTCGGGATCGTCTATCTTCGAGCAGCTGCGTGCCGATCACTCGGCGCTAGAGGAGTTTGCTGGAGTGCGTTTCCCGCATCCGGATCAGACTCGTATCATCGCTATCGCCAACCAGAAGGGAGGGGTCGGCAAAACTTCGACGACGGTCAATGTCGCAGCTGCGCTGGCGGAAGCTGGACTTCATGTCCTTGTCATCGATGCCGACTCTCAGGGCAATGCTTCGACGGCTCTCGGCGTTGCGCATGATGATGAGCAGGTCTCCATCTACGAGGTCCTTGTCGATGGGAGCCGCATTGAGGAAGTGGTGGTGGCAACCCATTTCTCGGAGACTCTGCTGTGCGTACCGGCAACAATCGATGTGGCAGCCATTGAGATCGAACTCATCAGTACTCCCGAGCGCGAGTCGCGTCTGCACCACGCGCTGCAGGAGTACTTGAGGAGCCGAGAGGCATCCGGCCTGCCTCGTCTGGATTATGTGCTCATTGATTGCCCGCCGAGTCTGGGCCTGATGACGATCAATGCATTCGTCGCTGCCGGTGAAGTTCTCATTCCCATGCAAGCCGAGTATTACGCCCTGGAGGGTCTTGCACTGCTCACCCGGTCGGTGGAGCGCATCGCGCGGATCCATAATCCAGCACTGACGGTCTCCATGATCGCCTTGACCATGTTCGATAAGCGCACGACCCTGGCTCGGGACGTCGAGGAAGAAGTTCGGGCCTATTTCCCCAACGCGGCGCTTCATACCCGTATCCCACGATCGGTGCGTGTGGCGGAAGCACCATCGTTCGGTGCACCTGTGGTCTTCTGGGATCCGCGGTGCTCAGGGGCGGTGGCCTACAAGCAGCTTGCGCAGGAGATCGCTCAGCGCGGGGTCGCCGGTTGGGAGAACTCAGCGGTTGGTAGCAATGACGCAGACGACGCACAGGAGGCGTGACGATGGCGCAGAAGAGGCGCGGGCTCGGTAGGGGACTTCAGGCGCTCATTCCCGAGACGCAGGCGGAGACGCCGTCGGCGCGTCCCACGGATGTCTTCTTCCCGGATTCGCAGGAAGAGGCAACTGCGAAGAACGCTGAAGCGACTGATGATCAGACGAGCGATGAAGCATCTCAGGCGGGGGGCGGCCAGCGCACATCGGACGACATCGCGGCAACGCTTCTAGCGCCCTCGAAACGGACGAAGAAGTCACCATCGAAGTCGTCAGCGGCGAAGGGAACATCGCGGCGTAGCTCGGCTGCGAAGGAGAACTCGGACTCCAGCGCTAGTGCGTCCAAGAAGAAGGCCTCGACACGATCCAAGCCTTCCAAGACTGCCCGCAGTGTTTCACGTGAAACATCGGCGAAGAATGACTCCGAGAAGGTCGAGAAGCGGCGAGAGGAACCTGCCCAGGCTGCTCCCGAACCGGAGGAGGTACCTGCTGACATCAAGGTGAAGGAGGCGGAGACCGTGAAGGACGGCGACACCGAGGAGTCGTCACTCGTCCCGGTTCCGGGAGCGACCTTCGCAGATCTGCCTGTGAACCTGATCGCCGCGAATCCGCACCAGCCGCGTCAGGTTTTCGATGAGGACGACATCACTGAGCTCGCCGCATCGATCAAGGAAGTCGGTCTACTCCAGCCGATTGTCGTGCGTCGTCGCGAACATGGCGACGACGGCGAGGCCGACTATGAGTTGATCATGGGAGAGCGGCGTCTGCGGGCCGCGAAAGAGGCCGGACTGGAGACGATTCCGGCTGTCGTCCGTTATGCAGCTGACGAGGACCTACTCCGGGATGCTCTCCTGGAGAACCTGCATCGGGTCCAGCTCAATCCGCTGGAGGAGGCTGCTGCTTACCAACAGTTGCTCGAGGACTTCAACTGCACGCATGCGGAGCTCTCGCAACGGATCGCACGCTCTCGGTCGCAGATCTCGAATACCCTGCGCCTCATGAAGCTGCCTCCGCTTGTGCAGCGACGCCTTGCTGCGGGGGTGCTGTCGGCTGGACACGCCAGGGCTCTTCTGGGCCTTCCTGATGTTGCGGCTATGGAACGTATCGCCCAGCGCATTGTGGCCGAAGGGCTCTCAGTGCGAGCAACAGAAGAACTCGTGGCCCTGCACGACGAGCCCGATACTCGGCGAGCCAAGCCGCTCCGTACGCGATCGGCGACTCTTCCTGCCTTATCGACACGGCTCTCAGATGCGTTCGATACGAGGGTCAAGGTAACCCGAGGAGCCAAGAAGGGGCGGATTACGATTGAGTTCGCGGGTGATGATGACCTGGCGCGCATCGTTACTGCTCTCGCTCCGGGGACGTCGTTGGACGAGGAATGAGCTCGCCGAGTGATCAGCCGATGCTGAAGCTGTACTGAAGATGCTCAGCACTGGCGTTCCATGGGGTGGAGCGCTATGCGCATGCATATCTGCCGGCCACGAGGACGGACGTCCTGGGATGCCCAGATGTGTGTAGTACGGCGGTAGAACTCGCCATGGTTAACAGAGCGCGCTAGTCGTGTTCTTGTGCTCATGCCGGTTCTTCTCATCGGCTGGATGGAGCTTTCCAGCCTGAGAACCCTCTTGGGAGAGTGCCCAAGAGGTAGAGCGATCCGCGTTCTGCTTTTAGATTCCTGTTCGATCCTGGAGTGCTTCGCTACAGCTGCGGATGAAAGGGCTTTCTTCCGAGCACGTGTGCATGCGGTGTGCGGGAACGATTGGGGCCCCAGGCGGTGTCGTCGTAGATGGTCAGCTCCGGTCTCGATGATGATGAGAAGCTCGGACAGTGCGGACAGCTTTGAACTAGTGGGCTGGCCGGTGAGCCAGGAGCAGGCGTGTGGCGCAAGAAGAAGAGCATGTCAGGCCTCTATGAGAACTGGTTAATTAAAACGTTTTTGTTATTAGTGTCTGAAGGGACCTCACGATTGCTCAAAGGCTCTCTGGTGGTGATCAGTGGCGCTGCCGAGTCCCAATTGGGTTCTTATGCGGTGCAAGTGATGTGACCGCGACGCCTACGCCCGACCTAGTGCTGCCGCGGCGAAGGGCTACTCTGATGAGGTCTCGACAGAGCCCGATTCTCACATGGTTCGACGACGGTTCAGGACGCTCGCGGCGTAGGGATGCGTCGAACGGCTGTTTCATGTGACACGTGGTTGTTCTACTGCTGAATCTGTGCTGCTCTGAAAGCACGCCGACCATTGACGGTACGGACTCTATCTGCCGTGCTGGAGGAGAGGCGTTTGTTGTAGGTGGGAGGCTAGAAGGAGAGGCCGAGGAGCAGCGGCCGTCAGGGTAGATTCTTCACATATGGGAAGCGCGAACCTCTGCCTTGTGAGGACTTAGCCGCTTCGACAGTGAGCACAGAACCCTGGAGCGCATTAGCACGTGATCGTGTCACGACAGCGATCGCTTCGGAGGCGGCGGCAGGCATCCTGTTCCGATGCAGGTTTTGTGTATTGCAGTCGTCGCACATGGCTGGTAGAGGAGCGGATCGAGTTGGGTCGGGCGGCTTGTTGTGCCGAGGAGCGTATAGCTCCGAAGTAGAAGCCAAGATCGGCGGTTTCACGTGAAACCTGAAGGTACCGTGCCTGAGCGCATTGCCTCTGAACTGGCTCAGAGGCTCGCCATCGTAGAGGTCTCAGCGATGCAACTCCCTCGGTATGACGATTGATGATGTCGAGTTCTTTGAGTCGTTTAGTGAGAAGCGGCAAGCGATCGAACGCACACTGAGTGGTGGGAATCTGCCTGTCGTAGATAGGTCAGGTAAGGAGCTTCTGCCTAGTACGCGTGAGCCATCTTAAGTAGCTATACGTGGAGAAGATCGCTCATGACGATCTACGGGGAGATTCAGTGAGCGAGATGCGAATGGTCATGAGAATGTTCGTGAGGAGTAGTGTCGTTAACTGAGATGAAGGCTGCAGCGTCCTCGTGCACAGGAAGGGCATGATTCTGGTGGGAGTGCATTGAGCTTGGAGGCGTTCTGAAGAGCTGTTCGAGGGCCGAGCAGCGGCACTTGGCCCGGTTGGGTTGTTTTGGACACCTGTTGGCATCGCAGAAGCGAGGTAATCAGTCCTCGTGCTTACGTGCATCGTGCTTTAGTTCTTCCAGGGCGCTGAAGGTGTGAATGGACCACACAGATCGGCAATGATGTCGATGCGGATTCATTGTGTTGGCAAGGTTTCACGTGAAACACAAGCCCGCTCGTCATCGTGCGTCTAACGGTCGTCGCGAGGATCAGTCGCCTTCTGCTGTGATCAGCGGGGCCGAAATCACACTGCACGGTGAATTGAGAAGCAGGTGCGCTTTGATCGTTGTGGGCCATTAAGTTTCGCAATCTTGCTGATGGGGAAGGTAAGTGCTCATGTTTCACGTGAAACACTTGCCTGGCGTTATCCGTGGTGAGATCGATTCCGATGGACAGAAAGACGTTTCACGTGAAACATGACGAGTGGCCTGATACTGGATCGCGATGTGGCGGTGGAGAGTGTCGTGACCTTGGGAAGTAATGACCACTATCAGGTCTGGGTAGAGGAGGGACCTCTGGAGAATGCCTCGTGTGCGCCGATCTGAAACAAAGAACAGTGGCGGACCATGTTGAGGCAGTTCTCCTGGCCTGAATCTATGCTCCGACTCGATAGATTGTTGCGACGCCCGGTCGTCATTGAGTAGGCGGTATCGATCTGACTACCAGCAGAATACTGCTCTGCTGAGGCAGCGGTCGGTCAGGGTCAGAGTGGTGGCACCCTTGAGCGGAGAACCGAGCTGATTTGCTATAGAGCTAGGGCACTCGAGTGAGTCGCGACGTAAAGTCTGCGACTGTCACCGTGGAAAGACTTCCGATATGGAGCGTTATACGGTGATGTGCCTGAGCTGAGGATAGTCCTCGGGGTAGGGGCATCGTGGGCTGAAAACGCTCATACCCGCTGTAGTTATTCATGACCTGTGCTGTCGATACACCATGAACATTCGCATACTGTCATCAATGACAGTATGAAGAGATCCGCAGGGGAATGAATGAGCCCTTCTGAGCAGAGGAAGCAGACAGCAACAGGTTCGCGAGGCTCCGTAGTGACCCGGCTGAATGCGCACCATGGCGCCTTCGGGGAGTAGACATCGAGCCTGTGGCAAATAGAGATGCCGAGGGCACTCTGTCATAGATCCATGGTGTTCAACGTGGGCGGACTGCTGAAAACAAGTGACGGTGTGGCGCCTATCCGCACTTCATCTCGCCACTGCAGGAATGTCCTGGTGGACGTGCATCTGTGAGCCGAATGAGATGTAGCCGGCTCCGATACTACTGGCTTAGCAAGACGAAGCTGCTCGGTCTACGTTTCACGTGAAACATGCTCATATCACCGAAGGACCGAATACATGACGCCTTCGATCCGAGCATGGCTGCTGCATACGGTGGAGAAGGGAAAACGCCTGTCGAATACGGCTCGACAGCGTCTCTCCGTGTCATGTGTGGGGCATTCGGGAGGACTGAACTAACGATCGTGGGGAGTGCCCCCAGGCGGAGGTGAGCTGCCACGACCTGTTCTGCGTCTATTCCTGCTTCCTAAAAGATGGCAAAACGTGCATCCTTTACATTTGAAGGCCAAGTACCTGAGGTCGACGCGCTTATGTGAATAGGTGTACCGCTCCATTGCTGACGGTGGCGTTGCGCGTTGCTCCTCCCTCATGTCAACTCGTCTGTCTGGCTACTGGACCGACGAGGCTCGAAAGTCCCAGTGCTGCACGTGCGGAATCTGGCGTCCACGAGCCTTGAGGCCGATGCTCGATAGCGTACGGAGGATCCATGTTTCACGTGAAACCATGCGGATGGCGTTGAGAGGTATTGGCAGTGAAGCTCTGGAACAAGCCAAGTCGAGGAGCATGGACCGTGGATACGGGTAGCGACCCTAGGAATAGCTGCCGTTGTCGAAATACTGGTCCAGATCGCCCGGGCTACATGAGCGATGTCCGATCGCCTGGCGTAGGCCGAACGGGACGGTTTCAACCCACTAACGTCCGGCAACCTTCTTCACTCAATACATGTGTTGGTCTATGGCCGAACCTGTGGGCAACCAATGCCCCACTGTGCTGATGTCTTGGATAAACAGCCGATACACGTGGTCTGCGTGCATGAGGCTGGGGCGAATCAGGACAGGTAGCGTCGGACCATCACACACGTGTGGGTTCTTCTAGCAGTCAAGCAATCTCAGCGCGCCTACTAAACGCTTAAAAGGATTGTTGGGCTGATTGTACGTCCAGCACTAGCGGTGCCCCATAAGTTGGGCACCCTCAAGACTTCAGTAAGTCTCGGTACTCGGCCCGTGTACGGTCGTGCACTGGCATAGCTGTGGATCTATTTCATGTTGCGGTGCCCAAGACAACCGGCAGAGTAGCGACATCGAACAACGCGTTTTCCGCCGAGAATGTTTCACGTGAAACGTAGCGTGCTCGTGGGTATGAAAGAATGATGAAGCCGAAGACCGTTACGGGCGAACGGACGGATGATGGACCAGCGCGTCATACAAGCTTGGCAGATCACCGGCGGCCTTAGCTGCCAGTGGCAGCAACGAGGTTTCGGTCATGCCCGGCACAACATTGACATCAATGAACCAGGGTGTCCCGTTCTCATCAAGGATCAGATCAGTGCGGGACAGATTGCCGAGTCCAAGCGTCTGGTGCACCAATACCGCCGTCTCCTGAACCTGTTCGAAGAGCGTGGGACTGAGCCTCGCTGGAACAAAATACTCCGAGCGCCCGGGGTTGTACCTGGCGTCGAAGTCGTAGTCCCCCTCAGATACAACTTCGACTGGTGGAAGCGCCTTCGGCCCCTCTCCTACATCGACGACGGAGATGGCTACTTCTGTGCCGGGAACGTACTGCTCGATGAGTGCCCGCTCGTCGTAAGCGAAGCAGGCCACCATGGCGTTGCGAAGCTCATCGGCGTCATGAGCCAAAGAGACGCCGAGGCCGGAACCGCCCTGATTCGGTTTGACGACGACTGGTAGACCAAGGTGAGACGACACGAGACCAAGAGCTTCTTGGGCCCCCAGCTGGGAGAAGTATGCCTTGGGCAGGGTGACCGAGTCCGGCGTCGCAACACCTCGCCTTCTTACGGTGGCCTTAGCAGTCGGCTTGAATGAAGCTCGCTGGCAACCGTCAGAATGTGTTCCCACGTACGGCAGTCCGAGAGCAATGAGTACGTTCTGGAGCCCGCCGTCCTCCCCGTGCGAGCCGTGGACGAGCGGCCATACGACGTCTGGGCCGAATGCGCGTAGCGATGCGATAGTGCGAGCATCGACATCGAGAACAAGCACGGTGTGGCCGAGATGCTTCAGGACGGATGCGACCCTGTGCCCGGAGCGTAGAGACACGTCGCGCTCGTGGCTGAGCCCACCGGCGAGAATGGCGATGCGAAGCGGCTCGGTGCTGGTGGCTGTGGATGCTGCCGTAGACTCTACGGACTCTGTCGACTCAGTCATGATGCTTCCTCAGATCTGATCCGGAGCGGGGGCGGACACGCCTTCAATGGGACGGGTATGAGACGGACCGAAAAGGGTGACGAGTTCAAGGTCTTGCGCGACCACTTCGGATAACCGTCGTACCCCTTCTCGAATGTCTGCGGGCTCGGGGTAGCAGAAGGACAGCCGGACATGATCATGCCCCGCGGATCCTCCAGAATAGAAGGCCGTGCCGGAGACATAGGCGACAAGATTGGTGACTGCGCGTGGCAGCATGTCCTTGGCATCCAGGCCATCGGGCAATCCGACCCACACATAGAAGCCACCCGCAGGCACATTCCACGTGCACATGGGCATGAACTCCCCGAGCGCCGAGATCATGGCGTCACGGCGACTGCGGTACATGCCGCGGAACTCCTCGACCTGCTGCTTCCAGTCGAAGTTCTCCAGATAGGTGGATACGGAGTACTGACCGACTGAACTCGGGCAGAGAATCGCCGCCTCGGAGGCCAGCTTCATCTTCTCCCTGACTGCGGGCGGAGCCACTGCCCACCCGACTCGATACCCTGGCGCGAAGATCTTCGAGAAGGAACCGAGGTAAACGACGTCGTTGGGTGCAAGAGTCTTCAGGGCCGTGTAGGTCTGTCCCTCAAAGCCGAGCAAGCCGTAGGGATTATCTTCAACGATCAGAATGTGGTGCCGGCGGCAGATCTCGATGATCTCTGGGCGACGTTCCTCGGAGAGCGTGACCCCTGCGGGATTGTGAAAGTTCGGCAGGCAGTAGAAGAACTTGATGCACTTGCCCTCGCGTTCCAGCCTCGTAACCGTTGTTTCCAGTGCTTCGGGAATAACACCGTCTGCATCGATCTCCACCTGTTGGACATCGCCCTGGTAGGTGGCGAAGATCGACAGGGAACCGACATAGGTCGGCGCTTCTGCGAGGATGACGTCTCCCGGGTCGATGAAGAGCTCGGTGATAATGTCAACTGCCTGCTGGGAGCCGGTGGTGACAATGATGTCCTCGGGATCGGCGTCGATGCCCTCGAGAGCCATGACCTCGGGGATCTGCTCGCGCAGTCTGGGCAGCCCCTGCCCGTTGCCGTACTGCAGCGCCCTTCCCCCGTCTTCCCGGATCATCCGGGCGGTGGCATCCGCGAGTTGGTCAAGTGGCAGATCTTTAAGGTTGGGCATACCGCCGGCGAGGGATACGACTTCAGGGCGTGCGGCGACGGCGAAGAGCGATCTGGTTTCGGAAGCACGCAGGCCATGAGCTCGAGCGGCATAACTATCCAGCCATTGATCGAGCCTATCGCCTTTCACCTGGTTCGCGTCAGTCACGTCGTCGTCCTTCCTGGGCGTATACCGCCATATGAGAGCAGTCTGCCATGGTGATATGGCGATCCACCGGTCCGTTCTGCAGGTGAGCAGAAGCCCCGGCCATGCTGCGGCATGGTTTCACGTGAAACACGCTCGCCGCGGTGAGAGCACATGCGCCCGTCAAGCGGATCACTCGATCCTTAGGCGTGTAAAGCATTCGCCTCGATGAGTGCGCGCAGTGGCGCCTCATCATTGGCGATGGTATCCACATGCTGCGGCAGTGCGAGCAGCTTGGTGATCTCAGGAGGATCGGGCTGAGCCCGTCCCAGCGCTTCAGTCACCGTTTCGCCGAATTTCGCGGCCTTCGCTGTTTCCATCACCAGAGTTGGAAAGTCCGGTTCCATGAACCTGAGGGCCACTGTGACACCATCGGCTGTATGCGGGTCGATAAGCCGATCCGCGGCTGAATGCACGCGACCGATTGCCGCGAGTCGATCGGCATGGGAGGACGAACCCGAGACGAAACCGAACTCAGTGTTCAGCCGGTCCAGATGGTCGGCTAGATCCAGAGCGCCCTCCGCCTCCAGCTCCGACCAGCGCTGAGCGAACTCCTCGGGGCCGAGCAGCTGCCAGATGAAGCGCTCAAGATTCGATGCCTTGGAAATGTCCATGGAGGGGCTCGACGTCGCCAGAGTCTCCGCCCTCCCCCGGGGACGGTAGACGCCCGTGGAGAAGAACTCCTCCAGGACATTGTTCTCATTGGTGGCCAGGATGAGACGTCGGATCGGCACCCCCATTGAGCGGGCCAGGTGCCCGGCGTAGATATTGCCGAAGTTCCCACTGGGGACGGCAACGTCCACTTCATAGTCGGAGCGCAGCTCCTCCTCCAGCGCATCGGTGCTCCTCAGCCAGGCCCACACGTAGTAGACGATCTGAGCCGCAATGCGTCCGATATTGATGGAGTTGACCGCGCCGATGGCGTGGGTGGCCTTGAAGGAGGCGTCATTGTTGAGTGCTTTGACAAGGTTCTGGCAATCGTCGAAGACGCCGTCTACCGCAATGTTGTGGATATTGGGCTCATCCAGTGAGTACATCTGGGCGCGCTGCACATCGCTCATCCGGCCTTGCGGCGAGAGCATGAAGACGGCAACGCCCTTCTGGCCACGGAAGGCATGCTCAGCAGCCGACCCGGTGTCTCCGCTCGTCGCACCGAGAATGTTGAGAACTTGACCATTCCGGTTCAGAACATAAGGGATGGCTTGGCCCAGGAACTGCATGGCCAAGTCTTTGAAAGCCATGGTGGGGCCTTCGGAGAGACCAACGAGTTCAAGCCCGCCGGCGACCTCGTCGAGTCGGTGGACGGGGACAACGGGGTCCGGGAAATGTTCAGGTCCATAGGCGGCGGCGGTCAGTGCGCTAAGGTCCTCGGCCGGGATGTCTGTGGCGTACAGGCCGATCACTTCGGCGGCGAGCTCGGAGTAGGTCAGCGACCGCCATTGCTCGAGCTGTGCCCGACTCACCGGCGGGATGCTCTCCGGCACAGCCAGTCCTCCATCGGGCGCCAGCCCGGACAGAAGCACATCGGTGAAGCCTGCGGGAGCCATGCCCCCGCGAGTGGAGATGAAGCGCATTGGCATGCCTTCGCGTTGTCGGAGTGCGATGCCCCAGTCTATAGCTGACTGATATGCAGGCGGTGCAGGCGGAGTTCAGCACCGATGAGGAATGAGTCTCGAGTCCGCCTGTTCCCTCCTCCGGAAGGCGACCGCGATCAGTGCTCGCGCCATGAATGCGAATGTGGTTGGTGGCCGTCGTACAACGACGGCCACCAACCACATGCCGTTTGACTGGGAGCCTGCGTGCGGATCAGCCGAGGGCCTTCTCGACCTCTTTGGTGAAGGAGCCCTTGGGACGTGAGCCGGAGAACTGGTGCACGACTTCCCCGCCGCGCACGACGGCGAACGTTGGGATGGAGCTGACGCCGTAGGAACGGGCGGTGGCCGGGTTGGCGTCGACGTCGATCTTGACGAACTTGGCGCGCTCGCCGAATTCGGCGGCGACCTCGTCGATAACCGGCGCCATCTGACGGCACGGGCCGCACCATTCCGCCCAGAAGTCGATGACGACGGGCACGTCCGACTTCAGAACCTCCGAGTCGAAGGTGGCATCGGTGACGGCAAGAGCGTTGGACATGGGTTCTCCTTCGGAAAAGTCAGCTGGATCAGGCGGTGAGAGTGGCGAGGTAATGCTCGGCATCCAGTGCTGCGCGGCAACCGGAGCCGGCTGCGGTGATCGCCTGCTGGTAGTGCGGATCGGCGACATCACCGCATGCGAAGACGCCGGGGATCGCGGTCTGCTGCGACGGTGCCTGGACGGTGATGTAACCGGCGTCGTCGAGCTCGAGGGCATCGGCCACCAGCTCAGATCGAGGAATCTGCCCGATGGCCACGAATAGTCCCGCAGCAGGGATGTCCCGCCGCTCGCCGGTGTTCACGTCCTCCAGGGTCGCCGACGTCAGAGCCTCCTGCCCATTGAGAGCGACAACCCTGGAATTCCAGGCGAAATCGATCTTAGGGTCATCGTGGGCGCGCTTGGCCATGACGGCACTGGCGCGCAGCTCGTCACGTCGGTGGACGACGGTGACCGAGGAGCCGAATCGGGACAGGAAGAGGGCCTCCTCCATGGCGGAGTCTCCGCCGCCGACGACCACGATCGGCTGATCCTTGAAGAAGAAGCCGTCGCAGGTGGCGCAGTAGGACACCCCGTGGCCGGAGAGCCGCTCCTCGTCCTCCAGGCCCAGTTTGCGGTACTCGGAACCGGTCGAGATGATCACTGCCCGGGCCTCGTAGACGGCGTCGTCGGTGGTGATCCGCTTGACGTCACCGGTGAGCTCGAGGGCCGTGACGTCCTCATAGCGGACATCGGCTCCGAAACGCTCGGCCTGCTCCTGCATCTGGGTCATGAGCTGCGGCCCCATGATCCCGTCGATGAAGCCGGGGTAGTTCTCGACCTCGGTGGTGTTCATGAGCGCGCCCCCGGCGGTCACGGAGCCCGCGAGGACCACCGGGCTCAGCTGGGCCCGTGCCGCATAGATCGCGGCGGTGTAGCCGGCTGGGCCGGAACCGACGATGACGACGTCGTGGATCATGACTCTCCTGACCGAGAAGTGGGCGTAGTGGGCTCGCAGGAGGCGAGCAGCAGGCAAATCATAGAACAGCCGATAAAAATCGGATGTTCCCTAAGATTCGCTTATTTGAAAGTGATCTCAGACACGGTCACCTTGGACTCACCGTCCGGGGCCGTCGGCTGATCAGTCACCCATATGACGATCGACTGAGTCTTCGTCGGTGAGAAGGTGAAGCTCGTCGTTCCCGACGTGAAGGCCCCCTCGGCCAGCACCGTTCCGCCGGTCGGGTCCTCCGGACTCGTGGCCCGGACCTGGACATTACCGCCCTGACCCGTGCCCTGGATGTCAATACCGGACACCTCGGACGTCTTGTCCAGGGTCACGGCAATTCCCGTACCGCTCTTCAGATTGGCGAACTTGGGGCCCCTGTAGAACTGCGACTCCCAGGTCGTGGCGGGGTTCCCATCAACAGTCTTGCCCTCGTTCTCGGGATGGTCGCCCTGGCTCCCGCCCTGATCCACGGCCTTCGCGCTGGTGATCGTAATGGGCTCAGCGGTGGGCTCGGTGGTTTCCGACGGCGTCTGCTGAGTATCGTGCGCGGCCGTTGAGGGCACTGTGCTGGCGGCGGGCACATCCGGCTCGGTGAACGGCAGGTCGAACAGGCCGAGCACGCTGTTCACTGCGAAGATGGCCCCCACCAACATGACGACGAGCATGCCGCTGATGATCGCCATGGTGGTCCGCGACACAGAGCGCTCGACCTCGTCGTCGCCGTCGGGATCACCACTGACCTGCAGCGCCTCCTCTGTGTTGACCGGGTTGACCGGCGGAGCTGTCGACTGCGCGGCCAGAGGGACCGAGGGCGGCTGGAAGGCGGGTGCTGTGCTTGTCGTGTTCGCTGTGTTGCCGACCAGCGGGCTCCCCTGTGCGGCGGTCGGCGATCCGCCGGCCTCCGGCGGTGCGATACCGGTTGGCGGTCCGGCAGCAGTTCGGGGCTCGGCCGCGGCCGGCGCGAAGCTCCGGGGGACGGCGTCGGTCTGCGGCTCGGCGGGAACAGGGTCGGCCACCACGGCAGCCGGCTCCTGACGCGTCGCAGCTGCTCGACGCAGACGCGAGAGCACTCCCTTCAGCGCAGGCTCAGAGGCTCCGTTGTTGGTGCTGTCGGTCGACGATGATGGCGACGCTGATGCCGCTGATGTTGTAGAAGTCCCTGAAGCCGCTGAGTCCGCTGAAGCCATGGCCTCCGCAGTCACCTGTGGCAGGAGTGAGGCGTCCCACGAGCCGAGGGCTTGAGCGATCTGGGAGGCGGACATCGGCTCCTCGTCGGACCAGGTGCGAGCCACCAGCTCGTCGAGATCGGCGTCGTCGGCACCCATGGTCGTCGCCAGCATGGAGGGCGCAACCGGTGCTCCGTCGGACGTCGTCGGCGCCGAGGGAAGGCCCGCGCGCTTGCCCGGCCAGCGCTTCGTCAGACCGTAGTAGAGCAGCTCGACCAGAGCGCGGGCGTCAATACGATCGGCCTCCAGCGGGTCCTCGTTTGAGGCGGCCTGGGAGTCCAGTCCGAGGATCGCGGCCTCGACGCCGATTCCGGTGACCTGGACGGTGCCGTCGGAGCGCAGTCGGACGGACTCCGGAGACAGGTTGAGATGGTGCAGGCCGCGACGGGAGCAGGCATCCAGCGCCTGGGCGACCTCCCCGACGATGGCGCGAACCTGCGCGGCATTCAACCCCTGGCCGACCAGCGCCGACAGGGGGCGGCCGTCGGCGGGCTCGGTGACGACGAAGGCCGGGTGATGCGTCTCGACGTCGAGAACCCGCTGGATCCGCCGATCCTCGACGAGGACTGCACGACTGGCCGATTCCAGGACCTCGGCACGATGAGGGGTGGCGTCGGTGAGCATGAGGATCGTCACCGTGCGATCCAGGATCGTATCTCGTCCAACATGCCGGACTACTCGTGGGAGTGTTGCGGGCAGGGTAGCGGCCAGAGCGTAGCGCCCTGTGCCGATCGGCGTTGCGTCGGTCATGATGCTCCCTCCTCCCGTGCCAAGGAGTCCCAGTGCATGTGGAGCGAGTGTACCGGGCGTGAGTGCCCGTACGGAGGCCGCCTGAGCGGCCAGATCCGCAAACGTGGGGGGTGGCGCCGGAATAGCAGGCGGTGGGGCTGGTGCCGGTCGTGGTGCGTCCACGGCGCGCAGCATCGGTCTGTATGTCGGCGGGTATGACGGCGGAAGCTCGGTGCCCGCCCGGTCGGCGGAGGTCGGTGCCAGGAGGTGGGCCAGATGCAGGACCGCCTCGCCTGCACGACCCGGCAGGAGCCGTCCGATCTTGGCCACGATGCGTGACAGTGGGACGAAGAGCACACCGAGCTCCTCGACACGCAGCAGGCGCGCGGCCGCGAGGTAGGTCGCCGTCATGAGGAGGGCGGCCACGATGACGGTCAGCATGGCGTCCGTCGGCCTCGACCCGGTCAGGGAGCCGTCGGCCGGCCCCAGCAGGGCCCGCACGCCCAGCCCGACAAGCACTGCGGGGATGGCCGCTACCGCCAGGCGGGCGTAGGTGGCGATGACGCGGGGGCCGTCGAGGTCGGGCAGGTGCCGCCTGATCAGTGGGATCACGGCCACCGAGCCGCCCACCTGGCTGAGCATCGAGCCCGCTGCCGCCCAGGTCATCCAGTGGTTGGCCGGTGTCGCCAGGTAGGCGACCAGGCAGACGATGGCGGGAACGATGCCGACCACGGAGTCGGCTATGAGCAGCCGCTTCGTATCCGCGTAGGCCAGCATGACGCGCTGCGTGGTGAACCAGATGCCCTGGAAGATGATGCCTATCGCCAGGACCGTCAGGATCGGTCCTGCGGCCGTGGCCTCGGCCAGGGACAACGAGGGGACGAAGAGTTGGAGTGAGGGCGTAGCCAGAGTCCCGATGCCCGCGGCGAACAGGATGGTGAACACCGCGACGCTGCGCAGGCCCAATGACAGGTCGTCTCGCACTCCTCCGCGGTCGCCGGCGGCGGCCTTCTCACTCATGCGTGTGAACAGGGCGGTGATGATGGAGGTCGTCACCAGAGACTGCGGCAGCATGTAGACCAGCTGGGTGTTGTCGTACAGCGTCTTGGAGGGCACGATCTGGTCGGCGTACTGCGCCGACTCCGCCGCGGTGACCGCCTGGGAACCCAGGTTCGCCGTCGCTATGTCACCCAGTGAGACCACGGCCGTTCCCAGCAGCGCCCACAGCGCCACCTTCGACATGGTTCCCAGGCCCATGCCGCGCACGCCCCACACGAAGCGTGGGTGGAAGCCCGAACGCACCAGGGGGATGTAAAGGATCAGGGCCTGAATGGCGATGCCCGCCGTCGTCGTGGCCCCGACCAGAGCGATACGGCCCGCATTCCAGATGCCCGGATCCTGACCGGACGCGTAGTGCCCGTAGATGTGCAGGTAGGCCATGATCGAGGCGATCGAGATGATGTTGTTGAGAACCGGGGACCACATATACGGCCCGAAACTCGACCGCGCATTGAGAACCTGCCCCCATAGGGCGTACAGGCCGTAGAAGAAGATCTGCGGCATGCACCAGAAGGCGAAGGCGAAGGCCAGCGGCTGCCACCGGTCCAGGCCCGAGGCGTAGAGCATGATGACCAGCGGTGCCGCTATCGTCAGCACGGCCGAGACCGCGGCCATGGCGGCGGAGGCCGCCGTCAGCAGCCGGTTGACGAGCTCCTCGCCGTTGCGCTGACGCAGCGCCTGCACGATCTGCGGGACGAGGATCGCGTTGAGCACGCCGCCGATCACCAGGTTGTACAGCTGGGTGGGCAGGTTGTTCGCAATATTGAAGGCCTCGGCGGCGCCCGACGCCGTCGCCCCCAGGGCGGCTATCAGCAGGGCGTTGCGCACCAGTCCCAGCAGGCGGCTGGCCAGCGTGCCGGCCGCCATCACGGCGCTCGAACGGGCGATCGATGAGCCGTTGTCCTTGTTGCTCATGTCTTCTCCTCGACGCGTTGGGGCGCTGCCGTGCGCCGCCCGCGACGCACGGTTCGCACAATGCCGCCGACGAGCAGCACGACAAGTCCGGCCCCCAACACTTGGGTACCCCTGGACTCCCAGTCGGCGTGCACGCGCATATGGATGGTCTGCGGCGCCCCGACGGCGGTGCCGTCAGCGGCCAGCAGCATGATGGTCAGGTTGACGTCTCCACTGCCCACCGCTTTGACCGGCACGGTGGCGGTCGTCTGACCGGACGCCGGTACGGTCAGCGTAATGTCCTCAACAGTCTGCAGTCGCGCCGAGCCGGACAGCAGGCGCACCACGACGGTGGCGTCCTGATCCAGGGACGAGGTGATGCGTACCGGCAGGTTGGCCTCGGAGGCGATCAGATTGATCGTTCGCGACGGTACGGCCGTGAGCTTGGAGGTCACGGCCGTACCGCGCTCGCGAGCCGAGTCCGTCATGACCGTGCGTCTTTCCGGGTCTGATCGCCATACGGCCGATGCGGTGCGCACCACGACCTCGGAGGCCGAGCCAATCGCCGCCTGAGGATCGGGCAGGATCGAGGTCACCGAGGTCAGGTAGTCCCAGGTCGCGCGGGCTGCCGCGAGGTCGGTGGCCGAGACCTCCTGATCGCCGATCACCCGGTCCGGAATGTCGGCGCGATGCGTCTTCGCGGGATCGTCCTGCTGGGCGCCGGCCTCGGTGGACAGCGCCTGCAGGTTCTGAGGCGTGGTCCAGGACGCTTCTCGCAGCGCCTTCAGACGCGTGTCGAGCGTCTTCGGGTCGATGCCCGCCGCATCGGCCCGATCGAGGGTGATCACGATGGAGCGACTGATCGCGGGGGCCTGACGGGTGATGATCGCCGTCTCGCCGCGCAGAAGCTGGATGGTATCGAGGTTGGACAGATCGGTGGAGGACTCGTCGGTCGTCAGGGTGCCGCCGAGCGTGTCGGACAGGTTCTTGTCGGGCGTCAGAACCGTGCGTGAGCCCACACTCGTCACCTCGGAGGGCGTATATGTCAGATCCTCCTCCACCGGCAGATCTCCGGGGGTGGTGACGATCGTCTGCGTCGAGTCGGGCAGTGCGGACAGCGTTGCAGCGTCCAGGCTGCCGGCCAGCCAGGTGAGGGACGTGGGAGCGCCGACCTCTGCGGTCCGGGACTCCTCGGCGCGTTTCTGGACGTCCGCGAGCAGGTCGGTCTCCTCCTGGTGAGTCAGGGCGGCGACGTCGGCATCCGCCCAGGGCAGGGCCGCGACATCACCGGCATCGAGCGCCTCGAGCAGCGCCTTGGTCAGGGCCTGACCGGGAAGTGTCTTTCCGGGTTGTGAACCGGGGGCGGTCGGGGAGGCCGTGGCGGATGGCGTAGACGGTGCAGACGGCGTGGGCGGTGCGGACGGCCCTGTGGGCGAGGGGCCCGTCGCAGGAGCCGAGGGCGTCGAGGACGACGTCGCCGCAGGGCTCTCCTCGCCGGCTGCCGAGGGGCCGGCCGAGGGCTCGGGCGACGGTTTGGCGGCGGCCAGCGTGTCCTCATTCACCCCGAGGGCGTCGAGCAGTGCCGGATCCACCGCTAGAACGACGCCGTCTCCGGCCAATGACAGCAGGGAGGCGATCCGCTTGCGCAGATCCGCCAGCGCAGCATCCGTGGGCGGCTCGGCACCTGTGGTCAGGAGCTCCAGGTCGTCGGCCGAGGCCGTCACCGGGACCAGCGCCGTCACGCGCGACCGGCTGGCCGCCCCGCCCGTATCCCATACGAGGAGCGTGCGGTCCTGGGCGACAGCGGAACGCCCCTGGAAGACCGATACCTCCACACCGCGCGGACCCCACTGGGCCTCCTCGTCGAGGGGAAGATCGTCTGCATTGATGGTCACTGAGAAGGGCTTCACCTCGCCGGGGGTGATGCTCTCGCCGAAATCGCCGGAATAGACCTCGCGCATGGCGGAGTCCCGCTCGGCCGCCAGCCACGACTCCATACCCGTGACGGCCATCTCTGTGGAGTCCTGCATCTGGGCGGTGAGGGAGAGCCCCTCCAGGGCTTTGTCGGTGCCGTTGGCGATGGTGCCGGAGATGGTGAGATCCTGCCCGGCGGTGATGACCTCCGGAGCCAGTGAATCGACGGAGACAGTCACCTGGCCGTCGATCATCTGTGCTGTTGACGGTGGCGTGGTGGCAGTCTGCGCGGCGATCGGCGGTGCGGGCACCTGGGCAGTCGGCATGGCAGTCGGCATGGCGGGAACGGCAGACGCCGCCGCGGCTGCGCCGGTGCCGGGAGCAGGACCCACGAGCGCGATGGAAGCAGCCACAGCCGCTGCCAGGACGACCATCGGGTGCGCCCGGGAGCGACGGGGATGACGGCGGATTCGGATTGCGATCACCCGTCCCCTACGAGGATCTCACGCGCGGCGGCGACGATGCGCCGCTCGTTGGGGTAGGCGAGGCGACGGGCGACGTCGTCGAGACTCACCCATTCGACCTCCTCGGCCTCGTGATCCGGATCGTTCTCCGTGGTGAGGTCGCCGCCGATCGCCTCGAGGAGGAAATGGTGGACGACCTTGTGAACACGATGGTCGTCACCGGCGAACCAGTAGTCAATGGTAGCCAAATGGCGCAGTACGCGCCCCGAGATGCCGGTCTCCTCGGCGATCTCGCGCACAGCCGCCTCCTCGGCCGTCTCGGCGCCCTCCAGGTGGCCCTTGGGAAGGCACCATTCGAGGCGGCCTCCGCGGTTGCGGCGCGCAATGACGGCGGTCACCGCGCGGCCCTCCTGGACGTCGATCACGAGCCCGCCGGCGCTGGTCTCGTCGACCACCGGCAGGA
>ERZ772927.412-NODE-412-length-18804-cov-4.61075_pt1 | contig 18804 bp, 15 predicted proteins | sample MGYA00512115_ERZ772927 | MGnify/ENA primary metagenome ERZ772927 (study PRJEB29015, sample SAMEA2737924) | human oral metagenome | biome: human oral; feature: human-associated habitat; material: dental | place: China | collected 2013 ... | reverse complement strand
CGCGGCCCCTGCCCCCACCGCCCCGGGACCTGACCCGACCACACCGGCACCCGACCCGGAGCCAGCGCCCGCACCCGCACCGGACCCCGAGCCTGAGCCCGCACCGGACCCCGAGCCCGCTCCGGCCCCGGCACCTGAGCCCGACCCGGAGCCCGAGCCTGAGCCAGCACCTGCGCCCGAGCCCGAGCCTGAGCCGGACCCCGAGCCCGCGCCCTCCTACGGCGGGGCCTCGACCGCGATCAACTCGGCCTACTCCTTCCTGGGCACGCCCTACGTCTGGGGCGGGGAGTCCTACGGCGGCGTGGACTGCTCAGGCCTGACCATGCTGTCCTGGCGCAGTGCCGGGGTGTACCTCACCCACTCCTCACGTGTGCAGTACGGCGAGGGCACGCTGGTGCCCCTGGGCAGCGTCCAGCCCGGTGACCTGGTCTTCTGGTCGGACAACGGTACCCAGTCCGGCATCTACCACGTGGCCATGTACCTGGGTGACGACCAGATGATCGAGGCCCCGACCTTCGGCATGACCGTGCGGGTGACCGCCATGCGCTACTCAGGGGCCATGCCCTACGCCGTGCGCTTCTGACACCCGCCCCCTTCCGCGAGAACGGTACTTATTGCTCGCGAGAACGGTACTTATTGGCCGTGAGAACGGTACTTGTTCGTCGTGAGAACGGTACTTGTTGGCCGTGAGAACGGTACTTATTGGCCGTGAGAACGGTACTTATTGGCCGTGAGAACGGACGCGACGACGGGACCCGTCTGCCCCACTGCACCTGGGGACAGACGGGTCCCGTCGTCCACGTGCCGCCCGTACGAGCTCCCGCAGATCTCGGCGCGTTCCATCCCGAGGGTGGAGGAGGACTCAGGTCCCTGTACCGGTCCTCCGCTAGGGGTACCTGCACAATCCTGTAGGAAGCAGGGCCTCAACCAGCGCAGCCCTGTCCCGGCCCGGCGACCCCGACCTCGCTGGCAACGTACCTTGGTCGCCGGGGACGTACCTCTACGGTACGTCCCCGGCGACCAAGGTACGTCCGCGTCAACAAGTACCGTTCTCACGACGAACAAGTACCGTTCTCACGGCCAACAAGTACCGTTCTCACGAGCAATAAGTACCGTTCTCACGGAAGGGGGGCAAGAGAATGGCGCGGGACCAGGACGGTCCCGCGCCAGGAGACGCTCAAAGGCACAAGGACTGGCTCCCGGAGCCAGCAGGCCTAGCGGGTCAGGAGCTCGGCCAGGCTCGGGCCCGTGACACCCAGGCGCCACACCCGCCAGCCGTCAATGTCCTGCGTGTGCTGGGCGGCGTTGGCGGCGGCTGAGGGATCCACGAAGGACTCCCCCGTGGACAGGGTCATCCGACCGCTGCGGTCCAGGATGGCCTCGTGGTGGATCCCCCGACGCGGCCGGTCCCACACCAGGCGGGCGGGGGTCTGGAGGCTGGCGGCGACCAGGGCCAGCGCCTGCGCGGCCTCGTTGCCCGAGGTGACCGTGGGCTGGGCCCCCAGGACAGGGCCGGTGCTGCGGTGCCCGCGACGCAGGCCGGGCAGCTCCTCGACGGTGACGTCGTCGCCCTCCCAGGTCGGGACCGTAATACGGGGCATGGGGGTGGTCTCGAACTCGTTGGACCTCCAGTCCGTGCTCCCCCGGCTCGACCTGGACTCCGAGGGCGCCTCACGCCTGCTGGCCCACGCCTCCTCCGCGGCGCTACGGGCCGTCCAGGGGCTGTCCGGGGCGGCGTGGGAGGTCCGCCCCGTCGTCGTCCCAGTCGTCCCCGCCGTCTCCCTGGTGGTACGGGAGTCCCCGGTGGTACGGGAGGCAGCCCACACGCTCTCGTCGCTGCTGCTCCCGCTGGTCTCCTCGACCATCTGGATGGGCGTGGCCTGGCGGATACTCGCCAGGGCGGCGTCCTCCACGGACTCGACGCTCACCAGGACGGTGCCCCCGTAGCTGCGCACACTCACGATACGGATATGTACCCCGGCCTCGGACAGGCGTCGTACGCTCGCGCGCACGTCATCGCTGACGCCCTCAGTCAGGATGGTCAGCCCGGTGTCCGACATCTCGGCGATGGCGGACACCAGGGCGTCGGCGTCCAGGAACTCGAACACGGGGGCGGTTGTCTGGGTCGCCAGGGCCGCCCTCACCTGGGCCCGTACCTGTGACGACGCCTCACGCCCCCAGATGACGGGGGTGAGGCGGTCGTCGTCGAGAGCGAAGAGCGTCATGCGCCCATGATCTCATGGAAAGTGGGGTCTTGACGAGTGGTTAGAGGCTTTCGCGGACAGCTTTGGCGGCATCCACAAGATTGCGCAGGCTCGCCTCGGTCTCGGCGTAGGCGCGGGTCTTGAGCCCGCAGTCCGGGTTGGCCCAGACCCTGTCCGCCCCCAGGGCGTCCACGGCCCGCCGGAGCAGCTCGGTGCACTCCCCCACGCTGGGTACGCGCGGTGAGTGGATATCCCAGATCCCGGGGCCGAGCTGACGCTCGAAGCCGTGGGCGGCCACCGCCGGGAGGATGTCCATGCGCGAGCGGGAGGCCTCGATACTGGTCACGTCGGCGTCCAGGTGGTCCACGGCGTCAATGACGACGTCGAACTCGGAGTAGCACAGGTGGGTGTGGACCTGGGTGGTGGGAGCCGCCCCGCCGGTGGCCAGGCGGAAGGAGCCCACCGACCACTGAAGGTCGGCGCGCCGCAGCGGCAGGGTCTCGCGGATGGCGGGCTCGTCGACCTGGACGACGCCGATCCCGGCCGCCTCCAGGTCGGCCACCTCGGCGCGCAGGGCCAGGCCCAGCTGGTCGGCCACCTGGGCGCGTGGGATGTCGTCGCGCACGAAGCTCCAGGCCATGATCGTCACCGGGCCGGTGAGCATGCCCTTCATGGGCTTGTCGGTCAGGGACTGGGCGTAGGCGGACCAGGCCACCGTCATGGGCGCGGGCCGGGCGACGTCACCCCACAGGATGGAGGGGCGGGTGCAGCGCGAGCCGTAGGACTGCACCCAGCCGTGCTCGGTGGCGGCGAAGCCGTCCAGGAGCTCGGCGAAGTACTGGACCATGTCGTTGCGCTCGGCCTCGCCGTGCACCAGCACGTCCAGGCCGATCTCCTCCTGGAGCGCCACCACGCGGGCGATCTCGGCGCGCATGGCGGCGTCGTAGGCGGCGTCGTTGGTCTGCCCCCTGCGCCAGGCGGCCCGGACCCTGCGGATCTCGGCGGTCTGCGGGAAGGAGCCGATGGTGGTGGTGGGGATGAGCGGCAGGCCCAGCCGCGCGTCCTGGGCGGTCTTGCGCTCGGGGTAGGGGGCCCGGGTGCGGTCGGCCTGGGTGACGGAGGCCACGGCGTCGCGCACCTCGTCCCGGCGCACGCCGGGGTGAGCGGCACGCCGGGCCCGCAGCTCCGCGTCGCGGGCCAGCTCGTCGGCGACCGCCTCGCGCCCCTGGGCCAGGCCCCTGGCCAGGGTGAGGACCTCGCCCACCTTCTGGTCGGCGAAGGCCAGCCAGGAGCGGATCTCGGGGTCGATGCCGGTCTCACGCCCCACGTCGTGGGGCACGTGCTGGAGGGAGGTGGAGGTGGCTACGGTGACGGGCGTGCCCGCGGGCAGCGCGTCACGCAGCGCCTCCAGGGTGGACAGCGCGGCGCTGAGGTCGGTGCGCCAGATATTGCGCCCCGAGACCACCCCGGCCACCACGGTCTTACCCTCCAGGGTGGCCAGGTCCTCGGCGTCGGGCAGGCGGCCGGCCACCAGGTCCAGGCCGACGGCCTCCACCCCGGTGGCGCCCAGGACGGGCAGGGCCGCGCCGAGCGGGCCGTAGGTGCCGGCCACGAGGATCCGGGGGCGCTCGGTCACGGCGGACAGAAGCGTGTAGGCCTGGTGGACGGCCGCGAGGATCCGCTCCTCCGGCACGTCCCAGGCGTCGCAGGCCAGGGCGGGCTCGTCGAGCTGGACCCAGGTGGCGCCCGCGGCCCACAGGTCGACCAGGAGGTGGGCGTAGGCGTCCAGGACGTCACCCAGGCGGTCCAGGGGGTGGAAGTCCCGGCCGGCGGCGTCGGAGGCCTTGGCCAGGAGGAGGTAGGTGACGGGGCCCACCACCACGGGCCGCACGTCCGTCCCGGCGCGGGCGGCCTCCAGGACCTGGGCCACCGGGCCGTCGGTGGGGTCCACGGCGCCGAAGCCGAGGGCGTAGCGCACCGGGGTGGTCTCGTCCAGCTCGGGCACCAGGTAGTGGTAGTTGGAGTCCAGCCACTTGGTCATCTCGGCGGCGGCGCGCTCGCCCTCGCCGCGGGCCACGGTGAAGTACTCCTCCAGGCCCAGTCCGGGGAAGCCCTGGCCGGCGGTGCCGCGCAGGTCGGCAAAGCGCTCGGGGACGGCCCCCAGGGCGGTGGTGACCTGGTGGACCTGGTCGTAGTAGGTGAAGTCGGCCGGTACGGAGGCGGGCCCGCCCAGGCCCAGGGCGGCCAGGTGCGAACGGGTGGCCGCACGCAGGTCGGCGGCGGAGGCACGCAGGTCAGCCAGGGTGGTGGAGCCGCGCCAGGCCGACTCCAGGGCCTTCTTGAGCTCCCGGTCAGCGCCAATACGCGGGTAGCCCAGGATCGTGGCCCCCGGCAGGGGGGGCAGGGAGCCGGACGTGGGCTGGTCGGGGGCGGCGCTCATGCGTTCTCCTTGATGGTGGTCTCGGTGGTGTGTGGCTGGGCTGGCTGGAGGGGCGCGCCCGCGGCGGCCCGGCCCCCGCGGCGCAGGAAGGAGGGGCCGCGGCCGGGCGTGGCCTGGAGGTAGCCGCGGTCGACGGCGTCACGCACCTCCCGGTCCGGGGCGGCGCCGTCGAGGATCCGCCCCAGTCGCAGATGGCTGATAATGTCCAGGGCGGGTCGGGTGCGGTTGAAGGTGTACAGGTGCAGTCCGGGGGCGCCAGCCTCCAGGAGCGCGGTTGACAGCCCCAGGGTGGCGTCCACGCCGCGGGCCACCAGGGAGGCCCCGGTCGCGGTGGACAGGGAGTCGCGCAGCCTGCGGGGCACTGCGACGCCGGTGAGGGACTCCAGGCGGGTCAGACGGGTCAGGTCCGTCAGGGGGATGACGCCGGGCAGGATGGGGATGGTCACCCCGGCGTAGGTGCAGGCGCGGACCAGGGCCACGTAGTCCTCGGGCTCGTAGAAGACCTGGGTGATGGCCAGGTCGGCCCCGGCGGCCTGCTTGGCGGCCAGGACCTCGACCTCCCGGAGGTGGTCGGCGGCGGCCGGGTAGGCGGCCACCGCGATGGTGACGTGGCGGCGGTCGTCACCGAAGTAACTGGCCTCGACCTCGCGGATGACCTGGACCAGGTCGGTGGCGTAGCGCAGCTCACCGTGGACGTCCTGGGGGGAGAAGCCGGGGGGCGGGTCACCGCGCAGGGCCAGGAAGCGGCGCACGCCCATGGCCAGGAAGTGGGAGACGATCTCGACGGTGTCACGCCGGGTGTAGCCAATGCAGGTCAGGTGCGCCATGAGAGGCACCTGGGAGGAGGAGATGACGTGGGCGGCGACGTCCTCGGCGGCATTGCGCTCCCTGACGACGCGGACGCGGGGGACGGGGTCCGCAGGAGCGGGGGCCAGCTGGGGGCCAGCGGCGGGGTCCGGCTGGGGGCCGGCGGAAGCGGTGTCCGGGCGGGCAGGGGCGGCGTCGACCCCCTCCCCTGCCCCGCCCGGGGCGAGGAAACGGGGGCGGTAGGTCACCGACACGAAGTCCGGGGCGGTGGCCAGGAGCCGGTCAATGCGCCCCCAGGCCGCCGAGGAGCGCGGCGGGAAGAGCTCCAGGCTCAGCGTGGGGCGGGTCGGTGCTGGTGACGTCATGATCTCTCCATCGGTCCTGGCTGAAGCACCCGCCTACCGGGTTGCTGCGGCGTCAAGGAGCCAGGTCTCTCGGCCGCTCTGGATGGTGGACGTGAGCCTACCCTATCGACCTGGGCGCCCACACCACAGGCCGCGGGACGTAGGTCACTGGCACCGCTGCGTGCGGGCCCTCGGTGCGTGCGAGCGATACCAGGCCCGCCGGGTCAGTGCTCCAGCCGGCCGGGGCAGGTCGTGGCCCGTCAGGTGGGTGCGGTCGAGGATGTGTCGGGCACAGCAGGCCGGGGCGTGAGGTGGTGGAGCTCATCGGCGACCTCCAGGACGAGCGGGTCGTGGGAGGTGACCAGGACCGCCGCGCCCCGACCGGCCTGCGCCCGCAGGAGGGCGACGAGATGACGGGCGGTCTCCTCGTCAAGGGCGGCGGTGGGCTCGTCCAGGCACAGCAGCCGCGGGGCGCCGACCAGGGCCCGGGCCACGGCGGTCCTCTGACGCTCACCGCCGGAGAGCGTGGCCGCGTCCTGGTCCAGGACCTCGTGGAGGTCGAGCTCGTCAGCCAGGTCGACGGCCCGCTGCCTGAGGCCGGCCCGCACGGCGCGGGAGGCACGGCCTGGTGGGCAGCCCAGGAGGATGTTCCCCAGGACGCTCAGCCCGGGCAGGACGGGACTGTCCTGCCCGGCGTAGCCCAGGAACCCGGCCCGGGCGGCGGCGACCCGCTCGGGCCGGCGCCAGGGCACCGGCTCCCCGGCCCAGGTGACGCTACCGGTACTGGGCTGGAGGAGCCCGGCCACGACCCGCAGCAGGCTGGTCTTCCCGCAGCCGGTGCGACCGGCCAGGCAGGTCACCGCTCCTGCGCGCAGGACCAGGTCGTAGGAGCTGACCACCGTACGGGCGGAGCCCCGGGTAACGTACGTGATGGAAACACCCTCCAGGGAGGCGACGACGTCTCCCGCCCAGGTGGACGCCCCGTCCGCGACGTCACCCTGACCACGCGCGCCACCGGGGACCCGCCCTGAGCGGGGAGCCCGGGCCCCGGATCCGCCGTCGGTCTCCAGGCAGCGGGCGGAGGCAGCCGGGGCCCCGGACCCAGCCCCTGGATCGAGGCCGTCACCGGACCTGGGACCAGCTCCAGGATCGGGCCCGTCACCGGGCCCGGGGTCAGCCCCTGGATCGGAGCCAGAGCCAGCTCCTGGGCCGGACCCAGCCCCTGGATCGGGACCGGGCACCGTCCCTATTGCAGCAACCTTTCCTGCCGGACGGGCAGGCTCTCCGTCAGTGGCGTGAGCACTCATACATCCTCCTGCGAAAGGCGTCCCTGCCAAAGGCGCCGTTCCTGACGCGACGGGCCGGGCCGCCAGCCGCTATCCGGTGCGCGCTGGGGCCGCGAGGCCCTGACGGCGGGCAGCAGGTGGACGGCGGCGGTAAGGACCAGGGCCAGGGCGCAGACCGCCAGGGCCAGGACGGTGGCGGCGGCAGGGACCTGAGGCACCCACAGGCTCACTACCGGGGTGAGGCAGGCCAGGAGCAGCACGACCGGCACGTACCGGCGCCCCCAGGACACGGCCTCCACCCGGACACGGGCGGCGCGGGACCAGCCGGCCGCCGCCAGGACCTGGTGCCTCTCGGTGAGCGGTGCGCGCACGGAGCGCAGGCCCGTGAGCAGCAGCGCCAGGGCGGCCACGCTGGTCAGGGCCACCAGCACCGTCGTGGCCAACCGGGCCAGGGACAGGCCGACCCCGGCGGCCTGGGAGGTGCCCGCCTGGGACGTGTACTGGGACAGGACCGTCAGGCCCGCCCCGGCCGCCAGCCCGGTCAGGACGACGCCGGCCCCGGTGGCGAGCCCACCCGAGGCGCCTGCAAGGCGGTAGCCCACGCCCACGGGCCCCGGCACCGTCCGCCGGGCCCGCGCGCGGACGGCACGAGGCGCCCGGAGCCTCGCGACCCTCCACCGTGACCGGGCCTGCGCGCGGACGGTGCGAGGCCCCCGCCCCGGCAGTCGCAGCCGGCCCGCCTGCGGAGACTCCTGCGACCCCCGCGGAGACCTTCCGGCGGCGTCGGTATTACCCCGCCCCGTCAGGCTCCCCCGGCCCCGGGCCCCGGTGCGCTGGGGACGCAGGGCGGCGGCGGCGTCCCACAGGACCCACACCACCACCCCCAGCACGTAGACGAGCCCGACCGCGGGGGCCAGGACGAGGACCACCGGGTTGCTCCCCTGCGTCGCGCTCACGGCACAGGCCGCCGCCGCGCCCAGGAGCACGGCTGCCAGGGCGGGCAGACGAGCACCCAGGAGCCGGGCTCGCAGCCGGGGCCCGGACCAGCCGGACTGGACCAGGACCCGGGCCCGGAGGACCCGCGCCGCGGAGGCCTGCCCCTCGACGACCAGGGCCAGCAGGCCACAGGTGAGCATTGACACGACGGTCAGCATCCTGGTGGTCCACGACGAGGCGGCCTCCACGCGGGCCACCGCCCCCAGCTCGGTCCACTGCTGGGTGGCGGTGCCGTGCCAGGCGCCGGTCATGGAACCGGTCAGCTCCACGGACACCTCCACCGGCGAGGAGCCTGTCACGACCGTCGGCGTCAGGCCCATGTCGGCGACCCGGGCGGCCACGCGCTCTAGGTCGTCCTCGCTGGCCGCCCCGCCGTCGGGCCGCTCCAGGCGCAGGCGCACCATGCCGGCGGGCAGCCTGGTCCCGTCCAGGGCCAGGTCGTCCAGGGCGGTGTCGGGGATGACCGCGCCCGCCGGTGAGGTGACGGCCCCGGTACCCGACACGTCCTGGGCGACCGGCCCCTGGCTGGTCCTCAGGGTGGAGGCCGCCAGCGGATCCGTGCCCGGCAGGGACCCCGAGGTCACCGGGTACAGGCCCGTTGAGATCATGCCCGGCTTGCGGTAGGCGCCCCCGACCAGCCCCCGGACCCGGTAGATCTCCTCCCGCCACTCCGAGGAGGTGATCCCGGCGACGGCCGTGTAGCGCAGGCTGGGACCGCCGCCGGGGCTGGTGGTGTCGACGGCGGACAGAGGCGCTGGCTCCTTGCGGGTGGCGGTCCTTGAGGAGTCGGTGGTGACGTCCCCGTAGGACATGGTCCCGTAGGTCACGACCTGGGACGGGGCGCCGACCCCCAGGGGGTGCGCGGGGGCGAGCCAGAAGTAGGCGGGCGACGTCGTGGGCACCGTGGCGACATCGTGCCCCGGCAGGGCCAGGAGCCGGTCGGCTGCGGACTCGGTCAGGTAGCGGCAGTCCTCACCCGCGACCGGTGGGCAGCGGTAGGCCCTGTCCGTGTCGTCCTCGGTGAGGGAGGTCCCGGTGGTGTCGAGCTCGGTGGCCTGCCCGCTCACCGTCATGTCGGGCAGGCCCGAGTCCGCGACCAGGGCCGGCACGGGGTACCCGTAGGACAGGAGCCAGGGACCGTCCAGGCTCAGGGGGTCGTCCGCCCTCGGGCCCGAACCGCCCCGCCAGGTGTCCCGTGCCCACTGTACGAAGGCACCGGGGTCAGCAGCGGCCCTGGCAAGGGAGTCCATGGAGGCTGCCAGGGCCTCGTCGCCGCCGGCCCTGGCGAGCGCGGCCTCGGAGGCCGGGTCCAGGGCGACGACGGACGCCCGGCTCACGCCCGTCATCGCGGCCGAGGAGAGGCCCGGGGCCGTCAGCGGCTCAAGGGCTACGCCCTGGTCGGTGACCACGGGGACCGGCTGCCCCAGCTCGTCTCCTGACAGGAGGTTGATGGCGGACCGCGTACCAGGGGCGAGGAGCATGTTCCCGCCCTGGGCTGCGAGAAGAAGGGTGGAGGGGGCGGAGACCCTGGTACCGGTGCCGTCCGTGACCGACACGGTGACCTGGACGCGCCAGGCCCGCAGGTGGTCGCCGTCCTGGTCGGCGGCGGGCCGGGGCACCCAGGCGCTCACGACCTGCTCCGTGTCCTGGTCGGCCAGGTCGACCACGGTGACTGGGGCGGCGACCTCCACCCCTGGGATGTCCCGCAGGGCCCGGACCTGGTCAGGGGTCACGCTCCCCTGGGTCATCCAGGCGTCCGGGGCCAGGTACCGGTGACCCCCCAGGACCGTCACCGGATCCTGGGAGGTCACGACGATATCGACAGGAGTGTCCCGCACCCCCTCCAGCCGGTCCCTGACAGAGACCGACACGCTCGAGCCCAGGAAGGAGGAGGCCAGCAGCGCGGCCCCTACCAGGGCCCCTGGGGCGAGGCGGGACAGCAGGCTCACGCGGGGACCGATCCGCCGTCGCCCAGCACGCAGGCCCTGTGGAAGCGGTCCACGTACCAGCAGTTACGCGGCCTGGGCTCCCCTCCGGGCTGCCACCAGCCGGACACGACGTCCGGGTGCGTCGGCGTAGCCGCCGCGACACCAGCGCCGACGCATCCGGCCACACCCAGGACGGCCACAGCGGCAGCAACGACGACTCTCCTCATGGCACTAACCCTCTCAACCAGCGGCGACGTACCGCAACGAATAGGTCACAGGTCACGCTACTAGAGGAGTGGGTACCTGTACAGCACCTCGCACAACGTCTCACTTTATGAGACCGCGTAGGGTGGACTCCCATACCGACGCCACCCGTGTGACGGTCTGGAGCGCGCCGGTCTGAAGCGTGTGACGGTCTGGAGCGCGCGGCCGCCCAGGTCGCTGACACCGGCCGCCGCCAGCCTGCTGGCTGGGCGCTGAGCCCGCTGGCCGGGCGGTAAGCCTGCCGCCCTCATCCCGATCGAGGACGTGGCACAGTCCGGAGCCCGCCGCCTGGGTGGTGAGCCTGCTGGCAGAACGGTGAGCTCGCCAACGGACCACTATCGGCACTACGTCAAGCTCGCTATGCTGGGCCCGCACCGGCGTCGGCCCACCTCCGACCCCGTACGCCCCTCTAGCTCAGTCGGTCAGAGCTGCGGACTTTTAATCCGAAGGTCGTGGGTTCGAGCCCCACGGGGGGCACCGCCCGGAACCCGGGGACGGCGGCCGCGGCGTCCCGGACAGTACGGCACAGCTCCTGGCGGGTAGATACCGCGGTGCGCTACAACATCCCCTACGAGCAGGGCACGGTCATCTCGGGCGCCTACGCTCCCTCGCCTACCCGACACAGGCGACGGCGAGACAGGCCACACCCCTTCTTGCGGCTTCTCCTTCGCCCATAGCGCGAGCAGGACGAGATCGATTTGCGAGGGTGGGGGTTCCTGGTCTCTCGTGGCGTGGATTCGGACGGTTATATGCAGTCCCCTGGATGGTCTGCCGCCTGTCTGCTAGCCCGGTTCGTGTTCGTGTCGCAATCTGAGGATCAGAACGAGGGCCACCCTCGGCCGCGTCGGGGCCCAGGCTCCTGACCTGCGTGGATATTGAGTGTACAAAGGTGAGAACAGGGTGGGGTCGGCTCTGATCCTCAGACTGCGACAGAACCAGGCGCCAAACCCCGCCGGGGCCGTGCATAGCACCCCAGGTGCGGGGTGGGGCAGATCCCGGGCCGGGCTACGGCTGGTGGCGACGGGCGGCTGCCGGGCGCCACCCCGACCAGGTCACCAATCAGGCCGCCGAGGCAGTCACGATCTGTCGCGGCCAGTCGGCGGTGCGACCGCAGTGCCGCCAAGCGGGCGCCGGGTCGGCAGTGAGGGAAACCGGGGTCTGATAGACTTCAGGACCGTTGGAATCCCAAGGATCCCCAAGGATAACCCCGCGCCAGCTGGGATAATCCGTGGGAGTACATGTCGGGCAGCTCACGCCACCGGATAACCCCGCGCAAGCGGGGATGATCTGGTGTAGAGTCAGCTGCGAAGCGGGGATTCCCCCTGGGCCAGCCTTGAAATAAGAGGCCGACGTCCTTGGTAGACGTCCAGAACGCCCGGGAATGGGCCCCGCTTCACTGATCTTGAGCAAGCGGGGATGATCCGGTGCTTTGGCCTGTGCTCTCCCAGAGCGGGGGCCAGGTAGACGAGGTCGTGGTTCTCCTCCCGGACGACCAGGAGCTACACCGGAGACGTGACGAGTGACATGGACACCGATGACTGGGAGAAGGGCTCGGAGTACCTGCTCTGGGTCGGCTCCGGCCCCACGCGCGCCCAGGTCGAGGCCGTCCTGGACCCCCACTTCCACCCTGACGGCGACTCCTTCGCGTCCGCGCAGTGGGACGTGGACGAGACTGACCCCGACGAGGTTGCCCTGGGCTATCCCTGGATCGTCTCCGTGGACGGCTGGCCCGGCCCCAGGTCCACGCGCCACGTCCTGACCCAGGCCCTGGGCATCCCCGTCGAGGACGAGTACACGCTGGCGGACGTCGAGACCCGAACCAGGGCGCTCACAGCCACCGCATAGACGACGCCGTCGCACTACTGCTGCGCAGCCCCGCATCACCTGACGGTGTGCGGTGCCTACGTCTCCGCGCACCCGCCCGCCAGCTACACCGACGCCCTGGCCAGCGCCCAGGACCTGGTCGAGGGCGGTCCCTGCCCTGGGCCCCCTCGGGACCAGGCGCTCTCCGGGACCAGGCCGAGAAGCCCGCAATACCCTGCCCCGGGTACCCTCGAGGACTAGGAGAGACCCCGGCGCCCTGAGTCCCCAGTGCCCTGAGACCCCGACGGATGCTCTGCCTCGGGTACCCTCGGGGACCAGGAGAGCGTCGGGACCGTAACCACCAGGAGGGGATCGTGGGAGTGGCAGAGGGCGACCGGGGAGGGTTCCTCAGTGTCGGTGAGCTCATCGCCCTGGCCAGGACCGCCCCTGAGCACCGGCTCGCCCCGGACGAGCGGGGTGTGGTCCACACCGCCGCTAGCAACGCGGCCTGGTGCCCGGCCATGCTGGCCCGTGGCGACACTCTGGACGACCTGTGGCGCTTCTGCGTCCTGCAGACCCTGGACGACTACGCCTCCACCCTGCGCTGGGGCGGGGCCCAGGAGGCCGCTCGGGTCTTCGCCGAGGAACCGGCCCCCACCGGCGCCCAGCAGGTCGACGCCGCCCTGGCGGCCCTGGCCGAGCACCTCGCCGAGCGCGACGGCTGGGAGGCCCCCGCCTGGGCCGGGGACCCCGCGCGTACCACCACCTGGTACCCCGACCTGCTCGAGATGGATCGCCACGAGGCCACGCACCACGGCCCTAAGGCCTTCCGCCGCCACGGCGTGTTCATTACCCACCGGGCCCTGGGGCGAGCATGACCACCCGCACCGGGCCGGACCTGACCACCGACGACATCCGCGCCCTCCTGACCGAGCTGTCCGACCGCCTGGCCGCCCGGGGTCAGAGGGCCCAGCTGTTCGTCGTGGGCGGGGCGGCCATGGCCCTGGCCTACGACACCACCCGCACCACCCACGACCTGGACGCGGTCTTCAGGCCCGGCTCCGTCGTACGCGAGACCGCCGAGGTCATCGCCCTGGCGCACGGGCTCCAGAGGGACTGGCTCAACGACGCCGCTAAGGGGTTCATGCCCGGCACCGACAAGTCCCCACGCACCGTCCTTAGGTCCGAGTCGCTCCTGGTCCAGGTCCCCTCACCGGAGTACCTGCTGGCCATGAAGATCTTCTCAGGACGCGGCCAGCGCGACACCGACGACGCCGTCCGCCTGTTCGACGCCGCGGGGTACACCTCCGTCGAGCAGGTCATTGAGCTCCTGGAGCGCACCTACCCCGCACGCCTGCTCCTGCCTCGCCACCAGTACATCGCCTACGAGGTCGCCGAGAGGGCCCAGGCCGCCCGTACCTGACGGGCCCACCATGCCCCACCCGGCCAGCGGCGCGCGCCCGTCGGGTGGTGGGGCCGGGCAGTGTAGCCCTGTGAGTCGTCCTGGGGCGAGTGGTGGCCGCCTGCCTGTGGAGCGCCTGGTCCCATGGGCCTGGCCTGTCCACAGGGGGTGGTGGCCCGGTGGCGGGGTGGGTGAGGATGGTGGTGTCCGCCCGTGGGGGCGGGCCCGGGGAGTTTCCGAGGAGGCTGGTATGGGTGTCGAGGATGAGGACCTGGTGGCGGCGGGGGCGTGCCCGTGGGTGCGGGGGCTGATCGCCACCGTCCTGGTCACGGGGTGGGACGGGCAGGACCGGGAGCGTGCGGGGCGGGCCGCGGTCCTGTCCCGGGTCCTGTGGGGGGTCCTGTCGGGCCCGCCGGTGGTGGTGCCGCCGGTGGAGCGGGCCGAGGCGTGGGGCGTGGTGGAGGACGTCGAGAGCCTGGTCGGGCTGCTGGGGTCGTGCCCCGGGGGGCTGGGTGTGGTGGACACCGCCCGCCTGGCCGGGGCACGGGTAGCCCTGGCCGAGGAGGCCCGGGCCGAGGCGGTCTTCGAGGCCCTGGAGCGCAGGGCGGTGCGCCAGTCCCTGGGCGCCGCCCCGTGGGGCCGGTAGATGGTGGTGGACACCGGCGGGAGGGTGGGTCATAATGTGAGGGACCCACCCGGCGGCAACCGGATGGGTCCCGAGGGGCTCAGGCCCCGAGGATCTCGAACAAACGGATCAGGACCCCGGCGACGGCTGCGAGCGCACTAACGATCTCGCACCACGTCGGGGTCCTGCGCTGTCCTGGGCCCCTGGGAGCCGCGTGGCGCGGCGGACGCTGGCGCACAGTCCCCTCACCTCCTTCCGGTGGATCGACACCCCGTCGAACAAACGGGAGGTGTCGGGGGTGATCCGCCTCAAGGAAGGCCCACCCATCATCGCACGGGACCTGTGGTGCCCGTGGCCCACGTGGTGGTGGCGCTGGGCGGGGCGTGGTCAGCACGGACGAGTGCCTCCGCCGGGGCCGGGCCGCCCGGTAGCCGGCGGTGTGCCCCGGGTGGGGCCCGGGCGCCGCTGGTCGGGTGGGGGCATGACCAGGGTGGGGATCCTGCTGGCCCTGGTCGAGCTGGTGGTCGCGTCGCGGGGCTGGATAATCTGCTCCAGGGCGGGTCTCAGGGCGGCCGGGTGGGTGCGCATGGTGCCCGGGGCGGGCATGGCGTGGGCGCAGGCCGTGCTCCACTGGCGGGGCGTCACAGCCGACCAGCGCATGGTGAAGCGGCCGAGGGCGGTCAGGCGCTCCAGGAAGGCCTTGGTGGTGCGGCCGTTGCCCTCCCGGAAGGGGTGGGCGTAGTTGAGCAGGGCGATCGTGGTGGCGGCGCAGGTGACCGTGTCGTCGCGGTCCAGCCTCTCCCAGGGGACACGGGCGTTGTGGCGGGCCATGGCAGTCAGGACGGCGTAGATCCCGGCTCCGTGGGACGCGAAGACGGAGCCCTCCTTGGCGACGTCCACTACGCGGTAGCGCCCGGCCCACTCGTAGACGTCCTGGAACAGCCTGGCGTGGACGGCCCGCACCTCAGCGGCGTCGAGCGTGTTGGGGACCAGGGCGGGGTCGAGGCGCAGCTGGTGGGTGCGGTAGCGGGCCAGGGGGGCTCGGCAGCGGCCAGGCGCTCGTCGTCGCGCTCACCCAGGAGGTTGCGCAGCGTCCCCTGGACGACGCCGTCGGCGTGCTCGAGCGTCTCGGGGTAGAAGTACTCACGCCAGCCGGACTGCTCAGCCACGAGCGGCAGGCGCCGAGGCGCGGTCGGCCGCACGTCGGGCGGCCTAGAGGGGAGTGAGCCGGCCCAGCTGGACGTCGATGACATCGGCAGTGTCGGCACGGTTGGGCACCCAGCCCTCGTGCCAGTTGACGGCCAGGCCCTCAATGAGCTCCTCGCGCTCGGCCGGGCTCAGCGGCTCGAACAGGTCAGGCCACCACAGGTCGGGGCGGAAGGGGAAGTACGGGTCATTCACGGGCGGTCCTCCTCGCAGCGAGCGTACCGCACCACGTGCGCCCACTCGGAAGAGTCTAAACATGTACTAAAAAGACTCTTTAGAGCTCAAGCATTATGTGTGTACACGGAGAACCTCAGTGGTGCCGTACGCAGCCCAGAGGCCGTTCGGGGCTGCCGACTCACTCAGGGCGCCTGGGGCGCACCAGGTGCGGTCTCACGCCCAGCCCCGGAGCTAACTCACGCTCAGGACGCCTGGGACGCACGGGTCGCCGTCGGGCCCGGTGCCCCGACCCAGCAGCCGCGCAGGCCTCAGGGCCGTCCGCCGCGCTCCTCCTCCCCGGCCGCCCGGACCGCGAGCGCCTGGGCGACGCGCTCGCGGATGACCCGGTGGTGGAGGGCCGTCTCCCCCTCCCCGTCAGAGGCGGGTTCCGCCCCCGCCGCCCGCCCCGGCTCCAGCAGCCTGAGTATCCCCGCCTGCAGGAGGGACTGGTCGAGGGCGGTGCTGCCGGCCAGGGACAGGACGGCTGCCCCCTGGTCCAGGGCGGCCAGGAGCGCCCCGAGCTGCTCGCTGGTGAGGGGGTCCTCCGTCTTCCCGCTTCCCACGCCCTCTGCCGGGTCCCTGGTCCTGGCACCGGCCTCCCCGGGCCTGGCCCCATCGGGCCTGGCCCCACCAGCCCCGGGCCTGGCCTCCCCAGTCCTCGCCTCCGTGGCCTCAGTCTCCTCGGTCCCGGGCCTGGTACCGCTGGCACCGGCCCCCGTCTTCGTGACCTCAGCCTCCCCGGCCCCGGCGTCCGAGGGCTCTGCCGCCTGGTCGGCCGAGGCGTGGCGCGAGGACTCCACGACGGCGGCGTAGAGGCCGACCACCTGGTCGAGCCGCTGCGCGACCTGCTCGCTGAGGTGCTCGTCGCGGGCGGCCACCGCAATGAACTCCAGGCTGGCCAGGGCGAAGCCCTTGATGGCCGCGGCGATCTCGTCATTGCCGGAGATGTCCACCGGGGCCTGGTCATAGGCGTTCCAGCCTCGGGTCATGGAGTCCTCGATGTTCTTGTCCAGGACCGCCAGGAACAGCTCGGCCTTGCCTGCGAAGTTGGAGTACACGGCCCCCTTGGAGAAGCCCGCGGCCCGGGCGATCTGGTCGAGCCGGGCCCCGTGGTAGCCGTCCTCGGCGAAGGCCGCGCGTGCGGCGAAGACGATGGCCTCGCGGGTCTGTCTCTGCCGGTCGCGCCTGCTGATCGGATCGGGAAGGTCGGTCACCTCTTGATCGTAGGGGCAGGTCCACCGGTTGCGCTCCCTCCCAGATTCAGATACTCTCGGTATCTACATACTGAGAGTATCTGAAAGGTGGTCCTATGTCCTCAGCCGCCCTGAGCATCACCGGTCTGACGCGCCGTTTCGGCGACGTCGTGGCCAACAACGACATCACCCTGACCATTGAGCCAGGCACCGTCCTGGGCCTGCTAGGTCACAACGGCGCAGGCAAGACCACGCTCGTCTCCCAGGTCGTGGGCCTGCTGCGCCCCCACGCCGGGTCCATCCACGTGGGTGGCGTCGACGCCGTGGCCGACCCCGCCGCCGCCCGCCGGGCCGTGGCCATCCAGCCGCAGACCCAGACCCCCATCGACGGTCTCACCCCCAGGAACGCCGTCGAGATCACCGCGCGTCTGCGAGGCCTGAGCCCGGCGCAGGCCCGCGCCGCGTCCCTGGCGGTGGCCGAGGAGCTCGGCTACACCCCCTGGCTCACCCGCCGGGCGCTGCCCGAGGGCGGAGGGCTGTCCGGCGGGATCCGGCGCCTGGTCGGCTTCGCCATGGCCGCAGTCGCCCCCACGCCCCTGCTGGTCCTGGACGAGCCCACCAACGACGTCGATGCCGCCCGCCGTCGCCTGCTGTGGGACGCGGTACGCCGTCGGGCCGACGCCGGGGCGGGCGTGCTGCTGGTCACCCACAATGTCGTCGAGGCCGAGTCCATTATCGACGAGCTGGTCATCCTCGACCACGGTCGGGTGGTGGCCAGCGGCTCACCGGCACGTCTGCGCGGGGAGGCCACCGGCCTGCGCCTGGAGCTCCACCTGGCCCCCGGCTCGGCCGACCCGACCGGCCTCGGCGAGACGGCTGCGGCCCCCGCCACGCCCCCCGTCCCCACGACGCCCCTGCGTACGGTGCGTGCCGGACGGCGGATCCTGCTGACTATCGTCCCCGACGCCGCCGCGGCCTGCGTCACCTGGGCCACGGCCCTGCGCGCGGAGGGGGTCATTGAGACCTACGCGATCAGCCCCGCCACCCTGGAGGACGCCTACCTGGCCCTGACCTCCGAGGACGGTGCCGAGGACGACGAGGCGGCCGGACCGGGGCGCAGGGCCGCCTGAGGGCACCGACGTCGGCCACGACCGACCGCCACCTCCATACATACCGCCACGATCAAAAGGAGAACACCCATGTCCGCACAACCCGCCGCGGTACCCAGCAGCACCCTCCATCCTCTCCGCGTTAGCACCTGGACCTGCTACACCATGATCCTGCGCTGGAACCTGGGGTCACTGGGCCCCATGCTGCCCCTGGTCGTCGTCGTCCAGGCCCTCCTGGCCGCGGGGGTCGTCATCGGCTTCGGCATGCTCATCCCCAATATCGACGCCGACACCAGCGGAACCGCCCTGTTCCTGTCCACCGGCGCCCCCACGGTGCTGCTCATGACAGTGGGGCTGGTCATTGTGCCCCAGGCCGTGAGCATGGCGCGGGCCAACGGCATCTTCACCTACCTGCGCTCCCTGCCCGTCCACCGGGGGATCCTGCTGGCCGCCGACCTGACCATGTGGCTGGCGGTGGCGCTGCCCGGGGTGGCGGTGGCCGTGGTGGTGGCCCGGCTGCGCTTTGACCTGACGCTGGACGTCAACTGGCCGCTGCTCGTATCCACCTCGTTCCTGGTCGCCCTCATGGCGACGTCGGTGGGCTACGCGATCGCGGTGAGCCTGGCCCCCACGCTGGCGCAGCTGCTCACGCAGATCCTGGTCTTCTTCGTCATGCTCTTCTCCCCCGTCACCTTCCCCGTCTCCCAGCTACCGGGCTGGTTCCAGACGGTGCACGACTGGCTGCCGGTGCGCCCTGCCGCCGACCTGCTGCGCTCCGGCCTGGCCTCACAGGCCTACGTGGCCTCTGCACGTGACCTGGTGGTCCTGCTGGTGTGGACGACGGTCGGACTCGCTATCACCCTGCGGGCCCTGACCCGCCGGGCCTGACGGCCCGCACGCGGCTGGCGGGAGCGGGCGGCTCAGCGCGCGGGGCGGGCGTCACCCCTGCCGACGAGCAGGCCGTCCAGGCGGCGGGTCAGC
>ERZ772927.410-NODE-410-length-18839-cov-370.787_pt1 | contig 18839 bp, 21 predicted proteins | sample MGYA00512115_ERZ772927 | MGnify/ENA primary metagenome ERZ772927 (study PRJEB29015, sample SAMEA2737924) | human oral metagenome | biome: human oral; feature: human-associated habitat; material: dental | place: China | collected 2013 ... | reverse complement strand
TCCTTTGTATCCGATTTGGACACCGACGCCCTCCAGCGCCCCTGCAATGCGGTCAAGTTCGAGCGCGAGAGTCCGTGAGAGCCTGTTCGTATGCGTCGAGCAGACGCCGGGCGTTCTTGGCTGAGCGGAGGAGGTGGGCGGTCTCCTGCCAGCCCGCGTACTCGTCGGCCAGTATGAGGACCGCTCGGCCGTTACTCGAGACGATCTCGGCAGCATGGTGACTGGCAGCGATGCGGTCGATGAGCGCCGGCAGCGTCCGGCTCGCTTCGTCGGCGCTGACGGTCGCCGCCGCTCCCCTACGCTCACACAGCATGGAGGAACACTACCAAGCCCCAGGGGCAAACCGACGGCGCCCCCCTGCACACAGGAGTGCTAGCATTACAGTCACCCCATATTCCTAGACAGAGAGACCTCATCATGGCCAAAGGTTTTAAATGCCCCAAATGTGGGCGGTACACCCTTCAACCCGAATCCACCAACTGGCTGCGGTGTTCGAACTGCGAAACAAAAGTAAAAAAGGACAACGTTTAAGGCGACTTCAGGAGACATGAGGCGCTAACTCACTACTGACGTCCAGATCTCACCGAAACACAAGTCTGAAACTTGGCACCATTACCCAAATCACAAACCGTCTTTCCATGTCAGCGCATCCCACCGGGTAACCGGCTCGAGCGACTGACTGGTGATCGACGTGGCCAGTACAGCATTCGGGTCAACGCCCAGTGGCGACTCTGCTTCACCTGGCATGAAGGAGGTGCGGATGATGTCGAGCTCGTCGACTACCACTGACACAGACCGGATCGACCCGATTCACCCGGGCGAGGTCCTCATGGAGGACTTCATCGAGGGGTTCGGGATCACCCAGAACAAGCTCGCCACGGCCATCGGCGTGCCCCCGCGCCGCATCAACGAGATCGTGCACGGCAAGCGCGGCATCACCGCCGACACCGCTGTACGACTGGCCAAGTACTTCGGCACGTCTGCCGAGCTCTGGATGAACCTGCAGAGCCACTACGAGCTCAGGCTTGAGCGCCGGGCCCTGCGCGAGCAGCTCGACAACATCGTGCCGCTGCAGTCGGTGGCGTAGACAACGCAGACGGTGTGCGTGACCAACGTTCACCTCCGGTGAGGTGAGCCGGCGCGGTTCAGGCGGCGGTGACTGGACCGCAGATACTCTCCAAGCACGCTCTACCGAGGCGAACGGGGCGGAGGCGATCGATGTCGCCGGCCGGCGGTTCGCCGGTTTACTCGACGTCGAGGGGGCCGTTGATGTGGAGGGTCTCGACGTCGAAGCGCCGGTTGACTCGCGAGGCGGTGGAGTCGTCGATGCGGCCGGCGAAGCGCAGGCTCTGTACGCGCTCGCGCAGGTGCTCGATGACGGCGAGCCGCAGGGCGCTCTCCTGGTCACCGTAGACGCTCGCCTCCTCCTCTGCGTTGGCGTTGCTCACGGAGTCGTGACGACGTGCGTAGTCGGCTCGCACCGCCTCGATGGCTGCGTCGTCGTCGACGCCCGCGCGTTCGGCGATGGCATCGAGCTGGCTGATGGTGTCGGCGAGGATGTCGGCGAGGGCTCCGGTCTCCTGCGACTCGACGGACTCGGCGGTCTGTGTGCCGGCCGAGGGCCTGGCGTTGGCCCAGCGGACCACGTAGGGCAGGGCGAGGCCCTGGATGAGGAGGGATAGGAGGGTCGCGCCGGCGACGACGAGGATGATGAGGTTGCGCTCGGCGTAGGCGGCGCCGTCGAAGGAGGTCGGGATGGACAGGGCCATCGCCAGTGAGATCGCGCCGCGGAAGCCGGCGACCGTGGAGACGATGCGGCCACGGATGTTGGTGCGGCGCAGGCGCTGCTCGGGGCGGCGGTCGAGGGCGCGGATGGAGTAGATGATGAGGTGCTGGCCTGCGAATCTTCCCGCGACCATGGCGATGTAGATGATGGGGATGAGGATGAGGCCGCGCACGAGGTCGGCGCGAGGGAGCTCGGCGACGATGCCGGGGAGTGCCACACCCACCATGACGAAGAGGATGGTGTTGAGGATGTGAGTGAGGATCGTCCAGAAGGGGATGCCGAGGACTCGCGAGCCCAGGGACATGTGCGGGGCGGCGAAGCGGGAGATGACGATTCCGCAGGTGACGACGGCGAGCACGCCTGAGCCACCGATCTCCTCGGCGACGAAGAAGGTGAGGAACGGCGTGGCCAGGGCGGTGATCGTCGCCAGCATGGGGTCGTCGGTGATGGTGCGGACCCGGATGCCGATCTTCGTGACTGCCGCACCGACGAGGACTCCTGCACCGATTCCTCCCCCAAAGGACAGCAGGAGCTGATGTGTGACGAGGCCGAAGGTGACGCCGGAGGAGTCCTGCGCAGCTTGGAGGGCGATGGCGAAGATGACCAGGGCGGTGCCGTCGTTGAGGAGTGACTCGGCTTGGAGGACGGTGCGGCCGTTGGGGTTGATGCCTCGTCCCAGGCTGGAGACGGCGGTGGCGTCGGTGGGGCCGAGGCAGGCTCCGATGAGGAGGGCGGCTCCCACGCTCAGCCCCGTGAGGACGCCGATGAGGGTGATGAGGGCGGCCGTGATGGCGACGAGCACCGTGGCGCTGAGGATGATGCCGCGCAGGCTTCGCCGCATGCGGTTGAGGGAGACGGACAGCGACTCCCAGTACAGGAGGATCGGCAGGAAGATCGTGAGCACCACGGTGCTGGGCAGGGACATCTCCTCCCCCACCGGGAGCAGCGCGACGCCCACGCCGGCGGCGATGAGAAGTACCGGGGCGATGAGGCGGAATCTGTTGGCGATCGCGTAGGCGACAACCGAGGCGCCGATGAGGGCGACGATCATCTCGATGGTCATGAGGCTGCCGGGTTCCCTTCCTGGGATGAGTGTGGCGGGCGGGCTGCGGTCGGCCCGGGAGAGGGGTGCAGTCAGCCAAGCTCGGGGCCAGGCCTGTGTCAGTTCCAGGCCGGGCTAGGCCGCGCGCAGCCTACAGATGCTTCCTTCAGCGCCCCTGGGGATAGTCGATTCGCGTGTGTGACCTCTGCTCACATTCGGCGAGGTAGGTGGGGTCGTAGAGAAAGGTTTTGGAGATCTGGGCGCGCGATCGGGTGACGTGCGCTTGGCCGACCAGGCGGTGGGAGCCGTTGGCATCGGAGACGATCTCGACAGTGGTCATCGGGCGCGCTTTCTGGTGAGGCGGCCGGCGCGGAGGCGGCCGATGTCGCTGGCCAGGGGATCGGCCGCGTCGACAAGCTGGTCGAGGATGCCCAGGGCGCGCAGCACCTGGGTGACGCTGTTGAAGCTGACGTTGGGGTTGCCCGACTCGATCTTGCGCAGGGTGTCACGGGTGATGCCAGCCCGCTCGGAGACCTGCTGCGCGGTCAGGCCGAGCACCATGCGCCACCCGCGCACGTGCTCTCCGAACTCCTTCAGCTGACGGTCGATCCTGTAGCCCGACATGCCCCTCCGTCCACTATGACGACCATCGCAGCCCGAAGTGAAGGTTGCGGCGATCGTGCTCGTCATATCGTTCAGCGAACGTGGAGAGGACAACGGTTGCGGCAACTGAAGATCGTCCCCCAGACGCCTGGGCCGCTCGCCGGCGGGCTGTTCAACCTCGCAGTTCAGGGGTAGGGCGTGGTGGCCGTGTCCGACGACGGTCTGCCGTTGTTTCTGGACCTCTCGCGGGAGCCGACCTTCGTTGACACACAGGCGGCGATCTGCTGGTCGACGAACCTGTAACCGCAGATCAAGAGCAGCTTCAGTACGGGGTCGCCCATTGGCCGCGGCTCGAGCGAGCCCTTCCACGGCCCGAACTCCGCGACGGCCAACCCGTCGAAGGTGAACAGGTCGCGGCGCTGCCCCGATCGGGCGACAACGACGGAGCGCGCGACTCCGATAGCCGTGCAATCAGCAGCGACTAAAAGGGCAAGGCAGAACTACCGGTGATCGTCTCGCAGATCTGTCGGGAACCTGCGTGAGGTCCGTTGCGTTGGCCTAACTCTTCACCCAACGTTCTCATGCAGTTCAACGTGCTCGACTCCCGCAGGCATTGCCGGTCTTCAGCCACAAGACGAGGCGACGGCCTCCCGGACTGTCGACGCCCGCCATCTTACGAGTGTCGATGCTCAGTGAGACATGAGAAACACAGGCCGAGATAAGCCTATCGATTTTGCGGACGCCAACCTGGGCACCAAACTTGATCTTGATGTGACCTGCCCGCGTCCACAGTTCGACTTCAGAGTTCATACCGAGTGTTCCTGCGTTCTCGGTCGACCACATGTTGATAGCACTGTAGGGCAGCGAGTAGATCTCCGCCTTCCGACCGGTCAGGCCTTGAACGTCACGGACGATCAACCGCTTCGAAGTGAACACGGCCGAGTCGCGCATCGCCCCGAAAACAACACATGGCCACACAGGACCTTATACGTCATCACCCGATCATCTCAAGCACCCCAAAAACATCAGGATCACATTTATGACAGAAGTAGGAATGTAGCCTTCAGGCACGAGGACCACTTCCACTCACCAGACCTGTAATCACCGACCCACCCCAGAATGGATTCCCTAAACATGAATTAGGTCAGATTAAATTGCGACACAATTCAACTTCACCTAACGTCAACACGAACAAGGGCTATGCGGTTGCCCCCTTAAACTCACACCAAACACCACAGGCATCAGTCTTTAGCGTACGCTTCCAGATTGAAGTAGCCATAATCAATGGCCTTTTTTATTTCCGAAGCCCTCCCAGGGGTATCTGGATACATTGTGGACGACTTAAAATTAAAGGTACCCTCAAGTACGTCACGAATCTCATCTTTTGCTTTAGATGCAATTCTAACAGTAAAGGCGGGCTTGGTGTCTTTGCGACTATTACGCTTTCTGTCAACCATTCTTAAATTAATTGACGTGTGCCCTCGAACTTCATTTTCTAGCCAGCACCCTGGATTCGTTCCCGGCCTTTTTCTGTATCTAGCATTACTGCCTGGCTTACTAAAACTTGGCACACCCCCCACAAGGAATCCGGCGTACTGGGCCGGAATCCGCTCATTGTACGCAGGCGGCTGCCAGAACCAGAATTCACTTGTCCAGTTACCTTTATTCCACGTCTCACCGTCGACACCCCCATCCGATGCTGACCTGAAATCCCAAGGGCAGTCGTATCGTTGCAGCGGGATGGACGGAACACCCTCATCCCTAACTACATCGAAGGCAAATAGTCTTGCATCCTCACTATCCCTTCCGCTTTCTGAACTTTGACGCTCCACCGCCATCCAGATCGCAACATATGGATTCAAAGATACGTCGATTAAACGTGTGGGCGCTCCATAGTGCTGTAGTTGCGCAAGGAGCTCCAAGTACGTAACGTCACCAACTCTCCAATTGTCTCTAATATATCCAACAATCTCCTCTTCGAACTTTAGAAGATTCTCCTCCCCTACACCCTCTTCTGGCCTTTTTTCTATCAGATAACGATATAGAGAACTATGCAACTCCCATCCAGCGACAGCATGTCCTCGCCACACTAAAGTGTGACCATTGCTTTTCTTCTTTATATCAATAATGGCGCTCTGCATGTCATCCCAGGATGACACAACATCCCCTTCCCAGGGAGAAAAAAATTCATTGCCCGCCATCGACTTTCACCTTTCAACAAGAAACAAAATCTATTTTACGCTAAATACTTACAAGACAGATGTCATAACCCTATAGTTGCAATACCCTTCACAACACTTCGATTTTGATCGATCACACATTAAACCTAAACTCCACGACATCACCGTCGGCCATGACGTAGTCCTTTCCTTCCATGCGCACTCGGCCGTGAGCGCGGGCTTCGGCAACGCTGCCGTACTGGACCAGGTCATCGTAACTCACGATTTCGGCCTTGATAAAGCCGCGCTCGAAGTCCGTGTGGATGACACCGGCCGCCTGGGGCGCCGTCGCGCCCTTGCGGATCGTCCACGCGCGGGACTCCTTCTCCCCCGCCGTCAGGTACGTCTGCAGCCCCAGGGTGTCGAACCCAACCCGGGCCAGCTTGTCCAGGCCGGACTCCTCCTGCCCGTTGTCGTGCAGCATCTCCGCCGCCTCCTCAGGCTCCAGCTCCACGAGCTCGGCCTCGAACTGGGCGTCCAGGAAGATCGCCTCCGCCGGCGCCACCAGCTCGCGCAGCTCGGCCTGGCGGGCCTCGTCGCTCATCCCGGCGTCGTCCATGTTGAACACATAGATGAACGGCTTGGTGGTCATGAGCTGGAAGGTCTTGAGCACCTCCGCATCGATCCCGGCAGCCTCGGCCCCAGCGGACAGCAGCGTCCCCTCCTCCAGGACCTTGAGGGCCGCCTGCGCCGTCTCCAGCACCACGGGCTCCGTCTTCTTGCCCCGCACCTCCTTCTCCAGGCGCGGGATCGCCTTCTCCAGGGTCTGCATGTCCGCCAGCACCAGCTCGGTGCTGATCGTCTCAATGTCCCCGGCCGGCTCCACCTTCCCATCCACGTGGACCACGTCCGGGTCCTCGAAGGCGCGCGTCACCATGCAGATGGCGTCCGCCTCGCGGATGTTGGCCAGGAACTGGTTGCCCAGCCCCTCGCCCTCGCTGGCGCCGCGCACGATCCCGGCGATGTCCACGAAGGAGACCGTCGCCGGCACCACCCTCGCGGAGTGGAACAGCTCGGCGAGCTTGTCCAGGCGCGCATCCGGCAGAGGCACAACCCCCACGTTCGGCTCAATGGTCGCGAACGGGTAGTTGGCGGCCAGGACGGTCGCGCGGGTCAGAGCATTGAACAGGGTGGACTTGCCGACGTTGGGCAGTCCGACGATTCCGATGGTAAGTGCCACGCAGCAGAGTTTAGACGGCCCCTGTGACACTGTGCGCCCCGACGGCGTCCCCGGGCCGGGTCACGCCGTCGGCAGCCCCGCTTACTTACCGGACCTCTCGTTCACCCGGACCGAGGCCCGCAGATCACGCCACGAGGTGTAGAAGCCCCCGCTGGCGTTGGCCCCGATCCCGGCCGTGACCGCAACCAGGCCCGCCGCCACCAGGATCACCACGACCCGCCCCAGGATCGCGCCGCCCAGCCGCGCCACCGACCGCTTACCGCCGTCGCGTCGTCGGCCCCAGCGGGGCGACCAGAACATGACCGCCCCCAGCGCCCCCAGCGAGGCGACCACGGCCACGATGATCGTGCCCAGGCCGTTGATCTCGAAAGGCATGGCGCGCACCGGCGAGACCGACCCCACCACGCGCTGGTCCTTGGGCGTCTCCGACAGGGGCTTCACGCCGGCGGCGGTGGCCTTGGCCCAGGTATCGCCCTGGGGCGCCGTCACGCCGGCCGCCTTGAACACGGCCGGGTCCGAGCCCCACCACGTCAGCAGCGACGGGAAGTAGTTGTTCCACAGGGTCCAGGAGTGCCCGCCCGAGGCCGGGGTGTCCACCGTCAACGAGTCCGGCTTGCGCACCGCGTCATCCATGAGCCAGGCGGCCCGGGCCGCACCGGAGGAGTCGTCCTGCGCCCCCAGGACGTAGAAGCGCATGCCGTCGGGCTTGCGCTTCCCCAGCATGGTGGACAGCCCGTTCTGCGCCTGGAGCGTCTTGCCGCTGTGCGCCAGCGAGCCCTCACCGGGCAGGTCGTAGGAGGACATGACTCCCACCGCGCCGAAGCGCTGCGGGACGTCGTAGGCGGTCCGGGCCGCGCAGTAGGCGCCCGCGGAGATCCCCATAATCATCCAGCCGGCCCGCTGCGTGGTGACGTTGGGGAAGGTCGCCTGGATCATGCGGGGAATCTCCTCCGCGGTCCAGGTCCCCACGGCCGGGCGACCGGCGATGTTGACGCAGTCGGGCTGGCCGCCGTCCACGTTGAGCGAGGGGAACACCAGGATCGACGGCGGGATGCGGCCGGCGTCGATCGCCTCCTGGAGCCGCTGAGGTGAGGCGATGCCCGTCACCATGGACTGCGGGGAGCCGACCCAGCCGTGGAGCCCCTCGAGGACGTTGTAGGTGCGGCCGTCGTCGGGCCGGTAGCCCGCCGGCAGGACGACGCGCACCGGCAGCTTGATGCCGCTGACCGGGCCGGTCCAGGTGGCCTCCTTCGAGCCGTCGCCGACGTCGTGGAAGGAAGCCTTCCAGGTCGCGGCCGGGACGGCATCGTAGGCGGATGCCTGCGGCAGGGGCGCGATGCGCGAGGTGACCTGGGTGCGAGGGGTCAGGGCTTTGACGACGTCGCCGACGTTGCGCACGTAGTGCATGGGCCGGTTGATGAGCAGGCCCCCAAGCACGATGACGAGCACCACCGGCACACTCACCATGACGGTGCGCGCCGTGTAGCGGCCCACGGCCCGCAGCGCCGTGCGCAGCGTGGGGCGGGCGAGTCGGGTGGGACTGTCCGCGCTGCTGGCGCGCGTGGTGGCCGGAACAGTTCGCGGCAGAAGGACCGCGGCGACGATGGTGGTCAGAACGGCAAGGACCAGCACGACTGCGATCGTTCGGAGGCTGGTCAGCGGGATGCTGCGCAAGAGGCTCACGTCCGATAAGCATGGCACCACCTACCCAAATACCCATCATCCAGGAGTCGTAGAAGGACCGTGCTCTTGGTCTCCTCTCCTCCGCCGTAGGCAGGATCGGGCAGGCCCCAGGACTGTTGCCCCAGGTCCGAACGGTCGGTTGGTACATGCCCGGGAGAAATATGTCCGACGACGCCGCAGCAGCGGGCCGGTGGGCCGGATCGGCGAGCAGGCGGGTGGGCCGGATCGGCGGGTCAGGGCGGAGCCGGATCGGCGAGGCGGGGTCGTGCCGGTCCGTTCGGCGGGCGGACGGGCCGGCCGAACCAGCCAGGCGGGGCGATCTGCGCCGGCGGGGCTCCGTGGGGCTTAAGGGCTCCAAATAGATGTCGCACCTAACGGGCACCATCGGTTCATGAGCTCCTCAGCGGTCCTGCTTCCCATCCTGCTGCTCCTCGTCGGCCTGGTGATCGGCGCGGTCATCGGCTACCTCGGTGCGCTCGCCCGGCGCACCACCGCGCACCAGTCGGACGGCGAGCAGGTGGCCGAGCTGCGGGCGCAGGCCGCCCAGTGGCAGGCCCGGGCCGAGGAGCTGTCCTCACGCACCCAGGTGGCCGAGGAGCGCGCCGAGCGGGACGGCTCCGTGCTGCGGGCGCTCGCACCCGTGCGCAGCCAGCTGGAGCAGGTGGGGGCCCGGGTGGAGTCCTTGGAGAAGCAGCGAGCCGAGCAGCACGCGGCCCTGGCCGAGCAGCTGAGGGCCACCGCCCTGCGCGAGCAGGACCTGGCCCGCTCCACGGCATCCTTGGAGGGGGCGCTGCGCTCACGCTCGGCGCGCGGCATGTGGGGTGAGGTCGAGCTGGCCCGGGTCCTGGAGGCCTCCGGGATGATGCGGCACGTGGACTTCTCCGAGCAGCGCACCATCGGGGCTCTGGTCCAGCGGCGCGGTGGCCCGGCCGGCGCACCGGACTCAGTGGTCCCAGCGGGCTCAGTGGGCCCGGCCGCCGGTGAGGGGGCTGCCGGCCGCTCCCGGCCCGACGTCGTCGTCCATCTGCCCGGGGAGGGCTACCTGGCCGTGGACGCGAAGGCGCCCATGGACTCCTACCTGGCGGCCACCGCCGTCCAGGGCTCCGGCCCCGAGGACGAGGAGCGGCGCGGGCGGCTTCTGGAGGCTCACGCCCGGGCACTGCGCGGGCACGTCGACCAGCTCGCCGCGCGCCGCTACGACCGGGCCCTGGGGGACTCCCCCGAGCTCGTGGTCCTCTTCGTCCCGGCGGAGGCGGTGCTCTCGGCCGCCCTGGAGGCGGACCCCGCACTCCTGGAGCACGCACTGGGGCGCGGCGTCGCCCTGGCCTCGCCCGTGTCGCTACTGACCCTGCTGCGCACCTGCGCCACGGCCTGGGCCCGCACCGCCGTCAACGACGACGCCCGCGAGCTGCTGGAGCTCGGCCGTACCCTCTACGAGCGGCTGGGGACCGTCGCCGGTCACCTCGACGCCCTCGGTGGGGCGCTGCGGCGCAGCGTCACCGCCTACAACAAGGCGGTCGGCTCCATGGAGAACCGTCTCCTGGTGACCGCCCGGTCCCTGGAGACCCTCGGGGAGCAGGTGGACTCCCCCACGCTCATCAGTGCCGACGCCGCCCAGGTGCGTACCTTCACCGCACCCGAGCTCACCGCCGACGGGCACCCCATCTCCACGCCGTAACGCACGCCACACTCCCGGCCCGTGACGATTGACGCTTCCATGGCGTCTATCAGGCAGCGTTGCCTGCCATCTCATGACTGGCTGACACGCTGCCAGAACGTTTCCATACCCGATGGGCGGATGCCTCCCCTCATCGGACCTTCTCGGAGGAAGACATCATGCTGTCATTCATCGGAATGATTATCGCCGGCGCCGTGCTCGGCGCCCTCGCCCGCCTCGTCATGCGGGGCGAGCAGAACATCTCGGTCCTGTGGACCATCGTGCTGGGCGCCGTGGGCGCACTTGTCGGAGGCGCGGTCGCCAGCCTCTTCGGCGTCGCCCACACCGACGGGATCGACTGGATCCGCTGGGCCCTGTCCCTCGTCGCCGCCATCGTCGCGATCTCCGTCTACCTGGGCGTCACCGGCCGCAAGTAGCCCTCTAACGCCCTGAAGCGGGTTCTGCGGAGGCAGCCACCGCCTCCGCAGAACCCGCTTCGACTTTTGTGACGCAAGCCATGGGTTGGGGCCGTGAGGATTCCCCCGCCTGCGGCGTCCTCCTTACAGCGCGGCAATCAAGACGGGTAGCAACACCAGTCAGTCACGTCGGCCACTCACGCGAGCGGGCCACGGCAGCCACCGAGGCGCCGTGACGGACCAGCTGCTGGGCCGCGCACCACACATCCCGTCACCATCCATTCACGGATCAACGAAAGAGGCTCCAATGAGCAACAACGCCATCCCCCAGACCGGTCAGCAGCGCGAGCGCAACGAGCAGGCCGAGGAGGACAAGACCCCCCACGGCCCCCTCCAGACCTCGCACGGCGTGACCACCATCGAGGAGAACGTCGTCGCCAAGATCGCCGGTATGGCCGCTCGTGAGGTGCCCGGCGTCTACGACATGGGCAACGCCGTGCGCCGCGCCTTCAGCGCGGTGACCGACCGCATCCCCAACGCCCAGACCAACGTCGCCGGCGGCATCAGCGTCCAGAAGGGCGAGACCCAGGCTGCCGTCGAGGTCACCGTGGTCGTTGAGTACGGCGTCTCCATCGTCGAGGTCTCCGACGCCATCCGCCGCAACATCATCGAGCAGATCGAGGGCACCACCGGCCTGGAGGTCGTCGAGGTCAACATCAACGTCACCGACGTCCACCTGCCCGACGACGACTCCGGCAGCTCCGAGGCCGCCGACCTCAAGTGACCCACCCTGACGCCCTGATCTGAGGAGCTCTCAATGAAGACAACGTACCTGGCCCTCCTGGTGGGCCTGTTCCTTGGCACCATTCTCGCCTTCGGCTCTTTCGCCGACTTCGTCCTGGTGGCCCTGTGCGGCGCGGCCGGACTGGGGGTGGGCCTCTACCTGGAGGGCCGGGTCGATGTCCACAGCATCCTGGATCGGCGAAAGAAGTGACGATGGCGACCGCCACCCAGCCCGCCATCACGCAGCCGGGTCCCGCCCAGGACGCAGAGTCCTCCTGGAAGCAGCGCGGCACCACCACCATTCCGGCCAAGGTCGTCGCCCAGATCGCCGCCCAGGCCGCCTATGAGACCGGCAACGTCGGCTCCAACGCCGGGGGGCTCCTGGGAATCGGCGCCCGCCGCAACTTCGCCTCCCGGCCCGAGGCCCAGTGCGAGCTCTACGGGCAGGTCGCCGTCCTCCACCTGGACCTCGGCCTGGTCTTTCCCACGCCACTGTCCTCCACCGTTGACGATCTGCGCACCCACGTGCGCGGCCGCGTCGAGCACCTCACCGGGCTGAGCGTCGGCAAGATCACCATCGAGATCTCCTGGCTCAATCCGAGCAGCCACGTCAGGAAGAGCCTGAAATGAGAACACCCGTCCCGAAACTCATTCGTCGCCCCTCTCGCAGCACGCCCAGTGTCATCCTGGCACTGCTGCTGCTCACGGCCGGAGGCCTGGGGGCCTGGCTGACGGGGCACCGGATCGTCACCGGCAGCTGGCCGGACCGCACCATCACCACGCTCGACACCATTGGCTCCACCGCCCTCGGCTCCGTCGCGGTGCTCGCCGCCGCCGGGATCGCCGCCGCCTGCGCCCTGGCCATGATCCTCGCGGCCCTGTGGCCGGGGCTGCCCGAGCGCGTCACGCTCCTGCCCGACACCGTCCCGGGCCAGACCGCGGTGAGGCGCCGTGACCTGGCCACCCTGGTGAGGAACCAGGTCGAGCAGATCGGCGGCGTCCACTCCGCCACCGTCACCACCCATCGCTCCCGGGTCGACGTCGTCGTCCTCAGTGTCCTGGACGACCTCGAGCCGGTGCAGGAAGCCGCCCGCAAGACGACCGACAAGGCCCTGGAGACGCTCCAGCCCGCGGGCATCACGCGCAGCCGCGTGCGGATCAAGCGCACGAGCTGAAGGAGATACGACCATGCGTTCAGTTTCTGGTGTCCTCAACCGGACGGCCCTGGCCGGCTGCGGGCTTCTCATCGCGGCAGCGTCATCCTGGGTCCTGGCCTCCGGCCTTAGTGCCGGTCGCTCCTGGCCCGACGCCGCCCCCTACCTGGCCACGGCACAGGACCGAGTCGGCAGCCTCATCGCAGCCCAGGCGCACTGGCTCCTGCCGGTGGCCGCGCTGGTCTCCGTGCTCGCCGTCATCGCCGGGTTGGTCCTACTCGCCATGCAGATCCCCCGCAAGGCGGCCGCCTCTCCCCTGAGGTTCAGCGACTCCGAGGGCGTCCTCATGGCCACCGTTGCCCCCGAGGTCCTGTCACAGGCCCTGTCCGAGCGGGCGGAGGACGTTCCCGGGGTGGAGCAGTGCGCCGTGTGGGTCACCGGTTCCCCGAGCAGCCTGTGGGTGCAGGCGGACGCTACCGTGTCCCAGGACTGCGAGGTCGCATGGGCCGTGGCGGAGCTCAGGGGACGGCTCGAGGATGACGTGACCACGTCCCTGGGCACGCGCCCCCGGCAGGTCGACGTCCTGGTGGGGCTGGAGCGCTCCACGAGCAAGCGCAGCGTCTCGCAGACCGTCACGGGGCAGCACTCGCCCAAGACCATCGGGAACGGCGATGGTGCGTGAGACGCGGGACGAGGCCACGGCGGCGCCTCGCCCGCGTCCAGACCACGCCGCACAACCGAGCGCCTCGTCCGGCGCGTCGCCCGACAAGGACCGCTGCCTGGTCCTGCGCGCCCAGGACGGTGACATCAACGCCTTCGAGCAGCTCGTCGAGCGTTACCAGGGGCGCCTGTTCCGCACCGCCTACATGATCGTGCGCAACCGTCACGACAGTGAGGACATCGTCCAGGACACTCTCATCCAGGCCTGGCGCAGTCTTCACCTCGTCAGGGAGCCCGCCGCCTTCCGAGGCTGGCTCATGCGGATCTGTACCAACAAAGCCACCAGCATGGCGCGCAAGCGTCAGCGCCGGGCCACCGACGCCTACGACGCCGAGGGCCTGGAGACCGCGAGCGCCATCGCGGAGACGACGTCGAGCAGCACCGCCGACCCGGCCGAGTCCAGCGAGGTCAACGCCCAGATCGAGGCGCTGGCCGACCTCCTGGCCTCCGTGCAGCCCGAGCTGCGCATCGTCTGGGTGCTCCGAGAGGTCGACGACATGTCCTACGAAGAGATCGCCCAGACCCTGAACCTGACCGAGTCCACCGTCCGAGGGAGGCTGGCACGCGCCCGCTCTCTCGTCATGCGCCAGATGAAGGAGTGGGCATGAGCACCGTCAACAAGCTCTCACACAGCGTCCGACGCGCGACGGCGTCAGCCACCAAGTCCTTCGCCCGGTCTCATGAGCAGGACGACGCCGACACGCGGGAGTACCAGCGTCTGATCGCCTCCCTGCACGAGGAGTGGGATCAGCTGGAGTCTCAGGCGAGCGCCTCGGTCATGCCCAAGCGCCACCTGATGGATGCCATCCTCGCCGAGACCCGCCATGGCGCCCAGGTGGAGATGCCCGCCACCGACCTGGGGCCGTACAGCATGTCCGAGTTCTCGCTGCGGGCGCTCATCCGCCGCACCGTGGACGGCGTGCCCGGGGCGCGCGCCCTGCGCTCGACCTTCGAGCACGCGCCCTCAGGCGAGGGTCACCGCGGCCTGGGGGTTCCGCAGACCATCTCCTGCCGGATCTCCGCCCACCTCAGCGTGGACAGCCTGCCGCAGCTCGGCCAGCAGGTCCGCGACGCCGTTCGAGCCGCCTGCCATGAGAACCTTGGGGTGTCCCCGACCGTCAACGTCCACATCGAGGATCTCCACGATGACGACTAACCTCTCAGCGGCCGAGCTGGCCCACCTGGTCACTGCTGTCCCCGGCGTCCGAGCAATCGAGCCGGGGATAGGCAGCACGTTGAGGGCGCTCGGTAGCCGCATGCGCCAGCAGGATCCTCAGCAGGCCCGTTTCGGAGTGATCGTCGAGGAGGGCTCGCGCCGGGCCGTCATCGAGATCGGTATCGATGGCTCGCGGCCCGTCAAGGACATCGTGCGCGACGTCCAGGAGGCCATCATCGGCTCCCTGTCCCAGGCAGGCGAGTCCGACGGCGCCTCCGAGGCCCGGGAGGGCTCCGGCTCCTCCGACGTCGGGGAGGAGAACATGCCTCAGGTCACGGTGCGGGTCCAGTCCCTGCTGTAGGCGCTCGGCCCACAGCAGCACCAACCTCGTGCAGGTTCCAGCACGAGACGACGTCGGGGCACCGGTCAAATGATCGGTGCCCCGACGTCGGTCATGGGGTACAGGGGGCGAGCCCAGCGGCCACGGAGGTTCGGCCGGGCTCAGCCAGGCTCAGCTGCGCTCGCCAACAACGGCGCCCGAGACGTCGGCCTCCTCCAGGCGCACCATGCGCGACCCGGTCACCAGGCGGTGCCCCAGCCAGATGGCCCCGAAGACCGGCAGGCCGATGTAGGAGGAGAGCACCTCCACCAGCTGGCCCTTGAAGACCGCCTCGTAGTTCTGGCCGAGGATCACCAGGGCGCACAGGGTGAAGGCCAGGACCGGCCCCAGCGGGAACCAGGACGCCTGGTAGGGCAGGTCGGCCGGGTCGTTGCCCTGGAGCACGTAAGCGCGCCGGAAGCGGAAGTGGCACGCGGCGATCCCCAGCCACACGATGAACCCGCACAGGGCGGAGACATTGACCAGCCAGGCGTAGGCGGTGTTCTGCCCCACCACCGCGGTCAGGAAGCCGGCCGCCCCCACCAGCGCCGTCGCCCCCAGGGCCCGCACCGGGACCCCGTGGCGGTTGACGTAGGAGAACCAGGCCGGCGCCTGCCCCTGCAGGGCCATCGAGTGCAGCATGCGGGTCGAGGCGTACAGGCCGGAGTTGCCGGCGCTGAGCACCGCGGTGAGGATGACGGCGTTCATGAGGGCCGCCGCGATCCCGATCCCCGCCCGCTCGAAGACCAGGGTGAAGGGCGAGTAGGCCACGTCCTCAGTCTCGGTGTGCAGCAGCCGACTGTCGTTGAAGGCGATGAGGAAGCCGATGACCGTGATCGCCCCGATGTAGAAGATCATGATCCGCCAGAACACCGTGTGGATCGCCTTGGGCACGTCCCGGCGCGGGTTGCGGGCCTCACCGGCCGCCACGCCCACCAGCTCGGTGCCCTGGAAGGAGAACCCGGCCACCATGAACACCGACACGATCGCCAGCATCCCGCCGTGGAAGGGCGCGTCCTTGACGACCCAGTTGCTGAAGCCCGGGGACGTCCCACCGATGATGCCGGCGATCATGGCCAGGCCCGCCACGAGGAAGACGATGACCGTGACCACCTTGATGGCCGACAGCCAGAACTCCCCCTCCCCGAAGGCTCGGGCGGACAGGGCGTTGAGCGTCGTCAATAGGGTCAGGAACAGCGCCGCCCAGATCCACGAGGGCACCCCCGGCAGCCAGTAGCCCATGACGATTCCGGCGGCCACCAGCTCGGCCGCCACCGTGATCGCCCAGTTGAACCAGTAGTTCCAGCCCATGGCGAAGCCGAAGGAGGGGCTGACGAACCTGGTGGCGTAGGTCTGGAAGGAGCCGGCCACCGGCATGTGCGCCGTCATCTCGCCCAGGGACTGCATGAGCAGCAGCACCATGAGGCCGATGGCCGCGTAGGCCACCAGGGCACCGCCCGGGCCGGCCGTGGAGACCGTGGCGCCCGAGGCCACGAACAGCCCCGTGCCGATGGCGCCGCCGATGGCGATCATCTGCATGTGCCTGCTGGTCAGGCTCCGGTGCAGGCCGCCGTCCTCCTCCAGGGCCTCGTTGGAGACCTGGCCGGAGGCGCCGGAGACCACCGCGCCCACGGGGTCTGCGGAGGTCACAGGGTCAGCACTGTCGGAGCTGTCGGCAGCGGGCCGCCCACCCGACGCGGCGGGGGCAGGGCCACTGGGGGCCGACTCGTCATGAGAATGTGTCACCCGACCGAGGGTAACCGTCACGCATGCAACCCGGCGTTCACCTTCGGCCTGTCTCACGCAGCCGGGCGTGTGCTGACGCTCACGGCCGGCCCTGCGGCCAGCCCTATGGAAGGCCCTGCGGCCGGGGCGGAAGGGGCGGACGGCGCAGCCTCAGCAGGTGTGGTCGGCGGCCGGCTCGCGGCGCTTGTGAGCCGAAGCGGCCCCCTGGGCCGCCATGAGGTCGGCGCGCAGGTTCTTGGGCAGGGAGAAGGAGATCTTCTCCGTGGTGGTGCGCACCTCCTCGACGTCGTCGAAGCCGAACTCGGCCAGGCGCTCGACCACCTCGCGCACCAGGATCTCCGGTACCGAGGCGCCCGAGGTCAGGCCGACCGTCTCGACGCCGTCGAACCAGGACGGGTCGATCTCGCTGGCGAAGTCCACCCGGTGGGCGGCGCCCGCACCGGCCTCGAGGGCCACCTCCTTGAGGCGCACCGAGTTCGAGGAGTTGCCGGAGCCGACCACGATCATGAGGTCAACCCTCGGGGCGATCTTCTTGACCGCGGCCTGACGGTTCTGAGTGGCGTAGCAGATGTCCTCGCCGGGCGGGTCGATCATCTCCGGGAAGCGCTCGCGCAGCAGGCGCACCGTCTCCAGGGTCTCGTCGACGCTCAGGGTGGTCTGGCTGATCCACACCACCTTGGAGGGGTCGCGCACCTCGACCTGGTCCACCTCGTGGGGGCCGTTGACGACCTGGATGTGGTCGGGGGCCTCGCCCTGGGTGCCCTCGACCTCCTCGTGGCCGGTGTGGCCCACGAGGATGATGTCGTAGTCCTTGTCCGCGAAGCGCACCGCCTGCTTGTGCACCTTGGTCACCAGCGGGCAGGTCGCGTCGATCGTGTCCAGCCGGCGCTCGGCGGCCTCGGCGTGGACCGCCGGGGAGACGCCGTGGGCGGAGAAGACGACGCGGGCGCCCACCGGCACCTCGTCGGTCTCGGAGACGAAGATGGCGCCGCGCTTGGAGAGGGTCTCCACGACGTACTTGTTGTGGACGATCTCCTTGCGCACGTAGATCGGCGCCCCGTAGTGGGCCAGGGCCTGCTCCACGGCGTCGACGGCGCGGTCCACGCCGGCGCAGTAGCCGCGCGGGGAGGCCATGAGGATCCGCTTGCCGCCCTTGGGGGAGGGGGTCGCGGCGTCGGTGTGCTCACTGGAGAGCTCGATGGTCGTCACGGTCACCACTGTGCCACAGTGGGACCCAGGTCCCCAGTGGTGGACGTGGCACAGTGGTGCATGTGACAGGCCAGAGCCCCTCCCAGCCCAGCCCGCAGCCCTCCCCCGGTGCCGGCCGCGCGCCAGGCCCCGACGCGGGCGGCGGCCCCAGCAACTCCGGCAGCCCCGACGGCCCCCGGGAGCTGGCGCCGCGAGCGAACCTCACCACCGCGGAGAACCCGTGGCCGCTGCGGCTGCTGTCCTCCAAGATCGACCAGTACGTGGCCCGCATGAGCCAGGTGTGGGTGGAGGGGCAGGTCATCCAGCTCAACCGCCGCCCCGGCGCCGGCATGGCCTTCCTCACCCTGAGGGACACGGAGGCCGACATCTCCATGTCGGTGTCCATCTACGCCCGGGTCCTCGACGCCGTCCTGGCCCGCACCGGCGCCGAGCTCGGCGAGGGCGCCCGCGTGGTGGTGCGCGCCAAGCCCACCTTCTGGGCCAAGCGGGGCTCGCTCCAGCTGCAGGCCGACGACATCCGGCCGGTCGGCGTCGGCGACCTGCTGGCCCGCATCGAGCAGCTGCGCCGCATCCTGGCCGCCGAGGGCCTGTTCGACGCCGAGCGCAAGCGGCCCCTGCCCTTCCTGCCGCGCAAGGTGGGCCTCGTGTGCGGACGCCAGGCCAAGGCCAAGGACGACGTGCTGGTCAACGCCCGCCTGCGCTGGCCCGGCCTGCCCTTCGAGGTGCGGGAGGTCGCCGTCCAGGGGGCGCGCGCCGTCGGCGAGGTCACCCGCGCCATCCAGGAGCTCGACACCGACGCGCAGATCGACGTCATCGTCGTGGCCCGCGGGGGCGGCGCCGTCGAGGACCTGCTGCCCTTCTCCGACGAGGGGCTCGTGCGCGCCGCGGCCGCCTGCCGCACGCCGCTGGTCTCGGCGATCGGCCACGAGACCGACTGCCCCCTGCTGGACCTGGTGGCCGACTACCGGGCCTCCACCCCCACCGACGCCGCCCGCCGGATCGTCCCCGACCTCGCCCAGGAGACCGTGGGCCTGGACTCGGCCCGCGAGCGCCTGCGCAGCGTGCTCGCCTCGCGGCTGGACGCCGAGCAGGCGGCCCTGGACCAG
>ERZ772927.407-NODE-407-length-18889-cov-6.5481_pt1 | contig 18889 bp, 16 predicted proteins | sample MGYA00512115_ERZ772927 | MGnify/ENA primary metagenome ERZ772927 (study PRJEB29015, sample SAMEA2737924) | human oral metagenome | biome: human oral; feature: human-associated habitat; material: dental | place: China | collected 2013 ... | reverse complement strand
TTTACAATTAATTTTGTTTTATCAATGTCGATTGCAGCTGCAGCCATAGAAGGGCGACCTTCTTCATAGAATTTTAAGGCTTCAGCAGTAATATTATATTCTCCATCTTTTAAAGCTTTAACATCTTGTGCTACAGTAGCTGGTTCTTCAGCGTTATGAGCTGGAGTAGTGCTTGTAGTAGTTGTTGCCGGCGTTGTAGCTGTTGGAGCAGCTGCTGCAGGAGTAGTTGCTGCAGCCGAATTGCTTGCAACAACAGGTGTTTCTGCTGCAAAAGTAAAGTTATCTTGATCATATGCTTCGATTGCCGCAATTGCTGAGAATATTGCAGTCGCAGACAAAACTTTTAATAATGTTGTATTTTTCATTTAAGTAAGGTTCTCCTTTATTATAAATAGATTGATTATTTTTTTAATCTACAACATTATTATATTACAAAAGATTAAAAAAATAAAGATAAAAATGATAATTAGTCTCATATAATGGCTAAAATAGGCAAAATTTACTACAAAATTTCACAGTTAGTTCACAATTTAGACACAATATTAGTGTTTTTTATTTTATAAAATATAAAAATATTATTATTAAAACTTTTTTTGTATTAAACCAATATCATTTATACTAAAGTTGTAAACCCTTAAACTAATTTGTTGACATTTATTTTTTTCTGTGCTACGATTTAAAAATAAATAGAATAAAATCACTGGGGGAGCCTGTAGGCTGAGATAACACAGTTAGACCCTTTGACCTGATCTAGATAATGCTAGCGGAGGAAATGTGAATGGATATAATTAGGATTATTCTAGAAAGAATAATCTCGTATTTGTAATATATTTTTCATAGTTCTCTTACGTTAGTAAGGGGCTTTTTTATGTATCTAAAGTGATATTATTTTATATAAAAATTAAATATACTGAGGGGGATATACCTATGAAACTTATTACTGAAATTATGGAAGAGAAGGCATTGCCGATTGTTGATAAAATATATAATGATGGTTTTATTCAAGGCTTAGTTCATGCTAATTTATCTAAGGAAGCAGTTGTGCATTACCTAAAAGCTGATGCTCTTTATTTGGCTAACTTTAGTGATATTTATGCAATGTTGTTAGCAAAAAGTAATGATAAAGTTGAAAAAAACTTTTTCCTAGGTCAAATTAATTTTGTATTAAATGAAGAAATCGCAGCTCATAAAAATTTAGCTGATTATGTAGGTGAAGATTACCATGAAATTATAAAAGGAGGAGAGTGGTATCCGTCTGCAGATCATTACATTAAGCATATGTACTATAATGCATTTGCATTCGGTATGGCAGAAACATTAAGTGCAATGGCACCGTGTCCTTGGATTTATAAGATGGTAGCTAGAAAAATTCTTGCAAATCATAACTTAGCTGAAGATCATCCTTTAAAATTCTGGGTAGAGTTTTATGCTGATGGTCTAGTAGATGAAGTATTAACAGAGTATTATAAAATTATTAATCGTGAAGCTGAATTTATGTGTGAAGAAGGGAAAGCCCGTCTTGTTAAAAATTTCCTAGAAAGTTGCGAACATGAACGTCGCTTCTTCAACATGGCTTATACACAAGAGCGTTGGGATTTAGAGGTGTAGATTATGACAAAACTAAATATTGCTTTAACTATCGCTGGGACTGATCCAACGGGTGGAGCTGGTATTATGGCTGATTTAAAAAGTTTTCAAGCTCGTGAAGTTTACGGTATGGCTGTAGTTACTAGTGTAGTTGCTCAAAACACTTTAGGTGTTCAAATGATAAGAAACTTAGAATTAGATGTATTAGAAGCACAATTAAAAAGTGTATTTGATGATATAATGCCTAATAGTATAAAAACTGGAATGATAGCAAATACTGATATGATGAAATTAATTAAGAGATATTTACCTAAAGATGTTCCTTATGTTGTTGATCCAGTAATGGTTGCGACAAGTGGAGATAAATTGATAGATGATGTCGCTAGAAAACATCTAAAAGAAGAGATACTACCACTTGCTACTATTATTACACCGAATGTACCAGAAGCAGAAGAAATAGTTGATTTTAAAATAGTAACTGAAGACGATGTAAATCGAGCAGGGAAGTTTATTATCGATGAAGTTGGATGTAAGTCTGTAGTTATAAAAGGTGGACATCTAACAGGTGAAGCGAAAGATTATTTGTTCTTGAATGATGGTACTAAGAAAGTATGGACTAGTGAAAGATTTAAAACTAATCATACACATGGAACAGGATGTACATTCTCAGCTGTTATTACCGCTGAATTAGCAAAGGGAAAAAGTATAGTTGAAGCTGTAGATATTGGGAAAAAATTTATTACTGCAGCGATTAAAAATACACCGGGAATAGGTCATGGTAATGGACCTGTAAATCATATTGTGTTTAAAGGAGATTTATAAATATGACCAGTTTAAAATTATTAAAAGAAAAAGCACCATTAGTGATTTGTATAACTAATGATGTAGTGAAAAATTTCACAGCAAATGGATTAGTAGCATTAGGTGCTTCACCAGCTATGAGTGAATATAAAAAAGATTTGGTAGATTTACTAAGATATGCAGGTGGACTTTTAATAAACATAGGGACGTTGACAGATGAAAATTGGAAGTTATATCAAGATGCATTAAAAATTGCAGAAGAGTATAATGTACCAGCTGTATTAGATCCAGTTGCTTGTGGAGCTGGAGAATATAGAAAAAAAGTAGCTCAAGATTTAATTACTAATTATAAATTATCAGCTATAAGAGGAAATGCAGGAGAGATTGCATCTTTAGTTGGCATAAATGTAGCCTCTAAGGGAGTAGACAGTGCTGGAGTCGATAATATTGATGAAATTGCGTTAGCAGCAAATGAGAAATTTAATATTCCTATAATAGTGACTGGAGAAGTTGATGCTATTGCTGTTAACGGTGAGGTAGTGACTATCCATAACGGAACTGCAATGATGCCGAAAGTTATTGGAACAGGGTGCTTATTAGGAGCAGTTCTAGCAAGTTTCATAGGATTAGAAAAAGGACAAGAATTAAAATCTTTAGAAACAGCAATGTTAGCATATAATATTGCCGGGGAAATGGCAGAAAAGCGTCCTAATGGACATCTACCAGGAACGTTTAAAGTTGAATTTATTAATGCGTTATATGAAGTTACTGATAAAGATATAGAAACATTTAAAAAGGTGAAATAAGATGTTTAATAAAGAACTATTAAAATTATATTTTATTTGTGGAACGACTACTTGCTTAGGTAAGGATTTATATACAGTTGTTGAAGATGCTTTAAAAGGTGGTATAACTTTATTTCAATTTCGAGAAAAAGGTAAAGGTGCTTTAGAAGGTAAAGAAAAAGTAGAACTAGCAGTAAAAATTCAGGATTTATGTAAAAAATACAATGTACCGTTTATCGTAAATGATGATATAGAGTTAGCATTAGAAATAGATGCTGATGGGGTTCACGTTGGTCAGGGAGATGGAAATATTGAAAAAATTAGAAAGTTACTTCCGGATAAAATAATAGGTTTATCAGTTGGAAATGAAGAGGAGCTAAGAGAATCTAAAATAGAATTTGTAGATTATATAGGAGTTGGGCCTGTTCATAGTACTATCTCAAAAAATGATGCGGGGGGAGATATAGGTTATAAAGGGTTAAAAAAAATGCGTAAATTAGCTCCTGAGATACCCATAGTCGCAATAGGGGGGATAAAAAAAGAAGATATTAAAAATATAGCAGCTATCGGAGTAGAAGGAGTATCTATTATTTCAGCAATTTCTTATTCAGAGAGTATAAAACAAACAGTAGAGCAGATGATTAATGAATATAAAAATTATGTGGAATAAGATAAGGTTATATAGTTTCTATTAGAATTTGCCAAACAAGGTGTTTTCAAGTATAATTAGTGTATAAATTATTTCGCTAAGTGAGGGCTAAACTTTATGAAAGATATAGTATTAATTCATGGCACATGGTGTGACGGAAATGTTTGGGGAGAGTTCAAAAATAAATTAGAAGAATTAGGACTGCGTGTTCATACACCCTCATTACGCTATCATGATTTGCCTTATGAAGAAGTAGAACAAAAAGTGGGACGTGTAAGTTTAGGAGAATACACAGATGACATTGTAAAATTAGTAGAGAGTTTAGAAGAACCGCCTTTAGTATTAGGTCATTCCTTAGGTGGATTAATAGCACAACTTGTTGCTGAAAAAACAAAGGTTTCCGGTCTTATCTTAATGGGAACAGCTCCTGCTGCGGGAATATTTGCTTTTTATCCTAGTATGGTAATTTGTTTTTATAAACATTTCTTACGATGGGGATTTTGGAAAAAACCTATGCCACCGTATAAACATGCATTTTGTGATTATTGCATGAATAATCAAGATCCAAAAGACAAGGAGCTAGAGTTTGCTAAACTAGTTCCAGAATCAGGATTCACATATTTCCAAATGGCTTTACCTTTTTTAGACAAACAAAAAGGAGCATATGTTGATTTTAATAAGATACATGAACCAGTGCTTGTAATCACAGGAACTGATGATCGCATGGTTAGTCCGAACATTGCTAAAGCAACTGCAAAAAGATATAAAAATTCTAAACTAGAAATCATACAAGGTTCAGATCATATGTACGAAGCACCGAAGTTTCGGGATGTCACAGTGAAAATTATAGATACTTGGTTAGAAGAAAATTCATTAAAAATCTAATATAAAAAAGAATACATAAAAATTAAAAGCTGTTACAAAAGAATAATTAATCATAAAAATAATTGAAATCTTTTTAACAGTTTTAATTTTATTTTCTTTTTTGTCCTCTCAGTCTACACAATTGTACTATGCAAACGATTTCCTTCGATAATAGTAAGCTAATATATTTAAAATTTTTTTTGAAAAAGTGTTGACATAAAAAAAAATAAATGTTATTATCTACTCAAGTTCAAAAATTACCAATATTCAAATAAGTATCATATACGAACTTTTACAGAGAGTGTGAGTAGGTGAAAGCACACAATGCAGATGATATGAGAAAATGGTTTGAATGGTAAAAAAAGTGAGTTTTAAAACACAAGCTTTTTTCGTAGGCGTTACGTTACAAACGCACATTATTCTGGATAATTCTAGACGTATCCATTGTAGTGAAATGAGTTCGTAATTTACGAAAAAGTAAGGTGGTACCGTGAAATTAGTTTCGCCCTTATTCTCTTAGGAGGATAAGGGCGTTTTTATTTTACTTAAGCTCGAACAACAAATTATAATCTAAACAATAAAAGGAGAAAATGATAATGAAAAAACTATTATTATTAGTAACAAGCTTTGTGCTTGGATTTGTATTAATCGGATGCTCTAGTGCATCAAAAGAAGAGAAAAAAGGAATTGATGTTGAGAAATTAGATCCGAAAAATCCTGTAACTATAAAAGTAGGAGCATCTAATGTTCCACACGCAGTATTATTAGAACATGTTGCACCGCAACTTGAAAAAGAAGGTATAAAACTAGATATCATTACTTATCAAGATTACTATATTCCAAATAAAACTTTAAATGACAAAGAAATAGACATTAACTATTTCCAACACGTACCATTCTTGAAAAATGCTATAAAAGAAAATGGTTATAAAATTGAGGACGCTGGTGCAGTTCACTTAGAGCCAATTGGTCTTTACTCTAAAAAAGTTAAAAATGTTAAAGATCTTAAAGATGGAGCGAAAGTATTAGTAAGTAATAACAAGGCTGAATGGGGAAGAGTTCTTAAACTTCTTTCAGCAGAAGGATTAGTAAAAATCAAAGATGGAGTAGACCCAGTTAATGCTACTTTTGATGATGTAGTAGAAAATCCTAAAAACTTAAAATTCAGTTATGAAAATGATCCAGCATTAATGACTCAATTCTACCAAAATGGAGAAGGTGATTTAGTATCAATCAATGCTAACTTTGCAGTTGATGCAGGGTTAAATGCGGCAACAGAACCAATTTTAGTGGAAAAAGCTACTGATGATAATCCTTATGGAAATATTTTAGCAGTTCGCCAAGGTGATAAAGATAAACTAGTTGTTAAGAAAATCTTAGCTGCATTAAAATCAGAAGAAACTCAAAAATTCATTAAAGAAAAATGGAATGGAGCAGTATTACCTGTTAAATAATGTTAGCTAGTAACACTATAAGTTCGTATAGAAAGCAAATTCCAAAAAATAAATATACCTATATTTAGATATAAGTATGTTAATATCTTAAATAAACTTTAACGAGTGACTCGGAAAAATTGATTTGAAATCATGATTTTCGGGTTGCTCTTTTTTGTTGTTTAAAAATAAGCATATAATTATAGTAGAAAAAATAAAATGAGGTAGAATACTGCTATTGTATATGATAAAATAAAAGTGTAGGGAGTTTTAAAATAGGGAGTGATATAATTGCAAGTTTATATTAATAACGTTACAGTTTTAATTTTAGGCCTTATTTTTGCTAGTGCAACTAAATGTCTAGTCGATAGTGAAGAAAAAAGAAGTTTTTTGACTAGACGTAGTCGATGTTTGACTTGTAAAAAAGAATTGAGTTTTCTAGATTTAATTCCAATAGCAAGTTACTTATTTAAGAGGGGACGATGTAGTTACTGCAAAAGTAGGATACCTTTTGATATCTTTTTATATGAATTTTTCACGTTAATTGTTTTAATTTTTTATTTTATTTTTAATAAGTATTTTGTTTTTCTAAATTTATTTTATATTAGCATTCTAATATATCTAATATTTATAGCGATAGAAGATGTTAGATGTTTAGAAGTAGTAGATGAGTTATTTTATATTTTTTTGTTATTGAATATAGGGTTATTAATTTTTAATTTTCACTTTTTTGATATTTTTGAATGGTTATTATTAGTTGGAATCTATCATATTTTATACTTTATTACACGAGGAAGTCTAGGTTATGGAGATATAAAGGTTTTTTGCGTTTTAGTACTTAATCTAAATTTTTTTGAAGGGATATATTTATTTGCTTTTACATTTTTGTATGCAGGATTTTTTGCATTAGGGATACTTGTTTTTAAGAAAGTAAAACGAGGGACAAAAATTCCATTAGTACCATTTATAGCATTGGGTTATTTTAGTGTACTTTTAATAAGGGAGGGAATACTATGGTAAAAGGATATACGATAAAAGAATTTTGTAAAGAAGATAGACCACGTGAAAAGTTGAAAAAATATGGCGCATTTTCTTTAAGTGATAAGGAAGTTTTAGCTATTTTACTTAGAACAGGAACAAAAAATAAAAATGTTATTGAGCTAGCTTCATCAATATTAGAAGATGTTGGGGGTATAACAAAATTACGAGAAACAACGTTTAATGAACTTGCAAAACACAAAGGAATAGGCGAGGAAAAGTCGATTCATATTTTGGCAAATATTGAGTTTGCACGACGCATTTATTCAACTGACACACCGGATATAAAGTGCAATAGTCCGGAAGTTATTGCAAGTTTTTTGAAATCATCCTTAGAAAATCTAACACAAGAATTTTTTATTGTTTTGGATATAGATACTAAGGGGAAAATCTTAGAAAAAAGAGAAGTGTTCAAAGGAAGCCTAGCAATGTCAGTAGTACACCCTCGAGAAGTTTTTAAAAATGCAATAAAAAATAGCGCAGCAAGTATCGTTTGTGTGCATAATCATCCAAGTGGAGATCCTACACCTTCAATAGAAGATTTGCTTACTACAATTAATTTACTGGAAGTTGGGGATGTAGTAGGAATAGAAATGCTAGATCATATTGTAGTGGCTAAAGAAGGCTATGTTAGTATAAGGAAGATTTTAAACTATTTTAACTTAGAGAATATTGATTATAAAAATAAAGAAATTACGAGGGAACAACTTCAATTTATTTTGAAAAAATATAAGATAGTTAATAACTTTTAAATATTAAGATAATTTATAAAGTGTATAGGTGTAGCAAAGAAAGATAAAAATGAATAAGAATCACCCAAAAAATAGTCAATCTGTGTAGTGTTACAATCTAATCTGAAGCAGTCAGGTAAGTTTCGAAATGGACTAAAAAACCCTATTAATATACCTTGATGATGGTTTTTAGCTGTGTTATAATACTAATAAAAGTTGCGAGATAATTTAAAACTAGTTATAAAATATCTTTAAATAATCTAAGTATTTGAAATTAATAAAATGGAAATAGAGAGTATCAGTAAAAAGAGTTTTACGTATATAGGACTAGATTTTTTAGTAGGTGCTTTATTTTTAATTTATCTTATTTACGAGTATAACGTGAAATAAACAAGACAAATTAATTTATTTCACTAAAACAAATGAAAAAGTAGACAATAAAGAAAAGATTAAACTTTTGGGATAATATAAAGATGTATTTTAAAGGGGCTAAATTAAAGCCATAATTAAACGTATAATCTAAATTCTATATATATTCTTAAGATATAATTAGTAGGTGACAACTAATGAATAAAAAAAATATATTTATTTAATGGAAATGGTAGGAGTGGTTAATTTTGTATCATATTTTTTTATAAGGGATATCAATATTTGGGCGATGGTAACTAGTCTTTTATTAGGTATATTCTTTATATATACATCGTATCTTTTACTATTTAAAAAAGCTATAATTTATTAGCAGGAATGACTGAAGAAGAGTTGAAACGTATCCAAGAAAATATAGAAGTTAAGATGAAGTATGATAAAGGTTTAAAAATAATAGGATATATATTTCTTATTGGAGGGATAAATGATGCTATATTAGAATATTTAACAAGAAAGAAAAATAATTATTTTACTCCGAAGCTCTATGAGGAACTAAAAAAAATTATTGAAGAATTAAAAGAGGATGAAGATGATATAATTATTATGAAAGAATCCTTTATTATTTTATTATTATATAATATGGCTTTAAGGTGAGAAAAGGATGAATTAGAAGATATTAATCTTTCTTTTATTTGTGAAGAGGAATATAGTTATGAAAAAGATAGATTTTATAATTGGACAAAAAATTATTATATAAATAATCCAAGTCTACCTGAGGATAAAATATACTTACCTAAAAAGTATATTTTTGAAAGAATAAGGAATGCATTATCTCATGGCAATGTTAAGTATAATCTTATAAATTCAGAATTATATCTAGTGTTTGTAGATTCTTATAATGGTAGAGAAATTAAAATAGAGATTTCTGTGAATAAACTGCGACAGCAACTACAAAATATAGAGAATATATTTAATTAGAAGAATTAAAGTGAATTGTGGAATAACTTTTGAAGAATAGCGTGCTTGTCTAATATTATAAAATCTTTTACTCTTGATGAAATAAAATTTAGTAAAGTATAGGAGAAAAGAATAGAGTGTGTTCCCAACAATTCAAATATTAAGGAATATTATAATTTTTTTTAAAAACATACAAATTAATGTCTAGATTAATTTAATAAAAAAGTAATTTTTAAAAACGAATGTTTTGAGTGAACAGTTGATATAAAATTTTTACATATTCTAATCATATCTAAATACTTCCCTAGTATAAAATTTTAAAATATTATAAGATTAAGATAATGTTAAAAATAAATAAGCCTAGTAGTAAGGAAAACTAGGCTTTATTATGGTGCTTAATGCGTTAGTAATTCCTCGCATTATTTAATCAAATCTTATATTTATTCCTAAAGTCATTATATCATTAAAATACTAATGTGAAAAGGTTTTAATACAAACATATATTTTTTAGTAGAGAAAATATTTTGTTTAATAATGTATAGAGTAGATTTCATTGAACTTGAAAAAGACATAGTATATAGAATAGAGGTTGTGGGAAAACTGCGAATAACTTAGTGGGTAACCTGTGGGGAACTATACAATAAAAGTAGAATTTGATATAATTATTATACAAAAGACTTTATATAGTTTTTTAGTATCATATGTTTAGAGGTTATTTAATGTTCGAATATTTAAAAGAATGGATAAGAACAAAAGAAAATGAAGAAAACGAAATTGTGGATAGATTTTTGCTAGATTTTGAATTGAAAAATCTAGATAATTATTTATTTAAAGGTATTATATATACTTTTTCTAAGAATGAGCAATTAAAATATTGGGATAAAGATATCTGTGAATTAATAGATAGAAAAATTTTAGAAATAGAACAAAATATTGGGAAAGATAAGTTTTTAGAGGTATTAGTTGATAATATAGAGCTATTATCGACGGCATATGAAAAATTATTAGATATAGAAGAACGAATGGGACTAATGAAAAAATTTACTGGCTCAGAAGAGCTACGTGCCAAATTTTTTTCAATTAATATATATAATGATTTATTGAATTCTTCATATAGCAATATTCTTAAACTTTTTATAAAGTTTCAAGGAGAAATTGAAGGAAAAGACCTATCTCAAAGATATCTGACACCTCAAATTGAATGTTTGAGAAAACGTAATTACGGTAAATTAACTGAGCTTTCTGATTCGGATATAAGAAATTCAATTTCACATGGTGCAGTTGATGTTATTAATAATAAAATAGAATTTATTTATAGAAAAGGAGAAAAATATGAAAGAAAGGAAAGATACACATACGATTTCATTTTAGATTTGAATGAAGTTTTTGATGCAGTATCAGCTACGTGTTTGAGATTTTTTATATACCTAATAAAACATGGAGGTTCAGAGCAACAGTTACTATCAAATTTTAATATATCGAAAATAGGACAAGAATTTATAAATAAACAAAGTCTATCTACAATATTAATGAAATGTATATCATATTATTCTTTCAATCCTTTTGGGAATAATGAAAAGGAACAATTTAATATAGAGTATATACATCCAGATTTGGACACATCATTGAGATTTGAGTTCGGGGTTTCAGTAGGAATAGGAATAGGAGAGGAAAGAAATATAAAAAATAATGATTCGATTTATATTGGATTTAAATCAAAGAAATCATTGACTTCATTTATTACTATAGATGCCTCTCATATAATTAACATCATAAATGAATTAGAGAACATTGATGAGGTACTTTTAAAAATAGCTAGTCAATCTATGATGTGGGAAGTAAATGATGAAATTCGAAATGATACTGAAGACTTGTTTAGGCATTATGAGGATATTAATTCAAACAAATATAAAGTTGCAGAAATAGAGGATATAAGCGGAGATGAGCTAAAAAGATTTAAGGGGATAATGTATATAGAAGAAGGTAGTAAATTTTATGTGAAAAAATTTGTAGAAGAAGCGATTGAAAAATTAAGAATTATTGAAAACTATGGGTTTAATAACATCAAAGTAAAGCATGGTAAGATGGAAGCAGATGTCATACATCTTTCTGTTTATAAAAAGGAAATAAGGAGAAATAGTAATAAAAGTTGGTTACCTAATAATGAAAATTTTATATGTAATGTGCAATATGATATTAATAAAAAATTTGAAATTAGGAATAAACTTGTAGATAATAAATTAAAACCAGAAAGAGTTGGATATCTTGAATATAAATGGAATCCTAATTTCAAGTAAACTGATATAAGAAATGTATAGGAGAAATTATTTAGCATGGTAATAAAGAAAAAATAAGAAAAAAGAATATAAATTCATTTAAAAAAAGGAAAAGTCATATCAATATGGTATGATTTTTTTTTTACTATGAGAGATTAAGGTTATCTGATATAATATATTGAGTAAACGAGGGTTAAACAGATTTGTAGAATATGATTAAATCAAGGATAGAGCAAATCGTTAAATGGTGCACCCCCTAAGAGGGTTTTGCACCCTAGCAGTGACAACTAGCAATTAGCTTCATCACTAAGTGATTTGCTAATTCCAGTTGTTGTTGCATACGTTGTACCTAAGTGTTTTATGACTGCTTCGCTTCATAAAACACAAACGTACAACGCATAGTGATAAAAAAAGGAGTTTTTGTATGATAAAATTAGTTGTTACAGATATAGATGATACGTTAGTAAATAGTAGAAACGAAATTTCTAAAAAAAATAGAGAAGTAATAGAAAAATGTAAGGAGCAAGATATAAAAGTTATTTTAGCTTCAGGAAGACCAGATTTTGGTATGATGAAGATAGTTGAAGATTTAAAACTAGATAGTTATGACAATTATCTACTATCATATAATGGAGCAAGAATAGCTAACCTAAAAACTGGAGAAGTTGTTTATGAAAAATTCTTATCACCGGAAAGAATTAAATTTTTAATAGATAAAGCACTGGAAAACGATTGTGATATTCTAACATATCAAAATGGCGATGTGTTAACAAATCGTGATAATGAATATGCACGTGTAGAAGTAGGCTTGGTAGGAGCAAAACTTATAATTGCAGAAAATATGAAAGAGCACATAAAAGAAGGTGCCGCTAAGGTAATTATATTAAAACACCCTGGCGAAGTACAAGCTGTTAAAGAAAAATTTCAAAAAGAGTTAGGTGATGAGTATGAAGTAGCAACTTCAAAACCATTTTTTATAGAAGTTAATGACAAAGGTATTTCTAAAGGAAACTCACTAGACGCACTATGTAAAAAACTAGGCCTAACTAAAGACAATGTAATGGCGCTTGGAGATGGACTTAATGATTTAAGTATGATAGAGTTTGCTGGTATGGGTGTTGCAGTAGATAATGCTAACCCAGTTTTAAAAGAAGCGGCGAACTTTATATCAAAGAGTAATGATGAAGATGGATTTGCTTATGCAATTGAAAAATTTATTTTAAATAATGAAAATTAAGATAGACGGACGATACAAAGTATCGCCCTTTCTTTTGGAAAGAGGAAAAAATGAAAGTAACATTAATATGTGTTGGAAAAGTAAAGGAAAAATTTTATCGTGATGCGATAAAAGAATATGAAAAGCGACTAGGAGCATATATAAAATTAAATACAATAGAAATAAATGATGAAAAAGTAAAGGTGGAAAATCCATCAGAGATTACCATTGCTATGGACAAAGAGGGGAAAAATATTCTTTCGAAAATTAAAGATAATCAATATGTTATTACGTTAGAGATTCTCGGAAAAAATCTATCAAGTGAGGATTTTGCAGAAAAAATTAATAATCTTATGTTATCAGGAAACAGTGATGTTGTTCTTGTAATTGGTGGGAGCTACGGCCTATCTGATGAAGTGAAAAAACGTAGTAATTATGCACTATCTTTTAGTAAGATGACATTCCCACACCAAATGATGAGAGTAATTTTACTTGAGCAGGTGTACCGTGCATATCGCATAATAACAGGTGCTAGTTATCATAAGTAGTTGGCTATAATATAATTAATATTAATAGTAAAGATTATCTAGTATAATAAAGATAGAGGAGAATATTTGTTGATGTATTAGATGACTTTTATGATAGTTAATTATAAAGGAGGCGTTTATTATGGTAAATGGATTATTTACAATATTTTTCATTGTAGTGATTTTAATTTTTTATACTATATCCGTATATTTTTCAATGATAATGTTTGATATGTTTGGAATTAAAACTAGTCTAGCATTTATACCTTTTTATAATACATATCTTATCTATAAAGAATATAAAGGACGTGTATGGAAGAAAAATTGGGGAGTTCTTTATGCAGGAACGCTTATATTCGCTTTAATGATAATAATGAGTGTAGTCATATATATTATTCTAGTTGATGATTTAATGGGAATTAATATTTATGAACTTTTATTATCAGTAGCTGCATTGATAGTATTAGGAATAGTTTCAATTATGACAAATGTTGTCATCCCAATAACTTTATATTATCCTATTTTTGAAACAAAGTTTCAGAAAATCATCTTAGCATTAACTATAGTAGTTACTGAAATAAAATTGTTAAAAGATATATTTGAAAGTGACAGTGCATTAGTAGGGAGTAATGAAGTAGATACAATAGGGGCTATTTTAAATATTACGGTTTTTATTATATCAATTATTTTTATAGTAACGTATCTTACAGCTGCATCTAATATGCGACATAAAGTTAAGAGTGGAGAATATATCATACAAGAAAAATTAGATTATAATTTATTAAGTAGTGATGAGATAAATACGATTTTACAGCAAAGAGGTCGTAGATTAGCTGTTCTGAATAAAGATAATAAAAGATTTATACATTCTAATGGCGCTCAAAAAGAAACTCAAGTTAATGAAATAAACTATATATAGAAATAGAAAGTCTTTCAAGGTGTATTGGATCTTGAAAGACTTTTTTGCTAAGAGAAAGGCTTTTATAATCAATACTTATTTGGTATAATTAATGAGTTAGAGATTTAAGAAGAGTAATTAACAGATTCAGTAATATACAGAAAAAAAGATAAAAATAAAATTAAGTAAAATTTTATAAAAGAAAAGGAGATAGTTATGATTGAAGCATTACTTGATATGCTGAAAAAAGAATCAATAATATAATTTTTATAATAGTCACTCTTTGTGTTTTTTCAAAAGTTTTAACCATATTAATAATATCTTTTTTAGGACCATTAACTATTATAGTAATACTTGTAACTAGAAGTACTTTTTTAGTAATACAATATTTTCCGGTATTAAAAAATAAACTTTTTAAAGCAGTATTATTATTAAACGTACTCTTGCCTTTTATATTATATTTATTAAATTATAGTATTGAGAATTACCAATTAATTATTAGTGTAAGTTTTATGATAGTGTATTTTATTGGGGCATTTGATATGTGGTATAAAATAAGGAGTAAAAAATATGTGCTTTATGAAAAATTAGATTATGGAAAACTAAGTTATGATGAAATAAGAGTGGAGTTAAAGTCAAGAGGTAGAATGTTAATTCATCCTGTAGAAGATGGAAAAAATTATTATTTATAATTTAACCAAGAAATGGAAGATAAAAAAGAAGATATAGAATAATTTTACTATTCTATAAAATTAATTAAATAATATACATTATGTGTAGAAATCTTTTTAAATTAAAATAGTGAAACTTTATAATCTAAAAAGATTTTTTTGTTATAGAAGATAAGATAAACTATAATATTTTAAAAAGATTCTCTATATCAGAAGATTAAGAAGTGTTAGAAAATATAACATATATTTAGATAATAAAGTGTATTCAAGTATAATAATGAAGTTAATAATTATAGATTAAAATTTCTAACTTTACTTTAGTATATTAAGGAGACTTTATTATGAATATAATGGATTTACTTACTAATCTAAATGACTTTATGTGGTCATACTTTCTAATTGGATTAGTAATTGTTACAGGTATTTATTTTACATTTAGTACGAAATTTGTTCAATTTACTTATATAAAAGAAATGTTCAGATTAATTTCTGAAAAACCAAAAGTAGGAAAAGATGGAGAACAAAAAGGAGTATCAGCATTCCAAGCCTTTACTATTTCTGCTGCATCACGTGTGGGAACAGGAACTATTGCCGGTGTTGCTATTGCGATAGCATTAGGAGGTCCTGGTTCAGTATTTTGGATGTGGGTAATGGCTCTTTTTGGAGGTGCCTCGTCTTTTGCAGAATCTACGCTTGCCCAAGTATATAAAGTGCGCGATAGAAAAGGTGTTTATCGTGGGGGCCCAGCATACTATATGGAAAAAGGTCTTGGTCAAAAATGGATGGGTGTATTGTTCGCGATTGTTATTTCAATAACTTATGGTATTGCATTCAACTCAGTACAAACAAATACTATAGCTCAATCATTAGAGATTTACAATATCAATTCTAAAGTTGCAGGTATTGCACTTCTAGTGCTTACAGTTTTTGTTATTTTTGGAGGAGTGACAAAAGTTGTAAAAATTACTCAATGGTTAGTTCCTATTATGGCTGTTATTTATTTATTTATAGTTTTTATAATTATGATTATTAATTTTGATAAAATTCTAGGAGTATTTAGCCAAATTGTAAGATCTGCTTTTGGTCTTGAACAAGTTGGTGGTGGTGTAATTGGTATGGGGACTTCAATTTTACTTGGGGTAAAACGAGGAATGTTTACTAACGAAGCGGGTCTTGGTTCTACACCGAACGCAGCAGCGACAGCTGATAGTACTCATCCTGCTAAACAAGGGTTTATCCAAACACTTGGAGTATATTTTGATACTTGTTTAGTTTGTACAGCAACAGCATTTTTAATTTTGTTATACCCAGGTATAGAGTATGGGAAAGGTAGCTTACAAGGTATTAGACTTACACAGGCTGCGCTTACTTCTCAAATTGGAAGTATAGGTACTGTTTTCTTAATCGTAGCAATCTTTTTATTTGGATATAGTTCAGTTATTGGGAACTACTACTACGGTGAAACTAATATTCAATACTTGCTTCCTAAAAAATGGGCGGTAAATGTATATCGTGTTATTGTATGTATATTTGTATATATCGGAAGCGTAATGGACCTAGACTTAGTTTGGGGACTTGCTGATGTAACGATGGGAATCATGAGTTTACTTAACTTAATAGCTATTATTGGACTTTCTGGTGTAGTTTATGTAGTATTAAAAGACTATGTTAAACAGCATAAGCAAGGGAAAGATCCAGAATTTTACTTAGATAATTTACCGATAAAAATAAATAACGCTACAGCATGGAAAAATAAAAAAGAAGACTAATGAGCATAACCAGTCTATTAGAAATAGTAGACTGGTTTTTTAAAAATATCTAGATATTTATCATAGAGTGATATATTCCTTGCATTCTTTTGTGAATTGTGATATTATATTAAACGTATTTTAATTATAAAATATATGCGATGAGCCGATAAGTAGAAGTTCTTGCGTACCGTAGGATACAGAAAAGAAATCAGTGGTTGAGAGATTTCTCCTAGGCAGGACTTTGAAGTAGACGGTGAGCATTTAGAGTGAAAGGTAAGTAGCTTTAAACGTGGTTAGAGCGTTAATCTTATTAAGTGCTAATTATAATTAGAATAAAGGTGGTACCACGGAAACTTTCGTCCTTATATCAGGATGAAGGTTATTTTTTTATCTAAAATTTAATATATAAGCCACAAATAAACTTAATAAATAAAGTGAGAAATTAAAAATATTTAATAATTAGGAGGAAAAGCTATGACTGAAATGTCTACAAAATATAATCCGACCGAAGTTGAACAAAATCGTTACAATTGGTGGTTAGAAAAAGAAGTTTTTAAAGCCGATAATAAAAGTAATAAAAATCCATATACAATAGTAATTCCACCACCAAACGTAACTGGGAAATTACATATTGGACACGCATGGGATACAACATTACAAGATATGTTAACGCGTTACAAACGTCTAAAAGGATTTGATGTACTTTATCTTCCAGGAATGGATCATGCGGGTATTTCGACTCAAGCGAAAGTAGAAGCAAAAATGCGTGAAGAAGGAATTTCACGTTATGACTTAGGTCGTGAAAAATTCTTAGAACGTGCGTGGGAATGGAAAGAAGAATATGCTGGTTATATTCGTGTGCAATGGGCAAAATTAGGATTGGGTCTTGATTATTCTCGTGAAAGATTTACCCTTGATGAAGGATTAAACAAAGCTGTAACAAAAATCTTTGTAGACCATTATAATAATGGAACTATTTATCGCGGAGAAAAAATTATTAACTGGGATCCAGTTCAGAGAACAGCTCTTTCAAATATTGAAGTAATTCATAAAGATGTAGAAGGTGCATTTTATCATCTTAAATATTTCTTAGCTGATGGAAGTGGAGATTATTTAGAAGTGGCAACTACTCGTCCGGAAACTCTATTCGGAGATACTGCTGTTGCAGTTCACCCAGAAGATGAGAGATATCAAAAATACATTGGTAAAACAGTTCTTCTACCAGTGACAAATAAAGAAATTCCAGTTGTTGCAGATGAATATGTAGAAAAAGATTTTGGAAGTGGCGTTGTTAAGATTACTCCAGCGCACGATCCAAATGACTTTGAAGTAGGGGAACGTCATAACTTACCACGTATTATCGTTATGGATGAAGGTGCTGTAATGAACGAGCATGCAGATAAATATAATGGTATGGATCGTTTTGAATGTCGTAAAGCACTTATTGCAGACTTGCAAGAAAGTGGAGTTTGTTTCAAAATCGAAAAACATCTTCACTCAGTAGGGCATTCAGAACGTAGTGGTGCGGTTGTTGAGCCATATCTTTCTAAACAATGGTTTGTTGATATGAAACCTCTTGCTGATAAAGTCTTAGAAAATCAAAAAGATGAAGATGGAAAAGTTAATTTTTATCCACCACGTTTTGAGCATACATTAAATACATGGATGGAAAATATTCAAGACTGGTGTATTTCTCGTCAATTATGGTGGGGACATCGTATTCCAGCTTGGTATCACAAAGAAACTGGTGAAGTTTATGTGGATGTAAATCCACCTAAAGATATAGAAAACTATGTCCAAGATGAAGATGTTCTTGATACTTGGTACTCTTCAGCATTATTCCCATTCTCAACATTAGGATGGCCGGATTTAGAAAGTGAAGATTTCAAACGCTACTATCCAAACAGCTGTCTAGTAACTGGATACGATATTATCTTCTTCTGGGTTGCTCGTATGGTATTCCAGGGATTAGAATTTACAGGAACTCGTCCATTTGAAGATTGTTTAATCCACGGTTTAGTTCGTGATGAACAAGGCCGTAAGATGAGTAAGTCTCTTGGTAATGGTGTAGATCCGATGGAAGTAATTGAACAATACGGAGCCGACAGCTTGCGTTACTTCTTAGCTACAAACTCAACACCAGGACAAGATTTACGTTACTCAACTGAAAAAATTGAAGCAAGTTGGAACTATATCAATAAAATCTGGAATGCTTCTCGTTTTGTAATTATGAATCTTGAAGGTTTCGAATACAGCGATATAGATTTATCAGGAGAAAAAACACTAGCTGATAAATATATCTTAACAAAACTTGCTAAAACTATTGAAGACTTCGAAAG
>ERZ772927.401-NODE-401-length-19082-cov-4.92553_pt1 | contig 19082 bp, 15 predicted proteins | sample MGYA00512115_ERZ772927 | MGnify/ENA primary metagenome ERZ772927 (study PRJEB29015, sample SAMEA2737924) | human oral metagenome | biome: human oral; feature: human-associated habitat; material: dental | place: China | collected 2013 ... | reverse complement strand
CTTGACCAAGCCTGCATTGTCCTTCAAGCCCATGATATAGAGTGGTTTGTCATTGAGATTGACAAGGATAGGGAAGGTAGCCTTATATGCTTTTTCCTGCACTGCTCCTTCTGCGGAAGCACGGGCTGATTCTTCGGTTGCTGATGCTAGATTGTACTTGGTGATTTCACCAGTGCGCATATTTTCAAGGATAAATCCTAGATTACTTTCGTCAGCATTTGCTGAAGTCACCCCTGTGTAGAGATAAATGTCATTTCCGATAGAAAGATAGTTATAGCCCTCTGTCGTTTGGGTGACGTTTTTCTTAGAAATCAAGGCATTCCAGAAGCCGTCTTTATACTTGCCGTTGTAGTTGATTTGCTCGATGGTTTCTTCATCTGGATAGACACGATCCACCCATTCTGGGACTTCATCCAAGCTGTATTCCTTGGTTTCTCCATCGGTCGCATCCAAGATAATAACAGATGAAGGACGAGGGACTCCTAGACCAAACTGCTTTTGATAAACGGTTGCTACATAGAAGGGATTGCCTTCATCATCCACCTCAAAGGAGGGCGTTTTAAAAATCTTGGTTGGGTACTTAATACGAAGATGACGTTTGACATCGCGATTAAAATACTCGGAGTCAGAATACTTCATTGGCGTTTTTAAATCCACCAATTCTGCATTTCCTGTCACCATATCAACCTTGATATACTCTCCAATTCCCTTGGACTGATTATTAAACCATTTGATCGGGTCGGCATACTCCAAAGGGGTCACCCGATAGGGTTTGCCATCAACCGTCAGCTGAGTATAAGTATCTGCTGCTACGTACTGGGAGACCTTATCCGTCAGAGAGCCTAGATAACGGTCTCCAATCTTTTCTGCAGTGCTCCGATCTAGGATTGGAACCTTACTGGTATCACTCTTAGGAAAATCTTTAAAGTCTTTTTCTGTGATAGACACTACATTAGCATAATTTTTTGCTTGGAAAAAGCTAGAGGTTACTAGGCTTACCAGACCAGCAAGGACAAAGATGATAGCTGCAGTCAGAAACAATCCTCTACTAAGTTTGGTAAAAAGGAATCCTTCTAGATTGAGATCTTTGGCAGCCTTGCCATGACGTAGGTGAACTGTCTTGAGGAGATTGGTATCCTTGCGGAAACTAAACAAAATCCCCATCACCACCAGATGCCCACAGAGAAAGAAGATGAATTCCCAACTAGTCAGATTGAATGGTGGTAAAAAGATATACCAAGTCGTTGCGATAAAAACAAGTTCAAATAGTATGCGTTTCATCTGAGTTCCTCCTAAATTATCCGTCCTTCCAAATGATCCAGTTCATGTTGGCAGATCTGAGCTGGAAAACCTGTCAGTGTAATGGTCTGTTCCTGCCACTTGCTATCGCGATAGGAAACCGTAATCGTTTCATAACGAATCGTCGTTCGAACCCCAGTCAAAGACAAACAACCTTCCTCTGTCTCGTAAGGCCCTTTGTAGGAAAGGAGAATAGGGTTAAACATGACCATGGGAACTAGGCCAAGATTAAAGATAATCACACGCTTCTGCACACCAATCATATTGGCCGCCAGACCGACACAGGTCTCGCGATTAGCCAGCAAGGTATCCTGCAAATCCTTAGCCAGATAAAGGTCTTCCTGACTTGCAGGTTTCGAGACCTGAGACAAGAATAAGATATCTCGGACAATTTTCTTTTCCATTCTCTTACGCTCCTTACAACTTTACTTTATTATAGCACAAAAGGGGGCAACTTCTAGTCCTTTCCCTCAAATGCAAAAAAAGCCATCCGAAGATGACTTTCTTATTAAATCGCGTTCTTATCAAGACCAAGTTTACGTTGAACAAACTTAACGATTTCGACGATAAGTATCATTGAGAAGCTTCCAGCAAGAACAATGGCCCATTGTGACAAGTCTAGTTTGGTTACGTGGAAGATTCCTTCAAGCGGTTCTACGACAATTGTTGCCATCAGAAGAATGAAGGATACCAAGATAGACCAGTTAAAGGTCTTAGACTTGAATGGGCCAACTGTCAAGATGGATTGGTAAACAGACTTGACATTGTAGGCATGGAAGAGCTGGATCAAACCGAGTGTTGCAAAGGCCATAGTAAGGGCATCCGCATGAATGGCATGATTGTCACCCACATGAACTGGGTAAGCAATTGCAAGTCCATAAACACTCATAACAATAGCTGCTTGGAGTACACCTTGATAGATGATAGAACTCAAAACACCACCTGAGAAGAAGCTTGCCTTTCGTCCACGTGGTTTATGATTCATGACACCAGGCTCAGCAGGTTCAACACCAAGAGCGATAGCTGGGAAGGTATCTGTTACCAAGTTGATCCACAAAAGATGAACTGGCTGCAAGACGTCCCAACCAAACAAGGTTGATAAGAAGATAGTTAATACTTCAGCAGTATTGGCAGAAAGTAAGTACTGAATAGTCTTTTGAATGTTTGAGAAGACCTTACGTCCTTCTTCAACTGCGACGATAATAGTCGCAAAGTTATCATCTGCAAGAATCATGTCAGAAGCTCCCTTAGAAACCTCTGTACCAGTGATTCCCATACCGATACCGATATCGGCTGTTTTCAGAGCTGGCGCATCATTAACACCGTCACCTGTCATAGCAACAACCTTACCTTGTTTTTGCCAAGCCTTGACGATACGAACCTTGTGTTCTGGAGACACACGGGCATAAACAGAGTATTGACCAACTACTTTTTCAAAGTCTTCATCTGACAGTTCGTTGAGCTCAGCACCAGTTAAAACGTGACCTTCTGTATCATTTGCATCAATAATTCCCAAACGTTTGGCAATAGCTTCTGCAGTATCTTGATGGTCACCCGTAATCATGATTGGACGGATTCCAGCTTCCTTAGCCACACGAACAGCTTCTGCAGCTTCGGCACGTTCAGGGTCAATCATTCCAATCAATCCAGTAAAGATCAAGTTGTTTTCAAGCTCTTCAGAAGTCAAGTTTTCTGGAATACTATCGATAATCTTATACGCACCCGCAAGGACACGCAAGGCTTGGTGAGCCATTTCAGAGTTGTTTGTGTGAATTATGTCATTGACTTGATTATCAATCGGAGCGACATCTCCAGCTTTATCCCGAGCAACACAACGTTTCAAGAGTTGGTCAGGGGCTCCCTTGACTGCTACGAGGAATTTACCATCTGGTAATGGATGAACCGTTGACATGAGTTTACGATCTGAGTCAAACGGCAATTCAGCTACACGAGGATATTTCTCTAAGAACCCTTTAACATCGTAACCCTTGTCCAAGGCATACTGGATGAAGGCTGTTTCCGTTGGATCCCCGATCAGGTTTCCTTCTGCATCAATCTTAGTATCGTTAGCCAAGACAACTGAACGAAGAAGAGGCATTTCAAGACCTAGTTCAATGTCATCAGCTGAATCATGTAGTACTGCATCATAGAAGACTTTTTCGACGGTCATCTTGTTCATGGTAAGCGTACCAGTCTTATCAGAAGCGATGATTTCAGTTGAACCAAGTGTTTCTACTGCTGGCAACTTACGAACGATAGAGTTTCGTTTTGCCAAAACTTGGGTACCAAGGGCAAGAACGATAGTCACGATAGCAGGAAGTCCTTCTGGGATGGCTGCAACAGCAAGCGCAACAGAGGTCATCAACTCACCAAGTGGATTTTTACCTTGAATGAAGACTCCAACTACAAAAGTAACAAGGGCAATAACCAAAATTGCATAGGTCAAGACCTTAGAAAGGTTGTTCAAGTTTTGTTTGAGTGGTGTATCCGTCTCATCCGCATCTTGGAGCATGCCAGCGATATGACCAACTTCCGTGTACATACCTGTATTGACAACAACACCAAGACCACGACCATAAGTCACGTTTGAGTTTTGGAAGGCCATATTGACACGGTCACCAATACCAGCATCTGCAGAGAGCTCGACAGTCAAGTCTTTTTCGACTGGAACAGACTCACCTGTTAGGGCTGCTTCTTCGATTTTGAGAGAGTTAGCTTCTAGCAAACGTAGGTCTGCTGGTACGACGTCACCTGCTTCAAGGGCAACGATATCACCTGGTACCAATTCTTTTGAGTCAATCTCAGCCATATGCCCATCACGGATAACACGTGCAGCTGGACTAGACATAGACTTGAGGGCTTCGATGGCTTCTTCTGCTTTTCCTTCTTGGTAAACACCAAAAGCTGCGTTAATGATAACAACGGCTAGAATAATGATGGCATCTGCAATATCTTCCCCACCAGAAGTTATGACGGACAAGATGGCTGCAGCCACCAAAATAATAATCATCAAATCCTTAAACTGTTCGATGAATTTAACCAAGAGAGATTTTTTCTCACCCTCTTCGAGTTCATTGCGCCCATATTCAGCTAGGCGTTTCTGCGCTTCGCTTGACGAAAGGCCTTGCTCAGTTGCTTCAACCGACTTCAAGACTTCTTCGGGACTTTGAGTATAAAACGCTTGGCGTTTTTGTTCTTTTGACATATGTCTCCTCCTTGACTTTGTGTGCAAAACAAGCTCTCTTTTGGTTTTATGACAAACAAAAAGAGACATGTTAATCATAACAAGTCTCGCTGTTTAAGATAGCGCCGGAAAGAATACTTTACAGTATAAAATTCGGAATGACGACACTATCACAGGTTTCTGCCAGCTACTCCCTTGAGTAGTACTATTATATCAAAATTTGAATAATTTTCAAGGGTTTAAATCTGATGAAACAAGACTAAATTTGAATTTTCCCATGAAAACCAGTATAATGAAAACAGAATCTCAGCACTAGAAAGGAAGTCCGATGAACCAATCCATGTCAAATCTCAAGTTGGCGGAACGTGGTGCCATTATCAGCATTTCGACCTACCTCCTCTTGTCTACGGCAAAATTAGCGACTGGCCACCTCCTACATTCTTCCAGTTTGGTAGCGGATGGTTTCAACAACGTATCAGATATTATCGGAAATGTTGCTCTTCTGATCGGTATTCGTATGGCACGCCAGCCTGCAGACCGTGACCATCGTTTCGGTCACTGGAAGATTGAAGATTTGGCTAGTTTGATTACTTCCATCATCATGTTCTACGTTGGCTTTGATGTTCTTAGGGACACCATTCAAAAAATTCTCAGTCGGGAACAGACGGTTATTGACCCTCTAGGTGCAACTCTCGGAGTCGTCTCTGCGGCAGTCATGTTCGCAGTTTATCTCTATAATACTCGCCTCAGTAAGAAATCTAAGTCCAAGGCGCTTAAGGCTGCCGCCAAGGACAATCTTTCCGATGCTGTCACCTCGCTTGGGACTTCCATTGCCATCCTAGCCAGCAGTTTTAATTATCCAATCGTGGATAAACTGGTCGCTATCATCATCACTTTCTTTATCTTAAAGACAGCCTATGATATCTTTATCGAGTCTTCCTTCAGTCTTTCAGATGGTTTTGATGACCGTCTGCTAGAGGACTACCAAAAGGCCATCATGGAGATTCCAAAGATTAGTAAGGTCAAGTCCCAAAGAGGGCGGACCTACGGTAGCAATATCTACCTTGATATCACCCTGGAAATGAATCCTGACCTATCAGTCTATGAAAGTCATGAGATTGCGGACCAGGTCGAATCCATGCTGGAAGAGCGTTTTGGAGTCTTTGATACCGATGTCCATATCGAGCCAGCTCCCATACCTGAGGACGAGATTTTAGACAATGTCTATAAAAAACTGCTCATGCGTGAGCAATTGATTGACCAAGGAAATCAGCTAGAAGAACTCCTTGCTGAGGACTTTCTCTATATCCGTCAAGATGGAGAGCAGATGAATAAAGAGGCTTATAAGTCTGAAAAAGAACTTAGTGCTGCTATTAAGGACATTCAGATTACCTCCATTAGTCAGAAAACCAAGCTCATTTGCTATGAGCTAGATGGTATCGTCCATACCAGTATCTGGCGTCGCCATGAAACTTGGCAAAATATCTTTCATCAGGAAACTAAAAAAGAAGACAAACAGTAACCCTATCCAGTGGATAGGGCCTTTTTGATTATTCTACTTTACGCAAAGACAGACTATGACTGTTTGGAAGATTTGCTTTTCGAAGCTTGTTTTGCCTCTTTTCTTGCTTGACGATTTTGTTCGATACGCCATTCTCTTTCATAGTACTTCATGGCCTCATAGACCCTTTCAGGAAGTCCTACATCTAGTAGAAAGATAGGGATAATTAAGTCTGCTGACGGATAAAAAGGGAGAATCCTTCTCTTCAACAGAGCTAGAAAGGATTGGGATTTCACATTTTCCTTGTTTTTAAAATAGACTTCAATCCGATAAGAATCCCTATACTTCCCTCGAATCCGAGAGAAGGAAAAGTCCTCTACATCTGCCCAAGCATAGAAATGACTAGGTTTCTTTGGATTTTGTTTGTAGTAAAACCCCTCGACAGTACATTTCAAATATTCCTTATCGGAGCTTAACAACCTGTATGTCTGATAAACGACTACTCCTGCACAAAAGAGGACAAGCAGTATTAATAACAGACTTATCGTATGAAGTCTGGTTCCCTTTTGCGAATACAAATGGAGATAAGAGAGAGGTAACAAGAAGAAAAACACCGAAGCTAGGCCAAACAAGGCATTCCAAATGATTTTCTTGGGACTACGTTTAATGACTTTTTCTTCCATCATGCCAACTCACTTAGATATTCATAGCGTTCGTATTTTTCAAGAAGTGCCTCGTTTTTCTCATCCAGTTCTTTTTGAAGAGTAGCCAGTTTACCAAAGTCAGAACCATTGGCCTGCATTTCCTCTTCAATAGCAGTGATACGATTTTCCAAGGCTTCAATATCGCCTTCAATGCTTGCCCACTCCTGCTTTTCTTGGTAAGTCATGCGTTTCTTGTCTTCTCGAACCTTGACGACTTTTTCCTTTTCAACTTTTTGCACTTGATTGGCCATCTCTGTTTCAAAGACTTTTTCATCAAGATAGTCAGTATAATGACCAAAGAAAGGACGAATCTTGCCATCCTCAAAAGCGAGAATCTTGGTCGCTACCTTATCCAGGAAATAACGGTCGTGGCTAACTGTCAATACAGGACCTGAAAAGCTCTGCAAGAAATTTTCCAAAACTGTCAAGGTCGCAATATCTAGGTCATTTGTCGGCTCGTCCAAAAGAAGAACATTGGGTTTTTCCAAAAGCAATTTGAGAAGATAAAGGCGTTTTTTCTCTCCACCAGACAATTTCTCAATCAAGGTTCCATGCGTCGAACGTGGGAAGAGAAACTGCTCTAGCAACTCTGCAATGGAAGTCGTAGAACCACCACTGGTCTTAACCTCTTCTGCTACTTCCTGCAGGTAATTGATAACCCGTTTGCTTTCATCCAAACCTTCAATTTGTTGAGAAAAATAGGCGATGCGAACCGTCTCACCGATGATAACTTGACCTTTAGTCGGCTCAAGACTTCCTGCGATGAGATTAAGCAGAGTTGACTTCCCGACACCGTTGTCCCCAACGATTCCGATACGGTCTTTGGCTTGCACCAATAGATTAAAATCTTGCAAAATGGGCTTGTTTTCATAGGCGAAGGAAACATTCTGAAACTCAATGACTTTTTTCCCAATCCGACTGGTTTCAAAGTTCATGGTCAAGTCTGTTTCAGCAACGCCACCTGAAACTTCCTTTTTCAAATCGTGGAAACGATTGATACGAGCTTGTTGCTTGGTCGCACGCGCCTGCGGTTGTCTGCGCATCCAGGCCAGTTCTTGTTTGTAGAGTTGTTCTTTCTTGTGGAGAAGGGCAGCGTCACGCTCATCTTGTTCAGCCTTGAGGCGAACATAGTCCTGATAATTTCCCTGATACTCGGTCAAGCCTGCTCGGTCCAACTCGAAAATCCGCGTTGATAGTGCATCTAGGAAATAACGATCATGTGTGATAAAGAGAACGGTCTTCTTGGAATTTTTCAAAAAAAGAGTCAGCCACTCAATGGTCGCAATATCCAAATGGTTAGTCGGCTCGTCCAGAAGCAAGAGGTCGTGGTTTCCTAGGAGAACTTGCGCCAACTGAACCCGTCTTCTTAGACCACCTGACAATTCACCAACTGGAGTCGACAAGTCCTGAATACCTAGCTTACTGAGGACCGTCTTGACCTGGCTTTCAATTTCCCAGGCTTGGAGAGAATCCATCTCTGCCATGACCCGTTCCAAACGAGCCTGCTTGTCCTCACTGTAATTGAGCATGATTAACTCATACTCACGAATCAACTGGATTTCCTTGAGGTCGCTAGAGAGAACCGTATCCAAGACCGTCTTGCTATCATCAAAATCAGGATCCTGGGTCAAGTAGCCAATCTTGTAGTCATTCTTTGCCGAAAAGGGACTGACATCCCCATCAAAGCCAGAAACACCAGAAAGAACATCTAACAGAGTAGTCTTACCAGTCCCATTGACACCAATCAGACCAATTCTGTCTAGGTCATGGATAATAAAAGAAATATCCTTAAAAACGGTCTTGTCTCCGACGGATTTGCTTAATTTTTCAACGATAAAATCACTCATTTTTTCTCCCTCAGGTAAGCATGGATAGCTTGACGGTCGTTTTCCAACTCTCCATCGACAATGGCAAACTCAATCTCTGTTAAAATCTCTCCCAAGTCTGGTCCTGGCTGGTAACCATATTCCTTAATCAAAATTCCACCGTTAATCTGAATTTCTTTCTTGTCATGAATGGTCAAACTCTGGTAAGTTTCTGTGATAGCTTGTGTATTGACTTCTTTCCCTTGGGCCTGACGAAGACTTTCAGCTTGTAGAAGGGAATCCAAGTCAAATCGGTAACAATCGCGCTTGCTCAGCTCTCCTTCTTCTCGCAAAGCCAAAATAGTCAGTAAATCCTGCACCTGCTTGGCAAACTGGCGTGAGGTCTTCCAAGCTTTCAAAAATGGCTGCGCATTTTCAATCTCCAAAACCCACAAGAGAGCTGCCCAGGCTTGTTCAGAAGATTCAAAAATGAAATCAGTCTCCAAATCAAACAGTCTGTTGAGCTTGTCCTGGCTAGATGCTATCTCAGGGAGATAGTCATAAGCTTGACTCTCAATCATGGAAGCTAAGCCCCTTCTCCAAAACGGAGCCAGCAAGAGTTTATCAAACTCAACGAAGGTACGCTCCACAGAAATTTTCTCCAAAAGTGGCGTTAAGGCCTTCATAGCTTTAAACGTTTCTGACTCAAGTTCAAAGCCAAGACTGGCCTGAAAACGGAAACCACGCATAATCCGCAAAGCATCTTCGTTGAAACGTTCACTAGCCACTCCAACTGCTCGCAAGACTTGGTTTTCCAAATCTTCTAAACCATGAAACAAGTCAATGATTTCGCCTGTCTCATCCAAAGCGAAGGCATTGACTGTGAAATCACGGCGCTTGAGGTCTTCTTCTAGCGAACGCACAAAGGAAACCGCACTGGGTCTGCGATAGTCCACATAGACATCTTCGGTCCGAAAGGTCGTCACTTCATACTCCTCGTCCCCATCTAAAACCAAGACAGTTCCGTGCTCGATTCCGATATCGGCTGTTCGCGGAAAAATCTGCTTGGTCTCCTCTGGATAGGAAGAAGTCGCGATATCCACATCATGGATGGGACGATTGAGGAGGGCATCTCTGACGGAGCCCCCAACAAAATAGGCTTCAAATCCTGCTTCTTTAATTTTTTCTAATACTGGTAAAGCCTTCTGAAATTCAGAAGGCATTTGCGTTAATCTCATAATAAGTGTTCTAATCCATAGACAAGCTCATGACGCTTGACAACTTCTTTAATTCCCAAATTCACCCCTGTCATGAAGGAGCTGCGATCATAGGAGTCATGACGAAGGGTCAATCCTTCTCCTTGATTGCCAAAGATGACTTCCTGATGGGCTACCAAGCCTGGTAGACGAACCGAGTGAATACGCATGCCATCAAAGTTAGCACCACGAGCACCCGCAATCAACTCTTCCTCATCAGGCGCACCTTGTTGGATAGACTCTCGCACTTCCGCCATCAGCTCAGCCGTTTTAATGGCTGTTCCGCTCGGAGCATCTTTTTTCTTGTCATGATGGAGCTCGATAATCTCCACATTTGGGAAATATTTGGCAGCCTGCGCCGCAAATTGCATGAGCAAGACAGCTCCCAAGGCAAAGTTAGGGGCTATCAAGCCACCCAAATTTTGCTTACGGGAAAATGCTTTTAGTTCTGCAATTTCTTCACTAATGAATCCTGTTGTTCCAACTACTGGAGCAAAGCCATTTTCAAGAGCAAAGCGTGTATTTTCGTAGGCAACAGCTGGTGTTGTAAAGTCTACCCAGACATCAGCCTCAAATCCAGCCAAGGCAGCCTTATCATTGAAGACAGGAATACCTTTCCATTCTGATTCAGACTCAAAAGGATCCAAAACTGCAACCAAGTCCAAGTCAGGATCAGCCAAGACCATCTGACAAGCGGCCTGGCCCATCTTTCCCTTAAACCCAGCAATAATCACTCGAATACTCATCTCTACTCCAGTCTAAGATACAAAGTCTGCAAGAACACAAAGTGAAAATAGGAGGTCTGATCAAGGAGTGTCTACTCCTCGGAAGAACTATCTTTTTCACACAGTGTTCCAGGTGTGTTCAATTATCAAGATACAAAGGACGTTAGCTGCCCATAAAAAATAGGGAATGGCGCTGACTTTCCATGAAAGGCAAGACAGGCATCTTTTTTCAAGAGGCAGGTAGTCTGTGTTTAATTTCTAAGATACAAAACCTGTAAGAACAATTTAGACGATTGGTGTATAGCTCAAGGCGATACTACCTTCTCCAAGGTGGGTCCCAATGACACTACCAAAGCTGACAATTGGAATCTCAGAATTCACACCACTCTCAATCAAGAGATGACGCAAATCTGCCGCCTTCTGAGGTGCATTACCATGAATGACTGTAATACGGTAGTCCCCATCTTTTGTCAACTCTTTGATGATTTCCACCAAACGTTTGATTGCTTTTTTCTCTGTACGAACTTTTTCATAAACCTCAATCACACCTTGGTCATTAAAGTAAAGAATAGGCTTGATACTGAGAAGATTCCCTAGGATGGCTGCCCCATTTGACAGACGTCCTCCCTTAACCAAGTGATCGAGGTCATCTACTATGATAAAGGCTGAATTATCAGCGATTTGGATAGCCAATTTCTCCTGAATCTGGGCAAAATCATCGCCTTGTTCTGCCCATTCAAAGGCACTCTCTACCATAAATCCTAGAGGAGCACTTGTGATATGAGTGTCAGGAAAAGCAATGGTCAAACCTTCATACTCGTCCACCATATATTGGATATTCTGATAAAAACCTGAAATCCCTGACGAAAGAAAGAGTCCCAAGACATGGGTATATCCCTCTTCTTTCAAGGAGCTTAGAATCTCATCCAATTTGGCAATACTTGGTTGACTGGTCTTAGGCAATTCTGCAGACTGAGTCATCTTTTGATAAAATTCCTCAGCAGTTAGATTGACACCTTCAACATACTCCTCTCCATCGATATTGACAGGAATATCCAAGATAAATAGATTCTCTCTTTGCAGCGTCTTCTCCTCTAAATAGGCTGAAGAATCTGTAATGACAGCTAATTTCATGGCTAAAACTCCAAATTGATCCCTGGAAGATCCAAGGCAATTTCTGTTACTTCATAAGTCAAACGGTTGAGCATGTTCAAGCATGGACGTGCCAAGGTTTCGACTTCTTCTTGGTTAAATTCGCTTGGTTCGTTGACAATACGGCCTTCCACGTGGTTCACTTGGGAAATCGTCCCGCTGATGACAAATTTGTCAAAGACAATCATGAAACTCAAGATAACAACTAGCGAAGTTACTTGGTTTTCTTGGTCATGTTGGAGTAACTGAAAGTTCACGTCTACCTTGGTTTCAGGAGCGCCATTTTCATTTTCCCATTCAAAGTTACGAGCATCAAAGTGATACTGACTAACAAATTCTTGTTCTCGTTTAAGATTCATTTTTTCTCCCTTTGCTACAATTTACTATGCAATTGTACCACATTTTTATCATTTCATCTAGTTTTCTAGGCTTTAGTCAATTCCGATTTCATCTTTAACAACAGCAGCAATCGTATCTACATAGTAGTTGACTTCTTCTGTTGTAGGAGCTTCTGCCATGACGCGCAAGAGGGGTTCTGTTCCACTTGGTCGGACAAGGATACGGCCGTTCCCTGCCATCTCTTCTTCCATCTTTTCGATGATTGCTTTGATAGCTGGTACTTCCATGGCTTTTTCTTTCATGGCATTTTCCACTCGGATATTGACCAGTTTTTGTGGGTAAATCGTTACTTCTGATGCTAGTTGAGACAAGCTCTTACCTGTTTCTTTCATGATCTTAGTCAATTGGACAGCTGATAATTGACCATCACCAGTAGTGTTGTAGTCCATCAAGATAACGTGGCCTGATTGTTCACCACCAAGGTTGTAGCCTGATTTTCTCATTTCTTCAACAACATAGCGGTCACCAACAGCAGTCACTGCCTTGTTAATACCAGCACTATCCAAAGCCTTATGGAAGCCAAGGTTAGACATAACGGTTGTCACAATGGTGTTTTGAGCCAACTGGCCTTTTTCAGAAAGGTATTTCCCGATGATATACATAATCTTATCACCATCAACGATGTCGCCATTTTCATCAACAGCAATCAAGCGGTCACTGTCTCCGTCAAAGGCCAAACCAATAGCTGACTGGCTTTCTTTGACTAGTTCTTGGAGAGCTTCTGGATGAGTTGAACCAACATTCAAGTTGATATTAAGACCATCTGGTGTTTCCCCGATAACAGTCAGTTGAGCACCCAAATCAGCGAAAATCTGACGAGCACTCGTAGCTGCTGCACCGTTGGCTGTATCCAACGCAACTTTCATTCCCTCAAGAGGAGTTCCAGTTGAAACAAGGTATCCTTCATACTTACGTAAGCCTTCTGGATAGTCCACCAAGGTTCCCAAGCCCTCTGCACTCGGACGAGGAAGTGCGTCTTCGGCAGCGTCCAACAAGGCTTCGATTTCTGCTTCTTTTTCATCATCAAGTTTGAAGCCATCCCCACCAAAGAACTTAATTCCATTATCAAGGGCTGGGTTGTGACTCGCAGAAATCATGACACCCGCACTAGCTCCCTCAGTTTTAACCAAGTAAGCTACTGCTGGTGTTGCAAGGACACCGAGTTTGTAGACGTGAATTCCTACTGATAGAAGACCTGCCACCAAGGCAGATTCTAGCATTTCTCCTGAGATACGTGTATCACGTCCTACAAAGACTTTAGGGGCTTCCGTTTCATGTTGACTAAGAACATAACCACCAAAACGTCCCAATTTAAAGGCCAATTCTGGCGTCAGTTCTACGTTTGCTTCTCCACGGACTCCATCGGTCCCAAAATATTTACCCATTTTGTTAATCATCCTTTTCTACTTTTTTATTTATTCTTGTTTAGACGAGTCTGGTTTTGTTTCTGAACTCGTTGAAGACGAGCTGCTAGTCGAGGATCCTGTTGATGAGGTCGTTGACGAAGAACTCGAGCTAGACGATACTGTTTTGGTTGTAATTTTCATTGTAGTGTCAAATGGCATAATGACGCTTGGCAAGACATTTCCATTTTTATCGACTGCTTGTAGAGGAACAGAGGCTGAATAGTTACCTGTTATCCGTTCACTCGTCGGCAAGATGGCAATGACACGATCTACTCTAGAAAGGGTCTCCTCATCACTAATGACCGTTACTTTTTCATCTGAAACAGTTACTGTGTCGATTTTGACCCGAGAATCAATCTGGCTAGGATCAATCTCCGGCACAACAATTACATTATCTCGTTTTGCTTTTTTACCAACCTTGACTGTTATCTTTTGCGGAGTTGCAACAGCCGTCAAACCACTCGGTAAATTTTCAATGGTTAGAGGAACTTCAATGGTCCCTACACTGGCATTGGTTAAGTCAGCTTTGACCTTGAATTTTCGAGTGCTTTCCTGCATCTCGCTCGCTAAAGCAACTCTATTTGATCCAGTTAGGAAGACAGTCACTTCAGATGTAAAACCACTGATAAAGTACTGAGCACTGTCATACTGAATATCGATTGGGACATTAAGAACCGTATTGGTATAGGTTTCTGTCCGCACCTGTCTAGCACTATTGCTATTCTGATAGTTTGTTGAAGTCGCATAGATAAAGAGGATGCAGGCGAAAAAGAAGGAAGAAATAATATAAAGACTATTTTTTCTCATGTTTCAATCCTCCTAGCAAACGCTCTTTCAAACCTTGTTTTTCCTCTGATGCTGGAAGCAAGATTCTTCTTAACTCCGATTCAAACTCTTCCAAGGTCAAATCATGCTTAAAGACTCCATTATAGGTGATTGAGATTCCACCTGTTTCCTCAGAAACCACAAAGGTAAGAGCATCTGATACTTCCGACAAACCAATCGCTGCCCTGTGACGTGTCCCAAACTCCTTGGAAATTCCCGTATTTTCAGTCAGGGGTAGGTAGGCTGAAGTTACGGCAATCCGATCTTCTCTGACAATGACCGCTCCATCGTGTAAGGGAGTATTGGGGATAAAGATATTAATCAATAACTCAGAGGAAATTTTAGCATCTAGAGGAATCCCAGTTGAGATGTATTCCTGCAAGGTTCTCACTCGCTGAACTGCTACCAGAGCACCAATCTTACGAGGACTCATGTACTCGACTGATTTGACAAAGGCGCGAACCATTTGCTCTTCCGCACTAATAGGCGCATTGTAGAAGAAATCAGTAGCTCGACCCAATCGTTCCAAACCAGTCCGAATCTCTGGTGAAAAAATAACCACCGCTGCAATGACCCCGTAGGTGATGATCTGATTAATCAACCAGGAAATGGTCGTCAAACCAATCATATTGGACAGAATCTGACCTAAAATAAAGACCAAGACTCCCCGCACCAAAATCATGATTTTGGTCCCTGCAATCGCTTTGGTAAAATGATATAAAATATAAGTCACAATGAGAATATCTATCAGATTGATGACTATCGTCCAAGGACTTGAAAACAAACTCGTCCAGTATTGTAAATTGGATAATTGTTGAAAATTCATCCCTGGCCTCCTCCCTGTCGAAACACTTTCTGTACCATTATACCATTTTTTGCCCATTTTTTCCCTATCCTACCTCATTTTAAATTAAGCAAAAATATGATAAAATAAACTGATTAGAAAAAACGAAGGAGAAATCATGTCTCAACTCTATGATATTACCATTGTCGGTGGCGGTCCTGTCGGGCTCTTTGCTGCCTTTTACGCCCACCTACGCCAAGCCAAAGTCCAAATCATTGACTCCCTTCCCCAGCTCGGTGGTCAACCTGCCATCCTCTACCCTGAAAAGCAAATCCTTGATGTGCCAGGTTTTCCAAACTTAACTGGAGAAGAATTGACCAATCGCTTGATTGAACAGCTAAACGGCTTTGAAACACCTGTTCACCTCAACGAAACTGTTCTTGAAATAGAGAAACAAGATCAAGGTTTTACCATCACAACCAACAAGGGAAGCCATCTGACCAAAACAGTCATCATTGCTATGGGGGGCGGTGCCTTTAAACCGCGTCCGCTCGAACTAGATGACGTCGAAAATTATGAAAATATCCACTACCACGTTTCCAACATCCAGCAATACGCTGGTAAGAAAGTGACCATCCTTGGTGGTGGGGACTCAGCAGTGGACTGGGCTCTGGCTTTTGAAAAGATTGCCCCAACTACTCTCGTTCACCGCAGAGATAACTTCCGCGCCTTGGAACATAGTGTGCAAGCCTTGCAAGAATCATCTGTAACCATCAAGACACCGTTCGTCCCTAGCCAACTTATCGGAGATGGAAAAACACTCGACAAACTAGAAATCACCAAAGTCAAATCAGATGAAACCGAAACGATTGAGGTAGACCATCTCTTTGTCAACTATGGTTTCAAATCATCTGTTGGCAATCTTAAAAATTGGGGTCTGGATCTCAACCGCCACAAGATTATCGTCAATAGCAAACAAGAGTCTAGCCAAGCAGGTATCTATGCTATCGGCGACTGCTGCTACTATGATGGAAAAATTGATTTGATTGCGACAGGACTGGGGGAAGCTCCAACAGCTGTTAACAATGCCATCAACTACATTGACCCGGAACAAAAAGTTCAACCCAAACACTCGACCAGTTTATAAGAAAAGAACCACGGATCAACTGATTCGTGGTTTTATAGTTCATCTGCGATCTTGTTTATTTTTCTGAGTCTGTGGTTGACACCACTTTTGGTCAGGGGATTGCTCAGGCTATCTGCCAACTGCTGGATAGAGTAGTCTGGATGCTGAATTCGCAACTGAGCCACCTCTTGCAAATCCACGGGTAAATTTTCCAAACCCATTCTATCTTTGATTTTACTGATATTGTTGATAGTCTTCATACTAGCAGAAACCGTTCGAGCGATATTAGCTGTCTCGGCATTATTGGCCCGATTGAGATCGTTACGAGTTTCACGCAAAATCTTGACGCGCTCAAAGTTATCACGCGCCTGCATAGCCCCAATCACGATCAAGAAATCCATGATGTCCTCTGCACGCTGGAGATAGGTAACTGCACCTTTCTTTCGCTCAATAACCTTGGCATCCAACAAAAACTGCTGAAGGAGAGAGGCTAGTCCATGGGCGTGGTCCAGATATACAGAACTGATCTCCAACTGGTACTTGCCAGACTCCGGATCTCGGATGCTACCATTTGCCAGAAAGGCCCCACATAAGTAAGCACGACCAGCCTCTTCATCTGCTAAGATATCGGGATCAATACCCGTCTCCAAACCAAAGAAGGAATCCGCAAGTCGCAAATCAGCTAAAAGCTCCTGCACCCTCTCATCTGTATAGACCGTATAGACACGATTCTTGCGAAGATTGCTTCTCTGATGGTGACGAATTTCTGACTTGATCTCATAAAAATGGAGAAAGGACTCATAAAGGTGCCGAGCTAACTTAGCATTTTCAGTTACGACTGACAAGGTCAAGCCCGAACTAGATAGACCGATACTGCCAGACATCTTGATAATGGCCGATAGTTCATAACGACTGAGATGGTGTTGACCAAGAATTTCCTCTTTTACTGCAACTGTAAAACTCATTTTCTCACCTGTATAATGCGCATCAATTCATCTACAATCAAATCGCCATCATGGAAGGCTCCTCCATTTTCCAAACGAAGGAAGTTGGATGAAATCACACGAGGGACCTGCTTGCAAAGACCAGCAAAATCATGCTCTACCTGAACCAAATATTCATCAAAACGGTTGGTATCCATGTATTCTCTAGGAACCTTCTCGATATTAACCAAGACCGTATCAATAAATGGCCTACCTAAGTGTCGATGGAGGACTTCCACGTGGTCACTGTCTGAAAAGTGCTCTGTTTCCCCACGCTGGGTCATGATATTGCAGACATAGGCGATCTCTGCCTTAGTCTCCAAGAGAGCCTGCCCAATCTCCTCAATGACAATATTGGGCAAAATCGATGTAAAGAGGGAACCAGGCCCCAAGACGATCATATCACTCTCTAGGATAGTATTGACCACTCGACGGCTGGCTTGGGGCGTTTCATCATCCAAGGTATTGGTCACATAGACATGGTCGATCATGCCGGGATGATCTGCAATGTGGCTCTCACCTGCCACCTCAGAACCGTCTTTAAAGACTGCATGCAGTGTCAAAGGCTGATCGCTTGAGGGGTAGATTTTTCCTGTTGTGTGGAAAAAGAGACTTAGCAGCTGCATGGCATTATAAGTGGACCCTTGCATTTCAGAGAGCCCTGCTATGATGATATTCCCCAGTGGATGACCCGCAAAAGCTCCAGCTTCTTCAGAGAAACGGTACTGAAAAACCTTCTCATAAAATTTAGGCATATCCGACATGGCTACCAGAACATTGCGAAGATCGCCTGGTGGTGTCAGCTGTTGGATATTCTTTCTTAGCTCACCAGAAGAGCCACCATCATCAGCTACCGTTACGATGGCTGCGATATCAACATCCTTTTCTCTCAAGCTTTTCAAAATGACGGGGATACCAGTTCCTCCACCAATTACCGTTATCTTTGGTTTTCTCATGAACGGTTTACCGTTTCCTTTCTTCTGTCTTTGTCACGATGGCTTTCATTGACAGGCCAGTTTTTAGCAAGGTCCTCAGCGATTCGTTTTGCAAAGGCAACACTACGGTGTTGTCCACCTGTACATCCTACTGCAATGGTTAAAACAGACTTGCCTTCTTTTTTGTAACTTGGCAAAATGGGCTCAATCAAAGCGAGTAAGTGCTGATAGAAACTTTCAGACTCTTCATGATGCATCACATAGTCATAAACTGCTTGATCCTCACCTGTCTGATTACGGAGTTCAGGGAGGTAGTATGGGTTTGGTAAGAAACGGACATCAAAGACCAAGTCTGCATCGATAGGAATACCATACTTGAATCCAAAAGACATGACTTCGATACGGAAAGACTGGGCTTGTTCTTGGTCTGAAAATTGCTCAGCAATGGTTTTACGCAGTTCACGCGGAGTGAGTTCTGTCGTATCCACCACATTTTGACTCATGTTTTTCAAAGGTGCTAGGAGTTCACGTTCCAGCTTGATGCCATCTAAAATCCGACCATCAGCTGCCAGAGGGTGACTCCGTCTGGTTTCCTTGTAACGGGCCACCAATTCCTTATCTTTTGCATCCAAAAAGAGAATTTTGAAATCCAATTCATCCTGGTTTTCCAATTCATCCAAAACAGCCTGAATCTCTGAAAAGAAGGAACGGCTCCGCATATCGACTACTAGGGCTAACTTATGGTCATCATCCTTGGTCTCTACCAACTGCAAAAACTTTGGCAAGAGGGCTGGTGGCATATTGTCAATAGTGAAATATCCCAAATCCTCGAAGGACTGAATGGCTACCGTTTTCCCTGCACCACTCATCCCTGTCACAATCACCAGGTGAAGTTGTTTCTTTGTCATCTATCTCTCCTTATATCAAAAAAAGTTTGGCAGAGCCAAACTTCAACTAGCTTATCCAATCTCTGCGATCACTTCAATTTCGACTTTTAC
>ERZ772927.395-NODE-395-length-19389-cov-362.305_pt1 | contig 19389 bp, 15 predicted proteins | sample MGYA00512115_ERZ772927 | MGnify/ENA primary metagenome ERZ772927 (study PRJEB29015, sample SAMEA2737924) | human oral metagenome | biome: human oral; feature: human-associated habitat; material: dental | place: China | collected 2013 ... | reverse complement strand
CGGGCGGCGCACGGCCTCGACCCCGGTGATGCGCCCGTCGCGCAGGCGGATGATGCGGTTGGTAGTGGCCGCTGCCTGCTCGTCGTGGGTGACCATGACAACCGTCTGACCCAGGCGCTCGCACATGCCGGCCAGGGTCTCCAGCAGGGCGGCGGCCGAGGCGGTGTCCAGCGCCCCGGTGGGTTCGTCGGCGAAGACCACCTCGGGGCGGCCCACGAGGGCGCGGGCCACGGCCACGCGCTGCTGCTGGCCGCCGGAGAGCTCGTGGGGGCGGTGGGACAGGCGGTCGCCGATACCCAGGGTGGAGATGACGGCGTCGTACCAGTCCCGGTCCGGCTTGCGGTGGGCAAGGCGCTGGGGCAGGAGGATGTTCTCCTCGGCGCTCAGGGTGGGCAGCAGGTTGAAGGACTGGAAGATGAAGCCGAGGCGGTCGCGGCGCACGGCGGTGAGCTGCTTGTCCTTCATGCCGGACAGGTCCTGTCCGGCGATGAGGACGCTCCCGGAGGTGGGGGTGTCCAGGCCCGCCAGGCAGTGCAGGAGGGTGGACTTGCCTGACCCTGAGGGGCCCATGATGGCCACGAACTCGCCGCGTCCCACCACCAGGCTCGCCGAGTCCAGGGCGACGACCCGGGCCTCGCCCTCGCCGTAGACCTTGGTCAGACCGCGGGCCTCGACGACCCGCATCGGTGCGGAGGCGGCAGGAGTGGTGGGCGCCGTCGGCGCTCCCGGGGCGGCCGGTGTCGCCTGGGGGAGCGGCGCGGGATGGGCGGGGTGGCCGAAGGCCTGCGGCTGGGGCGGATACGTCATCTCATGACCCTTCTCGGTGGCTGACTCGGGTGACGGGTGGAGCCGGTCGCTGGCATCGCGCTGCGTCCCGCACCGCCCTGGTGACGCGAAGAAGCCTAGAAATGGCGCCATTGCAACGGAATGCGTCGAAGGGACGGACTGCGGCCGGCGTCTCCGCCTTTCGAGGGAGGTCCGCTGCTGCCTGCAGTGGTGTGGCCCCATCACTTCGACCAAAACTTCATCATCGACACGGCTCCGTGTCTTCTATGAAGTTTTGGTCGAAGTGGGGCGCCCTGACCCCGCCGGATCGTGTCCCGACTCTCAGTGTGAGGTGGGTTGATGATGTTTCGGTCCTCCCGCTGCGGCGGGCCAACCGTTAGCCTGACCCCGTGACGAATCTTCCCGCCGCCGCCCCGGCCCCCCTGCCGGGGTTCGTGCCCCGCGATCGGACGCTCCTCATGGGCGTCCTCAACGTCACCCCCGACTCCTTCTCCGACGGCGGCCGCTGGGCCGACCCCGAGGCGGCCGTCGCCCACGCCCGCGAGCTCATCGCCCAGGGCGCCGACATCATCGACGTCGGCGGGGAGTCCACCCGCCCCGGCGCCCAGAAGGTTGACGTCGACACCGAGATCTCCCGGGTCCTGCCCGTGGTGCGCGCCCTCCTCGCCGACGGGACCGGCGCCGCCGGCAGCGCCATCGTCTCGGTGGACACCATCCACGCCGCCACCGCCGAGGCCGCCATCGACGCCGGCGCCCACATCATCAACGACGTCTCCGGGGGCCTGGCCGACCCCGCCATGCACGGCCTCATCGCCCGCACGGGCGTCGTCTACGTTTGCCAGCACTGGCGCGGCGACCCCGAGACCATGGACCGGCTCACCGACTACCCCGGCGGCGTCGTCGCCGGAGTCGAGGCCGAGCTGCGCGAGCGCCTGGCCGAGCTGGACGCCGCCGGGGTGGACCGCTCCCAGGTGGTCCTGGACCCCGGCCTCGGCTTCGCCAAGACCCACGCCCAGTCCTGGGAGCTGCTGGCGGCCACCTCCCGCCTCATCGCCGACCTGGGCCGGCCCCTCCTGGTCGGCTCCTCCCGCAAGCGCTTCCTGGCCCAGGCCGCTGAGGCCGAGGCCACCCCCGTCCAGCGCGACGCCGTCACCGCCGCCACCACCGCCCTGGCCGCCGCCGCCGGTGCCTGGGCCGTCAGAGTCCACGAGGTCCCGGCCAACCGGGCCGCCGTCCGCACCGCCTCCCTCTGGAAGGAACACCAGTGAGCACCACCGTCTCCGCGACCACCGACCGGATCAGCCTCATCGGCCTGTCCGCCCGTGGCCACCACGGCGTCCTGCCCTTCGAACGCGAGGAGGGCCAGCTCTTCACGGTCGACGTCATCCTCGACCTGGGGCAGCGCGGCACCGCCGTGGCCGCCGTCACCGACTCGGTGACCGACGCCGTTGACTACTCCCGCGTGGCCAACGGCATCGTGAGCATCATCGAGGGGGAGCCGGTCAACCTCATCGAGTCCCTGGCGGACCGTATCGCCGAGCGGGTCCTGTCCTTCCCCCGCGTCGTGGCCGCCGAGGTCACCGTGCACAAGCCCGAGGCTCCCCTCGACGTCGCCTTCGAGGACGTCTCGGTGACCATCCACCGGGTGGCCGACGCCGCAGCCGGCCACGGCGGAGCCCCCGCCACCAGCCAGGCCGCCTGGGCCGCACAGGCCGAGGCACCGGTGGCCGTCTCCGCCCAGCCCTACGCCTCCCCCTCCTCCTCGGCCTCCCCGGTGGCCGCAGCCTCCCCGGCGGCGCCCGCCTACGAGCCCCCTGCCGCCCCCGCGGCCCCCGTCGTCTCGGAGGTGCCCGACTTCTCGGGCGCCTCCTTCACAGGCGGTGACGCCGCTCCGGCCGCCTTGGCCTCTGAGGCCCCCATCACCCCGACTCCCTCGCCGGCCTCGCCGATGGAGGCGCCGGCCCGCTCGCCCTTTGCGGCCGCCGCGCCCTCGGTCCCCACGCCGATGCCGACTGAGCCCGGCAATCCCGGTGGGAGCGCCGAGTCGACCCGGCCGTGGGTGCCGGACTGGGCCACCGAGAGCGCCGACTCCTCCGTCTCATCGGCCCCCGCCTGGGCCCCGGAGGCACCCGAGGCCCCGGAGGCCACCGGTCTGCCCTCCGGTGAGTCCGCCGGTGAGTCCGCCGATTCCTACTCCGCGTCGAGCGCGCTGGATGCCCCCTCGACCAGCGCCCCCACCGCGGCCTCCGCCGGCAGGACCGCCGGCGCCGACGGGTTCGTGAGCCTGGCGGCCGAGGCGCTGGGTGCGGCGCCCGCCCCCAGCGAGCCGGAGCCCAGTGCCCTCAGCTATGCCGAGGAGGTGGCTGCTGACGCCTCCGCAGCGGCCTCGTCCGAACCGGCTCCCGCCGCCGACGGCCTTGCTGTCCAGCTGCCCCACGAGGGCCGCCACGTCGCCTCCTCCGAGGAGGGCGAGGACCAGTCCGCTCCTGCCGTCGAGGGCTCCTCGGACCTTCTGGGCGGGCCCGTCGCCTTCGACGAGTCCGGCTCCTACAGTGGCGCCGCCTCCAGCCAGGTCGGTGAGGCCGGGGACACCGCCCCCGAGGCGGCGGGCGCCGACGCGGCAGGCTTCGCCTTCCCCGCACTGGGCGGGGACGCCACCGCCTCCGGCACCGCCGGCGCCGACGGCCTCATGGACGCCTCCTCCGTCCCGGCCTCCCAGCCCCTGGGCGAGCCCGGGCCCAGCCCCTTCGCCGGCCCCGGTGAGTTCCCCGGGGCCGCGGGCCAGGAGGACGTGGCCCCGGCCTACTCCGAGCCCTCCTACTCCCAGACACCTGCCTCCGAGGACTTCTCTCAGCCCGCTGAGGGCTCGTACGCCGCGCCGTCGGCGCAGCCCGACTTCCTGGGCGCCCCCGGCGCTGCACCGGCTCCCGCCGCACCTGAGGCCCCGGCGGCTCCCGCCGCTCCGGTCGACCCGCTCTCCGAGCGGCCCACCCGCCCCGTGGGCGTCGTCTTCGGCCTGGGCGCCAACGTCGGTGGAGTCGTGGACTCCCTGCGCACGGCCGTCCAGAGCCTCAAGGCCACCGAGGGCATCGAGGTCACGCAGGTGGCGCCGCTGGCCCGCACGATCGCTGTCGTTGCCGAGGGCGCCGAGCCCCAGCCCGACTACCTCAACACGGTGGTCACGGCCATGACGACCCTCGCCCCGCGCGAGCTGCTCGAGGTCTGCCAGACCCTGGAGATCGCGGCCGGGCGCGTGCGCACCGAGCCGTGGGGCGTGCGCACCCTGGACGTCGACCTCATCGAGGTCGAGGGTGTCACCTCCTCCGACCCGGCCCTGTCCCTGCCGCACCCGCGTGCCGCCGAGCGCGCCTTCGTCCTGGTGCCGTGGAGCCAGGCCGACCCCTTCGCCGAGCTGGCCGGGCGCTCCGTGTCCGAGCTCGCCGAGAACGCCCCCGACCGCGGTGGCCTGCGCTGGCTGGCCTTCGACTGGCTCGACTCCGAGTCCCTGCCGGACAAGCCCACCGGCCCCTACGTGGAGCCGCCGGTGGAGCAGGACGCCGCAGGCTCCGAGCCGGGCCTGGTCTACGACGCCACCCGGGATGAGTCCTCCGTGGCCGACGCCTCCCTGGCCGCCGACTACGCCGGCAGCATCGCCGAGGCCTCATCGGCCGCCCCGGAGCCGGCCCCCGCGCAGCCCCTCGGTGACCAGGGGCAGGCCGAGTCCTCCCCCTTCGGGCAGCTGCCTTTCGACGCCTCCAACGGGGCGGGCTCCTGGGCCGAGCAGGCCCCGCAGGTCGACTCGCCTTACCAGGCGGCCTCGGCCCCCGAGGCGGCCGGACCGCAGGGCTCCTACGCCCCCGGTCTCTCAGCCGGGCCGGACGGGGTCTCCCACGGCCAGCAGGATGAGGCCGCCGGGGACGCCTGGAAGTCCCCGCTCCAGTGGAATGACGTCATCGGTGGTGGCGCCCAGGGGACAGGTCCCCGTCAGGACGTCTGATGCGGCGCACCCGCTGGACGAGCGCCGTCACCTGGTTCATCGCCGCCGCGGTGACCTCCTGGGTGGTCGGTGACCTTCTGCTGCGCCACGTCGGCTGGGTCCCGGTCCTCTCCCCCTGGGGGGCGGTGACCGCGCTGGTCATTGCGGGCATCGTCCTGGTGGCGGGTCTGGCGGTCAGGCGCCTGCGGGCGCGCGAGCGCACCTGGATCACCCCGACCGGTGCCGCCACCACGGCGGCCGCCGCCCAGGCCTCCGCCATCGTGGGGGCGGTGCTCGGCGGCGTCTACGGCGGCGGGATCATCCTGGCGCTGGTGACGCCGCGCTCGCCGGCCATGACCCACCTGGCCTGGACCTCGACCGGCTGCCTGATCGCCTGCCTCGTGTGGTGCGTCGTCGGCTTCGTCGTCGAGCAGTGGTGCTCCATCTCCGGTGACGGCGACGACGACGGCTCGGCCGGTCCGGCCGGGCGGGCCCCCGAAGGACCAGGAGCCCCCGCATGACCAGTCCCGCAACAGGTCCCGGCGCCATGCCCGGTGCCAGCCCCGCTGCACCCACCGCCCCAGCTGCACCCGCTGGCCCAGCCCCGGCACCCGTCCGCGCCGGTGAGCCGGCCACGCGACCACCCGCCGGCGCCGACCCCTTCGCCCCCGACGGCGTCGTCTTCCACCCGGTCTCCCACCGCCTCATCACCGCCCGCATCCTGGGGGTCGGTCTCCTCTGCGCCGTCGTCATCATCGGCTTCGCCATCCCCGGGGTGCTCGTCTCCTCCGGATACTTCATCCCGGCGGGGGTCTTCGCGGCGCTGTTCCTCTGGCAGCTCTGGCTCATTCCGCGCCAGGTGCGGGCCATGGGCTACGCCCTGGCCGACAACCACCTCCTGTGGCGCCACGGCGTCATGTTCCGCTCCATCACCGTCACCCCCTACGGGCGCATGCAGTTCGTGGACACCTCCCAGGGGCCGCTGGCCCGCTGGCTGGGCATCGCCGAGGTCAGGCTCCACACGGCCTCGGCCAGCACCGACGCCACGATCAACGGGCTGCCGGTGGCCGAGGCCGAGCGCCTGCGCCAGGTCCTGTCCCAGCGCGGTGAGGAGAGGATGGCCGGGCTGTGAGCCCCAGCTGGGAGAGCCGGCTGGAGGCCGCCCGCAAGGCGAGGACGGAGGCGCCGGGGGAGAGCGGGCCCGCCGCCTCTCGGGATCTGCCCCTGCCCGAGAATGTCACCTGGCACCGGGTCAGCCTCGTCACGCCGGTGCTGGAGGGCTGGAAGATCGTCACCGGTGTCCTCGCCTTCGTCACGGTCCAGAACCTCGACGAGCTGGTGCGCGCCTACCGCTTCATCTCCGAGCACGGCTTCACCCTGGGCGGGGGGATCGGCTACTACCTGCTCGGCCTGATCGCGTTCATCGCCCTGTGGGTGGGGCTCGGGCTGCTCAGCTGGTGGCGGCGCGCCTACGCCGTGGATGCCGACGGCGTCTACCTGCGCTCGGGCATCCTCAGCCGCAAGCTGCGTACGGCCCGTCTGCCGCGCATCCAGTCGGTCGACGTCGTCCACCCCCTGCTCGGGCGCATTTTCGGTCTGGGGCAGCTGACCGTCGAGGTCGCCGGGGGCCGGGACTCGCGGGTCGTCATCGGATTCCTCACCACCCGTGAGCTTCAGACCCTGCGCGACCGCATCCTCGACCTGGCCGCCGGACAGATCGACCTGCCCGGCCCCACCTCGGAGGGCGGCGCCGTCGGGGCGAGTGCAGTGGGCCGCGACACCGGCGGCATCGATAATGCCACGTCCGCCGTCAGGCCCGAGGGCCTCGCGTCCGAAGGGGCCGCCGGCTCTCAGGCCGCCCCCGAGCAGCGCGCCGTGCCGATGCGGGCCTCCCACTTCCGGGAGCACCCGCTCTACAGCGTCGACGGCTCTGTCCTCCTCGGGTCCCTGCTGCGCAGCTCCTCGGTCTATGTGCTCGGGCTGGCGGTCATCGGCATGCTATCGGTAGGGATCCTCATCATCTTGGACTCCATGACCGGCGGCGAAGCGCTGACGGTCATCTCGTCCTACATCACGATCGTCATCGGGACGGCGACCATCGTGTGGAGCCAGTTCAACAGCGCCTGGAACTTCCAGGCCGCCGCCACCCCCAGCGGCATCCGCATGCGTTACGGGCTCACCTCCGACACCTCCCGCACGCTGCCGCCCGGACGGGTCCACGGCGTCGGGATCGTTCAGCCGATCCTGTGGCGCGGCAAGGACTGGTGGAAGGTGGACGTCACCGTGGCCGGCCGCGAGGACCGGTCCCAGGACGGCCAGAACCGGCAGTTCGGCAACCTGCTGCTGCCCGTGGGCAGCCGGGACACCGCCCTGCGCGCGCTGTGGCTCGTGGTCCCCGACCTGGGCGTGCCCGACCCCGACAGGCTGCTCGCCCAGGCCCTCACCGGCCGCGACGATGACGGCGTCGGCGACCCGCAGGCCCCGGCGGGCTCAGTCGAGCGCGGCTTCGTGCGCCTCAGCCGCCGCGGACGGCTCTTCCGCCCCCTGACCTGGCGGCGCGCAGCCATCGCCCTCACCGACACCTGCGTCATCATCCGCCACGGCCGCTGGCGGCGGCGAGTGGCCGTCTTCCCCTACGAACGCATCCAGTCCCTGCGCGTGCGCCAGGGGCCGCTGGCGCGCCGGCGCAACTTGGCCGCCCTCCGACTCGACATGGTCGCCCAGGAGGTCTCCGCCTCGATCACCAACCTCGATGCCGCCGACGCCAAGGCCCTCGCGGCGCGGATCAGCCAGCGGGCGCTGCACCGGGCCCGCGCCGAGCAGCTCGACCGGTGGCTCGCGCGCGCCGTCGCCGCCGCCCCGGCCGTCGATCCCTCATAGGCAGTCCTCGAGGTCAGCCCTCGAGCCGATCCGGCTGCTCGGGGCCCAGGATCCCGCGCAGGTGCAGGGCCTGCTCGGCGGTCAGGCGCCCGGTGGCCTCGCATCGCTCGGTGGTGGCCGCGGCCAGCTGCCGGTAGGAGGCGACCACGTCGTCGAGGCCCCGCCCCTGGCTGTCGCGCAGTGCGGAGAGCGCCTCCAGGTGGGCGGCCACCGTCCCGACGTCACCCCGGGAGACCGGACCGGTCAGGCCCGCCTCGCCCTCGTGCAGCGCCCGGTCCAGGGCCGCCGTGAGCAGGGGGCCGAGCGTGGCCGCACCGTCCTCGACCCCGGCGGCCGCCAGCACTCGGACGGCCTGCGTCACCACGGTCAGCAGGTGGTTGGCGCCGTGGGCGAGGGCTGCGTGGTAGATCGGGCGCGCCGACTCCTCCAGGACGAAGGGCTCCCCGCCGAGCTCGACCACCAGCGCCTGCGCGATCGGCAGCACCGCCGCGGGCGCAGTCACAGCCATCGGGCAGCCGACGAGCCGGGCCACATCCGTGGAGAACCCGGAGAAGGTCATCGCCGGGTGGATCGCCAACGGGATCGCCCCGCAGCGCTGAGCCGGGGCGAGCACGGCGGCGCCGTAGCGCCCCGAGGTGTGGGCCACCAGCTGGCCCGGCTGCCAGCGCCCCAGGTCCGCCAGGCCCTGGACGAGCGGCCCGAGGGCGTCGTCGGGGACGGCCAGCAGGACCAACTCGGCGCGCTCGACGATCTCCTCGACCTCCAGGACCGGCACACCGGGAAGCAGCATCTCGGCACGCTCGCGCGACTCCTCCGAGACCGCGTGGACGCCGACGACCTGGTGCTCCACCGCCCGCAGCGCGCAGCCCAGGACCGCCCCGACGCGCCCGGCGGAGATGATGCCGACGCCCAGCCGGCCCGGCCTGCTCGGGCTGGTTGGGGCGGCCGGGACCCGGCCCGCGTGCTCGCCGCCTGTACCTGGGCCCGTGCCATCGATGTCGCTCATGCCCCGATGCTCTCATGCTCGCCGCCTGCCCCGGTCTGGAGTGAGCCATCAAGGCGAATCTGTCAATTTTGGCGACTTTTCAGCCGGCCGCAGGCGGCCCGTCGTTCAAGGCGACCCCGGTGACCTGCGGAAACGTGAATCGAGAGGACTTCGGTGCTCGGATTCGGCGCGGAAAAGTCGCCACCGTGGACACTTTCACCTTCCCGCGCGGGTCACCGGCCCGGGTGGGGCGACTAGCGTGGGGCACGTGAGCACTGAACCCGCACCGACGCCCGTTCCCGCCCCCCGATCCGCCGGCGCCGCAACCGTCCTGGCCCGCAGCCGCGCCGATCTCACCGCCGCCCTGGCCGAGGCCCCCGACCCGCGGGCGGTTGTCATGACGATGGGCGCCCTCCACGAGGGCCACTTCGACCTCGTGCGCGAGGCCGCCCGGCGCGTCGGGCCGGCCGGCACCGTCGTGGTCACCATCTTCGTCAACCCCCTGCAGTTCGCCCCCACCGAGGACCTCGACGCCTACCCGCGCGACCTCGAGGGCGACCTGGCCGGACTGGCCCGCACCCTCACCGGCGCCGACGGCACCCTCGGCGTGGGACGGCTCATCGTCTTCGCCCCCACCCCGGAGGTCATCTACCCCTCCGGGCAGCCGGCGGTGCGCATCGACCCCGGCCCCATCGCCACCGTCCTGGAGGGGCGCACCCGCCCCACCCACTTCGCCGGCGTGTGCCAGGTGGTGCTCACCCTCATGCACCTGACCGCCCCGCGCTGGGCGCTGTTCGGCCGCAAGGACGCCCAGCAGCTGGCGATCATCGAGTCCATGGTGCGCGACCTCGCCGTCCCGCTGGAGATCGTGCCGGTCGACATCCGCCGCGAGAGCGACGGCCTGGCCATGAGCTCACGCAACGCCTACCTCAGCCCCGAGCAGCGCCACCAGGCCCTGGCCCTGTCCCGCGCACTCCAGGCCGGCCGGGACGCCGCCGCGCAGGCCACCGGCTCCCGACCCGACCCCGCCGCCATCCGCCAAGCCACCCTGGCCTCCCTGGAGGCGGCCGACGGTGTTGAGATCGACTACGTGGCCCTCGTCGCCCCGGACAGCTTCGAGGACCTGGCGGGCGCCGGCCTCGGCCTGCCGCGCAGTGAGCCTGCGGGGGAGGACAAGGGGGAGGGGCTGCCCGCCGTGGGGCTGCTGGCTGTTGCCGCGCGCGTGGGCACCACCCGCCTCATCGACAACACCCTCATCGACCTGCGCCCCTGAGTCCGGCCGCTCGCCCTGAACGCCCGGCTCGCCCGGGTGCTTGCGCGGGGCCAGTCGCCGTGAACCGGGTTCGGCCCCGCGCGAGAACGCACACGCGTCCCCGAGGACGCACCCTCGAGCGACAGACCCTGCGCCCTATGGCGTGTTCTCGACAGCTAGCGGGCCGGCGCGGCTCCGCACAGCCCTGAGCGTCTCGCGCGTGCCTGCCCTGAGCGCGCCGATGATCCCAACCTGTCAGGTCGCTCACCCTGTGCCGCACCGTACAGTGCGCCGGGCCCGGCGCCGTCTACGCTGTGCGGCGATGAGTTCCCGCACCCGGACGATGATGACGTCCAAGATTCACCGCGCCACCGTGACCCAGGCCGACCTCGACTACGTCGGCTCCATCACGGTGGACATCGACCTGCTCGAGGCCGCCGACCTGCTGCCCGGTGAGCGCGTCGACATCTGCAACTGCACCAACGGCAACCGCCTGTCCACCTACGTCATCCCCGGCGAGCGCGGCGCAGGCGAGATCTGCGTCAACGGTGCCGCCGCCCACCTGGTCAGCCCCGGAGATGTCGTCATCCTCATCGCCTACTCCCAGATGTCCGACGCCGAGGCCCGCACCTACCTGCCCCGGGTCGTCTTCGTCGACGAGGCCAACCGGATCGTGGAGCGGGGCACCGACCCCGGCCAGATCCCGGCTGACTCCGACGTCGCCCGCCTCCAGGGCCTGCGGCCCACCGGCATTCCCCTGGCCGAGGCCCGCGCCTGACCGCTCCACGCGCCGGGCCACCGCCCTACCAGGCCGTCCCGAACCGCCCCCGACGCCGCCGTGCTCCGATAAGGTCGGGAAGCATGCTGGGGCAGTTCAAGGACGAGGACATCTACGAGCTCTACACCACTCGAGAGCTGACGATCGAGGGCGTGCGCGCGGCGCTGCCGGACCTCACCGTCGAGGGTAATGACGGGGACGGAACCCACCTCCGCCTCCGCGATGACGGCCTGCTGGTCCTCGAGCTGGAGGAGACGTCTCTGGATGTGCAGCTCGACTTCGTCGACTACGTCAAAGAGATCTCCGGTTACCCTGATCTGCCCTACTGCTACCAGCTCACCTGGCCCAGGAGCTGGTTCCGAGGCGGCTCGGCCACCAAGAGGGCCCTGGCGTCGGCGCAGACCCTCGCCCGCTGCAACGACGGCGTCGTGGCCCTGTTCTTCGAGCGTGTGGTGCGGCCGCAGGGAGCCCCGCCCGCGCCCGACTTCAATCCCGATGTCTACGAGAAGGAGTGGGAGCGGCTCGACGAGGACGTTCAGGTGGTCAAGATGCGGGCCTATGTGCGCGAGTCCGTCTGCCCCGATCCGGTCAAGGCCTGGATACGCGCCATCTCCCGGGTGGCCCCGCACTGGAGCCCCACCGAGTACACCGGTCAGGCGCGCATGCTGCCACTGAACGAGGCCGCTGATAGTCAAAGGTACGTCGACGATGTCGGGGTCTTCCTGACCGGGCCAGCGCCGATCAATACGGCGACATTCTTTGGCCTCGAGGAGGATCCTCACGGCATGTACATGGTTGAGTGGGTGGCCGAGTTGGCGCCCCTCAGCGTCAGTGACCTCGACCTCCTGCACGAGCTGCTGCTCGAGGCCTGCGACGAGCTCGGCGCCGACCTGGCCTGGGCGCAGGTCCTCGACGGATGGCAGTACTCCTACGACGGCGACGTCATGCCCGGCTACTTCAGAGCCGAGCAGCCCCAGTCCCTGGCCGCCGACGGTGTCATCCTGAGCGGACTTCCCTCCATCCCCGTCCCGTGGTGCTACCTCGGGCCCGACTACACCAGGCTGCTCTCTGCCTTCCTCTTTCGCACACCACCCCAGTGGGAGCAGCGCCCCACGGCCCGCGGCACCGCCCTGCGCCTGAGCCAGGTGCCGGTCAAGGGCGAGGCCCTGGGCCCCACCTGGTTCCCGGCCGAGTACTGCGTGTCCGTGCGCCGCAGCCGGAAGGGAGAGGAAACGGTGACCGGGGCCGCCGTCGTGCCCACCTGGATCTGACCGGAGGAACCGCCGCCCGGTGTGACCAGGATCGGATGTGGATCGGGCATCGTCGGGACCCAGGGAGCGTCTGGGGAGGGCCGGCGCCGTTAGACTCCTTCACGTGACAGACGAGAGCACCCCCAGCCCCGACCCGACCGACACCGACGCCGCCGGCCCCCAGTCGCCGAAGGCGGACCAGCCCAAGCAGCCCAAGGCCGACCCGGGCCCGGGCGAGCAGTTCGAGGTCCGCGCCGGCAAGCGCGAGCGCCTGCGCAGCGAGGGCTGGGACCCCTACCCGGTCTCCGTGCCCGTCACCACCACCATCGCCGCCGTGCGCGAGGGCTACGCCCACCTCGAGGCCGGGGAAGAGACCGACGACGTCGTCGGTGTCGCCGGCCGCGTCGTCTTCCTGCGCAACACCGGCCGCCTGTGCTTCGTCACCCTGCAGGACGGTGCCGGCACCACCCTGCAGGCCATGCTCTCGGCCAAGGCCCTGCCCGCCGAGGGCCACACCGCGCTCGCGGCCTTCAAGGCCGACGTCGACCTGGGCGACCACCTCTTCGTCCACGGCCGCGTCATCTCCTCGCGCCGCGGCGAGCTGTCCGTTATGGCCGAGCCGGTCCTGCGCGAGGGCGCCGAGGCCGCCTCCGCCGGGGACGACGACGTCGAGGTCCCCGCCTGGCGGATCGCCTCCAAGGCGCTGCGCCCCCTGCCCAAGACCTGGACCAACGAGGCCGGCGAGGCGGTGACGCTCTCGGAGGAGCAGCGCGTGCGCCGTCGTGAGCTCGACCTGCTCACCCGGCCCGCCGCCCGCGACATGGTGCGCACCCGCGCCGCCGTCGTGCGCTCCATCCGCGAGAACTTCTTCCGCCGCGACTACCTGGAGCTGGAGACCCCCATGCTGCAGGTCATTCACGGCGGGGCGGCCGCGCGCCCGTTCATCACCCACATGAACGCCTTCGACATGGACCTCTACCTGCGCATCGCCACGGAGATCTACCTCAAGCGCGCCGTGGTGGGGGGCGTGGACCGCGTCTTCGAGATCAACCGCAACTTCCGCAACGAGGGCGCCGACTCCTCCCACTCCCCGGAGTTCACGGCCCTGGAGGCCTACGAGGCCTACTCCGACTACGACGGCATGGCCGAGCTGACCCGCAACCTCGTCCAGCAGGCGGCCCGGGACGCCTTCGACCTGCCCGAGGGCGGGGAGGTCGTCACGCTGGCCGACGGCACCGAGTACGACCTGTCGGGCGAGTGGGACAAGATCGACCTCTACACCTCCGTCTCCGAGGCCCTCGGTGAGGAGATCACCGTGGAGACCCCGCGCGAGCAGCTCGTCGCCCACGCCGAGAAGATCGGCCTGGAGATCGACGACTACGCCGTGGCCGGCAAGGTCGTCGAGGACATCTTCGAGGAGCTCGTCGGCAACAAGCTGTGGGCGCCCACCTTCGTCTACGACTTCCCCGAGGACACCTCGCCGCTGACCCGCTACCACCGCAGTAAGCCGGGCCTGACCGAGAAGTGGGACCTCTACGTGCGCGGCTTCGAGACCGCCACCGCCTACTCCGAGCTCGCCGACCCCGTGGTCCAGCGCGAGCGCTTCGAGGCCCAGGCGCTCGCGGCCGCCAAGGGCGACCCCGAGGCCATGGTGCTGGACGAGGACTTCCTGGTGGCCATGGAGCAGGGCTTCCCGCCCAGCGGCGGCATGGGCATGGGCATCGACCGCCTCCTCATGGTGCTCACCGGCCAGGGCATCCGCGAGACCATCACCTTCCCGCTGGTCAAGCGGGGCTGAACCGTACTCCGCCTCCGCGGCCATAGCGCTGGCCGGTCACTGCCGCCTCCGGGCAGGCAATGACCGGCCAGCGCCTTGCCGTGGCAGGCCTGTGGGGCTCAACCTTGGCGCTCGGATGGCGAGGCCAGGGCTATGAGCTTTAAGTTTTGGGAAAAAACTTCCCAAAACGAGTTGTTCGCACTAGGGTGGCGGCATGTTGCTGGACTTCACTGTGGCGAACTTCCGCTCCTACGCAGAGGAGGTGACCCTCGATCTCACTCGGAGCTCGCTCAAGACTCTGACGCCGCGCGGCGGCTCCTCCTGGCGGGAGCAGACATGGCGCGTGGCGGCGATCTTCGGTGCCAACGCCTCGGGCAAGTCAACTCTCCTGGATGCACTTAACTGTCTCCACCAGGCCATCGAAGGGCAGCGGGACATCCTGCACCAGCCCTTCAGTCTCGATCGCGACCACGCGGCACAGCCGTCCCGCTTCACCGTCGGCTTCACTCACGAGAACGAGCGCTACAGCTACAGCGTCGAGGCGCATCGCTGGGGCATTTCGTGCGAGGAGCTCTGGGCGGCGGGGCAGCGCTGGCGCAAGGTCTTCGTGCGCACCCAGGGGCCCGAGGATGACAAGCCTACGATCGAGGCTGGCGCCACCCTCAAGGGCGCCACGACCGAGGTCGGTCGGATTACGACGCCCAAGGACCTCTTTCTCGCCGTGGCTCTGAAGTACGAGCACGCCACGCTCGCCCCGATCGCGCGCAGCCTGCGATCCATGCGCTTCATCCACCACAGTGACGAGGAGCGCAGTTCGCGTCTGCGGTGGGTCATGCGCCGGCTAGCCGAGTCCCCTGAGCAGTGGACTGGCATTGCGAACTCCATTGCTCAGGCCGCCGACCTGGGCATCGTCGGACTTGAGCTCGAGGAGCAGGAGGTTCCGCAGGAAATGCTTGAGCTCCTGCGTCGCCTTCCCTGGAGCGAGGACGAGGAGGCTGAGGTTCCCGCCGAGGTGCTCAAGGAGCTCCAGCGTCATCTCGTGCTCCAGCACCGTGGGGCGGACGGTAAGGACTACCGGTTAGCGAGCAGCCAGCAGAGTCAGGGCACTCTCACCTGGTTGGCAACCGTCGGTCCCGCCATCGACGCCTTGCGACTAGGACAGGTGCTGTGCATCGACGAGCTCGATGCGAGCCTCCATCCGACGCTGACCGCCACATTGGTGGACATGTTCAAGGACCCGGACCTCAACACCCGAGGCGCCCAGATCGTCTTCACAACCCATGACACGGCGCTCCTGGACAATTCTCCCGTCCAGCTCCTGGAGGCGGGCGAGGTGTGGATGACGGAGAAGTCCCCCTTCGGTGCCAGTGAGCTCTTCTCGCTCGCAGACTTCCCCTCCAACCGCAAGGGCACGAACAAGCAGCGCCGCTACCTCGCCGGTGCCTTTGGTGCTATCCCTCGGGTAGACACCTCCAGCCTCCGCCGGTACCTCTCAACGCCGGCGGAGGCGAAGTGAGATGACACCACCGAGAAGGAAACGGCGCAGTCAACAAGCTGTACGGCGCACCGTTCTCCTCGTGACCAACGGGAGAGTCACCGAGTACGCCTATCTGAGTCAGCTCTGCCGACGTGTGGGCCATGGCAGGATTTCAGCCCAAGTGAAGGTCATCGAGGGTGACCCGCTCACCGTCGTCAAGGAGCTCAGCGGACCTCGGTCAGATCTTAGCGACTACAGGGAGGTGTGGATCGTCGTCGACCACGATGGCCAGGACCGTCATGACTTTCTGGCCAAATGCCGAAGGCTGAGCAGCAGGCAGACCGTTGTCCATGGCATCGTCTCCGTACCCTGCTTCGAGGTCTGGCTCAACGCCCACTACGCTCATGTGAAGAACTATCGGAACCAGGCGGACGCTCAGTCGCACTACCGGGAACTGACAGGGCTCAGCAAGAAGAACGCCAAGACGCTCTCTGATGACTTTCCCTGGGACAAGGTCACGCAGGCCGCGGCCAGGTGCCATCTGCCGGCGGACAGTCTCCCGGAGACTGATACTCAAGGGCCTTGTCCATCGACAACGATGCCCCACCTGCTCCGCAGCCTCGGACTTCTCAGCGCTGACGAGCTCTAGAACCCGGTCGTTCCCAGCCGACGCTGGGCGGCCTCGAGCTCGGCGCGCAGGTAGGCGTTCTCCTGCTGGAGCTGGGCGATGTACTGGTCGCGTTGCGCAATCGCCTCGGCGTACTGGGTATCAGCGGCTCCGTCGGCGGCGCCCGGGGTGTACCCGGTCTGGGCCGGGCTCATGCCATAGGTGCCGCCGCCGTAGGTCCCGCCGGCACCGGCGGCCGGCTGGGCGGCGAAGGAGCCGGCGCTCACCTGTGCCTCAAGGGCCTCCATAGTCGAGACCACCTGGGCGAGGAAGGCATCAACCTGGTCGATGCGGTAACCCGACCACCGGGTGGTCGAGAACCGGATGTTCCTGACGCCCTCGGAGGTCAGGAGGATCTCGGCCTTCCGGTGCGAGGGGCCCGAGGATTCCTGTGACGTGCCGAGCCGCTCCTCGAACTCCCGCATCGTGGTGGTCACGTCGTCGAGGAAGACGTCGACCTCATCCTGTTTGTAGCCCTCCTTGAATGAGGAGACCTCGAACTTCACGGTGAGAACGTCGTCGGCTGTCAGCAGCGTCATGCTCTTCTACTCCTTGTTGCCACATTCTGTGCGTGATCCTGATCCGTGACCTGCAGCCCCAGGTGCTGCGCCAGGAGCGGCGCAAGCTCGCTGAGCTGCCCGCTGCTGACGGTCGCTCCGGCCAGGGAACCGACACCGCTGACTGTTCTCATCTCCAGTCCACGCAGGTCAACGTCGCTCAGGCTCCCGCCGTGCAGGCGCAGCGTGCCCACCTGGCAGTCCTCGAAGCGGACCCGCTGGGCGTCGATGCCGCTCAGGTCCAGCTCGTCGATCCGGGTGGCCCGGATGAGGAGGTCGCGCACAGTGGTTCCGGCGAGGTTCGTGAAGCCCAGGCGGCAGTTCTCCATGAGGAGCGACTCGACATCGGCGTCGTAGAGCTCCCAGGCCCCGATACGGGAGTCGACCAGCTCCACCGTGCGCCAGGTGGAGCGCGGGCTATGAAGATAGGTGGCGCTCAGGCGCTCCAGGCGGCAGCCGACCAGCCGCGCCGCGGCCAGGTCGGTGTCATTGGCGAAGACCTCCGAGAACCGGCAGCTGAGCAGCGTGAGTGCCGACAGGTCGCCGCCGCTCAGGTCCGCCTCGACCAGCTCCAGGTCCTCGACCATCTCGCCGGCGGTGAGCTCATCGGCCTCGCCGTCGCGCAGGCGACTGAGGTCCGGTGCCGTGAGGGCCGGCGGACTCGGGCAGGCCGCGGCAGAGGAGCCTGCGGCCGTGTCGGTCCGTCCTGCGGTCATGGTCCTGTTCTATCGCAGATCGGCTCCGGGCACCGGGGGTTGTTCTCCCCGGTGCCCGGGTGCGCAGGAGGGGTAGGTGTCCATATCGGACACAAAGGAGCTCGCAGGCCGTCACTCCGTCGAGAAGAACCGCGGAATCATGCGGTTTCCTTTTCTGCGACTGAGGCTGATCGCGGCCTTTGTCACCGATTTGGACACGTCGGTGCGTTCCTACTCGAATCGGACGGTGGTGCCGGCCAGCATGCGCCGGCCGTAGCGGGCGCTGGCCAGGGTCGCCACCACCACCAGCGCCAGGCACGCCCCCAGCGCCAGCCAGTAACCGCCGCCCGGCCAGCTGATGTGGCGCCCCGACACCCCGCCGACCAGTGCCCATGCGGTCAGCCAGCCCAGACCGATGCTCATGGCCAGGGCGGTGACCGCCGGCAGCATCGTCTCGTAGGACACCATGGAGCGCAGCGTCGCCGCCGGCATGCCGACCAGCCGTAGCAGACCCAGGACCCGCCGGCGCCCCAGCAGCGCCGCCACCGTCGAGACCCCCAGCGAGACCGCGGAGATGCCCGCGGCGATGAGGATGCCGATGTAGCCCAGCTGGGCGAACTGGTTCTCCATGGCGGTGTCCTGGAGGGCCTGGATCGAGCTGGGTGAGGTTGGGGCGGTCCCCAGGGCCAGGCCCGAGGTGGCCAGAGCGGTGCGGGCTCGCTCGACGGCCCCGGGGCTGGCCGGGTCGGTGCCCACCAGGACGATGGGCGCGCCGTGCTCACGGGCACTCGCCAGCTCCTCGGCGCTGACCGGCGACGGCGAGGCCGCCGCGTTCTCGTACAGCCAGCGGGTGCTGATGCTCACCGCGCCATCCGGGGACGCCACGTGCGGCGCCCCGAGGGCCTCGGCCTTGTCAGCCTCGAGGATGACCCGGCTGTCCTGCTTGCCGTCCCCGCTGATCCTCCCCACGGCGACCGTCGTCACCCCGGGCACGGCGGCGAGCTGGTCGACGGCGCTGTTCAGGGTGCCCTCGTCGCTGATCGCCGGTGTCGCCTCGAGCGACGTGGGGCTCAGGTGCCCGCCACCCTGGGTGACATCACGGGTCCCGGCAGCAACGGTGATGGCGACGGCGAACACCGTCATGGCGTAGACGGCGACGACCACGCCCGCCACCGCCCGGAAGACCGCCCGGGGGTGCTGAGTGATCCGGTTGAAGCCGATGACCTGCGCCGCGGAATGGGCCAGGGCCCTGCCACCTCGGGCCACCCACCAGGTCAGGACCGGCCCGGCCCACAGCAGCCCCAGCATCGTGCACAGGAAGGAGACCGGCAGCAGGTAGATGGTCAGATCGGAGTTCTGGTGGGCCACCGTCGGGGTGCTGACCAGTCCCGCGGTCCCCAGGATCACGGGCGCCAGCGAGATGAGGCGGGGGCGGCGCTCAGCGCGCTCGCGGGAGCCGCCCAGCGGCCCGAGGTCGGCCCGTCGAGTGCGCCACCAGGCCACGGCCGCCGCCCCCGCCGTGGTCACGACGACGGCGAGGACCGCGTTGACCGGTGAGCGCAGCAGGTCGGAGTAGTAGAAGCGACTCGACTTCAGCGTGATCTGCGCGGCCAGTGGGATCAGGGCCAGGTAGAGGGCCACGCCCGCCAGGGCGCCGACGAAGGTGGTGGCCCCGATCTCCAGGGCCGCGGTGCGGGCGACCTGCTGGGGCGTGGCCCCGATGAGGCGCAGCGTGGCGAAGCGCTCGGCCCGCTGCGCCGCCCCCAGATCCGTGACGATCCCGACGAGCAGCAGCGCGGGTACGAGCACCGCGATGGCGCCGACGATCGTGGCGATCCGATACGCCTCGTTCTCGTAGGGGATGCCTTGGAAGGAGGTGACCACCTGGGGCGGGATGTAGAACTCGGAGGCGGCCACGGTCCCCAGGTCCGTCCCGACGATGGCCACCAGCGAGTCCGGTCCCTCGACGGCCTCGGGGGACAGGACCCCTACCTGCTTGCCGTAGCGGTCGCCGAGCTGGTCGGCGGGAAGGGATGCGATGCGCTTGGCCAGGGCGGGGGAGGCCAGGTACTCGCCCCGCTTGGGGACGATGTCGGAGCCCGGGATCCTCACCGAGGTGGTGCCCGACTCTGGCAGGGCCACCCTCAGGACGGTGATCGACTGGTTTCCGACGACGTCGAAGTTGCTGGCGACGGCCAGCTCGCTGGTGGTGAGGGTGTGGTCGGGCCGGAGGTCGGTGTGGTTCGACTGTCCGGGGATGCCGGGTATGAGGGCGGTGGACGCCCAGCTCGAGCGCATGCTGCGCTCGG